>Ga0207706_10004099_pt1 | contig 13771 bp, 16 predicted proteins | sample KBSC53metaG_FD_184318 | JGI IMG/M metagenome (GOLD analysis project Ga0207706, IMG submission 184318) | Corn rhizosphere microbial communities from Kellogg Biological Station, Michigan, USA - KBS C5-3 metaG (SPAdes) (version 2) | ecosystem: Host-associated > Plants > Roots > Rhizosphere > Soil ... | reverse complement strand
GCGAATGCCGGTACCAAAAACCGGTGCCTTACCACTTGGCGACGCCCCAGCAGGCGGCCCGTCGATGCGGGGAAGGCGCGCTTATAGCCGCCGCTCTGGCCAAGGAAACCCCAACTTCGCGCTCTCCCGTCTCTCTGCTAAATGGCGGTCATGGCCGAGAACAGCATCCGCGATTTCCACGCGCACATCTATTTCGATGCCGATCAGCTGGATCGGGCTCAGCGCCTCGCGGAAGCTGCTCGGGCCCGCTTTGAAGTACCGGTCGGACGCTTCCACGTCGTGCCAGTCGGCCCTCATCCGCGCGGCAGCTGCCAACTCACTGTACGGCCCGAGCAATTCGGCGACTTCGCTCAATGGATCGCTCTTAACCGGGACGGTCTGACGATCTTCGCGCATACGAGCACCGGCGACGACCGAGTGGACCATACCGAACATGTGATCTGGTTCGGGCCGAGCGAAACTCTCAACCTTTCGATGTTCGCCGAAGCCTGAACGTCAGACGACCTGCTCGGTCCAGCCGTAGGGATCGGCCGACGCGCCCCTTTGTATATCCACAAGCGCGGACCGAAGGCGAAGCGTCAGCGGACCCACGGACTGGCCGCCGATCGTGAATTCGCCATCAATACCCTTCACGCGCCCGATCGGCGTGACGACGGCCGCGGTGCCGCAGGCAAAAGCTTCCGTCAGACGTCCGCTCTCCGCATCGGCTGTCCACTGATCGATCGAATAAGGCTCCTCGCGGACGGTCAGGCCCATGTCGCGAGCCAGCGTCAGCAGGGAATCGCGCGTCACTCCGTGCAGGATCGTGCCGTCCAGCGGCGGGGTCTGGATAGAGCCGTCCTCGAACACGAAGAAGACGTTCATGCCGCCGAGCTCTTCGACCCAGCGGCGCTCGACCGCGTCGAGGAACACAACCTGATCGCAGCCGTTCCTGATGGCTTCCGCCTGGGCAATCAGGCTTCCGGCATAGTTCCCGCCGCACTTCGCCTCGCCCGTTCCACCGGGCGCTGCGCGCACATATTCCCGAGTCACCCAGAGCGAAACGCTGGGCCCGTCGCCCTTGAAGTAGGACCCGACCGAGGAAGCGATCACCGCATAGATAAACTGCGTCGACGGCCGCATTCCGAGGAACGAACCGTTCGCGATCATGAACGGCCGAAGGTAAAGCGATCCATCTTCGGTGTCGGGGATCCACTCGTGGTCGGCACGAACCAGCCCGCGCACCGATTCAAGGAACATCTCTTCCGGAAGCGGAGGCATGGCGAGGCGGGCCGCGGATTTGGCGAACCGCCGCGCATTCGCATCGGGCCGGAAGAGCGCCGCACCCCGGCCCGGTCGCCGATAGGCTTTCATGCCTTCGAAGATCTCCTGGGCGTAGTGGAGCACCGGCGATGCCGGATCCATCAGGAATGGCGTGCGCGCCGTTATGCGCGCGTCATGCCAGCCCTCATGCTCATCATATTCGATGATCGCCATATGGTCGGTGAAGACGCGGCCGAATCCCGGGTCCGCGAGCAGCCGCGCGCGCTCTTCGGCAGGAACCGGCTTCTCCGCCGGCTCGAAGGCGAGACTTGCATCGTCAGCCTCGTAGATTTCACCGATCATTGTGCCGTCCTTTTCAGCCTTGGCGACTAGGACAGCGGGGCCTCGCTAGCAAGTTTCGGCCCCTTGGCCTCCTCGGCAAGCTCGGCAGCACGCCGCGAAGCTGCGCTGATCGTCAGTGAAACGAGCTTGTTGAGCACGTCTTCGCGGCCCAGCACGGCAAGCCCCGCCTCCGTCGTGCCGTTCGGGCTGGCGACGCGGCGAACGATATCGTCCATGCTTTCCTGCGTCGTGGCCGCCATCCAGGCCGTTCCCAGCACCGTTTCGAGCGCAACGGTCCTGGCGAGGTCGGCGGAAAGCCCTTTCTCCACACCTGCCTTTGCGAGCGCGTCGACGAAGCGCGCCACATAGGCCGGTCCGGCGCCCGCGACGGAGCCGACGGACGCAAGGCTGCTCTCATTGTTCGTCCACAACGCAAAACCGAGTTGCGCGAAGAGTTGCGAGAGCTCGCCATGCAGCTCGCCCGGAAGCTCTTCGCCGTACAAGGCGACGACGCCGCGGCGAATGGCGACGGGCAGGTTCGGGAGCGCACGGACGATGGCACCCGCCGTCCAGAACTTGCTGCGCAGGGTCTCGACCTCCACGCCGGCCAGGATCGACACGACGACCGTCTGCTGCGTCAGGTGCGGGGTGAGCCGCGCTACGACCTCGTCGAGCTGCTGCGGCTTGCAGCCGAGGATGACGAGCTTCGGCGACGGACCCGCCTCGCCGTAATTGCTCACCACCTTCAGGCCTTCGACCGGGCGGCCGCTGGGACGAACCACAACCGCGTTGCTGAAGTCGATGCCCGCAGAGCGCCAGCCCTGCAGCATGGCTCCGGCCATATTGCCGCAGCCGATGAACCAGATCGGATCGAGAGTCAGGGCTAAGCCTCCCCGTGTGTGTCGATGAGTGCCGCGGCGATGGCTTCGCCCGGCGATTTCCCGCCCCAGAGCACGAACTGGAAGACGGGATAGAAGCGCTCGCACTCTTCGAGCGCGGCTTCGATGATGGCTTCCGCCTGATCGAGGGTCAGGCCGTCATTCTCGCGCGTGTCGAGGATGGTGGCGTGGCGGAAGACGATCAGCCCGGAGCCCGACCACATTTCGAAATGGCCGAGCCAGAGCTGCTCGTTGATGAGTCCGAGACTCTCGTAGATCGCCTGCCGCTTTTCGGGCGTCGACTTGATGTCCGGGAAAGCCAGGAACTGCAGGACCTGGTCCTCCGGCCGCCACACGCCGCGAAGCTCGTACTGAGTCCAGCTGCCGGTTGCCGAAGCGACTATCTCCCCTTCGCCCGAGCGTTCGCACGCCCAGCCACGAGCCTCGAAATATTGTTCGAGAACTTCGATTGGAGCGCCGTCGTCCCGCTCTTCCTGGACTTCTTCGTCAGACAGATTCACGCCTCCGAGCCGCCCTTCGCCTTGCCGGTGCGCCTGGCGCCCGTCGCTGGGCCGGCAACCTTCGCTTCGAGCGCGGCGATACGGCTCTTCAGGATTTCGTTCTCGTCACGCGCAGCGGCTGCCATCGCCTTCACCGCCTCGAACTCGTCACGGCTGACGAAGTCGGCCCCGGCCATCCATTCGCGCATTTTCTCGCGCATGGACGACTCCGCCTCACGGCCCACGCCGGCCATGGTCCCAGCCACGCCGTTCACCATCTTCACGAAGTCGTCGAACAATTTGTTCTCGGACTGCATATTCCTCTCCTCCACCCTGCCCGATGGATTTCAGCTACACGAACGGGCAATGGATTGCGGCACTTACCGCAGCCGCGAAGCACAACGAGACCAAATAGGGAAGCCCGAACGCATTCGCCAGTGGCGTTCGTCAGCGGAGCGCAACCGCCTTCATCTGGAGAGCGCTCGTCTCCGGCAGCAAGACCTTCAGTTTCTTGCGCTGGAAGTCGATTGAAACGCGGTCGAAGCTGCGAAGTGCGTTCATCCCGAGAAGCAGCGCCGGCTTGTCATCGAGACTCAGCCGGCGGAATGCGTGCGAGTCGGCGAATACGATCGGCATATTCTTCAGCTTGATCCCGCCGATCTCCAGCTCCCGGACGATCGTATATTCGCCCATCAGCTTTTCGCCGGTGACGGACTGAAGCTCGACCTGGCCGGTGCGCTTCACCCGCCCGCCATGGCTGAGCTTCTGCCGCAACTGCATGTTGCCGATGGAAATTTGGGCGCCCGTGTCGACCACAAGAGTGACCGGAATATTCTCGGCATGCGCCTGGCTAAGGATCAGCCGACCGTTCCTGACCTTTGCAGTAACGACAATCGTGTCCTTGTCCTCGGGGACATGCGTGTCCGCCGAAACGATGGTCAGTGTCTGCTTACGGAAATCGAAGAGAACGCGTTGCGAGCGGAGCGAGTCGAGGCCGAGAATCCCATCCGCGCCCATATGCGCCGAGTCGAGAAGCGCGGCATCGAGGTTCCGCACCTGCTTGGCGGTCATGTCGAGCATAGGCACGTTGGCCGTCTGAATCTGCGATTCGCCGGTGACGCTGTGCAGCGTGGTCCCCTTGCGGTCGCCGAGCTGGAGCTGCCGCGCCAAATCGGCCGAGATCGCCGTGCGGTCCGCTCCCGTATCTATGAGGAAACGGTACGGCCCGTGTCCGCTGACCCGAACCGGCACGGTCATCCGGTCGTAACCGTCGCCCTTGAAGCGCAGATCTTGTGCCTGAGTGGTCCTGTCGACTTGGTCGGAGTGTGAGACCGCCTCATATTCCTGGGTCCTGATCGGCGAGACCGCCGTCTGGACCGCCGGCACTGGCAGCTTGAGCGTTTGCGCGGCAAGCGGAAGCGTCGTTCCGAGCAAAGCCATTCCGACGAAAGGCAGAATTCGCATGGTCCACCACCCCTTTGGGGCGGCGCTTATACCACGAAACCGGACCCGCACGGGAATTTCGACGAACGGGCCTAGCCCAGCAGCGAAGTGCCCGCGCCCGGATTGAGCCTTCCGATGGCGGAGTTTAGCGACGCCGCGAAGCAGAGCCAGAGGAGGTAAGGAAGCATCAGATAGCCCGCGATGGGGCGGATCCGCCGAAACTGGCCCGCGGCGAGCGCAGCCAGCCCGACCATCACCACAATGAGCACGAGCGCCGGCTGAATCGCATGGGCCGCGAAGAAGATCGGCGACCAGGCAAAGTTCAGCGCCAGCTGCGCGAAAAAGAGGATCAAGGCGTTGCGGCGGGTCTTTGAGTCAGGCTCCGCAAGGATCAGGGCAACCGCCAGGCCCAGCAGGAAGTAGAGGATCGGCCAGACCACGCCGAATAGCCAGCCCGGCGGCATGAACGAAGGCTTCGCAAGCGCGTCGAACCACTCGTTTCCATACCCGGAATTCGACAGCCAGCCGCTCAGCGAGCCGGCGAGCATGATCGCGGGGATGGAGAAGCAGGCGACCCGCCACCATTCGCGCTGCACTTCCTGTTCAGCCATTCTTCTCCGCTCCCAGGAGGAACTCGACATTGCCCTCAGGGCCCGTGATCGGGCTTTCCGTCACGCCGAGCACGGTCCAGCCCTGATCTTCAACCCAGACTTTGGCCTGTGTGCAGACGCGTTCATGGACGATTGGGTCTCGCACGACGCCGCCCTTACCGACTTCATTCCGGCCCGCCTCGAACTGCGGCTTCACCAGCGCCACCAGCTTTCCGCCCGCTTTCGCAAGCTTCAGGGGCGCTTCCAGCACTTTGGCGAGCGAGATGAAGCTGGCGTCGCAAACCACGATATCGATGGGCTCGGGAACCTGCTCTTCCGCCAGGAAACGCGCGTTCGTCTGCTCGTGCACGATTACGCGTGCATCTTGCCGCAGCTTCCAAGCGAGCTGATTTGTCCCGACATCCACGGCATAGACCTTCGCGGCGCCTCGCGTCAGCAGGACGTCCGTAAAGCCGCCAGTCGAGCTGCCAACGTCGAGCGCCACGGCGCGCGTCACGTCGAACCCGAAATGCATCAGCCCGTGATCGAGCTTGATGCCACCCCGCGACACCCACGGATGATCCTTGCCACGTACCTCCAGCGGCGCGTCCTCGGCGAGCATGTCCCCGGCTTTGGCGAGCTTTCTCTCGCCGGAGAAAACGGCTCCGGCCATGATCAGCGCCTGCGCCCGCGTTCGGCTCTCCGCCAGTCCGCGGCTGACGAGCAGCTGATCCGCGCGGAGCTTGCTCATCTGCGCAGGAGGTGGGGCGCGAAGACCGTAGCGCCGATCATCAGCGCCGCGGCGCTTGCCGCGAGCACCGAGGTGGAGCCGATGTCCTTCGCTCGGCGAACATTCTCGTTTTGCATAAGCGTCACCGCATCGCCGAGATGTTCGACCGTCGTGTTGAGCAGCTCCGCGATGAGGACGAGTGCAATCGCGAAGATGATCCAGCGCCATTCCTCAGCGGACAGCCCGATGGCAAAACCGGCAGCGACAGCAAGGAGCGAACAGGCGCCAAGAATCCAGCCGTTCCGCTCGATGATCGCAAAGTGGCGGAGGCCTGACAGGGCGCGGCGGAAGCTGCGGGCGCGGCTCGAAAGGGAAAATGGCGACCGGCGTGCGGTCAGGCGCGGACCTCCTCGACTCCCGCGCTGTTCACGCGGAGCGCCTTCAGCACCGTGTCGACAATCTGCGGCGCATTGAGGCCCGCCTCGTCATACTGCTTCTCGGGCTTGTCGTGGTCCTGGAAGCTGTCGGGCAAGCGCATCGTGCGGATCTTGAGGCCGCCATCGACCAGGCCCGCGTCACTAGCCAGGGTAAGCACATGGGCGCCGATGCCGCCGACAGCCGCTTCCTCGACCGTGACCGCAACCTCGTGCGTGGTGAGCAGGCGGCGGATGAGCTCTTCGTCGAGCGGCTTGGCAAAGCGAAGGTCCGCGACGGTGGTTGAAAGACCCTTCGCCTCCAGCTGCTCAGCGGCCTTCTCGGCCTCCTCCAGCCGGGTGCCGAGCGAAAGGATCGCGACCTTGCTGCCCTGCTTGACGATGCGGCCCTTGCCGATCTCCAGGCGCTCCGGCGTCGCGGGTAGCGGAAGGCCCCTGCCCTCGCCGCGTGGATAACGCACAGCGATCGGACCGCTGTCGTGCAGCGCCATGGTGTGGACCATATGGACGAGCTCAACCTCGTCCGCCGCAGCCATGACGACGAAGTTCGGCAAGGTGCAGAGATAAGCGAGGTCGAAGCTGCCCGCGTGCGTCGCTCCGTCCGCGCCGACGAGGCCGGCACGATCCAAGCCAAAACGGACCGGCAGGTTCTGGATCGCGACGTCGTGGACGACCTGGTCGTAAGCTCGCTGCAGAAAGGTCGAGTAGATGGCGCAGAACGGCCGGTATCCCTGCGCGGCAAGACCGGCCGCGAACGTAACCGCATGCTGTTCGGCAATGCCGACGTCGAACATTCGGTCGGGAAATTTCTCGGCGAATTTGTCGAGCCCGGTCCCTGACGGCATCGCTGCCGTGATTGCGACGACCTTGTCGTCGCGCTCCGCCTCACAAACCAAAGCCTTGGCAAAGACCGCAGTATAGCTCGGCGCACCGGCGGCGGGCTTGGCCTGGACGCCGGACACGACGTCGAACTTCACGACGCCATGATATTTGTCGGCGCTACTCTCCGCCGGTCCGTAGCCCTTGCCCTTGTGCGTCACGACGTGGACCAGCATCGGCCCGATCTCCGCGTCGCGGACGTTTTCGAGTACTTCGACCAGGGCTTCGACGTCATGACCGTCGACCGGTCCGACATAATAGAAGCCGAGTTCGTCGAAGAGCGTGCCGCCCGTGAACAGGCCGCGGGCATATTCCTCCATACGGCGGGCGGTGCGGTGAAGCGGTTCGGGCATAGCCCGTGCGATCCGTTGCGCCAGCTTGCGAGGCGTGAGGTACTTGTTCGAGCTCACCAGCCGGGCCAGCGCGTTGCGCAGCGACCCGACGGGGGGCGCAATGGACATGTCGTTGTCGTTGAGGATGACTACCAGGCGGTTTCCGGCCGCGGCGGCATTGTTCATGGCTTCATAGGCCATGCCCGCGCTCATCGCTCCGTCCCCGATGACGGCCACGGCCTTGCCCGGCGCGTTGGAAAGCTTGTTCGCAATTGCGAAGCCGAGGGCCGCGGAGATGGACGTCGAGCTGTGCGCCGCTCCGAAGGGATCGTATTCGCTCTCGCTCCGCTTCGTGAAACCGCTGAGGCCCCCGCCCTGCCGAAGCGTGCGGATGCGGTCGCGCCGGCCGGTCACGATCTTGTGCGGATAGGCCTGGTGACCGACGTCCCAGATGACCTTGTCGCTGGGCGTGTCGAAAACATAGTGCAGGGCGACCGTCAGTTCGACGACCCCAAGCCCCGCGCCAAGGTGCCCCCCCGTCACGGAGACGGCGGAGATGACCTCCTCGCGCAGCTCTTCGGCAAGCTGCGACAGTTGGCTCCTGTCGAGCTTGCGGATGTCTGCGGGATACTGGACCGTGTCGAGCAACGGTGTTTCGGGCCGGTCGGACATGGAGCGGGCCTTATCCGGAACCCGGGTTGATGTCACCAACCTGGCCCGGTTCTCAGTGATTCCTCAGCTAATGCTCAGACGGCCACCTGAGTCCGTTCTGCACGATCATCGCGTCGATCGCCTTTACCGCCTCAGCAAAGCGCTCGTCCCAGCTGCCCCTGATTTCGATGAAATTCGTTCGCGAGAGAAGTAGAGTGGCGCGCGCCACCCGATCGAATTTCTCCCTCTCCTCGCGGGTCTTGTACACCCGCGTCCCGTCGTCGACGAACGGCGCGTCGCTGCCCAGCATCAGATAGAGATCGGCCTTGCGCTGTGAGATGAGCTGGTCGGGCGTGTAGCCGATCATCATCTGCGACCAGGCGGCGGTCATCAGGGCATCCGTGTCGGCAATGAGCAGCCGGTTGGCCCAGGGCCGCGCCGCCTCGATCGTCGCCTGCTGGGCCTCGCCGATCAGCATCAAATCGGCTTCGCGACAGTCGGTGCCGTGAGTCTCGCAATGCGACCGGCCGTATTCGGGGACGAAAGTCGTGCCGTAATGCCCGGCCAGCCGCTCCGCGAGCGTCGATTTTCCGACGCTTTCGATACCGTGCAGGCAGACCGTGAGCGCATAATGATTACGGACAGGCGCGGGCAGATAGGACCAGTAGTGCCACGGATCGGCGCGCACCTTCTCGCCGGACAGTCCGCCGATCCCGTTCCGGTCGGCATTGAGGATGCGTCCGCCGAGAGGGACGAACATTCCGCCCGCATGCTCGGCCAGCCCGGCACCATAGTCCTCGCCGGCGAAGACGTAGTCGATCGGCTCGGGATGAGCCCGTGCGACGATGCGGGTCCAGCTTTCCCAGAAATTCGGATCGTCCGACGGCGCCTGGGCCACGGGCTTCGACTGCCATTCGATCCGGCAATCCGGAAAAAGCCGGCGCATCCAGTCGAGCCTTTGCTCGCCGGGGATCGGATCGTCGGGCAGCGAGCAAAGCAGGATCGTCAGCTCATCGACGAGGGCTCTTGCCGACTGGACGAGCGTGACGTGCCCCGCATGTGGAGGCATGAATTTGCCCAACAGGAACCCGCGTTTCATGCGCTCGCTCTCCGCCGCCATTCAATCAGCCCGACGATCGCGAGCACGAAAAACAGGCCGTAAAGAGCAGAGGTTACAAAAAGCCCGCGCCAGGCGAACAGCATGATCGCCAGAGCGTCGACCGCTATCCACAGCACCCAGCTTTCCACACGCCGCAGCGACTGCAGGATCTGAGCCGCCACGCTGATCCCCGCGATCGTCGCATCGGAATAAGGCGCGGCGGCATCGGTGAAGCGCGCCATTCCGCTTCCCCAGACGATTACCGCCGCAGCGGTTCCCGCCAGCCAGGAAAGGCGCCTTTTCCAGTCCATCCAGCCGACGGCCACGCCATGATCGACATGCACGGCGTGGAACCAGGCCCACCAGCCGTAGACCTGGATCAGCAGGAAGAAGACCTGCAGGAGCGCGTCCGAATAAAGCTTCGCGTCCCAGAAGACGAAAAAGTAGAGCGACACCATCGCAATGCCGAAGGGATAGTTCCAGGTCGACCGGCGGACGACCAGCGAGACGTTGATGACGCCGAGAAGCGCCGCAGCAATTTCGATGCCCCCCACTTCGAGGTTACGCCGGGGAACTGATCATTGGGGAAGCTGGCTCAGTCTTCGCCGCAGTCGCCGCAGGTTCCGCGAACTTCGATGACCGGCCTCCGTGCGGAAAAACCAGCCGTTTCCGCGGCCTTCCTCACCCCTCCCGACAGCGCATCGTCATCGATGTGAACCGCCTGTCCGCAGCTGTCGCATATCAGGAAGATGCAGTCGTGGAGGCAATCCGGGTGGGCGTTGGCGACGTACGCGTTGGCGCTTTCGACCCGGCGGGCGAGGTTCGTGCCGACGAAGAGGTCGAGGATCCGATAGACGCTGTTCGCGGCAACGCGACGGCCCTGTTTGTTTGAGACGGCTTCGGCAATGTCGTAGGCGCTGGCGGGCCGGTCGAAGCCGGCAAGCGCTTCGAATACGGACGAACGCATGTCGGTCCACTGCTCGCCGCGGCTGGTCAGCCGCTCGCGGGCAGCTTCGTGGAGCGATTCGCCCTTATGGTCATGATGCTGGTGCGCACCCATCAGCATGGGAAATAGACCTCGGTTGGTTGAGCCGCAAGCGGCGCCGGTCAGGCGCCCTATTCGGCGGCGATGCTGTTGAGCTGGTGACCCAGCGCCAGGATTCCGACACCGATAATTGTGTAGAGCGCCTCGGTGCCGTCATGCGGAAGCCTGAGCGCCCCGGCCATGACGCCCAGGCCGATGCTTCCCACCGCGCTCGGCATCATGAATCCGTGAATCGTGATCCCGCGCCCAAGCGAAAAAGCGCCGAGCATCATTGCAAGGCCGAGCCCGACTTCATGGATCAGCGGCGATCCCAGAAGCCCGCCGGCGGCCGACAGCATGGCGAACAGCACCGCGGTGGCGAGGCAGTGCACGACGCACAGACCGGACAGGCCGATGGCCATCCGGTCGAGCCCGCGGGAGTGCAGTGCAATCGCCATGCGCGGGGATATAACGCCGCACTCGTCAGGTTACAACATTACATCGGCGACTTTTTCGCTCGATCAGTCGCAGCCGGCGGACCTTGGCAAAGTGTCTTCGCGGTCCGATACGCCCGCGCAAATGGACTCGACCTTTCCCACCTCCGTCGCGGGACGGCTTCCGTCGGAAAAACGCCCGCTCGCAATTTCGAACTGGCTCCTGGCTGTCGCCGCTCTGGTCTTCTTCATGGTCGTGGTCGGCGGGATCACGCGCCTGACCGAGAGCGGCCTGTCGATCACGGAGTGGAAGCCCGTCACCGGCGCGATTCCGCCCCTGACGCAAGCGGACTGGGAGCATGCCTTCCGGCTCTATCGCGAGACGCCGGAATATATCCACATCAACGGGCCCGCCGGAATGACGCTGGCGCAGTTCAAGTTCATCTTCTTCTGGGAATGGCTCCACCGCCTGCTCGGCCGCCTGATCGGCCTGGCTTTCGCGCTGCCGCTGATCTGGTTCGCGGCGAGGCGAGCGATCCCGCAAGGTTACGGCTGGAAGCTCGTCGGCCTGCTCGTTCTCGGCGGACTGCAGGGGGCGCTGGGCTGGTACATGGTCATGTCCGGCCTGGTGGACCGCACGGACGTCAGTCATTTCCGCCTTTCCGCCCACCTCCTGCTGGCATTCGCGATCATGGGTGCCTTGGTGTGGGTCGCTCTCGACCTTCGCCAACTCGCTCGCACGGGTGCCGACCGCCCGGCGCGGATGACCGGGTTCGCGGTCACCGCGCTATCTGTCCTATTCGTGCAGCTCCTCTACGGAGCCTGGGTGGCCGGGCTCAATGCGGGCGTGGTCGCCAATGACTGGCCGACAATGCAGGGCCGCCTCCTGCCTGAAGGCATCGACTGGTCGAACGGAGCGGCCTTTGCCTTCACGCACGACCCCTACCTCATTCATTTCATCCACCGCTGGTGGGCCTGGATCACGGTCGCCGCGCTCGTCATCTTCGCGCGCCGGATCCGGCCGTTGGAGGGCGGACGGACCGCGTCCAAGGCCATCCATTCGGCCTTTGGAACGCAGATCATCTTGGGGATCCTCACCGTTCTGACCGGCGTCGCCATCTGGCTTGCGGCGCTGCATCAGGCAGTCGGCGCGCTCGTCGTGGCCTCCACGGTCTGGGGCGCCCACGTGCTCGGCCGGAGGACCGCATGAGCGTCGTTTCCGTCTATTGCATCTTCGGCAGCGCCGAAGAGGCCGAAAGGATCGGCCGAACGGTCGTCGAGGAAGGATTGGCGGCCTGTATCAACGTCCTTGGTTCCTGCCGCTCCGTCTACCGCTGGCACGGAGAGATCGAGACTGCGGAGGAAGCGCCCGCTATCCTCAAGACCTCGGCGGAGGCCGCCGACGCACTGATCTCACGGATCGCCGGCCTCCACAGTTACGACGTGCCCTGCATCGCAGTCTGGCCGATCGACAAGCTTCTGCTCAGCTACGCCGAATGGGTCGAGCAGTGCGTCGGTCCGCTAGGGAACGCTTAGAGCGGCTCGATCGGAACCTCTTCCGGCGCGCTGTGCGCAACGCGTGCGCGCCCCGCCGAGAGGGCGAAGAAACACAGCATCGCGTAGCAGAGCGCCGGAACGATGAACGCGGTAACGTAGTCGCTGTTCTGCGACACGAGGCCGACGAGCGGCGGGATCGCGGCGCCGCCGATGATCGAGAAGCAGAGGAACCCCGACGTTGCCTCTTCCGACGCGGTGGAACGCTCCAGGGTGATCGTGAAGATCACCGGGAACATGATCGAGTTGAACAGCCCGATCGCAAGAGCAACGTAGCCTGCACTGACACCTCCAACGGAGAAGACGTACAGGCACATCCCCGCAGCAGCGCCGGTGAAGGTCGCCAGCAATGCGGGAGCCGGAACGCGCGTCAGCAGAGCCGATCCGACGAGGCGTCCGACCATAGCGCCGCCCCAATAGAGGCTGACATATTTGGCGGCACTCTCGAGCGGAACGCTCCAGACGCGGTCGCTGTTGAGAAAGAAGGCCATCTGCGTGCCGATCGCGACTTCCGCGCCGACATAGAGAAAGATGGCCAGTCCGCCGAATAACGCCCATGGCGACGAAGCGGCGTCGCGGAGCGTAGCCATGACGCCGCGCCTGGCGGTCTCGTCCGACATTGCAGGCGCCGACGCACTGATCACTCGCCGGCCCATCCAAATGACGACACCGACCAGAATGATCAGGCCCGCAATCCAGAAGAATGCCCGGTCGATGCCGAGCAGCGACTGCTCGCGGACCGCATCCGTGATGACGGTGCCTTCCTTCACTTCGACGCCCTTCAGGAAGAGAACCGCACCCAGATAGGGCCCGATGAAGGTGCCGAGGCTGTTGAACGTCTGGCTGAACGTCAGCCGGAAGTGACTGCGCTCGGGCGGGCCCAGTGCGGCCGCAAGCGGGTTTGCGGCGACCTGCAGGATGGTGATCCCGCTGGCGAGCACGAAGAGGCCAAGAAGGACGAGCGGATATTCGGCGATGTTGGCAGCCGCGAGCATGATCATGCAGCCCGCGACCATCAGGCCGAGCGCGATCAGCACAGTGCTGACGGCCTTCTTCCGCGACAGCAGCACTGCGGCCGGTAGGCTCATCACGCCATAGGCGATGAAGAAGGCCGAGGCGCTGAGCTGCGCCTCCACGTCGCTAAGCTGGAAGATGCCCTTCACTGCGGCGACCAGAGGGTCGACCAGCGAAGTAATGAATCCCCAGGCGAAAAACAGGCAGGTGACGATCGCGTAGGCGCTGGTCACTGTTGCGGAACTTCTATCCGATTGCGCCACGCGATACTCTCCCGATTATGGCGGCGTCTTCGTGGCAGGGAAGAAAAGCAGTCACAAGGGCCAATTGCCGGTCGAGGAACCAGCCGCCCTTCAGTCCTTTTTGCACGCACGAGGAGTATGGGGTTGATCGCTGAAGACCATCGCCAGTTGATCGATGCCGTCGGCTCTTCCCCAATCGCCATGGTGGTGAGCAACCCGCGGCTGCCCGACAACCCCATTGAAGTCGTGAACCCGGCCTTCTCCGGCCTTACCGGCTATTCCGAGGCGGACATTGTCGGGCGCAACTGTCGCTTCCTTGCCGGAGCCGGCACCGAACCATTGGCCACTGACCGGATTCGCGACGCCCTTCGCGATCGGCGGCC
>Ga0207706_10004097_pt1 | contig 13773 bp, 12 predicted proteins | sample KBSC53metaG_FD_184318 | JGI IMG/M metagenome (GOLD analysis project Ga0207706, IMG submission 184318) | Corn rhizosphere microbial communities from Kellogg Biological Station, Michigan, USA - KBS C5-3 metaG (SPAdes) (version 2) | ecosystem: Host-associated > Plants > Roots > Rhizosphere > Soil ... | reverse complement strand
ATTGCTCATGCTCTCGGCGCCGCCGGCGATCACAACGTCGTTGTCCCCGTTGGCAACCTGCAGGCACGCCTGGATGACCGCCTGCAAACCTGACCCGCAACGGCGGTCGACCTGCATGCCGGGGACGGTGACCGGCAGCCCCCCGTCCAAGGCCACCACACGGCCGATCGCCGGGGCCTCACTGGAGGGATAGCAGTGGCCGAGGATGACGTCTTGCACTGCGGCAGGATCGATTCCGGTGCGCTCCAACAGACCCTTGAGCGCGGCGACGCCGAGGTCGACGGCGGTCAGTGATTTGAACATGCCGCCGTAGCGGCCGATTGGTGTCCGAACCGGTTCGCAGATAACGGCTTCACGCATGCCTCACACCTTTCGCCGAAACGGACAAACGGGCAGGAAAGTGCGAGTGGTTTTCGCCATTTCGTCGATCTCGGCTCACATAAGCCTCCCGCCGGTGACCTCCATGACCGTGCCGGTCATGTAGGAGGACAAATCAGAAGCCAGGAACAATGCGACCTTTGCCACCTCGGCCGGCTCACCCGCCCGACCCATCGGGACCTCCGCGACCTTCTGGTCCCAAATATGTTGTGGCATGGCCTCGGTCATCGAAGAGCGGATGAGGCCCGGGGCGATCGCGTTGACCCGCACACCGAGATGGGCGAGCTCCTTGGCGGCGGCCTTGGTCATGCCGACGATGCCGGCCTTGGCCGCCGAATAGTTCGTCTGCCCGACGAGGCCGACCTTGCCCGACAACGAGGACATGTTCACGATCGCTCCACGCTTGTTCTCGCGCATGATCGCCGCGGCCGAACGGAGGCCGTTCCACGTGCCCTTCAGGTGCACGGCGATGACCTGATCGAACTGCTCCTCGGTCATCTTGCGCATCGTCGCGTCTCGGGTGATGCCGGCGTTGTTGACCATGATGTCCAGACCGCCCAAGCGCTCGACCGCGGCGGCCACCAGCGCGCCGACCTCGTCGGCGTTGGTCACATCGCAGCGCACGGCCAGCGCCACTTCGTCGCCGCCGAGTTGTTTGGCCGCCGCCTCGGTCGCACCGAGGTCCAGATCGCCCAGCACCACGCGCGCACCTTCGGCGATGAACCGCTCCGCGATGGCGAATCCCAGGCCCTGCGCACCGCCCGTGACGACGGCGGTCTGACCGGTCAGCAATGACACTGATCGCTCCTCTTCGCTGGTCAGGCCCCAATCGAGGCCCCGTCAATCGAACATCATATTTCATATATGATTTCTCGAGTCCCCGGCCCGCCTCGTCGAAGAGGAGCGCGATGACCACCGAAGTCAGCGACGACGACTTCCAGGAGATCCTGGCCCAGACCCGTCACTTCGTTCGCACCGCCGTGGTGCCCCGTGAGCAGGAGATTCTGGCCGACGACCGGGTTCCCGACGACCTGCGCGAGCAGGCCAAGAAGATGGGGCTGTTCGGCTACGCGATCCCGCAGGAGTGGGGCGGCCTCGGGCTCAACCTCGTCCAAGATGTCGAGCTCGCGATGGAGCTGGGCTACACATCGCTGGCACTGCGGTCGATGTTCGGCACGAACAACGGCATCGCCGGTCAGGTGCTCGTCGGGTTCGGCACGGACGACCAGAAGGCCCGCTGGTTGGAGACGATGGCCACCGGCGACGTGGTGGCCTCCTTCGCGCTGACGGAGCCCGGCGCGGGATCGAATCCGTCGGGCCTGCGCACGAAAGCCGTTCGTGATGGCGGAGATTGGATCATCAGCGGACAGAAGCGCTTCATCACAAACGCTCCCGTCGCTGATCTGTTCATCGTCTTCGCCCGTACCCGGCCGGCAGACGAAGGGGGCGCGGGCATCGCGGTTTTCCTCGTGCCTGCCGACACTGCCGGCGTCGAGGTCGGAGTCAAGGACGCCAAGATGGGTCAGGAAGGCGCGTGGACCGCGGACGTCAGCTTCAGTGATGTCCGCGTCTCGGACGGCGCCCTGATCGGCGGTACCGAGGACGTCGGATACCGCGCCGCCATGGTGTCGCTGGCGCGCGGCCGGGTCCACATCGCCGCGTTGGCCGTCGGAATTGCGCAGCGCGCGCTCGACGAATCCGTCGCCTATGCCGCGACCGCGACCCAGGGCGGCACTCCGATCGGAAATTTCCAACTGGTGCAAGCGATGATCGCCGATCAGCAGACCGGTGTGCTGGCCGGACGGGCGCTGGTGCGCGACACCGCGCGGCTTTGGATAAGCGGTGAGGACCGCAGGATCGCGCCGTCGGCGGCCAAGCTGTACTGCACCGAAATGGCAGGCAAGATAGCCGATCTCGCCGTGCAGGTACACGGCGGCAGCGGCTACATGCGCGAGGTTCCCGTCGAGCGGATCTATCGCGACGTACGGCTGTTGCGCTTGTACGAGGGCACCAGCGAAATCCAACGACTGATCATCGGATCGAATCTGGTCAAGGCGGCGCAGAAGGAGAGCAGGTGAGCGGGCGGCTCGCGGGCAAGGTTGCTTTCATCACCGGAGCGGCACGGGGCCAGGGCCGCGCCCATGCTGTCCGAATGGCCAACGAGGGCGCCGACATCATCGCCGTCGACATCGCAGGCAAGCTCCCGCCCTGCGTCCCTTACGATTCCGCCACTCCTGATGATCTCGCCGAAACCGTCAAACTCGTCGAGGAGACGGGCCAGAAGATCCTCGTCGACGTCGTCGACGTCCGCGATGCCGACGGGCTTCGTACGGCCGTCGACGACGGTGTGGCCGCACTCGGCCGGCTGGACATTATCGTGGCCAACGCCGGTGTCTCGGCTCCCCAGACGTGGGACGCCATCACTTCCGATGATTTTCGCGACGTCATGGACATCAACGTCACCGGCACCTGGAACACGGTCGTGGCGGGGGCGCAGAAGATCATCGACGGCGGCCGTGGTGGGTCGATCATCCTGATTAGCTCGGCCGCTGGCATCAAGATGCAGCCGTTCATGGTGCACTACACCGCGAGCAAGCACGCAGTCACCGGGATGGCGCGCGCATTCGCCGCCGAATTGGGCAGGCACTCGATCCGCGTCAACAGCGTGCATCCCGGAGCGGTTAACACACTGATGGGAAGTGGCGACATGATCGGCTCATTGGGCCGCGCGATTGAGACCTATCCGCAGCTGGCCCAGATGATCACACCGTTCCCGCCCACCTGGGCTGCGGAACCGGAAGACATCGCCGACGCGGTCTGCTGGCTGGCCAGCGAGGAGTCGAAAAATGTGACGGCTGCTGCGATCTCGATCGATCAGGGGATGACGCGGTACTGAATCAGCGCGAGGTGGGCCCACGCGCGAGCAGACGCAAATGTCCCGGACACGCCGAGGTTTGGGGGCTTTTGCGTCTTCTCAGCCGATGAATCGCACGATCGACTCGGCCACGGCGGCCGGCTTGTCGGAACCCTCGATCTCGACGACTGTCGTCAGGGTCGCCTGTACCGCGCCGTCCAGTTGGTCGACCTTAGCGATCTCTGCGCGCGCCCGGATCTTGGCGCCGACCTTGACCGGCGTAATGAAGCGCACCTTGTTGTAGCCGTAGTTGATGGCCATTGCGATGTTGCCAACGGTGTACATCTGGGAGGTGAAGTGCGGCAGCAGCGACAGTGTCAGCAGGCCATGAGCGATCGACCCGCCGAACGGGCCATTTGCCGCACGCTGGGGATCGACGTGGATCCACTGATGGTCATCGGTGGCGTCGGCGAACAGATTGACGCGCTCCTGCGTGACCTCCAGCCAATCGGTGGGACCGAGCTGGCCGCCCTCGGCAGCAACGAACTCGTCCAGCCCGCTGAACTTCTTCACCACTACTCTCCTTAACCGCGCTAGAACACGACCGTCTGGTTGCCGTATCGGATGATGCGGTCCTCACAGTGCCATAGCACCGCCCGCGACAGCACAAGGCGCTCGACATCGGCGCCGAGACGCACCAGATCATCGACGCCGTGGCGGTGATCCACCCGGACCACGTCCTGCTCGATGATCGGGCCGTCGTCGAGGTCCTCAGTCACGTAATGAGCTGTCGCGCCGACGAGTTTGACGCCTCGCTCTTTTGCCCTGCGATACGGCGCCGCCCCGATGAAGGCGGGCAAAAAAGAATGGTGAATGTTGATCAGTGGACAGCCCACTTCGGCGATGAATAGCGGGGTGAGGACCTGCATGTATCGGGCCAACACCACCAGATCCACGTTTCCGTGCAACAAGTCGAGCTGGCGACGCTCTGCTTCCACCCGAATATCCTTGGTCGCCGGCACATGCAGGAATGGCACCGAAAAAGGGCGCACCTGATCGGCGAGATCGGGATGGTTGGATATCACCATCACGACCGACATGTCGAGCTCGCCGCGACGATTGCGCCACAACAGATCGAGCAGGCAATGGTCTTCCTTGGACGCCATGATTGCGACGCGTTTAGGCTTCGCAGCCTCGGTCAACCGGAAATCCATATCGAACTGCGACGCCACCTGCTCACGAAAATGTCGTTCGAGGGCATCGCGCGCGGCCGTCAGCCCGGGCAGGTTGAATATCGTCCGTTGCATGAACGTACCGCCGGACTGCTCGGTGGAATGCTGATCCAGCGACACGATGTTGGCGCCCGCATCGGCGAGGAATGCACTGACCGCCGCGACTAGTCCCGGTCGATCCGCACAGCGCAGCAGCAGCCGACCCACATCCTTGACCGGCAGGCCCCCGCAACCAGCGCTCGGGTACTCCTCCTCCACCTGCTTCAGGGTGTCATCCCCGGATGCGTCCGGCCGCGGAATCCGCACATTCTGCGCGGCCGTCCACCGACGAGATAGCACTGCGCGCGAAGGTTTGGTCAGTGCGTGCCGACCAGCGGCGGCTCTGCGCAGTCTTCGCTCCCGCTGTCACCGCGAATTCGACTGAGCTGCCCGGAGAGCTCGCAGCGAACCAAATTGCGCGTGGCGAATCATGTGGGGACGCACTGGCGGTGCTGTAAACGAAATCCGGGATATTGGCTCTCAAGTTCGCCGGATCTGCGCGATAATCGGAAGTGAGCTGGTCAAAATACCGGGCGCTGTGATTGCGATGAGATCGAGCATCCTTTGCTGGCAGCACAGTAACGCTATCCACTGAACGAACCGCCCGGACAAGATTTTGCGGCTAGCTGGAATCCGAGTATCCGGTGGCGAGATACTGATCTCTGATAGCCAGCCCCGACATCGTTGCTGGCTGGCTGCTCCACGAAGGGACAACTATGACCGTTCCCCAGTTTGTGCCCGCTGGGCCCAATTTTGTTAGCCTGCAGACGAGCGCCAGCTGTTGGGATCCCGACAGCGAATGCGCCATCGTATTCGCACACCCGGCGGCCGAGCGGGATCTATGGCTGGACTACGTTCGGGGTGCATGTCATAACTACCGCAAGCACGGAGTCGAAAGGGCGCTCGACATGGATGCGCTCCGCGATGGTGCCGACACCACCATTTTTGCGGCTTGCGTCAATGACGCGGGTCGGGTAGTCGGCGGTCTGCGCGGAAGAGGCCCATATCAGTCCGCCGATGAATGCCACGCACTCCTTGAATGGAGCGGACAGCCGGGCCTGGATGCTGTGCGGAAAATGATCACCGATCGGCTGCCATTCGGTGTGGTGGAAATGAAAACCGCCTGGGTGACCGACGACCCGGAGCGTAGTCGGCAGCTCACGAGCGCCATTTCACGCACACCCCTTCACGCGATGACCCTCCTCGACATTCAGTTCATCGTGGCGACGGCGTCTTCATATGTGCTCAAGCGCTGGCTCTCATCGGGCGGACAGTTGGCGACGAAGATACCTGCGACTCCATATCCAGACCATCGCTATCAGACGAAGTTGGCGTGGTGGGACCGCGCCACATTCGCCCAACATGCTGATCCGAAACAGCTTTCAGCATTCTTTACCGAGCAGAAAGAGCTGGAATCACAACTAGAGGTCGATGCAATGTTGGCCGGCGCCGGAACGATGCGATGAACTCAGGCATCAATGATGCAGACCGGTGCAATGCAATAGTCCTCAACACCGACGATCCCGTCGACAATGAAATACTCGCGCAGCTGCGGGCCGACCCACGGATCGAGTTCGTCGACAATGTGAGCCAGCAGCAGGCCGGCCTTCAGGAACTCCGACCGCCTCCCCCACCCGACGTCATTGCCGAGCCCACTCGGTGGGCTTACTATCCATGGCGCCTGGCGGTGGTCCGCGTTTTGGGCCCTCGCACATTTCGACTGTTGCGACTTGACCGAAACAGAAATCTGATCACCGCCGACGAGCTCGACCGCCTCGGTCGCGTTCGCATCGGCACCGTCGGCCTCAGCGTGGGACATACGATTGCCTACACCCTTGCGGCACAAGGCTTGTGTGGCGAATTGCGGCTTGCCGACTTCGATGAATTGGAGCTGTCCAATCTGAATCGTGTGCCCGCATCGGTTTTCGACCTGGGTGTGAATAAAGCGGTGGTGTGTGCCAGGAGGATCGCCGAGCTCGACCCGTACCTGCCGGTGAAGGTCGAGACGACTGGTATCACTCCTCAGACAGTCGGCGACTTCATGGACGGGCTGGACATCGTCATCGAGGAATGTGACTCGCTTGACGCGAAAGTGCTCATCCGTGAAGTCGCGAGGACACGTCGCCTGCCCGTGCTAATGGCAACCAGCGACCGGGGCCTACTGGACGTGGAGAGGTTCGACCTCGAGCCTTCCCGCCCGATCATGCACGGTCTGCTGGGCGATGTGGATACCGTCCTACTTGCCGGTCTCAGCAACGAGGACAAGCTGCCCTACGCCCTTCGAATGACCGATGCGACCCGGGTGTCGTCCCGAATGGCGGCATCGCTGATCGAAGTGGGCAAGACATTGTCGACCTGGCCGCAACTCTCGTCGGAGGTTGCCGTCAACGCATCGGCGGTCGCCGAAGCCGTCCGGCGCATCGGACTACGCGAGCATTTGCCGTCCGGCAGAGTTCGAATCGACAGCGCAGCCATACTCGACAGCCTCGACGAACCGGCCATACCGCCGCTTGATCCTCCAGCGAGCGACGAGCCGGCCGAGCAGGTCGAACCGGTCGGCACCGCCGAGATCGTCGCCGCCGCAGCGATCCGGGCACCGTCGGGTGGCAATGCCCAGCCATGGCATATCGAGGCACGAGATCGTTCCGTGAGCATTCGGCTTGCTCCCGAGCACTCGACAACGATGGATGTCGGATACCGCGCAAGTGCAGTAGCGCTTGGAGCGGCAACTTTCAACGCCAGGGTCGCCGCGGCGGCGCACGGGTTGATCGGGAATGTGCACTTTCAGCCAGGGGACGAGGCATCCCCCCTCAGGGCAATAGTGCACCTATCGGCTGGTGATGACCCAGAACTAAGCCCGCTATACGAAGCGATGCTGCACAGAGAGACGAACCGGCGGCGCGGTGATCGAGTACCGATCCCCGTTCGGACCCTTGCGCTTCTCGACTCGGCCGCCCGAAGCGAGGGCGCCCGGCTCCATATCCTCAGCGGGTCTGCGGAGGTTGGCAGAGCTGCAACCATCCTGGCCGAGGCCGACCGCATCCGATACCTGACGCCACACCTACATGCGGAGATGTTCGCGGAGCTTCGCTCGCCCGGCGATCCCTCGCCAGAGTCTGGTATCGACGTCCGGAGCCTGGAACTCCAGTCAGCGCACCTGGTGATGCTCGATATCTTGCGGCGATCGGAAGTAATGGCGAACCTCGCGGCGTGGAACGCTGGAACCGCGCTGGGCGACGACACCTATGGGCGGGTGACCGCGAGCGCTGCCATCGGCGTGATCACCGTGCGCGGCCAGAGTCTGACCGACTATGCCCGCGGTGGATCGGCCGTTGAATCGGTGTGGATCAGAGCACAGCAGCACGGGCTTGCCGTCCAACCCGTTTCACCAGCGTTTCTCTATGCGCACGACGATGAGGATCGCCGGGAACTGTCGCCTGCTTTCGCCGAGCACCTCGGCGATCTGCAATACAATTTCCGCAAGCTGGCCGACACCGGAGCACGAGAATCGCAGGTGTTGGTACTCAGGTTTTGTCGCGCACCGCGACCGTCGGCACCTAGCCGGCGGCGCGGGCTACATCGAGTCTCGTCGCCACGCGGCTGACGCCGATACGGAGGATCAGGTGCCAAGCAGCTTGGAGCTGGTCGTCACGTCAGTCGCCACCCAACTGATGGGGGTGAACGCGGCCACCTCGGTTGAAGTGAGTCAACGGGTACTGGCCGACCTCGTCGAGTACTTCGATGTCGACGTTAGCTTTCTGCGCCGCAACGATCACCGCATTCGCGCTTCGGTACTGGTTGCCGAGTGGCCGCTCCGTCCCGGGATCCCCGACCCGGACCCGCTCGCCGTGGTCTACTTCGCCGACGCTGATCCGGTTTTCGCGCTCGCTGAGCATCAGAAGGAACCCGTCGTTTTCCGTCCGGAACCGGCCACCGACGACTACCAACGCACGATCAACGAAAGTCGGCAAGTCGCGACGACATCGATGGCGTGCGTGCCGCTGTTGTCAGGCGAGGTCACGACCGGGGTGCTGGGCTTCGTCAAGTTCGGCGACCGTGACTGGCGACCCGAAGAACTCAACGCGCTCAAGGCGATCGCTTCGCTGTTCGCCCAGTTGCTGGCGCGGGTGCGCGCCGAAGACCAGCTACGCTACCTTGCCGAACACGACGACCTCACCGGCCTGCACAATCGCCGCGCGTTGCTGGCACACCTCGACGCGAGACTCGCCGCTGGCCAGCCGGGGCCGGTATCGACGTTGTTCTTCGACCTGGACCGGTTGAAGGCGATCAACGACTATCTCGGCCACACCGCCGGCGACTGGTTCATCCGCGTCCTTGCCGAACGCCTGCGCGAAGGTGCCGGTGGCCCGAACCTCATCGCCCGACTCGGTGGCGACGAGTTCGTCGTTGTACCGGCGGCGCCGATGGATGCCGATACCGCGGAGGCGCTGGCCTATCGCCTTCAGCATGCGCTGTGTGAACGGGTGGCCATCGACGGCGAGATGCTGACACGCACGGTGAGCATCGGTGTGGCACTTGGCGCTCCGGGTCATGACACGACGTCAGACCTGCTTCGCCGTGCGGATCAGGCGGTACTCACCGCCAAAAACTCCGGCGGCAACAAGGTCGCGGTATTTTCCGACGACATGTCGCTGGAAAGTGAGTTCCGCAACGACATCGAGCTTCATCTGCAGAGCGTGATCGAAACTGGCTCATTGCTGTTGCACTATCTGCCCGAGGTCGACATGCGCACCGGCGACATTCTGGCCGCCGAGGCGCTGGTGCGTTGGGAGCATCCCACCCGCGGACTTCTATCACCTGACTCGTTCATCGGCGTGGCCGAATCGATAAACTTGGCAGGGGAATTGGGCCGTTGGGTGATGCGGTCGGCGTGCGCAGAGTTCGCGCGTTGGCGCTCGCACGGCGTGGGAAACGACACGGTGCTGCGCATCAACGTGTCGCCGGTTCAGTTGGTGACCGATGGCTTCGTCGAATCGGTCGCCAGCATAATCGGGGAATACGGTCTCGTCGGCCGGTCGGTATGTTTGGAGATCACCGAAAGCGTTGTGGTTCAAGACATCGAGACCACACGGATCACGCTCGCCGGACTCAAGGAGGTCGGCGTCCAGGTCGCGATCGATGATTTCGGCACGGGGTATAGCGTGCTGTCGCACCTGAAATCGCTTCCCGTCGACACACTCAAGATCGACAGGGGGTTCGTCCGCGACCTTGGCTCCAATCCCGGCGATCTCGCGATCGTGAGGGCGATCATCGCGCTGGCGGAGGCGTTCGGCCTGGAGCTGGTTGCCGAGGGAGTTGAGACCCAGACCGCCGCGCTGACGCTGCTGCGCCATGGCTGTTATCGGGCGCAAGGATTCCTTTTGTCGCGCCCCGTCGTCGGCGACGCGATGGAGGCCCTATTGGCCAGGGGACGGATACCCGTTGACTTTTCCGCAGCGCCAAGTCTGTAGGTGGCTGTGGGTCTCGTGCAGGTTCGCATGCAACTGATGGTTGTCCAGGCGGCAGTTGGATGCGGCGCCCCGAGTGAGCGGTTCGGAAGTCAGCAGCTCGACGCGACCGAAGCGGCTGGCCGTCCTACCCACCAGGCCGACACGCAGTGTGGCGACGTCGACAGGTAGAGGCTGCTCCGCGGCCATGCCGGCCAGCGACCCACCGCTGGCGACGTTGACACCGTGGCGGGCACGAACCGCCAATGGGCCGTCCGGCGTCGCGAACACGGCCCCCACCGCATCGCCCTCCTCGAAAACGATGCGCTGTAGCGAGGTGGCGCGATGGGCTTCGATGCCCCGGTCTCGCGCCTGTGCATTGAGCCAATCCAGGACAGAGCCACTGACGTTGCCGGGATCGGGTGTGATCGAGCCGATTTCGGCGACCTCAAGCGAGTCACCGTCGACGGTGCGCAGCGTGGTTGAGGGCCAATTGGACACACGGGTGTAGAGGTAGCCGTACGGCGACACCAGGCAACGTGCGGCCCAATCCCGCAGACGCGCGCCGACGAACGGCGCGACCGCACCGCGCGGGTCGACCGGCTCGGAGTGGTCCACCACCCTGATCGGCAAGTCGACGTCCCGTGCGGACCGGGTCAGCGGGCCAAGGTCCGATGACAGGGCCGCGAAGTACTCGTTGGTTTCCGGGTCCCGAACATCCGCGTCGAGCCAGTGCAGCCGATCGACGCGGGACCGGACCGCAACCGATGTCCCGCTTGGTTCGATATCACCGCGTGAATCCGCGACGAAAACCGCACCGCCCATGTCCACGACCGCCACAGCGTGCGCCAATCCGGCGATTCCGGAGCCGGTGCTCACCACGTCGACTTCTTCGTCCCAGTTCACCGTTAATCACCTCGCCATTGCTAAATCGTCTGACACCCATACCGACGCCGAGGTCTTCGCTGCCGCGTGGGACGCACTGTAGGCAAAATTTCGGCACTCACGCTCGACGGATCGCGCGGGTAATACCAACGGCCGACATGAAGTTGCCACAGCCCGCGCATGGGTTCGAGGGGGTTTGCCAGCGCGGGTTGTGGCAACGGCATGAAAATACCACCGCGAATTGCCCGGCGATAGGGGTATCCATCGTGCAACAGACCCGCTGACCTCGGGATCAGCCGCCAGCGGCCGCCCGGCTCGCGCCGGACCAAGAGTCATCACATCTAGCACCTTACATACTTTTTGGCTGTTATGCAGGCTTAAACATGACTTTGAGTATTGGCAGATCTGTTTGCCCTGGAGCACGTGGCGCGCATCGAGGAGGGCCGTTGACGTGGTTTGCGCAGCAAGATCGGCGCGTCTGTCTTTCGGGGGCCCGGGGGTGAAAGAATGGGGTGATTGGTTAATTGCGGCAACTGCGATTGCTTGCCCACCGGCGCGACTGTCCAGATTCCGAGGTCCGAAAGTGACCGAACATCTCGATAGACGAGCGGACACCACGCGGGTGCAGATCCTCCGCGCGGCTTCGCGCCAGTTCGCACGCAAGTCGTACAGCTTGGTCAGCCTCGACGACATCCTCGCCGACGCGGAAGTCACCAAAGGTGCGATGTACTTCCATTTCCCCTCCAAGTACGCGCTGGCGTCGGCGATCATCGAGCACCGGATTGCGTCGGCCCGAACCTCGATCGACGAGTTGCTCGCGCGAAAGCTCTCGGGCCTCGAGACCCTGATCGACATCTCATATCTCCTCGCCATCGAGGACATGGGAGACGAGACCGCTCGAGCCGGATTGAATCTCCTTCAATCCATCGGCCGCACCGACGGCCTGCAGGAAGATGTCCTCGGGCAGTGGGTGACGGCCTTCGCCGCAATCACTCGCAAGGCCGCGAGAGACGGCGACCTCATCGCCGACCGCGACCCGGAGGGCATTGCGAGGCTGTTGGTGTCGATGTATCTCGGTCTACGGCAGACAAGCAGTTTGGCTCAGCCCGAGCGACTTTTACACGACCTGGAGAACATGTGGCTGCTCGTGCTGCCGGGTTTCGTCAAGCCCGACCGAATCGCCTACCTCAACCAGTTCATCAAGCGGCGCACGGCCGTTGCGCTGAAGAAGGCGACGTCGCTTTGAGCGGATGAACTAAAATGCCTCTTTCAGGCCATCGCCACCCTGGGTAGGCCGACAGAACATCCGGAGGTACTCGGACAATGGTGCGCCAGGCGCGATCCGAGGCTACCCGCAGGAAGATCATGACGTCCGCGGTCGAGTTGTTCAATGAAATTGGCTATCCGGCTACCGGACTGGGCGACATCATCGAGCGCGCCGAGATGACCAAGGGCGCCCTTTACTACCACTTCGACTCAAAGGAATCGCTCGCGACAGCGATCATAGAAGAGGGCAGCGTTCGCCTGGCCGAGGCGTTTCGGGGCATCGCCGCATCGTCTGCGCCCGCACTGGAAACCATCATTCACGGAGTGTTCGTCGTTGCAGACCTCATGAGCACCGACCAGATCGCCCGTAGCGGAATGCAACTCTTGCGTGCTTTCGGGGAGTTCAACGACGCGGCCGCACGCACGTACGACGGCTGGGTGACGGAGATGACGGAGCGCAGTCGGCAGGCAATAGACGAGGGCGATCTTCGCGAGGACCTCGATCCGCAGGCGGTCGGTGAGACAATCGTCAGCTCGATGCTGGGGGCCGAGTTGCTGGCGAGCGCGTCCACAGCCGGAGCCGACGTCCTGGAGCGCGTCGCGCGGGCGTTCAAGGTGCTGCTACCGGCGATTGTGAGCCAGGAGTCGCTGTCGTACTTCGACGAGTTTCTCGCGCGCGAGTCGCTGCGGCACTCCGCTGCGCCGGCGGCCGACTAACTACAGCTCGTCGACCCACAATCTCTCGGTCAGGTCCTGGAACGTCGCCAACGCCACGGGGTCATCGCCGCGCAACAGCGCGGACTTGCTCATGCGGGCGCGAGCGATGGAGCCGTCCTGGTGCACGAGCTCGACGATCAGGTCCGCGTGGGCACGCACGACCGAGACTGCGGATTCGTCGGCGGGCAGGGTGTGGAAAATCTGCCGAAACTTCAACGCCGTGACGGCTTCGGCCGGGTAGCCCAGCATCTCGGCAAACGCCGCGTTCGCGAACAGGATGGTGCCGTCCTCCGCGATGGCCAGCACGGGCACCGGAAACCGTTCCAGCACCAGCAACGCGGGCAGTTCTTTGAGGAGGTTCAACGGGGATTGGTCGTCCTGGCCGTCTCTTCGCCGCTCCACGTCTCCGATTATTACCGTTGCGTCCTGGCTCGTCACCCGGGACCTCCTGAGGGTTTGGCCGTAGTCATCGCGGGGAAGCTCGCAGCCACGGGAGTCGGCGGAGCTGCGTGGTCCAATCGCCGAAACTCACGTTTGGGCGAGAAAGTGCGAGTAGATCCCGCCAAAACGTTGATCTCGACGCTAACGAACCGCCATCGCGACGCCGTCGGTGACCACCAACAGCTGTTCGTACGTCATCGGCATCACAGAATCTGCGGTACCCGCAGCGGTCCAGATGACCGGATACCGGGCCAAGGTTTCGTCGACAATGGTGCGGACCCTGTGCGGGTGCCCGGTCGGCGCCACACCGCCGATGACCTGGTCGGTGGCGTTTCGCACCAACTGCGGATCGGCCTTGCGGATCGCCGTGGCTGCCAGCATGCGGGCCAGCAGCCCGGTGTCGACGCGGTGCGCACCGCTGGCCATCACCAGCAACGGCTCGCCGTCGCAGTCGAACACCAGGCTGTTGGCGATCGCGCCGACCTCGCACCCGAGCTGGGCAGCGGCGGCAACA
>Ga0207706_10004094_pt1 | contig 13776 bp, 12 predicted proteins | sample KBSC53metaG_FD_184318 | JGI IMG/M metagenome (GOLD analysis project Ga0207706, IMG submission 184318) | Corn rhizosphere microbial communities from Kellogg Biological Station, Michigan, USA - KBS C5-3 metaG (SPAdes) (version 2) | ecosystem: Host-associated > Plants > Roots > Rhizosphere > Soil ... | reverse complement strand
CGCGCGGCGGCGTCGGAAATCCGCTACATGGACCAGGAGCTCGCAGGGACGAAGCGCCGGCCCGTCCCATTACCCGACTGACCATTGCACTCATTGGTCGGGGAAAACCCGATACCGACTTCCAGCCGGGTGCGGCACCTAGCTTCCCAAAAGAGTGGAGGCATGCATGGGACGGAAGGCGGCGGCTGAATTCTTCGGGACGTTCTGGCTGGTACTCGGCGGCTGTGGCAGCGCGGTCCTTAGCGCGGCCTTTCCTGACGTCGGCATCGGGCTGCTCGGCGTGGCCCTCGCATTCGGGCTGACTGTCCTGACCATGGCTTATTCGATCGGCCACATCTCCGGCTGCCATCTCAATCCGGCGGTGACGGTTGGCTTATGGGCCGGCGGCCGGTTCCCGGCACGCGACATTCCCGCTTATGTCGTCGCGCAGGTGGTCGGCGCCATTGTCGCAGCCTTTGTCCTTTACTTCATCGCCAGCGGGCAGGCGGGTTTCGAAATGGGCCCGACTAGCCTCGCGGTGAACGGGGTCGATCAGCAATCACCCGGGGGCTATTCAATGCAGGCGGGCATCGTCACCGAGGTTGTTCTCACAGCCTTCTTCCTGATGATCATCATGGGCTCGACCCACACCAGCGCGCCGGCAGGCTTCGCGCCGATCGCCATCGGCCTGGGCCTGACCTTGATCCATCTCATCTCGATCCCGGTCACCAATACATCGGTGAATCCGGCCCGCAGCACCGGGCCCGCACTAATCGTCGGCGGAGAGGCCCTTCGCCAATTGTGGATCTTCTGGGTCGCGCCGATCGCCGGCGGAGCGCTCGGCGGCTTCGTTTACCGGTGGCTGTCGCCGGACCAGGTCGCGAAACCCAGTATCGAGGGTTCTCCCGTCTAGCGCTGCGGCTGGAGCAGCGGCGCGACCTGCGGGCTTTCCTCGATCGACCGATAGAATTTCGGCGTCGGGAACGGGCCGCGTGCCTGCTCATAAGCATAGCCAAGCGACAGCAGCAGGCCTTCCGACCATTTGGGCCCGATGAAGCTCAGGCCCACCGGCAGCCCTTTGGCGAGGCCCATTGGTACCGTGAGATGGGGATAGCCCGCCACGGCCGCGAGCGAGCCCGCGCCGCCGCCCGAGACCTGGTCGCCGTTGACTGCGTCGATCTTCCATGCCGGCGGCATCGTCGGTCCGACCAGCGCAACCACCTTGTTGTCTCTCAACAGCTTATCGATGCCGTTGGGGCCGGCCGCCTGGAAGCTGATTGCCCGCGCCTTCTTGTACGCCGGGTCGGCGAGGCCCTTGGTCTTCTGTGCCTGCACGAACGTTCCCTGGTCGAACAGGCCCATCTCCTGGCGTTGATGGGCGTCATCGAACGCGATAACGTCCGCGAGGGAGCGAACGTCGATCCGCGCCGGACTGCCCTTGAGATATTTGGCCATGTCGGTCTTGAGCTCTGTCAGCAGGACCGGAAGCTCGTTCTTGCCGATGAGCTTGTCGTCGAATTTCTTGATGTCGACGAGCACGGCGCCTTTTTCACGCAGTAGGGCGAGCGCCGTTTCGAACGCCGCATCCGTGCCGAAGCCCGATGCGAAGCGCATCACCCCGATGCGCTTGCCCTTGAGCGAGCCGGCGTCGAGCGCCGCAGCATAATCGCGGCGGTGTGAATCGGCGTCACGCGTCGCGGGATCGGCGGGATCGCTGCCAGCGATCGCGCTCAGCAGTTCGGCCGCCTCGCGCACGCTCGCCGTCATTGGGCCCGCGGTGTCTTGGCTGTGGCTGATCGGGACGATGTGCGTGCGGCTGACCAGTCCGACGGTTGGCTTCAGGCCGACGATGCCGTTGACCGCCGCCGGACAGGTGACCGAGCCGTCTGTCTCGGTCCCGATTGCAAGGCGAACCAGACCGGCCGCGACTGCCGCGCCCGAGCCACTCGAGCTGCCGCACGGGTTGCGATCCAGCGCCCACGGATTGCGCGTTTGCCCCCCGACCGCGCTCCAGCCGGAGATCGAGCTGTTCGATCGGATGTTGGCCCATTCGGACAGGTTGGTCTTGCCGACTATGACGGCGCCGGCGGCTCGAAGCCGCGTGACGAGCGGCGCGTCGCGGCCGGTCACATTGTTCGCCAGCGCAAGGCTCCCGGCCGTCGTTGGAAGAGGCCCGGCGGCTTCGATATTATCCTTGATCAGCACCGGCTGTCCGGCGATCGGGCCCTTGATCCCGAGCGAGTCGACGCGCCGTGCCTGGTCCATCGCCGTCGGGTCGACGGCAAGCACCGAGCGCAGTTGCGGATCGATCCGCGCGATCCGTTGCAACGCGGTGCTGGTGCGGTATTGCGCGGCACCCTGACCAGCCGGCTGCGCGTGAGCCGGCACACTGGACGCCGCAAGCGCAAGCGTGGACGCGACGATCGACGGACGCATAGTTTTCCCCTCGTTTGCGGTCAGCGCGGCGCGAGCAGTGCGTCGAGCGTTCCCGGACCCTTGCCGACTTTCTCCAGCCGCGGGTAGCGGAGCCCGCCGTGCCAATCGAGCTTCACGGTGCGGTAGACGTCGCCGTCGTGAATGAGCAGTTCCGGCGAAGCGCCATTGCCGACCGCCGCCTTGATCGCGTCCTTGAGCGCATCCCCGCTGAAGTTGCGGCCGTTGACCGCAACGATCTGTGACCCGGCCGTGATGCCGGCGTTGAACGCCGGGCTATCCCACAGGACGCTTCCCACTTTGCCGTCGTTTCCGACGGTGAAGCCGCCCGAATAAGTCAGGTCGTTGTTCTTGCCCGACTTCTCGCCGCTCTTGATCCACTTGGTCGGTTCCGCGGTGAAGGTCAGGCGGTAACCGCCCTCATTGATCCCTTCGAGCGGCGGCTGCGCGGCCACGTCATAGACCTTGCGCTGAAGGTAGGACCGCCAGTCATAGGGCTGAACCCTGGTCAGCGTCGCGATCACGTCGTCGAGCGTATAGGTAAGCTCGCCCCAATCGCGGTCGCGCATGCCATAGAAGGCCTTCGCGAAATCGTCGATCGAGCGTTTGCCGCCGGACTGCTGGCGGATGATCCGGTCGACGTCCATCCATATGAGCTGGCCTTCGCTATAATAATCCTCGCTGCGTTGCCAGCTCCGCCAGGCCTGAGGCTGGCGGCCGGCGGCGGTCGGATCGTTGGTCGTGTCGACCAGCGGACGCCAGGCCCGCCCCGGCGTGCCCGTGCTGTAGGATGCCGCGGTGGCGGCAATTGCGTCGAGCGTGTCCTGCTTCGAGAGCATCCCGGACCGCGCTCCGAGGATATAGCCCCAGAATTGCGTCTGGCCTTCGTAGACCCACAGCAGCGAGCCCTCCATCGGCACCGTATTGTAATCCGGCGTCCACAGGTCCGCGGGGCGGCGATACTTGCCGTCCCAGCTGTGTGAATATTCATGCGGCAGCAGGTTGCGGTCGCGCAGCTTGTTTTCCCAGTCGGTGAAATAGCCGCGGTCGACGCCATCCTCCGAGCTTCGGTGATGCTCGAGCCCATTGCCGCCGAGATTGTCAGAGATCGTGAACAGGAAGTCGTAGTGGTCGTAGTGCTGCGCCCCAAAAGCCTTGAGGGCCTGTTCGACGAGCCGCTTGTGCGCGGCGATCTGTTCGGGCGTCGCAGCGAGCTCGGCCGGCATGTCGCCGATGACGTCGAGGAAGACGTCGTTGCTGAGCGGGATCTGGCGATAGTGCGGGCCAGCGATCAGCGGCGAATCGACCAGGATTTCGTAGCTGGTCACAGGATAGTCGATGCGGCCGCCGGCCTCGGCGCTGGGCCGCAACGCGGTCGCGACCTTCCAGCCCGAAGGAACGATCACCGACGCCTGCACCGGGATTTGCCGCACGTAATAGCCTGCCGGGTACATCGACAAAGCGAGCCACTGGATGCTCGACATTTCCGGGGTCATGACCGTGCGACCCTGATTCTCCGCGGTGGCGGACAGGAACTGGAATTCGACGTCGACTGCCGAAATGCCCTGCGGCACGTCGATGTGGAAGGCATAGACGTCGAGCGGGTCGCGCTTCCATTTGAGCCTCTGGCCGTTCGCGGTCGCGCGGAAGCCTGCGACCTTGCGGATCTCGTTGCGCGGGCTGTGACCGCCCGGCACCCATTTGGGATAGAGCAGCACGAGATCGCCGGCATTGCTCACCGGGATGCGCTGGTGGATTCGGAATATTCCGCGCGTCACGTCGGTCGCATCGACGGTCAACTGGACGGTTCCGGAAAAGGGCACGTCGCGCGCCGCCGGAACCGTGCTGGGCTTGTCGTAAGCCACCGGCTTGCTGTTGAGGGCGGGGACAATCTGCGCGGCGGCGGACCCGCAAAGGCAGGATGAAAGGATCAAAGCGAGCGCAGCCTGGCGCATTCAACGCAACTCCCTGAATCGAAAGGCGAGGCGCTGATGTACCGGGAAAAATGCCCGGCGCAACGCATCGGGCCGTGTCTTTCGTCGGAGGCAATCGGCACTTTGTCGAACGTCATTTCGTTGTCAGGGCCAGTTCACTTGCGCTTACTAGCGGGGATTTGATGACCAGCCATTCCATGTTGCTCAGTAGCGCAGCGCTGCTTTTGCCGATGTCTCCGCTTGCCGCCCAGCAGCAGCAAGCGCCACCCGTCGACACGGTATCGCCCGTTCCCGCACCGAAGACTGCCACCCCGGCCCCCGCCGCAGCGCCGAGCGACGACCTCGGTGACGAGGAGGAAATCGTCATCACCGGCGGCCGTCCGCGCGGCTCGGTAGTGGGTGACATCCCGCCCGAGGACACGCTCGACGCGCGCGACGTGCGCGCCACTGGCGCGACCAACATCACCGAGCTGCTGGACGCGATCGCGCCACAAATCGGCAGTGCTCGGGGTCGGGGAGGCGAGCGGCCCGTGCTGCTTCTCAACGGCCAGCGGATCTCCAGCTTCCGCGAGATGCGCGACATTCCGACCGAAGCGATCCAGCGCGTCGAGATCTTGCCCGAGGAAGTCGCACTCAAATACGGATACCGGGCCGACCAGAAGGTCGTGAACATCGTGCTTCGCCAGCGCTTTCGCTCGACCGTCGCCCAAGCCGGCGCCGGCATCGCGACGGACGGCGGCTATGCCAGCGGCAACGCCGATCTCACGCGATTGTTGATCCAACGCAACGGTCGCACCACCTTCAACCTTCACGCCGAGGGCAATGGCATGCTGACCGAAGCCGAGCGTGACATCCTGCTGAGCGAAGCGCCGGCGAATGGCACGACCGAGCAGGCGCTCGCAGCACGATCGCTCGTCGGCAGGAAGCACGACGTGCGCGGTTCCGCTACCTTCAACCGGCAAATCTTCGGCGATGTGTCGGCAACGCTCAACACCGAGCTCGAGCATGTCGACGGACATTCGTTGATCGGCCTCAATCCGAGCCTGCTCGAGCCGCTCGCGCGCAACACCGACAACGACAGCGCGCATGCGGGTGTGGCGCTGAATGGGACGACCAAGACGCAGTGGCGCTGGACCGTCACCGGCAATGCCGACCTTAATCGCGGCATTACTCGGACGGATCGCGACAATGCGGCGTTTCCCACCGATCGGATTCGTTCAACAACCGTGTCCGGCGATCTCACCGCGACCGCCAATGGCAATTTGTTCAAGCTTCCGGCGGGCGATGCGAGCACGACCCTTACCGTTGGCGGAAGCACCGTCCGCCTCGATAGTGATCGGACGATCGGCGGCGCCGAAGCGTCGAATTCATTGTCGCGCACGATGGGCCAGGCGGGGATCAACCTCGACCTGCCGATCTCACGTCGCAATCGCGATTTCAGCGCGCTCGGCAACTTGACGCTGAATGCCAATGCCGAGGTCGACGAGCTGTCGGATTTCGGCACGCTAACGATCATCGGCGCCGGCGCCAACTGGTCGCCGGCCGATCGGCTCAGCTTCATCACCAGCTGGACTCGGGAAGAGGGCGCTCCGACGATCAACCAGCTCGGCGATCCTGTGCTGGCAACGCCGCAATCGCGGATCTTCGATTTCACCACCGGCCAGACGGTGCTCGTCACGGCGATCACCGGCGGCAATCCGAACCTTGATTCCGATCGCCGCCACGTGTGGAAGCTCGGCGCAAACTGGCAGCCATTTTCGAAAACCGATCTCAGGCTGCGTGCGGATTATGTGCACCAGAAGGTCGACCGGCCAATCTCGAGCGTCACGGTGACGCCGCAGATCGAAGCAGCGTTTCCCGACCGTTTTGTCCGATGCCCCGTCATCGATCCCGAGATCGGCTGCGAAGCCGTCGGCCAGCTCCAGGCCGTCAACCTGACTCCGATCAATTTCGACGTTTCGCGCAGGGACGCGCTTCGGCTCGGCTTCGATTTTAGCAAGCCGCTCAAATCGCGGCGGCCGTCGCAGTCGGTAATCGACCAGATGCGAGCGCAGTTCGGTTTCGGGCCGCGCGGAGCCGGTGCTCCGGGAGGCCAGAACACGGGCCCCCGCCCTGAAGGCGCGACCGGACAAGGCGGTCGCGGCGGTGGAGGCCTTGGCGGCGGAAGAGGCGGTGGTGGTGGCTTCTTCGGTGGCGGAGGAGCTAGCCGCGGGCGGCTGCAATTCTCGCTGACGGACACGATCACCTTCGTCGACAAGGTGACCATTGCGCCCGGCCTGCCGCCCCTTGACTATCTGCACGGAGACGCTGCGGGGTCGTTCGGCGGAACGCCCAAGCATAATGTCGAAGTGCAGGCCGGCTGGTCGAACAATGGCCTCGGCGCCCGCCTGGGGATGAACCTCAGGAGCGGGACGACGGTCGGCACGCTGACCGGCGATGAGCTTCGATTCTCGCCGCTGGCGACGTTCAATCTCCGGTTCTTCGCCAATCCCGGCGACATCCCCGAGGTTGTGGTCAAGCACCCCTGGCTCCGCGCAACGCAGATCCGGCTGGAGGTGAACAACATGTTCAATAGCAGACCGCGCGTCCGCGATGCCGCTGGCGGTGTGCCGCTTAATTATCAGCCCGACCTGCTCGACCCGCTGGGCCGGACGATCATGATCAGCTTCCGCAAGCTGTTCCTTCCGTCCCCGACCTGGTTCAGGCAGCAGTTCCAGCGCGAGCGGCAGCAGCAACAGCAAACATCGCCGACGCGCTGATTCCGCATTTTGAAAAATTGTGCTTAAGCGCACGGCAATGACGCCGGTTCAGCCCGTTCGGGGCACCCAAAGCTTGTTGCATCAGGACGCAGATCGCCTTGCCGCGGTGATTGCGGCGTTCGACAAGGTGCGTCGGCTTTACGGCTTCAAGCGCGTCGAAGTGCCGACCATCGAGCAGACCGCCGCGTTCGCCCGGACGATCGGCGAGACGACTGACGTCGTGTCGAAGGAAATGTATTCGTTCGAGGACCGCGGCGGCGAATCGATCACTCTGCGGCCCGAGTTCACGGCGGGAATCTGCCGGGCCTATCTGAGCGAGGGCTGGCAGCAGTTCGCGCCGCTCAAGGTCGCGACGCACGGCTCCGCCTTCCGCTACGAGCGGCCTCAGAAGGGCCGGTTCCGGGAATTCCATCAGCTCGACGCCGAAATCATTGGTGCCGGCGAGCCTCAGGCGGACGTCGAGCTGCTCGCCTTCGCCGACCAGCTCCTCAGGGAACTCGGCATCAGCGGGGCGGTGCTCAAGCTCAACACGCTCGGCGATCCGGAAACGCGCGCCGCCTGGCGAGAAGCGCTGCACGAGCATTTCCGCGCGCATGCCGCCGCGCTCAGCGACGACAGCAAGGCGCGGCTCGAGCGCAATCCGCTGCGCATTCTCGACAGCAAGGCGCACCAGGACTGGCCGATCGTCGACAGCGCGCCGGCGATCGACGATTTCCTTACGGCTGAGGCCGCCGATTTCTTCGGAGCGGTGACCGCCGGTCTCGATGCGGCCGGTATCCGCTGGGACCGCGCGCCGCGGCTGGTTCGCGGCCTCGATTATTATCGCCACACCGCGTTCGAGTTCATGACGGACAGCCTGGGCGCCCAGGGGACCGTGATCGCCGGTGGCCGCTACGATGGCCTGATGGAAGCGCTGGGCGGCCCACATACGCCGGCAGTGGGCTGGGCAGCCGGTATTGAGCGACTGGCGATGATGATCGGGTCCCCGGCGAGGGAGGCCCCGACCGCAGTCATCGTCCCGATGGGCGACAAAGCCGAAGCCACCGGGCAGCGGATCTTGGGGGATTTGCGCCGCGCGGGCATATCCGCCGACATGGCGTTCCGCGGCAACATGAAGAAACGGCTGACCCGAGCCAACGATGCGGGTGCGGCTTATGCGCTGATCATCGGCGACGATGAACTCGCTCGCGGCGAGGCACAGCTCAAGGACCTCGAGAGCGGCGAACAGCGCAGCGTTCCGCTCGATAAGATTGCGGAAGCCTTTCGGCCGTGACCCAGATCTCGTCGGAGCGCATCGCGTCGATCGAGGCGCGTAGGCATGAGCTCGCAAGGGCGATGGCGGCCGAGAACCTGTCGCCGGATGAATTCGTGCGCCTGTCGAAGGATTATGCGGCGATCGAACCAGTCGCCGCCGCGGCACGTGAAGTCCGCCGGCTCCGCGCGGAGCTGGAAGTGCTCAACGGGATGATTGCCGATGCGACGGCCGAACCCGAGCTCAAGGAGATGGCTGCAACCGAGGCCGACGACATCCGCCACAAGCTTCCCGCTGCCGAGCGCGCACTGGCCCTCAAGCTCCTACCCCGCGACGCTGCCGACGACCGGGCCGCCATGCTCGAAGTGCGCGCTGGCACCGGCGGCGACGAGGCGGCCCTCTTCGCGGGCGACCTGCTGCGTATGTACCAGCGTTATGCGGAGGCTCAGGGTTGGCGGTTCGAGCTGATCTCGGCCAGCGCATCGGAAGTCGGCGGCTACAAGGAAGCGGTTGCTTCGATCAGCGGCCCTGGCGTGTTCGCGCGGTTGAAATTCGAAAGCGGCGTGCACCGGGTTCAGCGGGTTCCGGCGACCGAAAGCGGTGGGCGCATCCATACGTCGGCAGCGACAGTGGCAGTGCTCCCGGAGGCCGAGGACGTCGATGTGCAGATCGACGACAGAGACTTGCGGATCGACGTCTATCGATCATCGGGGCCGGGTGGGCAGTCGGTCAACACAACCGACAGCGCGGTGCGGATCACGCACTTGCCGACCGGCCTGGTCGTGATCCAGCAGGACGAAAAATCGCAGCACAAGAACAAGGCCAAGGCACTCAAGGTTCTGCGCACGCGGTTATTTGAAATGGAGCGCGAGCGGCTCGCGAATGAACGGGCCGGAGCACGCCGGTCGATGGTCGGCTCGGGCGATCGTTCGGAGCGGATCAGGACGTATAACTTTCCGCAGGGCCGGATCACCGATCACCGCATCAACCTCACGCTGCACAAGCTCGAGGAGGTGCTCGAGGGCCCCGCGCTTGGCGAGTTGGTCGACGCCTTGATCGCTGAGGACGAAGCCGAGCGGCTGGCGGGCCTGGAGGAGGCGTGAAGGCAGTTGCCCGCGCGCTGGCGGATGCCACGCGCCAACTTTCCCAAACCAGCGATACGGCGCGCCTCGACGCCGAGTTGCTGATGGCCGAAGCGCTGCACATCGACCGCGACAAGCTCATCCTGTCGCCTCCCGACAAGGTGGTCCCGCAGCGGTTCTGGAAGATGGTTGAGCGGCGCAAGGCGGGGGAGCCGGTCGCCTACATCACCGGACGGCGGGCGTTTTGGAACATCGACTTGCATGTCGGTCCCGGCGTGCTCGTGCCGCGACCGGACTCCGAAGTGCTAATCGCTTCGGCGATCGAGCATTTCGAGGGGACTGACGGACCCAAGCGGATCCTCGATCTTGGGACCGGCCCGGGGACCCTGCTTCTCGCTGCGCTCGACGTCTGGCCGCAGGCGACCGGGCTCGGAACCGATCTGTCTCGCCGCACCATGTCCTATGCAGCTGCGAATGCGCGCCGCCTGGGCTTCGAGAAAAGGCTGAAATTCAGGATCGGCAACTGGGCGGAGGGCGTGGACGAGAGCTTCGATCTCATCCTGTGCAACCCACCCTATGTGGCCGAGGGTGCCGAGCTGGGCCCCGGTGTTCGGGAGTTCGAGCCCGATGAGGCGCTTTTCGCCGGTGAGCAGGGGCTCGACGCTTATTGCGCGCTCGCGCCGCAACTGCCGAGCCTGCTCAACAAGGGCGGGCTCGCTGCGATCGAGATCGGCCACGACCAAGCCGAATCGGTGACGGCACTGCTCAGACGAGATGGCCTTGCGGCGAGGATCGCGAACGACTTCGCGGATCGGCCGCGTGCGGTGTTGCTTACGTGGAATTAACCTGCGTTTGGTCGAATTAGCTTGGCATAGAGCATCGGCCACACTACATCAGGGGCCTGGGCCGGGCCGCTCCACGACGAACGGTTGAGAGCGCATCCCGTCCCACCCCGACACAATCGGCCGTTCGCTTCGCGCATCGCGCGCAGACCGGAACGAGAGGGTCAGAGTTGCGCCGTACCGGCGTGACGCTGCTCCGCCCGAGGCGAAGGGGACAGCGACACTGCGTAAGGACGTAGGCATTTGATCAATAATCGTCAGGGCGGCCGCCGGCGCGGTCGTGGGGGACAGCGGGGACAGAATCTCGGTGGACAGCCGGGGAACCGCCAGGACAATCGGCAGCGGGGCAATGCCGCGCAGCTGCTCGAAAAATACAAGAGCATGGCGCGTGATGCGCAGCTCGCCGGCGACCGCGTCCAGACCGAATATTTCCTTCAGTTTGCGGATCATTATTTCCGCGTCCTCAGCGAGAACCGGTCGCGCTTCGAGGAACAGAATCCGCGTCGCCAGCGCGACGATGAGATGGACGAGGACGAGGGCGAGGAAGAGTTCGCCGAGACTGCCGACGGCGAAGGCGCCAGCGAAGACCGGCCCGAGCGCAGCAGCCGGACTCCGCGCCCGGACCGGGGCCGCGATCGCGACCGTCCGCGCTTTAACCGCGAAGAGCGTTCGGCAAACGATTCCGATGAGCAGCCGAGTGCGCCTTCGCGCTTGAACGGGGCCGGCGACAGCCTTCCGCTCGACGTTCTTCCGCCGGCCATTGGCCGCGATGACGACGAGGCTGCTGCCGCTGCGTCGGGCGACGAGCCGCGCCGCCCGCGCCGCCGGACGCGCGCTCCCCGTCCCGCCGACGACGACGGCGAGATCGCGCCTGCTGCCTAAAGCTTAAGCCTGGTTGTCGATCGGCCGCGGACGGTTGTTCGCGTCGAGCGCGACGAAAGTAAACAGGCCCTCGGTGACCTTGACCTCGGTTACGCCGAGGTCGCGCTGTGCGATCACTTCGATCCTCACGCCCATCGATGTCCTGCCAACCCGTTCGACTGTCGCGTAGACCGAGATGACGTCGCGCAGGTGGATGGGCGCGATGAACTCCATCGCCTCGATCGCGACCGTCGCGACCGGTCCTTTCGCTCGCCGCGAGGCAACGATGCCCGCCGCAATATCCATCTGGCTCAGCACCCAGCCGCCGAAAATGTGGCCGTTCGCGTTAATGTCGGCCGGGCCGGGCATCACCCGCAGGACCGGCGCGCGCTCGAGGTCGGTCATTCCTTGTCATTCTCCTCGTGAGGTCGCGTCGCCGCCGCTTCATCATGGCCGCTCGATGAGCTGAGGAACACGAGGGTCATCAGGCCGGTGCCGACCAGCACCGTCAGGCCGATGCCAAGCGCGGTGGCGATGATCAGGCTTGCGTGAATCTCGCCCTCGCCGCGCGTAACCAGCACGACGCCGATGGCCGCGATTACGATCGACAGCACCGCCAGCAGGCGGAAGATGCGCCAGAAGCGCCGCATCATCGAATGGCGCGGGGTGGGAAGCGGATCTTGGGCTGGCATGGCTTCCCTTTGGCCGCGCGAAGTGGGACTATCAAGGCGACACCAGATCGGGAGTCGCGCCATGACGATTGCAGCGGTGCTTCGCGACAAGGGTAGCGCGGTCGAGACCGTCACGACGGACACGACCTTGTTCGATGCCGTGCGCAGGCTGGGCGAGAAGCGCATCGGCGCGCTTCCGGTGATCGACAACGGCCGAATCGCGGGGATCATGTCGGAACGCGACGTTATCTATTGCTTGCGGGACCATGGGCCAGAGGTGCTCGACTGGCCGGTGTCGCGCGTGATGAGCTCGCCGGCTATCACCGCTTCGGCGGACACCGACGTCCTTGCGGCCTTGGCGCTCATGACGCAGCGCCGGATTCGCCATCTCCCGGTCGTCGAGAATGGCGCCATTCGCGGCATCATCTCAATCGGTGACTTGGTGAAGTATCGAATGGAGCGGATCGAGGCCGAGGCCGACGCCATGCGCGCCTATATCCAGAGCGCCTAGTCGTCTTTCCCTGTCGGCGTGAAGACTGTCGCGACAGTGCTGATGACCAGCGCTGGCACGATCGTAAGAACGTTCAGGCAATAAAGCGGCAGCGCGATCAGAAGTCCCCGGGCCGTGCCGGTCAGCAAGGCATCGATCAGCGAGGGCGCCAGCATCGCAAGCTCGTAGCGAATCGCATAAGGCGAGGCGAGGAGCGTTGCCGCGAGCAGCACGAGCACCTGCTTCTTGACGTTCTCCTCTCGAAAGACACGCCACACCAGCCAGATGGCGAGAGCGGCGAAGAGCACGTGAAGATAAAGCGGAAGCCCCAGCACCTTCAGCGCAAGCATCGGCGACGCGCCCAGCACATCCAGGCCGTAGCCGGAAACGATGGCCGGATGCTCGGCGATCATGCCCGCCCAGTCGCGCCACAGGAAGAGGCCGAATGGGAGCGACAAGAGAAGCATTGCGGCGAATCCGCCAGCACCGCCCGCAATCGCGCGCCAATGGCGACCGGCGAGCAGTGCTACCGGTAACATGATCGCGAATTGCGGCTTGATGGCCGCGGCCGCTCCGAACAAAAGACCGGAGACTACCGGCTTTGTCCGAAGCAGCGTCACGCCCCAGACGATCAGCGCGCCGATCCATAAGGTCGTCTGGCCAAGGACCAGGGCAAGAACCATCTGCGGTGAGACGAACGCGAGGACCAGGCCCGACGTGATTCGGCGCGCCGCGCTCCAGAAGGCAGCGACCGAAAGCAGCGTCCATAGCCAGTAAGCCGGCCAGAAGGGCATCAGCCCGAACGGCGCGAGCAGCGGCAGGGCCGAGGGCGGATAAGGGAATGGCAGCGGCCCGACCGGGGGCCGGATGCTCATCTGCGCCGCGGTCACCGCGGCTACGTCATAAGCCTCGTGCGGGCGAATCACCGCGAATCGGGCGCCGGCCCAGAGCATCGTGAAGTCGGGCGCGATCGGCCAGTTGCGCAATCTCGGCACCAGCAAGGCGATGCTGATCGCGACCAGCAGCAGCGATGCGCCGATCGTCACAGCGGCGCGGGCATTGAGCGATGCTGCGGCTCGCGTCCCCATTTTACCCTCCCTTTTCCGCGGTCTAGACACAATCGCGCAGTGCCGGAAGGTCGCCTGGTGCTATTGAACCAGGCGGTTTCGATCCTATTTTGATATTGGCGAGGGGCGCTGGAGACGGTGCCCTGAGCCGAAGCGTCGGCGGACTTCAACAAAGTTGCAAAAAAGCCGGTTGACGCTTGGGGGGAGCCCACATATATGGCGCTCCAGCAGCGGACGCGGCCCACTTGTTGGGTGGGCGTTCGTTTCGCGCCTTCTCTAGGTCGGTACAACCGATGCCCGGAACCAGTCGAACCGGGGGAGGATGCGCGTCGGCTCTTTGACATTGTCGGTTTAGATGAAGGGACATGTGGGCGGCGGCCCGGTCACCGATAACCTCTGGGTATCG
>Ga0207706_10004092_pt1 | contig 13779 bp, 10 predicted proteins | sample KBSC53metaG_FD_184318 | JGI IMG/M metagenome (GOLD analysis project Ga0207706, IMG submission 184318) | Corn rhizosphere microbial communities from Kellogg Biological Station, Michigan, USA - KBS C5-3 metaG (SPAdes) (version 2) | ecosystem: Host-associated > Plants > Roots > Rhizosphere > Soil ... | reverse complement strand
GAACATTGACGCGAGCTACATCAGCGGGGAGATCCTGCCTGTATTGGGGGGAGAGACAATCGCCGGCTGACCACGGGACTGCGGATTGCGGGGCTGCGAGCCAACTAATCATTTCGAACTGCTAACTGATTCAGGATTGCGGACTAACTGCGGATTGAGAGCCACCCGCGATTAGTCCGCAATCAGTTCGCAACCAGTCCGCAGTGAGTTCGCAGTCAGTCCGCAACCAGTCCGCAGTCAGTTGCCGTGCTTTAAGCGTATCTGAAAATCGGTTGTTACCAAACCTGCAGGCGTTCGTCTTAACCCTGGTACGCCTGGAGTTATCGTGAAGCCAGGCAAAGAGTTACAGAGCCGATACTAAAGTTGGGTATTGACTTCCAGGGTGGAATCGCTAGGTTGCATGAAGAGCGGCCCCGCCCAAACTCGCGGGGCCTTTGCTTTGATCCGGTGCGACGGGTCGGCTCGAGCGGTTCGAGGACAGTCCGTCGCGTTCGCGCGGGGCTGTAGCTCAGCTGGGAGAGCGCTGCAATCGCACTGCAGAGGTCAGGGGTTCGATCCCCCTCAGCTCCACTGCTTTTTTGAAATTTCATTAGCTGCCCGCCGCCGCTCGGTAGGACGTAGAGTTCCAATGACGGCGTGCGTGGCACGTATGGGCGGGCGACCGCCAAATAAATTCGCCGCAGACTCCCTGGAGCCTGCGGCGTTTGTGTTTCTGGCATCACGGTTGTGAAGGCTTGAACGGCAACTGAAGGTGCGGGGTGTGAGCGAGACCGATGCCGGTAACGAGCAACAGCTAAACGATCGAGTCTAGGTGTATACCCGTTGGTTCAGACCCACCAGGGATCGAAGCAATCGTAGTTGTGCTGCCGCGCGATCTTGCCGTTCTTGAACTCGAAAAAGATCGAGACGTGGGCGCGCAACTCTGAATTCGCCGGCAATCCTTCCACGGCTACCGCCAGCTTGCCGGTCCAAAAGACTTCGAGTGCAACCTGCTCGCCGTCGGCGATGGCGTTCAGCACATCGTACTTCTGGTGGCTGATGATCTTCTTTCCCTTGCGGGCGGCATCGAGCAGCGCTTGAAGGTTCCGGTGCTGACCGATGGGCGACAACCGATTGGGGAATTCTTCCTGGACAACGTCCTTGGTGAAGAACTCGGCCAATGCGGCGCCCTCCGCGCCATGCTCGATGGCCTCCAGGTAGCGTCGCGCGATGGCGAGATTCTCAGTCGCTGTGATCGTGTTGTCCTGCTCGGTTTCGATCATGCCTTCCGCCTACTAATAGATGCAGGGTTTGGACGCGAGCAACCGCGGAGAGGTCACAAAACCGCTCTTACTGCTGAGCTCAGCGACCGGTTTCCCAAACCCGGCGGCGTTCCACCTGCGCGGAAGTAGCTGAGGGATCCTCGGTGATCCGGACCCGCGTTCTCGAATAACCGGGGACCCGCACCAGAATGCGGCGAGGTTTACCGTCATCGAGAATGTCGACCGGTACCTCACTGCCAATTCTTACCGAGCGGACGGCGCGCCGAAAGTCAGGAAAGGAGTCGACTTGGGCGCCATTGAATGCGATCAAGTCCTGCCCAGTGTGAAGTCCGGACCGAGCCCAAACGCTGGCTGGATCGCTGATCCAGACGCGCATCCGTCGATCTTTGCTGCGCGGGTACGCCCAGATTCGGGTGTCGGGTAACGGATGCCCGGCACTGTCTGCCGCCGGAATTGTGTCGACCTTTACTGTGAGTCCGATTGTTCTCAGCGCTGCGGCGAAATCGATCGGCCTGGCGTTACGAACGTGGTCGTCGAAAAAACGGCGGAGATTGCAGCCACAGACATCGGCTGCCGTGTGCTGGACATCGTCGGTCGTGAAACCGCGCTTCAGGGCGTAACGCGCGTACATCTCGCGCATGAAATCGTCGAGACCTTTTTGCCCACGCGTTGAATCACGCAGCAAGAGATCCAGCGCGGTGCCGATCAGCCGACCCTGTGTGTGGATGCTTACCTCGTAATCGCCGTTGATTCCGGTGGTGTCGACTTCTCGTTCGCTAGCCAGCTGCGGCGAGATTCGGGTATTGCCGGGAGATTCGAAGTAGGACTGGAGTACTTCAGCCAGCAGGTCAGTGCGCGGTCTGCCGTTTTCAGGATATCCGGCGCGACGGGTCAGCGCTTCGGCGTAAAACATTGTCAGGCCTTCGCTGAACCAAAGACCTGTCGAGCGCGCCGGCGGGTCGGCACTCAGAGCTCCACGCCCTTCGGGATAGAGGCGCATCAGATTCCAGGCGTGGAAGTACTCGTGCGCGAGATCGTACAGGTACATGTGCGGATCGCGCGCGAGATCCTTGCTTGGCATGCCAAGGGTGACCGAATTCTTGTGCTCGAGCGCGCCCCAGGCACCGTCCTCGATCATGAAGACATAGTGCGGGTAGGGAGGCTTGCCGAAAACCGCGACAGCTTCGCGCGCCACTCTTTCGATCGCGCTTACGAAAGCTGTTGAATCGAACGGGGTTGCCTGGGGCAGTGGCCAGTAGACGACGTTATGCCGAATCCCATCGATTACGAAAGGCCAGTAGTGGAGTGAGTCGCCATAAAGGAGCGGACTATCGAGCAGATGTGAAGCATCCGTGTGGAAGCGGTGCTCAAATACGGGAACTCCTCCTCCGTACGAAACTATGCCGGACTGTTCCCCAGGAAGATCCCATACGACATTGCCGCGAACATTGATCGTGACATCAATCTCTGCATTTGGAAAATCCGCCAGATAGAGAAAGGTGTCCATCGGATTGATCGACCCACCGTCCTCGCGAATGCCTGTATGCCACACTGCTCGATTGGTTGGATCTTCGCGCGGCAGTCGGATGCGGTAGCTCAGATTCGCGTTCCCGTAGTGCGTAATCAAGCGCCAGACATTGTCTCTATCGACCTGGAGCAGCGCTATTCTATCGATCCCGCTGACGTTCCAGTCGGTGATGTATCGCCAGAATCTGTCGTCGTATATCGGGTGTCGCGCCATCGCAACGCGCGCGGAGCGGGGTCCGAATCCGATTTGCATCCAGACCGAAATGGACTGACCGCTCGAATCGACGCTCAGCTGGTAGGTGACGTGAGTCTTCGGTCTGACGCTGGCGGTCAAACTGAGTGCGAGTCCTAATGATGCAGCGGCCTTCAGACTGGATTTCACCAAGGTTCTACTCCCAGCGATGATGTAAGGAAGATGCCGCTGGTCGGCTGGTGGTTGGAACCACATCTCGGCGTACGGACTCGGCTGGCTGGGCTGGCATCCACAGAACGGAAGCGGGGAGCTGATAGCTTTGTCAGCTGAGTAGCTCGGAGCTCCCTGCCACACGTACCCATCAGCGAGGAGCTGAGAGCGAGCTTGGAGCTCACGGCTCACACTCTAACGCCAGTTGTGACGACTCCCCGCTATAAAGCTGACCTGCTAACAGCTCCCCGCTTCAGTATTGAACCAAGCCGGATCGCGCCGCGATCATGACGCCGAGAGCCGTCCCCGCTTCAGTATTCAACCAAGCCAGATCGCGCCGCGATCATGACGCCGAGATGGTCAGGGGAACAACGCCCCCACATCCAGCCTCAATGCGCGGAACGCATCCGCATTGAACCGGTTCGCCTCGCGCTCCGACGCCCCCAGGAAATCGCCGACCGCTGTTCCGCTCAAATGATTCAGAAAGCGCAGTATCCCGCTCTCCTGAACTACAAACGCGAAGCGGCGATTGAGAATGGTCTGCGAGCCAGGGTTGTCACGAATGGAAACGCGGATGGGAATTCCCTGACCGTGAAACGGTCGGCGCAAAGGGGATTTGAGCAGAGTCCCCACCGTCGGCGGCAGTCTCCATTGCGGCTCCTTTGCAAAGCGCATCGCCCAGCCGCGCTCGTGGGGGGTGTCGATCAGCTGAAATTCGCCGACCATGTCTGTCCACCCAACGGTGAAGAGAAGGATCTTCATCGACATGTCGATGTGAATGGTCAGCGCCTCGGGCATCGATCGCACCGCACCCTCGAGCGGCGCGAAGTGTCCGCCTTTGCTGCGGACGCGGAAGTGCATGTAATAATTCTCTGCCCGCGCATCGAACCAGCTGGCCCCGCTCTGATCGGTGAGCGTGACGCGATACTTGCCCTTGCTGATGTACTTGTCGATGTAGGCCGAGTAATGCGGCATCGTCGCCTTCAGGACGTCGGGCGTCAGTTTGATGGCGATGTTGAAAGTCGTCGCCCCTTCGTCGTCCGGAGTGACGGTCAGTGAATCGATCGTGAATAGTCTTCCGAGTGCGGCGGCGGTGCGCGGGAAGCTGCTTGTATAGTTGGCGCGGATTGCAGCGGCGGTTTTTCCTTCACCGGCCGAAAGAACAGCTGCAAGCACGTTGGCGATGTCTTTCGCGCCGATGCGGCCTAGTGCGACTTCGACATTTGTAAACCACTCATAGTCGCTGTCGCTCAGCTTGCGGAGGCGAACGATCTCGCGCGATTCGGTCAGCGCATTGGGAGGAGTGTTGGTGATGCGGGCACTCACGATGTAGCGATCAACCGCAAAGACTCCTTCGTCACCGAAGAGTCTGGCGCTGTCGGGTCCGATCGAGAGCCAGATGCTCGAGTCGTTGTACACGCCTGACGGGGTGAGGGCGTAATGACCGAACTGTGTTCGCGCGCGCAGAACTCGCTGCGGCCGCTGGATGTTGGTGAAGCGCGAGCCAACGGAATAGAAGAACTCGTCGGCGTTCTGTTTGGCGAAGGGGAGGTTCGGCCCAAAAGCCGGCGCCACTTCCCGGCACCCAACCGGGACGAGCGCGAACGTCGCGATGCCGGAGATGGTAAGGAATCGAACAATGGCTGGGCTTTTCACCCGCGAAAGTTCAACGGTAGACCTGTATCGCGGAAGACGCGCGCAATAAAAGCGTTAAGAACTTTGCACTGGCGCCCCTCTGTGTAAACGATTACATCTTTAGCGCTCGGACGGCTCCTGCGGACCGGCCGATACATCGACCAACAGTTGAGCTGTCTCGCTGTTTCCCGGCGGGCTCGTCTCCTGAACCCGGGCCGAAGCGGCGGTGCGAGGAACATGGTCACGATCAAGGACGTCGCTCGCGAAGCAAAGGTGTCCGTTGCCACCGTCTCGCGTGTCCTAAATGAGAGCGGACCGGTGAGCGAGGAGACCAGGCTGCTGATCCGCGAAGTCGCGGGCCGGATGCACTACGTCCCGCACAGCGGCGCGCGCAGCCTGATCACGAGCAAGACCGAAACGATCGGCGTGCTTCTCCCCGATCTGTACGGCGAGTTTTTCTCCGAGGTGATTCGCGGCATGGACGACACGGCGCAGAAGAAGGGATTTCATCTGCTGATCTCGCGCGCGTACGCCGATCGACACGGGATCGAGACCGCCATGCGCGCGATGCGCGGCCGCGTCGATGGAGTGGTCGCAATGTCGCCCGATCTCGACGAGGAATCGCTGCGCAATCTGCCGAGCACGATTCCGGTCGTTTTGCTTTGCTCAGTGCCGAGGGGGAATGAGATCGACTCGCTCACTATTCAGAATTGCCGCGGCGCGAAGGAGATGGTGGCCCATCTGACCTCACTCGGCCATCGGCGGATCGCGATCATCAAGGGCGCTTCGCGCAACTACGACGCGGCTGAAAGATTGCGCGGCTACAGGCTTGCACTGCGCGAAGCGGGAATCGAGCGAGATCCATCTCTCGAGCGCGACGGCGATTTCACGGAGGCGGCGGGCTACAAGGCGGCGATCGAGTTATTGGCGCTCGAGCAGCGGCCGACGGCGATCTTCGCGGCCAACGACTCGATGGCTATCGGCGCGTTGAGCGCGCTCCGCGAGTCTGGAGTGCAGGTGCCGGAGGACATGGCTGTTGCCGGCTTCGACGACATTCCTCTCGCCCGCTACATGGATCCACCGCTGTCTTCCGTGCATGTGCCGATCTGTGAGCTCGGCGCGCGCGCGGTGGATCTGCTGCTCCACGGGATTACCCACAAGAACGATCACACGCGACGGCGGGAGCGCGTGTCGACGGAGCTCGTAATTCGACGCTCGACCGGATCTGGACCGGCGGAGCGTCCACCACCACCAACCTTCATAAAGGAGATGGTTTCAGTTTGATCGATAGCTGTGAGCTTTGGTTTTTCGTGAACAACAACCGGAGATGTACATGAACATCAGCAACCGTTTTGGCTTAAGGCATTGCTTCTGGACGATGGGTCTTCTTATCGCGCTGGTAGCTTCTGCCGCGACGAACGTTTTCGCGCAGAACACCGCTGGAACGATCAGAGGAACCGTCACCGGTGACAACGGCGCGCCGATCGCAGACGCGCAAGTGAGCGCGCTGAACACCAGCAGCGGCGCAGTGCGAAATACTCTCTCTAACGACGCCGGCACATACACTTTGGTAGGCTTGCCACCCGGAACGTATCAGGTGAGCGTGCGACGGATCGGCAGCACGCCGCAAAACCGCACCATAGTCGTGCAGATCGGCGCGACACAGGTCCAGGATTTCTCACTGGGCACCCAGGCGCAAACGCTCGAGACCCAGGTTGTCACTGCGGCATCAGGCGTGGAAACACACACGTCTGAGGTAGCGACGAACGTCACCCAGGCGCAGATCAACAAGCTGCCCACCCCCAGCCGCAATTTCCTCGACCTCGCTCAGCTCGCGCCGGGCGTGCAGGTCACCGAAGATCGCGTCACCGGACAGTTCAGAACAGTCACCGCCGGCGGTCAGCCGCCATCAGCGGTCAACCTTTTCATCGACGGCACGAGCTACAAGAATGAGCTGACAGGCGGCGGCATCGCGGGTCAGGATGCCAGCCGCGGCAATCCGTTCCCACGGAACGCCGTGCAGGAATACCGCGTCATCTCGCAGAACTTCAAAGCAGAGTATCAGAACGCCACCAGCGCGGTCATCACGGCGCAGACCAAATCAGGCGGCAATCTCTGGAGCGGTCAGGCGCTCTATGCATATCAGAACAAAGGCATGGTGCAACTCGACAGCTTCCAGCGCGCCAACGGTACTCCGAAGCCGGATTATCGCCGCACACTCGCTGCTTTCAGCGTTGGCGGCCCGATCATCAAGGACAAGGTTCACTTCTTCGGGTCGTATGAGGGGAACTACCAGAACCGGTTCAACCTCGTAAACATCGGCGCGATTCCGTCGGGCTTCCCCGCGCTCGACACGGTGAATCTGCAGCAATACAACGGGAACGGGTCTTCGCCGTTCCGCGAGAACCTCTGGTTCGGCAAAGTCAACGCCGACATCAGCAACAATCAGTCTGCCGAAATCAGCTTCAACAACCGGCATGAGACGGACATCCGCGACTTTGGCGGCAATGTCACGGAGGCTGCGGCGGTGAGTTTTCACAACACCAACACGGTAGTTCAGGGAAAACACAGCTATTTCACCGGACCGTGGCTCAACGAAGCGAGGGTCGACTTCTCGCGATTCAACCGCGGCTTCGGCCCGAACGTGGTGGGTGATCCGCGGCGACTGTACACGGTAAACGGAACCGACTACGTGATCGGCGCGGCGGCCTCGATTCAGGAATACGTTCAGAAGCGTCTTGGATTCCGCGACGACGTCACGTATACGGGTTTCCAGTGGGCCGGGGAGCACGTGTTCAAGGCCGGCTTCAGCTTCAATCACGACAACTACGACATCGACAAGCGAAACGATTTCGTACCGCAGTTCCATTACGCCCAGACGGCGAACACGGGGAACGGGAACCAGGCTTACAACTTCCAGGTTCCGTTCGAGCTCAGATTCGGCAGTGGCGACCCGTTCATGAAGGTCGACAACAATCAGTTCGGCACATATTTCCAGGATGACTGGAACCCGATCCCGCGCCTGGTGCTCAATCTTGGCATTCGCTGGGATTATGAGAGCAACATGCTCAACACCGGGTACGTCACGCCAAACACCGGTCGGATCGCGTACCTCGACACGTTGCGGCTGTACATGAATCAGCCCAACGCCGGTTCGCCGTCGGGCGTGAATCTGTTCGTACCTCTCGATCTCAATCAGTACATCGCGACGGGGGACAACCGTAAACCGTTCAAGGGGGCATTCCAGCCGCGGCTCGGGTTGTCGTACGGCATCGACCAGGCTAGCCGCACCACCATCTTCGGCAGCTGGGGCATTTACTACGACCGCATTCCTTTCGATGTGGCCGTCGATGAGAAGCTGAAGATCTCGAACCCGACTTACACCATCAATTTCGCACCGCAGGGCGTGGCGCCAGCTCCGGGTCAGGTTGCGTGGAACCCTTCGTATCTCACGGCTGACACGGTGGTACTGGATCAACTGGTGTCGCAGTTCGGGCTGCGTGAGTTGTGGCTGATGAACAACGACATCCGGGTGCCGAAGACCACCCAGTACAGCGTCGGCCTGCGCCAGCTTTTCGGACAGTACTCCGGCGCGATCACCTACTCCGGTCAGCGCGGCGTCGACCAGTTCACCTGGAACGTCGCGGCCGGTGGACTGAACAACGACGGAACGTGCTGCAACTTCCCGTTCAACTGGGGAGCGCACGGAATCGCATCGATCATTTATTCGACCAGCGATGTGAAGACCTGGTACGACGCAGTATCGCTGCAGCTGGAGAAGGTTTATAGCCGACCGGACCTGAACTCGTTTGGTTGGGGTGCGGGCATCACCTACACTTACGCCAAACGTGAGTTGCAAGGCGAGGACAACCTCGGCGACACGTTCGCGTTCCCGCAGGCTACCACCATCAAGAGGCACGCAGCACCGAACAACGAGAAACACCGCATCGTCGGCAACTGGATAACCGACATGCCGTGGCTATGGGGAATCCAGTGGTCGGGACTGTTGACACTGGGCGGCAAGTACACGCTCGACGCGGGCTGCCAGCGTTTCTGCCCGCACTTCGAGAGTGGAGGATTTACGGTACCGGGAACCTTCCCGTATCAGAATCTCGACATGCGTTTCCGCAAAGACTTCCCACTCGGACGACAGGCAGCGCTGCTTGGCCTCACGTTCGACATCTTCAACACGTTCAATCACGTCAACCTTACCGGCTACAACACTGGCTTGCAGGCGAACGGACAGCCTGATCCCAACTTCGGGAAAGCGAATGCAGTAGCCACAGATGCACGCAGGTATCAGCTGGGACTGGAGCTCAACTTCTGATCGCAGTCACCGGCATTTAGCGCAAACCGGCGCTGGTTGCGAGTTTTGCAGCCGGCGCCGGTTTTCGCTTCCCGGCGGCAATTTTGCAGAATTGCGGCGTCACCTGAGAGGGACTACATGGCTGCCATCTTCCGGCCGTTGAGAAGCTTCGCGGTTGCGCTACTCGTCGTCACATCCGCATGCGCGTCGGCGACATCCATCACAGGAGTCACCGGGCCGCTTCCTCCGTCGCAGCTGACGGTGAGGCAAACAGCGTTTCTGGACACACTTCAGCGACGCACCTTCAGCTGGTTCTGGGAGCGAACCGATCCGAACAACGGTCTGACCCCGGACCGTTGGCCGACAAAGAGCTTCTCGAGTGTCGCGGCGATCGGTTTTGCGCTTACCGCATACCCGGTGGGAGTCGAGCGGGGATATGTGTCACGCGCGGACGCTGCGCAGCGAACGCTCAACACGCTGCGCTTCATGTACAACGCGCCACAGGGCACGCAGCCGACCAATGTCACTGGCTACAAAGGATTTTTCTACCACTTCCTCGACATGCAGACGGGTTACCGGTTCGAGCGCGTCGAGCTTTCTACTATAGACACTTCGCTGCTGCTGGGCGGAGTGTTGTTCTGTCAGTCGTACTACACGGGAAGCGACCCGGTCGAGAGCGCGATTCGCGCCTATGCTGATTCGCTTTACCTGCGCGTCGATTGGGCGTGGGCGATTCATACTCCGAACGTGGTCAGTATGGGGTGGAAGCCCGAGGATGGATGGATTCAGGCCGATTGGCGCGGCTACGACGAGGGGATGATCGTCTACGTCCTCGCGCTCGGCTCGCCAACGCATTCGATAAACCCGGCGAGCTGGACCGACTGGACCAGCACATACAGGTGGGCGGATTTCTACGGACAGACCCACGTCAACTTCCCGCCGCTGTTCGGCCATCAGTACTCTCACATCTGGATCGATTTCCGCGGCATCCAGGACGCGTACATGCGCACGAAGGGAATCGACTACTTCGAGAATTCGCGTCGGGCGACGATCTCACAGCGCTCGTACGCGATAGACAATCCGGCAAAGTTCAGGGACTACGGGGCCAACATTTGGGGCTTGACCGCCGTGGATGGCCCTCACGATACGACGGTGGTGATCGACGGAGTTCGCCGAGAGTTCCACACCTACTCGGCGCGGGGCGCTGCGGCGGGTGAGATCCAGGACGATGGAACGCTCGCTCCGACCGCGTCGGCTGGATCCGTTCCGTTCGCGCCGGAGATTACGATCGCGGCGCTGATCGCGATGCGCGAAAAGTACGGCGACAATCTGTTCACCAGCTACGGCTTTCTGGATTCGTTCAATCCAACGTTTCGCTTGCCGATCAAGCCGCACCACGGGCACGTGGTGGAGAACGTTGGCTGGTTCGACGGCGACTATCTTGGCATAGATCAGGGACCGATAATAGCGATGATCGAGAATTATCGGTCGGATCTGATCTGGAAGACGATGCGAAAGAATCCATACATCGTCGCCGGTCTGAAAAAAGCCGGCTTTACCGGTGGATGGCTCGGCAATTGAGCGGGTGCCGCATTATGGATGTTGACCATGTCGCCATAGGCACGGTCAGCTTCCGAAGAGGCGTCAATCCACCAATGCGCCTTGTAGATAGTCGTAGATCACATCGCCGTTGCCATTGCTCAAATCGAGAAACAGGTGCCGACTGAGGAAAACGCCGGTGGGTGGTGCCGGGCAGAAAGCATTCGCAGGGCACGGCGTGTCGGGTTCAAACTCGATTCGACTGTCGGCGATGGTGTATTTGTAATTGGTAGTGTAGGTGACGTCGGCGCCGGTCGTTTCATGCCGCCGCTCTGTCACGGTCGCGTGTCCTTTTCCGTCGAGAAACACGCTGCCCGCGATGATTGTCGGGGTCTCAGGGATCGGTGAGAAGAAAGTCGGTAGTGGTCGGCCGTTGACGGAGTCGAGCCTGTAAAACGTCGCTGTCGAAGGCGGACCGGAACTGTCGCTACATGATGCAAGGACACTAATTGCTGCGAATATCGCAATCCTACGAGACAGGCGCATAATGACCTCTGGTCTGAGTGTTCGTGGTGATGATTAGACAGCAAATTGCCGTCCGGGTTTGCCTCGGCATCTGTCTGGCGACTGCCGTAGTCGGGTGCACCTCCGCGTCCGCTGGTGATAGAACTACTCTACGCATCTGGGCAATGGGCCGCGAGGGGGAAGTTCTCTCCCAGCTTATGCCCGCGTTCGAGAAAGATCATCCGGGAATTCACGTAGAGGTTCAGCAGATACCATGGACCGCGGCGCATGAGAAACTGCTCACCGCCTACGTTGGCGAAGCAACACCCGACATCGCCATGCTTGGCAACACCTGGGTGCCGGAGTTCGTCGCGCTCAACTCGCTCGAGCCGCTGGACAGTCTTGCTGCGCAATCGAAGGAAATAAGGCGCGACGATTTCTTCGACGGTATCTGGAAGACCAACGTGGTTGGCGGAAAGACTTACGGCATTCCGTGGTACGTCGATACGCGCATCATCTTCTACCGAACAGATCTGCTGGCGAAGGCTGGCTACAGAGAATTTCCAACGACCTGGAACGACTGGGTCGCAGCGATGAAAAAGATCAAAGCGCAAATGTCGCCGGCGCAGTTCCCTCTATTGATGCCGACCAACGAGTGGCCGCAGCCGGTGATCTTTGCGCTCAACGTGGGATCGCCGATTCTGCGCGACGAGGGGGGATACGGAGCGTTTGAGCAGCCGGAGTTCCGCCGCGGCTACGATTTCTATCTGAGCTTGTACAGACAACGGCTAGCTTCGCCCGTCTCCACGTCGCAGGTCTCGAATCTCTTCCAGGAATTCGAGCGCGGGAACATCGCTATGTACATCTCCGGTCCGTGGATGATCGGCGAGATGAAGAATCGTCTCGACTCAGCAACGCAAAAGAAGTGGATGACGGCCGCGATTCCTGGTCCGAACGGGCCGGGCGAATCTTTGGCCGGTGGCTCGAGCCTCTCCTTATTCTCGGGATCGAAGCACAAGAAGGAAGCGTGGCAGCTGATCGAGTATCTGTCGCGGCCGGCGGTGCAAACCGAGTTCTACCGCTTGACCGGCGATCTGCCGCCGAGGAAGACGGCGTGGGCAGACACGGCGCTGGCGAACAATGTGTATGCGCGGGCGTTCCGCGATCAGCTGGAGCGGGTGTTGCCGACACCGCAGGTTCCGGAGTGGGAGGAGATTGCGACCACGATCTTCGAGCACGGTGAGCAGGCGATTCGCGGCACAAAAACCGTCGATGCGACGCTCAAGTCGCTTGATCAGGATGTGAACGCCATGCTCGAGAAACGGCGCTACCTCTTATCGCAGGTGGCCGCCAAATGAGCGCCCGGTTCATCGCTGCGCTGGCCGGCGTCGCAATCGCATCCGGCTGCGTCCATGTTGGGCCAAGCTCTCCGTGCATCCCTATTCGAGAGACGGGCCAAAGCGGTTTCATTGTCACCTACAAGGAAGCAGTCGATCCGGTCGCAACCACCGAGAGATATGCCAAGAAATACTCTTTTCACCCAAGGTACGTTTACACCCAGGCCCTCAGGGGATTCGCGGCCGACCTTTCTCGCAGAGCGCTCAACGGAGTAAGCTGCGAGCCAGAGGTTCTGCGCATCGAACCTGATGGTCAGATGAAGCCTGCCCAAATCGAGTCACGAATGGTGGAGTCTCGCCGCAGTTGAGCGCCACCATTTCTCCGGGCGGAGCCGGGAAGTCGGCCTGGCTCTTTCTGGCGCCGGCGCTGGCGCTGATCTTCGTTTTTTTCTTCCTGCCCGTTCTTGCCTCGCTCGTCCTCAGCGTCACCGACTTCGACATCTACTCGATCGCAAATCCCTCGAGTACGCGATTCGTCGGGCTGGGCAATTATGCAAAGCTGCTGCGCACACCCGAATTCTGGCAGGCGCTGAGGAACACGTTCTACTTCGCGCTGGTTGGCGGGCCTCTCACGATTGCAGTTTCACTCGCCGCCGCGCTGTTGCTCAACGCCAGACTGGTTCGCTTCAAGAGCTTCTTCCGCACCATTTACTTTCTTCCCTTCGTCACCACGCTCGTCGCGGTGGCGATAGTCTGGCGCTACCTCTATCACACCAAGTACGGGCTCCTCAACTACGCACTCGGCCACGTAGGGATCGGACCGATTGACTGGCTCGGGGATCCGCACTGGGCGATGCCGTCGATCATCCTGTTGTCGATCTGGAAGCAGTTCGGGTACAACATGCTGATCTTCATCGCGGGACTGCAGGCGATTCCGCAGGACCTCTACGACGCCGCGGAGATCGACGGCGCGGGACCCGTGCGAAGCTTCTTCAATGTCACGCTGCCGCTCCTGGGGCCGACGCTGCTTTTCGTGGGCGTGATCACCATGATCGGCTACTTCCAGCTGTTCTCGGAGCCGTACGTGATGACGCAGGGCGGACCGCTGCGCTCGACGACGAGCGTTGTGCTCCTCATGTACGAGGAAGGGTTCCGCTGGTGGAGGATGGGATACGCCGCGGCGATCGCCTTTGTGCTGTTCATTGTGATCCTCATTGCCACGTTACTTCAGATGCGACTTCAGAAGGACAGAATCTAGATGTCGCG
>Ga0207706_10004089_pt1 | contig 13782 bp, 14 predicted proteins | sample KBSC53metaG_FD_184318 | JGI IMG/M metagenome (GOLD analysis project Ga0207706, IMG submission 184318) | Corn rhizosphere microbial communities from Kellogg Biological Station, Michigan, USA - KBS C5-3 metaG (SPAdes) (version 2) | ecosystem: Host-associated > Plants > Roots > Rhizosphere > Soil ... | reverse complement strand
AATGCGACCAACGACAACGGGAACCTGATCAGCCCGTATTACATGACGCACGGCGTCTGCCCGGACAAGACCTTCCACGTGGTCGAGCCGCTCGATGACGGCAGCGTCGATGACTACTGCGGCTTCGACTTCGTCGGCGAACTCGAGACCTATCCCGAGCGCAAGCGCGACAGCTTCCTCGCCACCTTCACGAAGACGCTGGGTGGCCATGAACTGTCGGCCGACCTGCTGCTGTCGCGCACGACCCAGGTCTCGCGGATTGCGCCGGTGCCCGGCAGCATCTCAATCCCCGCGGGCAGCGCGCTGCACAACCAGTACCTGCTGCCGCTGGGCATCACCGGCGACAGCCTGGCCTTCTATCGCGTCTACGATCTCGGCAAGCGCACCAACGACGACAAGGCCGACTTCATCGACCTGAAGCTCGGCGCGAAGGGCACGATCGCGACCTGGGACTACGACGCCGTGTTCACGCACTCCGAGAGCAAGGTCTCGAGCAAGATCTCGGGTTACCCCGGTGCGCTGGCCCTGGGGCGGGTTCGTGCCAGCGGCCTGCTCGATCCGTTCGTCGGCCCCGGCCAGCAGTCGGCCGCCGGCCAGGCCGCGCTCGACTCGACCAACTACAAGGGCTACTGGGACGGCGGTGTCGCGAAGCTTGACACCATCGGTCTCAAGGCCTCCCACGAGCTGATGCCGATGGCAGGTGGCTCGATGGCGCTGGCGGCTGGTGGTACCTTCAACCACGAGAACTTCCAGTCCAAGCCCAGCCTGTATGCACAGGGCAAGCTGGCTGATCCGGTCAAGGGCACGCTGTGCGATCCGACCAGCTCCGACCCTCTCCTTGCGTGTGACCAGCGCTTTGGTGATGCCGCTGCCACGGTGCCGTATGGCGCCAAGCGCAACTCCTATGGCCTGTTCGGCGAGCTGGTGATGCCGGTGCTGAAGTCGCTGGAGCTTTCCGCGGCTGTCCGCCATGACCACTACGACGACTTCGGCAACGCCGACACTGCGAAGCTGAGCTTCCGCTGGAACCCGACGTCCACGCTGCTGATCCGTGGCTCTGCCGGTACCGGCTTCCACGCTCCGACCGTTCCGCAGGTCAAGGCCGCGCTGCAGCCGTTCGGCGTGACCTCCGGCAAGTACACGTGTACCGCCGATCTCGCCGACGTCGCTGCGGCCCACGGTGCCATCTGCCAGACGGGCAACCGCCAGTACGATCAGTTCGCCGGCGGGAACGCGAAGCTGCAGCCGGAGAAGTCGAAGCAGGCCACCATCGGTTTCCGCTTCGAGCCGTCTCCCGCGCTGTCGGTCGGTACGGACCTCTGGCACGTGCAGATCAAGGATTCGTTCGGTCAGCTGAACGAGAAGACGGTCTTCGCCAATCCGAAGAACTTTGCCAATTCGTGGACCACGAAGGTTGACGTCGGTACGGGCGTCAATTACCTGGCCTTCCTGGCCGACAACCAGAACCTCGGCAACTACTACGCGACCGGCCTGGATTTCGACGTCTCCAGCCGCATCAAGACCGGCGTCGGCGAACTGAGCTCCCAGTTCACGATGACCTACATGCTGCGTGAAGACCAGCAGCTCGAGCGGGATGGTCCGTACTTCTCGGCCATCGGCAACCACAACGATGATCTCGGCGTGGTGACCTTCCGCTATCAAGGTCGTTGGGCTACGACGCTGAAGACCGGCAACTGGGCCAACACGATCGGCATCAACTTCAAGTCGGGCTACAAGGATGCCACCGCCACGGCCGAGCTGCTCGACAGCGCCGGCAACCCGGTGCTCGACCCGGTGACCGGTCTGCCCGTGACCGAGGACCTGCGCTACCACGTCGCCTTCTACCAGACGGTGGATTGGCAGACCCAGTGGAACTTCCGCAAGGACATGTCGCTGACCTTCGGCGTGCTGAACCTGTTCAACCGTCGTCCGCCGCTGAGCATCTCGGATGGCGGCACCAACCGCGGCCAGATGTTCGGGTACGACGATCGCTACTACGACACGCGCGACCGTACCCTGTACGCTAACTTCTCGTACAAGTTCTGATCGGTTCCTCCCGCAACGCAAAGCCGCCGGCGCAAGCCGGCGGCTTTTTTGTCTCTGGTGTCAGCGCCTGTCGGAGCGCCCCTTGCGCGGCCTGTGCGCCAGATGAAGCGCGCTGATGGTCTCGATCAGCTGTTTGACCGCCTGCTTCTCGATCTCGGTGAGGTGCGGATTCCAGCAGTCCATCAGCAGGATGATCCGCGTCTGTTCCGAGCGATTCCAAGCCTCGTGCTTGAAGGTGTCGTCGAACATCATCAACTCGCCTTCCTTCCAGGCGTGTTCGCCGGCATCGACGATGTTCAATGCACACTCGGGCGGCACGACCAGCGGCAGGTGCATCACCAAGCGCGTGTTGGTCACACCGTAGTGCGCGTTGATGTGGGTGTGGCCTCGCAACACCGAGAAGCAGATCTCCGGCGCTTGGCTCTCGATGCGGCAAAGCTCGATCGATTCGAGGACGGCACTGGTGTCCGGGCAACGCCGATGGTTCTCGTCGTACCGCTCTCCGTGCCGATAGAAGAAGAATGCTTCCCAGGCCGGCTTGGCTGCCGCACCCGTCAGGTATGCCTCGGGCCGCTCGCCATCCTTGAGTTGAATGAAGTCCTCGAGGCCGGAATCCTCCTGCAATACCCGCAGTGCGTCACGCCGGATCGTCGGAAAAGCCTCCCGCAGCGTCGGTGCCCAGGCCTGCAGGGAGGGATCCAGATAGGGCACTGACGGCAAGTCCGGAAAGTAGAAGAAGCGCGGACGCTGCCGGGGATCAGCCGGCACGGCCTGCCATTCCTTCAGGTAGCCCGACAATGCCCTGTCGACCCGAGCCACGGCGGTGTTGCCGAAACGCTGGCGCAGGTCATCGTACGAACCGTAGAACAGCTCGCGGCGGCTGACCCGGACCCGCTCGATCGCGTGCACGACCGGCGCCAGCAGTTGGGCCGGCGTTGTGCTCTGGTCGCGCCAGTGACCCGCCCGTTGGGCGCGCGTCACTGCTTGAAAGTAGGCCTGGAGGGCGCCGAGCCCATGCCCTCGCGCTTCGCGCAGGTGCCCCAGCAGCAGCCAGGCAGGAGGCGACCCTCGTTCCTGCTGAAGCCATGCTTCGAGGGCGCCGGCCGCCCCCTCCAGATCATCTGCCGCGAGCAGTGAGTGCGCTTGCGCGAAGACTGGCTCCGGATGCTCCCGCATCAACTCGGCGGCCTGGCGCAGATGTTCGGCGGAACTGGTGGGGCTGTACGGTAGGGTCATATGGGCGTGAGGGGCTTGGCCTGCACGCCCATCGTAGAAGGTGGCTTACTTCGGCGCCATCCGGATCGCCCCGTCCAGGCGGATCACCTCGCCGTTGAGCATGTCGTTGGTGATGATCTGGTGCACGAGCTTGGCATAGTCTTCCGGCGTGCCGAGGCGGCTGGGGAAGGGCACGCTCGCGGCCAAAGCATCCTGCACCTCCTTGGGCATCTGGAACAGCATCGGCGTGCCGAAGATGCCCGGGGCGATGGTCATGTTGCGGATGCCGTTGCGCGCCAGGTCGCGCGCGATGGGCAGCGTCATGCCGACGACGCCGCCTTTCGACGCCGCGTAGGCTGCTTGCCCGATCTGGCCGTCGAAGGCGGCCACGCTGGCGGTGCTGATCATCACGCCACGCTCGCCGGTGGCTTCCGGCTCGTTCTTGCACATGGCCTCGGCGGCGAGCCGGATCATGTTGAAGCTGCCGATCAGGTTGACGGTGATCACCTTGGTGTACAGCGCCAGCGAGTGCGCGCCGTCCTTGCCCACCGTCTTGGTGGCCGGGGCGATGCCGGCGCAGTTGACCAGGCCCATCAGCTTGCCGAGGCTCGTGGCCTTCGCGACGACGGCCTGGCCGTCGGCCTCCTGGCTCACGTCGCACTTGATGAACGCGCCGCCGAGTTCGGCGGCCAGCGCTTCGCCTTTGTCGGCCTGCAGGTCGGCGATCACGACCTTGCCGCCGTTGGCGCTGATCATGCGCGCCGTGCCTTCGCCGAGGCCCGAGGCGCCGCCGGTGACGATGAATACCTTGCCTGCAATCTCCATGAAGGCTCCTGTCTGAGTGGTTGGTTGACGTTGACGTAAACGTCAATTCTGCCAGCAGCCGCGACGCGGGCACAAAAAAGCCGCCTGGATCAGGCGGCTGGATGGAGAGTCGTGGCGGGTGGTCAGCCGAGGGCCTGCAGCGCTCGTGCCGTGATCTCGTCGACGCTGCCCAGACCCGAGATGCGCCGGTACCGCGGCGCAGCGGGGTCGCCGGTGGCAGCCCATTGGGAGTAGTAGTCGACCAGCGGGCGCGTCTGGCTCTGGTAGACGTCGAGGCGCTTGCGCACGGTTTCCTCGCGGTCGTCGTCGCGCTGGATCAGGTCGTCGCCGGTGGCGTCGTCCTTGCCTTGTACCTTGGGCGGATTGAACTTCACGTGGTAGGTGCGGCCCGATGCGGCATGCACGCGGCGCCCGCTCATGCGTTCGATGATCGCTTCATCGGGAACGTCGATCTCGAGCACGTAGTCGAGCTTGACGCCTGCTTCCTTCATCGCCTCGGCTTGAGGGATGGTGCGCGGGAAGCCGTCGAACAGGAAGCCGTTGGCACAGTCGGGCTGGGCGATGCGTTCCTTGACGAGGCCGATGATGATGTCGTCGCTGACGAGGCCGCCGGCGTCCATCACCTTTTTGGCGGCGATGCCCAGTTCGGTGCCGGCCTTGACCGCGGCGCGCAGCATGTCTCCGGTGGAGATCTGCGGGATGCCGTACTTCTGGCAGATGAATGCCGCTTGCGTGCCTTTGCCGGCGCCTGGCGCCCCCAGCAGGATCAGTCTCATCGGTTTCCTCAGATGTTGTGGGCTACTGCCGGCGCGATGCAGGAGCGGTGCAGGCAGTGCGGGGTTCGCAGCGAGAATACCATGCGCCTCCCTGCGCGAAGCTGACGCAGGCCGTGCTGCTCAGCCGAGCAGTGCGCGCACGCGTTCCAGGTCTTCCGGCGTGTCGACACCCGCACCCGGATGCTGCGTGCTGACATGAACGGCGATGCGTTCGCCATGCCACAGCACGCGCAGTTGCTCGAGCGATTCAATGGTTTCCAGCGGCGCGGCCGACAGCTGAGGAAAGCGGCGCAGGAAACCCGCGCGGTAGCCGTAGATCCCCACGTGCCGCAGCGGCGCAGGGCTCGGCAGTGCGGTCAGCGACCCACCGGCATTGCCATCGCGCCACCACGGGATCGGTGCGCGGCTGAAGTACAGCGCGCGCCCCGCAGCGTCGAGCACGACTTTGACGACGTTCGGGTTGGCGAAGTCGGCCACATCGGCGATCGGGTGCGCCACGGTGCTCATCACGCAATCGCCGCGCTCGGCGAGCAACTGCGCACAGGCATCGATCAGCGCGGGCTCGATCAGCGGCTCGTCGCCCTGGACGTTCACCACAGGCATGTCGCCGGTCCAGCTCAACTGCTCGCATGCCTCGGCGAGGCGATCGCTCCCGCTCGCGTGGTCGACCCGTGTCAGCAGCGCCTCCACCCCATGCGCGCGGCAGGCGTCGACGATCGCCGCGTCATCGGCCGCCACCACGACCCGGGAAGCCCGCGACAGCGCCGCCCGCTGCGCCACGCGGACGACCATCGGCAACCCGGCGATGTCGGCGAGCGGCTTGCGCGGCAACCGTGTCGACGCGAGCCGGGCAGGGATCAGAACGGAGAACCCCATGCGATCAGGCCCCTGCGTCGCGCGTCGTGTCGGCTGCATCCAGCGGGCGGGCTTCGGACTCCAGCATCACCGGGATGCCGTCGCGTACCGGAAACGCGAGCCGGTCGGCCGCGCAGACCAATTCGCTGGCTTGTGACGCCTCGTTGCGCACGAGTTCGAGCGGGCCCTTGCAGATCGGGCAGACGAGGAGTTCGAGCAATCGATGGTCGACAGTCATGATGAAGCGGGCAGTCGCGCCGGCGCGGGCAGATGGCGCGACAGCGTGGCAAGAAGTGTGGGAGGGAGCGCGAAGTCTAGCGTCACCACCCACACGCGGGCTCGGCCCATGTGCTCGGGCCGCAGCTTGACCGCGTCTTTCTCGGTCACGAGCACGTCGATCGTGTCGTCGGGCCAGGGCAGGGTGCGGAAGGGGTGGTGATCGGGCAGCGGGCAGCGCTTCAGGTGCAAGCCCTCGGCCTCGAGCATGCGGAAGAAGCGCTCGGGGTTGGCCATGCCGGCCGCAGCCCACACTTCGCGGCCGCCCAGGGCTGCGAGTGTGGACCGGTCCGCGGCCTGGCCTTGCCACCAGCCGGACAGCGGCACGGCGCCGCCCAAGCGCCGGAAGGCGGTTTCGCCGGGCAACCCGGTGCTTGGAGCAGGGGCGTTGTAGAGCACGCTGGCATTGGCGGGCACCTGCCGCGGCAGTGGCTGGCGCAGAGGGCCGGCCGGCAGCAGCAGGCCGTTGCCGGCACCGCGGTCGTCGAACACCCACAGTTCGAAGCTGCGGGCCAGCCGCAGGTGCTGGAGCCCGTCGTCGGAGACGATGACATTGACCTCGGGATGCCGCGCGCAGAGCTGTCGCGCCGCTGCCACCCGATCTCGCGCAACACAAACCGGAGCCTGCGTCCGCAGGTGGATCAGCAGCGGCTCGTCACCCACCGCTTCGGCGCTGCTCTCGTGCGAAACGGGCTGCACGTCCTCGCCCGCGCGGCCGTAACCGCGCGAGATCACGCCCGGCATCCATCCCGCGGCGCGCAGCGCGTTCACCAGTGCGATCACGGTCGGTGTCTTTCCGGCGCCGCCGACGATCAGATTGCCCACCACGACGACAGGCACCGGTGCTGTCTCCGCCACCCTCCAACCCTGCCGGAAGGCGGCGCGATGCAGGCCCGACAGCAGCGCATAGAGGCCGGCCAGTGGCGTCAATGCGAGCGCCAGCGCAGTCGGGCGGCGCAGCCACCAGTCGCGTTGAAGGCGGTCCGCCAGCGTCATCGGCTGCTTCGCCCCACCGACGGTGTCACTTGGTGGTGGCGCTGCCGTTCTGGGTGGCGAAGGTCAGGCGCGGCAGGCCGGCGCGACGTGCCGCATCGAGCACATTGATGACCGCCTGGTGCGCCGCGGTGGCGTCGGCCGAGACGATGACGACCGGGTCCTTCTGCCCCGCCGCGGCTGCAGCCAGCTCCATGGTCAGGATGTCGACACTGCGGCCCTCGACCGGCTTGCGGTTCACCGCGTAGCGGCCATCGCCCGCCACCGCGACGACGATCTCGGCCGGCTGGTCGCGCAGTTTTTCGGCATCCGCGGTGGGCAGCGTGATCTGCAGCTCGGTGAACTTCGAGTAGGTGGTCGACAGCATCAGGAAGATGAGGATCACCAGCAGCACATCGATGAACGGGATCAGGTTGATCTCCGGTTCTTCGGGGCGGTGCCTGCGGAAGTTCATCGCTGGGCTTCCTGCTGAGGCAGCGGCGTGCGGACCGAGAAGCGCATCAGGTGCGGCACCAGGCGCTCGGCAGCCTGCTCCATCTCGATGGTGAACTCGTCGACGCGGCCGCGCAGGTAGCGGTAGAACAGCAGCGACGGGACCGCGACGATCAGGCCCATCGCGGTGTTGTACAGCGCCACCGAGATGCCGTGCGCGAGCTCGGCCGGGTTGGTGCCACCGGTGGGGGCCTGTGATCCGAAGATGTCGATCATGCCGACGACGGTGCCGAAGAGCCCGAGCAGCGGCGCCGCGGCGGCGATGCTGCCCAGCGTGTTGAGGTAGCGCTCCAGCTTGTGCACGGCCGCGCGGCCGGCGCTTTCGAAGGCCTGGCGCAGGCTCTCGTCGGTGATGCGCGGGTCGGCGATCACCGCCCGCAACCCGCGCGCGAGCACCTGCCCGAGCACCGAGTTGTCGGCCAGCTTGTTGACCACGTCGGCGGCCGGCAGGCTGTTGCGCGTGACGGCGATGACCTCATCGACCAGGGTAGGCGGTGCAACGCGGGACGGGCGCAGGCTCGTCAGCCGCTCGATCACCAGCGCGAGCGCGATGACGGAGCACAGGATCAACGGCCAAATGGGCCAACCGGCGGCTTGTATGATCGAAAACAACGCAGTCCTCTCGGGGAATTGGCGGCTTTTTGCTGCGCGCGATTATGGCCTGATGTGGCGTCTAAAACGGGTCTCGCGGCGGCGCTGTTGCGCGGGCGCGCAACCAGGCGTGACCGCCGCCCGGCAATCCACGTTTCCTGTGGACAACTTTGTGGGTAAACCGGCCCGATAGGCCCGAAAGGCCCGAGTTTTCAATGCCTCCAACAGTTTGCTCAAAGTTTGAGCACGAAAAAATCCTTGAAAATCAACAGCTTGCTTCACTATGACGGCTTCGTGACAGGCGCATGGGCCTGCCGGCCCAGGTTTCACGCGCTTGTGGAGTTCCCTGCCCGCGCCAGCATTGGGGTTGCGGCGTGATCGGCTCGATGCCCGTGGCACCAGGCCGCATGGTGTGGGGCGTTGGCGCGCTGCTGCTCGCAGCCAACGACGCGTTGCAGTCCCGTTTTGGCGCCTGCGCGGTGCGTGGCGAACTTTCCGGTTTCACGCGGGCCAGCAGCGGGCATTGCTACTTCACGCTGAAGGATGCGGAGGGCGGCGCCGCGGCGCTGCGCTGCGCGATGTTCCGCCGCGCGGCATCGATGCTCGACTTCACGCCGCGCGATGGTCAACAGGTCGAGTTGCGTGGCCGCATCGCGGTGTATGAAGCGCGCGGAGAGCTGCAACTCGTGGTCGAAGCCATGCAGCGGGTGGGCGCCGGCACGCTGTACGAGGAGTTCCTCCGGCTGAAGGCGCGGCTGGAGGCGCAGGGCTTGTTCGACGATTCCCGCAAGCGGCTGCTGCCACCGCATCCGGATGCGGTGGGGATCGTCACATCGCTCGGTGCGGCGGCGCTGCGCGATGTGCTGACCACGCTGGCACGCCGGGCGCCGTATCTGCGCGTGATCGTCTATCCCAGCCCCGTGCAGGGAGCGGAGGCGCCGGCGGCACTGATCGAGGCACTCGGGGTGGCGGCCCAGCGAAGCGAGGTCGACGCGTTGATCCTCTGCCGCGGCGGCGGCTCGCTCGAGGATCTGTGGGCCTTCAACGACGAGCGCCTCGTGCGCGCGATCGCTGCGTCGCCGATCCCGCTGGTGTGCGGTGTCGGCCACGAGACCGATGTCACTCTGGCCGACCTGGCTGCCGACCTGCGGGCGCCTACACCCACGGCGGCAGCCGAACTGGTCGCACCGGCCCAGACCGAGTTGCTGGACGAACTGCGAGGGCTGCAGCTTCGCGCGCATCGCGCGGTGCAGCGCATGCTCGAGGGGCGCGCACTGAGGCTCGACCAGCTCTCGCTACGGCTCTCCCGGCCGGGGCAGGCTCTGGCGCGCCATGTGCACGTGCTGAATCTGCACGACGAGCGCCGCCGCAACGCGCTCGTCAGCGTGCTGCGCTCGCGGGCGCAGCGCCAGCAGGAACTCTCGGCTCGTCTGCTGCGGGCGCAGCAGACACAGTGGCAGCGCGCCGCGGCGCGCCTGGATGCTCTGCAGGCCCGCCTGCAGGCGCTCGACCCCAAGCGGGTGCTGTCGCGTGGCTATGCCTGGGTGACCGATGCGGCGGGGCAGCCGGTGATGTCGGTGCGCGCGCTGCAGGCCGGGCAGCAGATCCGCGCGGTGTGGTCCGACGGTAGCGCCGAGGCCGAGGTGCGCGCGGTGCAACCCGAGGAATGAGGCCGCAGCGCCCATCGCAGGGCTTCTTCGGGAGGCCCGCTCTTGCCATGCGTCAAGCTGCCTACAATGGCGCCGCTTTGTCCCCCAGGGACCGCCCTCGCGGCGGCTTCAAAAAGTCGAAAGGAATCCAGATGGAACACACGCTGCCTCCGTTGCCCTACTCCCATGACGCGCTGGCCCCGCACATGAGCCGCGAGACCTTGGAGTACCACCACGACAAGCACCACAACGCCTATGTCGTGAACCTGAACAACCTGCAGAAGGGCACCGAGTTCGAGAACATGGGCCTCGAGGACATCATCAAGAAGTCCTCCGGCGGCATCTACAACAACGCTGCCCAGGTCTGGAACCACACCTTCTTCTGGAACTGCCTGAAGCCCAACGGCGGCGGTGAGCCCAAGGGTGCGCTGGCCCAGGCGATCAACGCCAAGTGGGGCTCCTATGCAGCCTTCAAGGAGGCCTTCACGAAGTCGGCCGTCGGCAACTTCGGCTCCGGCTGGACCTGGCTGGTCAAGAAGGCCGATGGCTCCGTCGACATCGTCAACATGGGCGCCGCCGGCACCCCGCTGACCACCGGCGACACCGCGCTGCTGACCATCGACGTGTGGGAACACGCCTACTACATCGACTTCCGCAACCTGCGTCCCAAGTTCGTCGAGACCTTCCTCGAGAAGCTGGTGAACTGGGAATTCGCTGAGAAGAATTTCGCCTGATCCCCGTCCTGGGGGTTTGCCAGAAGCCGGCCATGTGCCGGCTTTTTGCATGGCTCGCGGCACAATTGGTCACATGCGAATCCTGCTCGTCGAAGACGATCCCGCCCTCAGCCTGGGGGTGGCCCGCGCGCTCGAACGCGAGGGCTGGCGCGTCGATGTGCTGGCCGACGGCGTCCAGGCGACCGCCGAGGGGCTGATCGCGCAGTTCGACCTCGCGGTGCTCGACCTCGGCCTGCCCCGCAAGGACGGCATGGAGGTGCTGCGCCACTGGCGCAGCCGCGGCGCCAAGCTGCCGGTGCTGCTGCTGACCGCCCGCGACGAGCTCGGCGACCGCGTGCAGGGCCTCAATGCCGGCGCGGACGATTACCTCGTCAAGCCGTTCGACGTGCCGGAGCTCGTGGCCCGCCTGCGTGCGCTGAAGCGGCGGGCCGAGGGCCGCATCAGCGAGACCATCGAGCTCGGCGAGCTGGTGCTGGACCTCGCGCATCGCGAGCTCACGCATCGCGGCGAGCGGGTGCGCATGAGCCCGCGCGAAATGGCGCTGACCGAACTGCTGATGCACAAGGCGGGGCGCGTGGTGCCCAAGGAGACCATCGTCGCCACCTTGTCGAGCTGGGAAGCCGATTTCAGCGAGAACTCGGTCGAGGTCTATGTGCACCGCCTGCGCAAGCGGTTCGCGGACCTCGGCGTCGTGATCAAGACCGTGCGCGGCTTCGGCTACGTGATGGAGGCCGCGTCGCAAGGCGGCGACGCGGCGCAGTGACCGACCCCCAGCTCCGCCACGGGCCCAGCCTGCGGCGCCAATTGCTGCGTCCGCTGCTGTGGGTGTGGCTGCTCGGCACGATCGCCTCGGTGGGCGGCGCCTACATGCTGGCCCGTACCAGCGCCAACGCAGCCTTCGACCGCAGCCTGCAGGACGAATCCACGGCGCTCGCCGCCAAGGTCGTCTGGACCGACCGTGGCCCCTTGCTCGACCTGAGCCGGCAGGCGATGGAACTGCTGACCTGGGACAAGGCCGACCGCAACAGCTTCGCGATGGCCGACGCCGACGGCAACGTGCTGGCGGGTGACGCCAAGGTGCCGATCCCGCTGAAGCGCGGACGTGAGACCTTTGCCCAGCCCCGGCTGTTCGACGCCACCTACGACGGCGATCCCGTGCGCGGCGCTGTGTTCTCCGTGGCCTCGCCGATGCTGGACCGCTCGATCTCCATCGTCGTGATCGAGACGAAGCGCAAGCGCACCGGCCTCGTGCGGGACATCCAGCTCGGCATCGTGCTGCCTGCCGTGGCATTGGGCGCGCTGACCTTTCTGCTGCTGGGCTGGGGCATCCGCCGCGGGCTGCAGCCGCTGCGCGACGTGGCCAGCGATGTTGCGCGCCGCGACGCGGCCGACTGGAGCCCGTTGCCGCTGGAGCGGGTGCCGGCCGAGGCGGTGCCGCTGATCGAGCGCATCAACATGCTGCTCGCCGACGTGCAGCAATCGGTCTCGTTGCAGCGGCGCTTCGTGGCCGATGCGGCGCATCAGTTGCGCACGCCGGTGGCCGGCATCCGAGTGCTGGCGCAAGAGCTCGACCACGAACTGCGCGGCCTGCCGCCGGCCGAGACGGGGGAGGCCGCGTGGCGGCCGTTGCTGCAGCAACTGCTGCGGTCCAGCGAGCGGCTCTCGCGCCTGATCGGGCAACTTCTCAGTCTCGCTCGCTCCGAGACCGCGCTATCGGTCAACGCCGAACAGGCGCCGATGGACGTCGTGCCGCTGGTGCGCGAGGCCACCGAACCGCTCGTGCTGCAGAGCCTGCGCGACGGCCGCAGCATTGCGCTCGATGCGCCTGATGAACCGGTGATCGCCCGTGCACATGCGCTGTGGCTGGGCGAAGTGATGAACAACCTGCTCGACAACGCGCAGCGTTATGGCGGCGAGCACATCGTGCTGCGCGTGCGGCCGCTCGAAGGCGGCGGCGCGGAGATCCAGGTAGAGGATGACGGCCCGGGCGTCACGCCGGAACAACTGCCCCGGCTGTTCGAGCCCTTCTGGCGCGGCGAGCGCGCCGATCTGCGCAACGACGGTGGAACCGGGTTGGGGCTGGCCATCGCGCGCGAGATCGTCGAGCGTCTCGGTGGGCGGATCGAGGTGGCGAGCCGGCCGCAGATCGCCGGCATGCGCTTCACGATCAGGCTCGCGGCCTGATCCCTGGTCGCTATTTCTTGAACGGTGCGCCGCTCAGGCGGAAGCCCGGCTTGATCGCGCGCTTGGCGAACCAGCCCTGGTTCATCTCCAGCGCATAGCGCACCGGCTGTGTCGGGCAATTCGACTTCTCGGACTGCGGCTGCATGTCGACGATGTTGGTGATCGTGCCGTCGTCGGCTATGAACGCGATCGACAGCGGCAGCAGCGTGTTCTTCATCCAGAAGCAATGCACCGCCGATTCGTCGAAAACGAACAGCATGCCCTCGTGCTGCGCCATTTCCTTGCGCAGCATCAGGCCGGTCTGGCGCTGCTCGTCGGTGTGAGCGACTTCGGCCTTGATGTTGTGGATGCCGGCGTTCAGCGTGATCGCGTCGAGGTGGGGCTGCGGGCCGCTTTGTGCAAAGGCGCTGGTCATGCCGAGCGAAAGGGCGAAACCGGCGATCCAGGCGCTGGGGGAGCGCATCACGTTCTTGGTAGGCGTCATGGCGGGCGGGGACGGTGGGGCGTCGATTATCGGCACCAACAAGAACGCCCGGACGATGCCGGGCGTTCGATGCTCCAGGAGTGGTTGCGAAACCGCTCCCGAAATCTCCAAGTAAATTACTTGGAAGCAGCCTTTTCAGCCTTCTCAGCCTTCTTCTCGGCCTTCTTTTCAGCCTTCTTCTCGGCCTTGGCGCCGGAAGCAGCCGAGGCGGCGGCCGGGGCGGCTTCAGCCTTCTTCTCTTCCTTCTTGGCGTCGGCAGCGAAAGCGCCGGTGGCGAAAGCAGCGGCGATCAGGGCAGCCAGGAGCTTGTTCATTTGAATTTACCTTTCGAAAGTTTGAATTCACCCCCCTCCATTGGGGAGGCGAGGTGAGAACGCGGTGTCCGCGTGCTCGGTTGACAGCCGCACTCGCGACAATGACGACAGCCGGGTGAAAGGCGCGCTGTCATAGAATCCCGCGCTTGGAGTTTTCTCTCTAGTCAGTCACACACCAGAGCCATCTCACATGTACCAGCACATCAAGGTGCCCGAGGGCGGGCAGAAGATCACCGTCAACGCCGACTTCTCGCTCAACGTCCCTGACCATCCGATCATTCCCTACATCGAGGGCGATGGCACCGGCTTCGACATCACTCCGGTGATGATCAAGGTGGTGGATGCGGC
>Ga0207706_10004088_pt1 | contig 13782 bp, 14 predicted proteins | sample KBSC53metaG_FD_184318 | JGI IMG/M metagenome (GOLD analysis project Ga0207706, IMG submission 184318) | Corn rhizosphere microbial communities from Kellogg Biological Station, Michigan, USA - KBS C5-3 metaG (SPAdes) (version 2) | ecosystem: Host-associated > Plants > Roots > Rhizosphere > Soil ... | reverse complement strand
TTTTATTTGGGAGACGTGAAACGACAAACGTGAAATATAACTTCACCATTGACCACTCACCTTGTCAATGCCTGTACACCGGGATCATCTTCTATGTTGCGCATTTGCCTTAATATCCATTGTGATTTCCAGGCAACAAAACGGCTCTGTGGTTTTATCGTATAAACTTTTGGATTTGGTAAGCATGCAATGATATTTGCTGCTTCACTCTGAGTAAGAACTTTTGCATGCTTGTGATAATATTGCCGGGCGGCCGCTTCAATTCCATAAATTCCTTTACCCATTTCAATGGTGTTTAAATACACTTCAAGAATTCTTTTTTTGCCCCAAATTAATTCTATCATCGCTGTGAAATATGCTTCGGGAATTTTGCGTATGTAACGCGAAACACCTTCGCCCTGCCACAAGAAAATGTTTTTTGCCGTTTGCTGACTGATAGTGCTTGCACCGGCGCCTGCAATTTTATTTTTCTTCTTCGGATTTATTTGTACACTTTTTTGTATCGCACTCCAATCAAAACCATGATGATCGGGAAACAATTGATCTTCGCTTGCCATCGCAGCAAGTTTTGCGTTCGAAGAAATTTCATTATAGCTTGCATGATCTTTTTTCAAACCATCGCCATCAATCAAACTGCCAAGTTGTGTTAATGTAATCGGCGGCATCAACCATTTACAAATAAGCAGGTATATAAATGATGAAATAAATGCAAATAAAAAAATGCGTTTTGTCCAATACCATATTGTTTTGAGCATAACCAGAATTGGCGCAAGATATGAAGATGAGCAAAAGCAAAAAGTTGTGTGAAGAAATTTTTTAGAGAGTTGAACGCGATGTCTTAGGTTTTTGTTTCGTGAAACGACAAACGTGAGAGGTTAGAGGCTTCACAATTTCTGTCGTGTCACGTTCACAAAAAAATATGAACGTCTTAGGTTCATTCGAGAAACGACAAACGTAAGAAGTTAAACGCTTCACAATTTCACGCGTGGTTTTAATCCAAGTAATTGAAACATTATATTATCCTCATCAAATGAAGGATTGGGTGTAGTAAGCAACTTGTCTCCCGCAAAAATTGAATTGGCACCCGCCATAAAACATAACGCCTGTTCAGCAATACTCATATCATTTCGTCCCGCACTTAAACGAACCATAGTACGCGGCATAAGAATACGTGCAGTAGCGATCATGCGCACCATATCCCAGGTATCCACTTTTTTATTATGCTCAAGGGGTGTGCCTTTTATAGCAACAAGCGCATTGATAGGAACACTTTCAGGTTGTTTTGGCATTGTTGAAAGCGTATGCAACATTTTGATCCGGTCTTCATGTGTTTCGCCAAGTCCTATAATGCCGCCGCAACAGACAGTAACTCCGGCTTTGCGCACATTGTCGAGTGTTTGCAAACGATCATGATAAGTGCGGGTGGTAATTATTTCATTGTAATATTCAGATGAAGTATCGAGGTTATGATTATAAGCATACAAGCCTGCATCAGCTAATTTTTTCGCTTGCGATTCTGTAAGCATACCAAGCGTGCAGCAGACTTCCATGCCCATTTCGTTTACGCCTTTTACCATTTCAAGCACACGGTCAAAATCTTTGTTGTCACGAACTTCACGCCACGCGGCGCCCATGCAAAACCGCGTGCTGCCTGCTTCTTTGGCTTTTTGGGCGTATGCAAGCACTTCTTCTTTTTTCATCAATGCCTGCACCTGCACTTCAGTGTTGTAACGCGCAGCCTGCGGGCAATAAGCACAGTCTTCAGCGCATCCGCCCGTCTTAATGCTTAATAAAGTGCAAACTTGTACTTCGGCAGTTTCATTGTACTCGCGGTGAACGGTTGCTGCCCGGTAAATTAATTCGAGCAATGGATTGTTATAAATTTCATGTATCTCATCCAAGGACCAGTCATTACGAATTGAGGCTTGCATAAGCATTATTTATGGCAACAAAAATAGGAGTTTGAGTTTTATTATTAGTCGTCTGGCGTGAAGCATCAGCTCTCATCACTATTGCCCAACGCTAAAAATGTAAGGTTGGATTTTCCATAAATAAATTACCAAAAAGGCTATTAAATGCCAAAATCATTTACTATTTTTCTAAATGCTTTTTGAAAATAAGCACCGGAAATATTAACAGCGCCTTTAACTTTTTTGAAAACAATATCCCTTTATTCTTAAGCCAGAGATTCATCTTGAAAATTTTTTTCAACCCAAAACTTTAAAATATGAAACAAATTTTCTTTTTCATTATAGTAAGCGAATAATTCATACGGTTGGTTATGGAGTGTTTCCACGGTCCCTGTTCAGCAATGAGCGGGGATCTCTATTTTGATAATAATGGTTTCGTCACAAGGCATGTTTTAATATTTATGTTACCGGCTGAAGTATTTCAATTGAGCTTTACTTGCGTCGCACACTTCAACTTTATAGCTTTGTGCAGCAATAATTCTAATATAATGAATCAAATTTCAACTAATGAACGGCTCGCAAGTCCTCCCTTCAGGGAGGATTTAGGAGGGTGTCTCTTCACACAAACCATGCGTTGGTTTGGACCCGATGATACCGTGAGTTTATGGGATATCAGGCAAGCAGGTTGCAGCGGTGTTGTAACTGCGTTGCATCAAATTTCTACTGGTGAAGTTTGGACTGTAGAAGAAATTTTAAAAAGAAAACAAGAGATAGAATCTGTCGGCTTAACATGGGATGTTGTTGAAAGTGTTTTTGTGCATGAAGACATAAAAACACAAACAGGAAATTTCAAACAGTACATTGAAAATTATAAAGTTTCATTGTATAATCTTGCTGCTTGCGACATTCATACCGTTACCTACAACTTTATGCCTGTACTTGATTGGACAAGAACAGATCTTGCATACACGTTGCCTGATGGCAGTAAAGCTTTACGTTTTGAACGTGCTGCTTTTGTTGCATTAGACATGTATATCCTCAAAAGAGAAAATGCAGAACACGATTATACGTGGGGAGAATTAAACAATGCAAAAGAAAGATATGAAGCAATGAGCGATGAAGAGGTAGAGCAACTGCAAAAAAATATTATCGCAGGTTTGCCGGGTGGCGGTGAACATTTTACAATGGAGGAGTTTAGAAATGCTTTATCAAAGTATAAGAACATTGATACAAAAAAATTACAGGAACATCTTATTTATTTTTTAAAAGAAATAATTCCCGTAGCAGAAGAAGTTGGAATAGTGATGGCTATTCATCCCGATGATCCGCCGTATAGTTTGTTGGGATTACCGAGAGTTGTTTGCACTGCAAGACAGGTGCAGCAATTGTTCGATGCAGTTCCATCATTAAATAATGGCTTGTGTTTTTGTACAGGTTCATTTGGTGTGCGACCGGATAATGATTTACCAAAGATGGTGCAACAGTTTGCTGACAGAATTCATTTTGTTCACTTACGCAGTACTCAAAGAAATGAGCGCGGAGATTTTTATGAAGCGAATCACCTCGAAGGTGATGTTGATATGTACCATGTTGTAAAAAATTTATTAGAAATAATGCGACGAAGAAACGTTTCTCTTCCGATGCGTCCGGATCATGGGCATCAGATGCTGGATGATCTTGAGAAAAAAACAAATCCGGGATATTCAGCGGTTGGAAGATTAAGAGGTCTTGCAGAACTTAGAGGATTAGAGATGGGAATTTACAAGTCGTTGTTCGAAAAAGCTGAATAAAAAACAGAATGTACAAGGGAGTGACACAACCCAAGCTTAATAGTAATTCAAAAGCTCGCTACCTAAAAATTTATGAAACAATTCCTTGACGAAAATTTTTTATTGCAATCGAAAACTTCACAGCAACTCTATCATGATTTTGCAAAAAAGATGCCTGTGATAGATTATCATTCGCATCTGCCGCCTCAGCAAATTGCGGATAATATAAATTTTGAAAACCTTACACAGGCATGGCTGTATGGCGATCATTACAAGTGGCGGGCAATGCGTACAAATGGTGCAGATGAAAGTTATATTACCGGCAACAAAAGTGATTATGAAAAATTTGAGCAATGGGCGGCAACAGTCCCTTACACTTTGCGCAATCCTTTGTATCACTGGACGCATTTGGAGTTGCAACGATATTTTAATGTGGATAGAATTCTTTCTTCATCGAGTGCAGGAAGTGTTTATGATGCATGCTCAGAAATGTTACGCTCAAAAGAATTTTCCGTGCGCAATCTTTTGCGGAAGATGAATGTGGAAATGGTTTGCACAACAGATGACCCAACGGATTCTTTAGAGCATCATAAAAAAATTTCGGATGATGAATTTGAAATAAAAGTGCTGCCAACATTTCGTCCTGATAAAGCGTTGCAGGTAGAGAATGTTGAAACATTCAATGCATACGTTGATAAACTCGCAGCAGCAACAAATATTTCTATACACTCTTACGATAGTTTTTACAGAGCACTTCAAAACCGTCACGATTATTTTGCTTCGATGGGTTGCATGGTCGCCGATCATGGATTAGAACAAGTGTATGCTGAAGAATTTACTTTCAAAGAAATTGGAGAAATTTTTCTGGAGATAAGATCAGGTGTTCCGTTGAATAAGCAAGAGCAACTGAAATTTAAATCTGCGATGTTGCTTGAATTAGCGAAAATGAATTTTGCAAAAGGTTGGGTGCAACAATATCATCTTGGTGCGCTTCGAAATAATAATTCAAGAATGATGTTACAGCTTGGTGCGGATACAGGCTGGGATTCCATTGGCAACAGTATTTCAGCAAAAACGCTTTCAAAATTTCTTGATACGCTTGATGCAGATAATGTGCTTGCAAAAACAATTTTGTACAATCTCCATCCTGCTGATAATGCAATGATGGCAACAATGATCGGCAACTTCAATGATGGTTCTGTTCCGGGAAAAATTCAATGGGGTTCTGCATGGTGGTTTCTTGATCAAAAAGATGGAATGACCGAACAATTGAACACGCTTTCCAATATGGGTTTACTCAGCAGATTTGTTGGTATGCTTACTGATTCAAGAAGTTTTTTATCTTACCCGCGTCATGAATATTTCAGAAGAATATTGTGCAACTTGTTTGGTGAAGAAATAGAAAACGGAGAGTTGCCGAATGACATTGAATGGACAGGTAAAATGATACAAGATATTTGTTACTACAACGCGAAAAATTATTTCACGCTTCCATCAGCGGCGCGTGAAGAAAACCCTGAAAATTATTAATGATCAAATTAAGCAGATGCCTCCTTCGTCGGCATGACAAAAATCTCGTTACGTTGAGCCTGCAATCCGAGATCTAAAATCTCAATCATCATGGTATGTGCTTTGTATTGATGTTTGCATGGACATCAACAGCAACAAAGAACTCCACAAAAAGGAAAAGAAAGTTAAACAGGCAAAACATTCCGGCAAACATAAAGTTTGGATAGGCACTTACATTTTTCTTGCGGTTATTTGTATTGCCGTTTACTTTCTTTTACGTGTTCAATATTTTGGGTTTCTGGATGTTTATAGAAGCCTGCTTTTAAAATTGTCACTTGCGGCTTTCTTCAGTTTCATTGTACTGATTATTTCCAAACTGATCGAGGTAGTAGTAGCAAAACGTTCTCAAAGAAGAGCGTTGCTTTATAATCTTATAAGATTAATTCGCCTGATCACGATAATAATAATTGCTTTCATCGTTATTTCTTTTTTAAACAATAACTGGTATTCTGCGGCTGTTTCTCTTGGCCTTATTTCTTTGCTGCTTGGTTTTGCATTGCAAACGCCTATTTCTTCTTTAATCGGCTGGTTATATATTGTAATTCGTGTGCCGTATAAAGTTGGTGACAGAATTCAAATTGATCAATTCACCGGTGATGTAGTTGAGATCGGTTATTTTGATACAACCCTTTGGGAATTTGCCGGCGAATATTTAAGCAACGATGTTCCCAGCGGAAGATTGATCCGTTTTCCAAACAGCATTGTGTGGTCATCAGGCGTGTATAATTATTCGTGGAAAAATTTTCCTTACATCTGGAATGAAATTCCTTTTCATATCGCATATCAAAGCGATTTAAATTTTGTTGAGCAAACGATCCGGAATACCGCAAAAGCAGAGTTGGGTGAAGGCATGGAAGAAAGGGTTGAGGAGTTGCGAAACATTATTAAACACACACCTGTGGATACGATCGAAATAAAAGAATATCCTTTTGTAAACTTTCGGATCAACGATAATACATGGGTGGAAGCATTAGTAATTTATTTGGTAGAGCCAAGAAAAGCAGGTGTGATGAGAACACGACTTATCAAAAAAATTCTCGAAGCTTTGTTGAAAGAACCGGAAAAGGTAATGTTCCCGAAGGGTGATTCAAGATAACAGAATCAACAGAATCATTTGCATGTTTTAAATATTAAACCGCATGGGAGGTATAAGAAACATAGAAACATAGGACTTCTAAGTGAAGCTATGTGCCTGTGTTTCTATGTGGTAAAAAATTTCATCGACTCAATCCTTCCTATACTTCCATCTTAAATACAACATACACAAATTAACAACCAATGAAAATCCGTTTGTAGCAATAATCGGAATATCATTTCGCAATATTCCATAAAACACCCACAATGTTATTCCTGTTATCAAAATGATCAACATTACCGGTGATACATTTTCTGCTTCTTTTTCTTTCAATGTTTTAATGACTTGCGGCAGCATGGATGTTGCAGTAAATATTCCTGCAGCAATTCCGACAACAGAGATAAATAAATGACTTTGCAATAAATCGTTCAATGCAGTGATTTTTTCTTTAGGTTAAAAATATAATGCCACAACAATTTTTTCTTCCGCTGAAAATTTTCTCCGGTCGTTTTCAAACAGGCTTTTTCGATATCGAACACTTTTAAAATTGGTTTTTAATTAAATCGTTGATTTTAAAAGAACTAATTGTGGCATTTCTATTGGAAGAATTTCCTCAACAAAAAATATTTCAAATTAAAAAACCAAAGTATGAAGAAGATAATTTTATTAGTGCTCGTTTTCGTAACAGTAAACAAATGGAGCAATGCACAATGCAATAAAAAAATTTTGTGGACTTCTACAAAAGAAGAGTTTCTTGATGCAAACGGACAAGTAACACATACAGATGAAGATAGTGTAACGCTTGAAGTAAGCGATTCAGGTATCACCATTAATCACAACAATATTCCGCAGGATGAACTAAAAGGAACGATAAAAGAAATTAACTGCAACTGGAGTGAACCTTTTAAAACCGGTAAAACTACTTTTAAATCAGATTTAACTGAAGTAAGCGGCGATGAGCACAATGGCAATTTCACAATAGAAGGAAAGGATGGACAAATTTCGGTATTGATGGAGTTAACTGATAAAGGCGGAATGAAAATTAAGTTGTATGTAAACAGATACGAAGAAAAAAGCTAACGATAAAGCAAGCGTGTTGTTGGTTTTATTTGTTGTTGAAGGGATGACACTTTTTATTAAGGTGTTGTCCTTTTCTTTTTATCTAACAGTTGTAAATCACAAAGACACAAGGCATAAAATTTCATGACGGATTTGTGTATCATCGTGTCTCTGTGTTTTCATGTTCAAAAATGTTCAAAAAATTTACTGGAGTACAATTGATCATGAAAGCAGTCTTACATACAGGCAGACGAAGATATATAGATCCCTCCTATGTCGGGATGACAAGCTGAAGAATAAACAGCTGAGAATAAGGTTTTAGCTTCATCAAAGAACTTAAGCTTGTCATGCCGAAGAATGAGGCATCTGCTTTTCGCACTGTTGAACAGAATTACCTTCAGAGGAAGTGTGCGACGCAACGAAGTTTCATAGCAGTATTACAGCGGGCTCATAAAAAAATTATCTTATAACAGAAAAATCTTTAAATAATGTTTCTTCCTTTTTTGTAATAATAACATTTTCTACTTCGGCTTTTCGCGGGCCAGCCCAACACCACTCAATAAATTTTTGAATGGCTTCTTCGCTGCCGGTTGCCATCGCTTCCACATCATCATCCCATGTATTCTTTATCCAGCCTTTTACGCCAAGTTTATCTGCAACCTCTTTTGCAGTGGCTCTGAAGAAAACGCCCTGCACTTTTCCTTTAATAAGCAAATGAACTGTCGTCATAAAAAAATTTTTATTAAGTTAGATGAAGAATGTTAAAAGAACATGCCAAAGAGATTGTGGAATGAATGTTGAACAATTTCCGAAATTTGAAAAATCAATTTGCTGTATGAAAGTAATAAAAGCAAAACATAAGGCAGAGTACGAGCCTATTGCAGATCTTGTTACTTACCGCGCTATGCCTACGCGAATGATGCCAATGAACGAATTGGATCCTTTTATTTTTTTGAATCATCACGGCTGGCAGCAATATTCACCCAACAATAATGGTTTGCCTTTCGGGCCGCATCCGCATCGGGGTTTTGAAACAGTTACATTCATCATCGAAGGCGACCTCATGCACAAAGACAGCAGCGGCGCTTCAAGCATTATAAAGACCGGCGGCGTACAATGGATGACAGCGGGAAGCGGCCTGATACATGCCGAAGTTTCATCCGATGAATTTAAAAAACATGGCGGACCTCTTGAGATATTACAGCTTTGGATAAATCTTCCGGCAAAATATAAAATGACAACACCAAAATATATCGGTCTGCAAAAACACGATATACCAACAATTTCATGGGATGACGGAAAAGTAACAGCGCACATTGTTTCAGGTTATTGGACAAATACCAAAGGCCCTGTTGAACCGCTCACCGACATTCATCTTGCTTATATTGAATTTAAAGAAGGCGGCAAACTAAGCATTCCGGTTGAACAGGGGAAAACAGTTTTTCTTTATATAGTAAAAGGAAAAACAATGATCAATGGTGAGGAAGCAGAGATGCATCATCTTGTTGAGTTTACGCATGAAGGAACCATGATAGAAATAAAAGCACTTACGAATGCATTATTATTGTTTGGCTTTGCAACGCCTTTTCATGAACCTTTTGCCGCATATGGCCCGTTTGTTATGAATACACAGGAAGAAATAATGCAGGCCTATGAAGATTACCACGCAGGCAAGTTTGGAAAAGAAGCTGCACTTGTTTAACCTCCCTGCGCGGCAAATAAAATTTAGTAAGCTGTATGTGAAAAAATTCTTCTCGCAAGGATTACAAAGGAACAACGACGCAAATTTTTTTGATCTTCTTCGCGTCTTATTGCCTTACATGCTTTGCGTGGAACTTATTCTTCCAACCTATAAATAGAAGCAAGATTTCTTCCAAGCCCGTTATAATCCAAACCATAACCCACAACAAATTTGTCGGGAATGGAAAAGCAGCAGTAATCAATGTTTACGGGATATACAGTGGCTTCGGGCTTGTGCAGCAATACAGCAATTTTTAAAGAAGCAGGCTGTTGATTTTTTAACTGCGGAAGAAAATGATTGAGTGTTTTGCCTGTATCAAGAATGTCTTCAAGAACAATAACATGCCTTTGAGTGATGTCCATATCAAGACCAATTGCAGTAAAAACTTGTCCCGTAGATTTTGTTCCTTTATACGATGCAAGTTTTATAAAACATATTTCTGCATTAATATTTAAATGCTTGAATAGATCCGACGCAAACATGAACGAACCATTCAAGATAGCAATGAATAAAGGCGTTGCATGTTTGTAATCTTCACTCAACTGCAAAGCAAGCTGCTGAATTTTTTGTTGTATTTCGTTTTCAGAAAGGTAGGGCACAAAATATTTGTCATGAACCTTTATGGTCGACATGCGAGTTTATTTTCTTATTGCAAGAAGTTTTGGAAAATAAGAAGGCTTACCTGGACGCAAATAAACTTTTTCTCCAACAGCAGGTTCCAATCCTTTCTGCATCTTGTTGTATTCATACAGGTTTTGTAATTGCACACCTTCTTTTTGAGCAATATCTTCAATCGTTTCTGATGCAGAAACAATGTGATAATCTTTCACAATACTTTTCTTTGGTTTTCTTTCCAGAAATATCAGTTGATCTTTTTGAAGAATATCAATTTTATCAAGTTCGTTGTAATCAAGTAATTTTTTATAAGCAATGTTGTGATTGGCAGCCAATGCAAATAAAGAAGTCCCTGCTCTTGCATAGATCACTTTTGTTTGATTGATCACAAATTCTTCTTGCGGATAAGCGCCATCAAGTATCTCTGTATTTACAGCAGGCGCAGATGGTCCGGTTGTTTGATGATCATTCAAACCATATGCTTCTTCATTCTTATTATTCATCGCAACATCCTCGTGGTTGCCATTTTTGATTCTGTTTAATGCAACTTCAGTATATTCTTCAAGACCGTAATCATTAATTGCTTTTATCAGCATATCTGCATAGACAGGACTTGTTGCGTAGCCTGCTTGTTTTAATCCATAAGCCCATCCCTTGTAATTTGAAGGATCAAGTTGAAAGAGAAATGAATAATTGGGACGATCCTTTAAAAAATTAGAATGATCACGATACGAATCTGCAACGGTTGGATAACTTCTGAAACATTCATTCTTTGCATCATCATCATGATAAACTGTTGCTCCCGTCCATTCGCTTTTGCATTTAATTCCGAAATGATTATTTGATGCAAGAGAAAGATCACTGCGACCTGCATCAGATTCTAAAATTCCCTGAGCAAGTGTAATTGCAGCAGGCACACCTGTGCGTATTTCTTCGTTAATGGCAAGTTCTTTATATGTGGCGATGTATTGTTTAATGGCATCTGTTTGCGCTATTGCAACAAGAGATAGGGCTGCGGTAAAAAAAAGAATAGCAAAAATTTGTTTCATTGTGTTTTCTTTTTTATTAATAACAATCCATCTCTTACGGTTAGCAATACCTGTTCGGTTCTTTCATCGGCTGATACATGCTTGTTAAAAGCATCAATAGCTAAAGCATTTTTACCTTTTATTGGATCTTCCAAAACCTGCCCGTGAAACAAAACATTGTCTGCGATTATCAACCCGTTCTTACTTAAACGTTCAACGACCATGTCATAGTATGTAATATAACCCGGTTTGTCTGCATCAATAAAAACAAGATCCCATTGAAACGGCAACGTTGGAATAATATCAACTGCATTTCCAACGTGCAAATGTATTTTATTATGGAGTTCAGCCTGTTTAAAATTTTTTAAGGAAAGGTCCGCATCTGCTTGCCGCAGCTCAATTGTATGCAATTCACCATCAGCTCGCAAACCCTTTGCAAGACATATTGCACTGTATCCCACAAATGTTCCAATTTCAAGAATATATTTTGGTTGCAGGATAGTGCTTATGAATTGCAACAACTTTCCCTGCACATGCCCGCTGAGCATTTGAGGATCTTCATGTGTAGCATACGTTTCTTCATTTATTTTTTTAAGTACAACATCTTCAGGAGTGGTGATCACATCGGCATATTTTTCGGCGAGTTCGAGAATGAGTTCCATAAGTTGGTTTTTATTTTTTTGGACTTAGCTGAATTGCTACTATTGTGCTTTGGTTGTGTCACTCACTTTTACACTTGGTTCACTACTCAGCACATAAGCAGCAGGTTTAGAAATAATCCAAAGACCAATAAAAGTGATCAGCGCATTTATTAATAACAATTCAATACCTATTTGAAAACCATTCAACCACGAAGCAACATGTCCACTAAGATAGTAACATAAAGCAGGTGCGACAATACAAACAAAAAGAACCTGCCAGTTATCAGGCAGCTTGCGTTTGGTGAAAATTCCAAAAGCGAATAATGCAAGCAAAGGTCCGTAAGTATAACCGGCTATAGTTAAAATAATTCCGATAATAGATTTATTGTTGATCCATTTAAAACCCATCACACACAAAAAGAAAATAACGGCAAATATTAAATGCACTGTTAGTCTTGTTTTTCTCTTTTGCTTTTCACTAAGATCGTCTCTTTTTTTCAAACCCAGAATATCGATGCAGAAAGAAGAAGTGAGTGCAGTTAATGCGCCGTCGGCACTTGGAAATAAAGCAGAGATCAACGCAATAATAAAAATGATAGAAATAAATGATGGCAAATATTGCAACGCGATTGTGGGAAAAAGATCATCGCCTTTTATAGAAATATTTTGAGTCGTTGCAAACAAATACAATAAACCACCGAGTAAGAGAAAAAGAAAATTCACCAGCACCAACACAAAGCTGAATGTGATCATATTCTTTTGCGAGTCCTTCAGATTTTTCACACTGATATTTTTCTGCATCATTTCCTGATCAAGTCCTGTCATACCAATCGTGATGAACATACCACCGATAATTTGTTTCACAAAAAATGAAGTGCTGTTCACATCTGTGTTGATGATCTTTGTATAACCTCTATCACTTAAAGCATGCATTGTTTCACCAAAAGAAAAACCAAGCGTGTTCATAATATAGATCACACACACAACAAGACCAAGCAGCATAAAAGTTGTTTGCAATGTATCAGTGAACACAATTGTTTTTACACCGCCTTCAAAAGTGTATAATAAAATCATTAATAGAATAACAAACGTTGTTAGGGGAAAAGGCACGTGAAGGTTATCAAGTATAAATAATTGCAGCACGTTTATCACAAGATACAATCTTGCCGTTGCACCAAGCACTCTTGAAATAATAAAAAACAAAGCGCCTGTTTTATAAGCTGTATTCCCAAAACGTTGATGAAGATAATTGTAAATTGATGTGAGGTTGAGTTTGTAATAAAGCGGCAATAAAATAAACGCGATAACAAAGTAGCCGATAAAGTAGCCAAGCACAACCTGGAAGTATCCAAACGCATTTGCGCCAACTGTTCCGGGCACACTCACAAAAGTTACACCGCTTAATGATGTGCCGATCATTCCAAAAGAAACAAGCATCCAGTTGCTGCTGCGGTTACCGATAAAAAAAGAATCGTTATTGCTGTTGCGACTCGTGTACCATGCAACACCAAGCAGTAAAAGAAAATACGCGATAACGAATGAAAACAAAAATGTAGCTGACATGCAAATTGTTTAATTCAAAATTCAAAAGTAAAAAGCAAAAATGAGTGAATGATTTCGGTTTTTTTACTTTTAAATTTTTACTTTTTATTTTTTTAAACGTGCAATAAATATCACAGTCTTAAAATTTTCTCAACAGCTTGTGAAGCTTTTTATAATTTCTTTTAACAATACTTAATCACTCTTTGCGTTTTAAATGGCACGTTATTAGTCTATAGAAACTCAAAAACAATACATATGAAAAAAGTAATCTTATCGTTATTAGGAATTATTGCATTTGCTTCGGTTACATCGGCGCAAGGTTTTCATATTGGTGCAAAGGCCGGAGCTAATTTAGGCAAGATAAATGGACAAGATTTTGAAGATGGTTTTAAACTTGGTTATCAGTTAGGTGGCTTTGCCGAAATTGATTTTACAAAAGGATTCGGTATTCAACCTGAAGTATTATTTAGCCAAACAAACACAACAGTAACTGATGAACCTTTAAGCGGTTTAAAACCCGGCGCTACGTATCATCTTAATTATTTAAGTGTTCCTATTCTTTTGCGTTTGAATGCAAGCAAGCTTTTAACATTCCATCTTGGGCCGCAGTTTAGTATTCTTACCGATAATCATAAAACTACGGCGGGAAATATTGTCGATGCATTTGAAAGCGGCGATTTTGCAATGGTGGGCGGTGCACAGGTTAATCTTGGTGCGTTGAGAATCTATGGTCGTTATGTTGCAGGCATAAATAATGTAAATGCCGTTACTAATACGGATAAATGGAGGCATCAACAGTTTCAATTTGGCCTTGGTGTAAAAATTCTTTAAAA
>Ga0207706_10004084_pt1 | contig 13789 bp, 12 predicted proteins | sample KBSC53metaG_FD_184318 | JGI IMG/M metagenome (GOLD analysis project Ga0207706, IMG submission 184318) | Corn rhizosphere microbial communities from Kellogg Biological Station, Michigan, USA - KBS C5-3 metaG (SPAdes) (version 2) | ecosystem: Host-associated > Plants > Roots > Rhizosphere > Soil ... | reverse complement strand
GGTTCCGCATAGGCAAGGGTAGCAAAATTATTGCCAATAAAATTTTTATATGTGAGTTCAGAGAGAGCGAAAGGATTTAAAGCCATTTTTTTAAATATCGCATTGGCATTTTGGCAGACCTGCTGAAATTTTACACTACCATTCCCCAAAAAAAGTATTTTTTGCCTCCTCAACAGCTCGTCAAAGGCTAATGCATCCAAAATACGTGAGTGGGGTTCATAGATCTTCATTAGTGATGAATTATAAACAGCGGCAAAAACCTCCATTCTCCTGGCATCTATCATTGGACAAATGAATAAATTCCGGCTAAAAAGATCTGGGTCATGTGTTTCAATGTCATTTATTGCCGAGAAAGCCATTATTTCCAACGTGTTTATTGTGATCAAAGGGATTTTGAGAGCAAAACATAAGCCTTTTGCAGCAGAAAGGCCAATTCGCAACCCAGTATAGGATCCGGGACCAATGCTAACCCCGATGGCATTCAGATCCGCAATTCTAAATCCTGATTCCTTGATCAGTTTATCAATAGCCGGCTGCATCCAGGCCGCGTGATCTTTTGTGGTTTCATTAATGGCATAGCGAATGCCCTTTTTATTTTCTGCTAAGGAAATATAAGCATTGTCAAGTGCAGTATCAATATTTAAAATAAGAGCCATTTAGACGATCACTTGTTTCTTCATTAATTCAGCAGGCCGATACCTGGAATTGGTTTTATTTAATTTATCCAGTAATGCGTAAATATTTTTTAAGCCAATTTGGCTCCCCCATTCAAAAGGACCATAAGGATAATTTGTTCCTAATTTCATGGCAATATCTATCTCCTCCTTTGTACTAATCCCCTCTTCCAGTGCAAACCATGCTTCATTGATGATCATCGCAATCACCCTGGCTGTGATAAAACCCGGCTCATCAGGAACCCATTCTGCTTTTTTACCCAGGCCAGTAAAAATTCTTTCCGCCTTTTCTTTTAAAGGTTTGCTATTATAACTTACTTCGACCACCGGCCTTTTTAAAAACCCAGGCCATGCATTAATGCGGATGAAGGGTGCGTTGATCTCCTCCAGGGTATCAATAACTGAATTGACGATCACAGGCTGCGATGAAAGTTTTTTCAGCAACTCAATTCTTTCTTTAGTGTTATCAAACAACAAGTCAATACAACCGTCTGCGTTTTCCCGGTATGTAAATTCATCAACATCATCGATCCATATTATATCTACTTCCCCCTTTATTCCATTGCTTAATAATTCTTCTTTTAAAATTTCGTCCGCCAGCACCACCAATCTCATAACTAATTTTTTGCAAAGAAAACGTATAAAGCTAAATTCGTTCGCTGAATTTTAATTCACTTTCCCTGAAAAAGCAAATCATAAATACAAGCAATGCTCCTGCACCAATTGGTCCTTACAACCAGGCAATACAGGTTAGCAGCCCCGATGGGTCGGGACAAGTCATGCTTTTTATTTCCGGACAGGTTTGTATTGATCCTTCCAGCGGCGAATTAAAAAATAAAGACCTGCAGGAAGAGACTCACCAGGTGATGCATAACCTGAAAGCAATTTTGCAACAGGCTGGTATGGATTTCAGTAATGTGGTAAAGAGCACCATTTTTCTCACCGATATGAATCGCTTTTCCGAGATGAATGAGGTGTATGGAAAATATTTTGATGATGACTTTCCGGCGCGGGAAACTGTACAGGTCTCTGCATTGCCCAAATTTGTAAACGTAGAGATCAGCATGATAGCAGTTAAATAACTTATAGTTGCGATACGTCGATGCCATTCCCTGTTGAAACCCGTTTGGTAATTCTTTTTAGCTAATGCGAAAAATTTTGCAGGTCATATTACTCAAACCGGTTTTATGGTTTGCTGATAAATTTTCCTCGCGGCCGGTTCCAAAAAAGATCTTCAAAGCTCTGTCCAGGCTAAAGAGACAGATTCAAAAACAACCCTCAAAGAAAGGCCCGCTTATTTCATTTGATGTTGATCACGATAAGTTCATCGTTTTTTCAGACCAACACAAAGGCGCGAAAGATGGCGCCGATGATTTTATGCTTTGCGAACCCAATTATCTTTCCGCACTGGAATACTATAATAAAAACAATTTTTTCTTTATAAGCCTTGGTGATAGCGATGAACTTTGGGAGAACCGGTGGCCGTCAGTTAAAAAAAACAATACTGCTTCATTTGAACGCGAAAAAAAATTCATTGAAAGAAATGCATTTATAAAAATTTTCGGCAATCATGATCTTGCCTGGAATACAGATATCACAACAGGGTTGGAAATGGAAAAGATCTATGATCAGAAGATCAGCGTTTATGAAGGACTGATCCTGCAGTCAAAAATAATTGGACATACCCTCTCTATTTTTCTCACTCATGGTCACCAGGGCGACGCACAAAGCGATGGTAACTGGTTCAGTAAATTTTTTGTGGCTCATATTTGGGCGCCACTACAGGCCTTTCTGAAAGTGAACCCTAATACACCGGCCTATAACACCACAAAGAAAACTTTGCACAACAGGATCATGTATGAATGGTCAGCCAAACAAAAAAGCACTTTATTGATAACAGGCCATACCCATCAACCTGTTTTTGAATCCCTGACCCATCTCGAAAGGTTATACCGGAGTCTGCTCCAGGCGGAAAGAGAAAAGGATGCTGATAAAATAGAAGAGATAAAAAAGGAGATCGGGTTAAGAGAACCACAGTTTACAGCTGTTTCTCCTGACTATCTTAAAATGAAACCGACTTATTTTAATAGTGGCTGCTGTTGCTTCAGTGATGGCGATATCACCGGAATTGAAATTGAAAATGGATCGATCAGGCTCATAAAATGGACATCCATCAGTCATCAGCCGCAAAGATGTGTGCTGGAGGAAAAAGGTCTGAAGGATTTGATTTAAAACTCAAGTTCTATATAAAATTCTCACCATTCATTCTGCACTATTTTCTTATTGCGTACTGGCATCAAGAAAGGGAACTATCATCGACACCAGCCAATCCTTTTGCATCATTACGCTTATGTGTGACGTACCGGGGAATATCGCTAATTGAGTAGCGGGGGGTGGTCCGAAATCGATCATATACTTTCCCTTGCGAAGACGAAACATCTCTACTGCATGTTCAGGTAATACGCCGTCGCCATCGCCCGCAATGATAAGAGTGGGAGATTTTATTGCCCTGATCTTTTCCGCTCCAAAATCATAAGGTGTAATAATAAACTTCTTCATTTTGTTGATAAACTCTGTCCAGTGTTTTGGATCAGGTGCCAGGCTATCATATTGACTTTTTATTGGGGTGTGTTCAAATACTTCCGGCGTAATGTTCGGCAAAATAGCTCTGGTTTCAGGGGTCCATCCTTCATATTTGTAAACCGCCGAAGCGATGACTAATTTTTTAACCGCTTCGGGATGGCGGATAGCTAATTGCCAGGCTACGCAACCACCCATGCTATAACCAAAAATGTCAGCATTATCTTTCTTTAAGTATTTTAATAAAGCCGCCACATCATCGGCCATCGATTCAAATGAAAAAGGGCGATCAATATCCCCGGTGCGGCCATGTCCCTGCATCTCGACTGCTATTACCTGCCTGCTCTTTGATAATTCAGGGATCAGCATCCCAAAAGCCATAGGAATCGTGTTGAATGCTCCATGTAATAAGACTAACGGTTTGCCTTCGCCATACACCTCGTAATACATTTTAAGTCCATTCACGGGAGCATACCCACTTTGCGCTGGTTTGTTTTGGCTAAACGATTGTACAGTGACCAGGCATAAAATTGAGGCAAATGCAGAAACTCTTTTGAATGTATGTGGGCCAATGCTTGTTGTTGTGTCCATAACAAAAGTTTTGGTGTTAATGAAAATTTTACGAAACAAAACTACTTTGAAGTGTACACTCTAAGGAGGTGTGAGGGCGTCAATCAAAGGGTGAAAAACGCCAACAATTTATTTTTTATGATCAGTGATGTAGATCCTTTCCCTGCAAAACCTGTACTCAACTTCATCATTACTGCTTACAATGACCAGGCGGTTATTACAGTATTGATCGATTAGCTGATGGTATAATTCAATTCCGGTGGCGTCAAGATTTGTACAGGGTTCGTCCAACAATAAAAAGGGAGTGTCGGAAAAAATAGCCTGTGCCAGCTTTATTCTTTGTTTCATACCACTTGAATAATAGCGGATCTGCTTATTGATTGCCTCCTGCAACCCTATGATCGAAATAATATTGTCAACCGAAAGTGAGGATAAAAGTGGTTTAAAATGATGATGAAATTCCAGGAATTCTTTTGATGTCATTTCTTCAACTACCTCCAAATAGGGAGCACAGAGTGAAACCTGTTTATAAACTTCCTCGTTTACCAGCTGACCATTTCCGGTTAACCATTGACCACTTCCTTCACTCAATTGCATTGATCCACTCAACACCTGCAATAAAGTACTTTTCCCGGAGCCATTGGGGCCAGTGATCGCATAAGAAATACCTTTTTCGAATGTGTAAGTAAAATGGCGAAAGATCCAATCCCGGTTGAAGCGTTTGCCGGCATCAGTCAACGATACCTTCATCGCCGTTGGTTTTTGAGAAGCGTTTGATAATACCTCGTTGTGAGGCACGGATAAATTGAACTATTTCATCCCTTTCATCCGTGGCAGGAAACTCTTCTTCAAGATACTCTACTGCCTGGGAAATATTCAAACCTTTTCCATAGATCACCCTGTATATTTCAAGGATATGATTGATCTTTTCTACTGTAAATCCTCTCCGTTTCATCCCAATAGAATTTACACCGGCGTAAGACAACGGGTTGCGGGCGGCTTTGATATAAGGGGGAACATCTTTGCCAACCAATGAACCCCCACTCAGCATAGAATGCGATCCAATATTTACAAATTGATGTATGGCGCACATACCACCCAAAATAGACCAGTCACCTATGGTAACATGACCGGCTACCTGGGTATTATTGCTCATGATGCAGTTATCACCCACGACGCAGTCATGCGCAAGATGGCAATAGGCCATTATGAGACAATTTTTTCCGATCACTGTCTTCTCCCTAACCTTTGTTCCCCTGTTGACTGTCACATATTCACGGATCGTGGTATTATCTCCGATACAAACGGTAGAATATTCGCCCTGGAATTTCATATCCTGGGGAATTGCTGCGATGACAGCTCCCGGAAAAACGCGGCAATTTTTTCCAATGTATGCGCCTTCCATGATCGTCACATTCGAACCGATCCATGTTCCCTCACCAATCTCCACATCCTGGTGAATAACGGTAAAGGGATCCACCTTTACATTCGTTGCCAGCCTGGCATTTGGATGAATATAAGTATGCGGGTGAATCATGAAGTCGTTTACAAAAAAGTCACGTTATTAACGTGACGTGCAAAAATAGGCGGATTTGACTAATTGCTGTTAGTTTTTTTATTGTTTTGCAAACACCTGTAATTCTGTTAATCTGTCGTTTGGCATCGCGTTCCCGAAGACTTTAGCGAAGCCAGGTCACCATTGTCATTATTAAGGTTTCTATTGATCAGGGCTACGGATGGTCAGGGAACCCGATGACATAATCTTGACCTTTGTCATGATCAAAATTCAATGTTGCGACGTAAATTTGCCCTCTTAATGCACAGACCTCCTGATATATTGTCGTTGGCCTATAAACAGGCACCCATGCAGGGGCAATGGCATTTACTTTACAACAAAGAACAACAAATACCGGGTTCCGTTAATTATACCATCAAAAGATACCATCGTAATTCGCAGTGGAATATTGAAGACACGGGAATGATGGTGTATCATTATGAAAGGACAGATCCTAAAGAAAATTACCTGGAATTAAAATTTTGCGTTACGGGGAATGTTTATTGTAAAGAAAAGGACAGCGAGTGTGATCTGTGTAAGTTCAATAGTTCAGAAAACTGTAATAAAAGAGTAGAAAGCGTCGATGTGTTGAGCTTTCAATTCTCCCCTGTTCATCTTTCGCAGTTCATTAAGCCAAAGATCAACGATACGCTTAGTGATAATATTCTCAACTTTAAGCATTCCTCATCATTTACCAAGATCCTCCCACTCTGTGGCAAAACAAGAATGGTTATCGAGGCCTTATTAAATCACAGCTATAAAGACAGCTTTGAAAATATCTACATTAATGCGCAGATGCAGATGCTTTTGCTTTACAGTCTCGATTGTATGGTGGGAGAGAAAGAGCTTGATGTAATAAACTGTAAGTTCCTGGCTAATGAGGCGGATCGTGAAAAAATCTCAAAAGCAAGGGAGGTTTTGATCGAACATATTGGTGAACCTATCACCATCAAAGAACTTAGCCGCAAAGTAGCAATGAATGAATGCTACTTAAAGAAAGGATTCAAAGAAATGTTCGGCACCACAATTTTTGATTTTTACCAGGGCCAGAGAATGGAACATGCCCGTTACCTGCTCTATGAAAAAGGACTCAGCGTAACAGAGGTTTCTTTGATGCTGGGCTATTCTTCCATTTCTCATTTTTCTACTGCTTTTAAAAAACACACTGGTCTTAAGCCCTGTGAACTCCTTCTTCGGTAAGATCGTTTCCTGTTAAAATTTTATTTTTTAACCTTGTGTCCTGCTAATAAAAGCAAAACAAGATTGTTTTGCTCTCATTCAAAATCGGTTTTTGATTTATAATTTATAAGAAACTGTTGCCACAAACTGACGCGGTGATAATGGATTTATACTGTAGTTCTCGTGAACATAATAGTTGAGTGTATTTGTAATATTAGAAAGCTTAGCCATCACAGATATTTTTTTATAGGTGTAACCTGCACTTACATCAATCACAGTATAACCATCGACAGGGATCAATCTTGAATAAGTTTGTGTCTGGCCAACGGTATTGTTGTTTCCGCCAAGACGATCGCCAATATAAAGGACGGTAGCGCCAAATTTAAACCCTCGTAAGCTACCTTTATTGAATATATAAAAGATGCTCGCATTAGCAGTATTAGAAGGGTTATTGACCAGCTTTTCGCCTTCTATAAAACCGCCTTTAGCCGTATCCGTTTTCGTATAGCGGGCATTGTTATAACTGTAGCCGGCCAGGACGGAAAGACCTGCTATTGGTTGGGCGGCCACATCAAGTTCGACTCCGTCACTTTTTGTTTGTCCTGATAGAACTTTGATCGAAGTATTGCTGTTTTGATTTCCGTCTTTATCAAATAGCGCTGTTTGTGCAAGATTATTATTTACGATATGATAAAGGGTCAGGTTAACAGAAAGCATGCCTTTAAAGAAATCATTTTTTATTCCCACTTCATACTGATCAATAATGGAAGGTGGCAATGAGCTACCATATATATCCGTTCCGGTATTCACTGAAAATGAGCTGGCATAACTTGCAAATAAGGAGGTTGATTCAGCGGCTTTATAAACTAATCCGAAACGCGGTGAGAATGCATTATCATTCCTTGTGGTGCCTTTTGTCTTTGCACCCGTCAGAAAATTTGTTGAGTCAATACCCACTGTTTGTACATAAGACCATCGCACGCCGGCAAGCAAGTTGAATTTCGATGAAAGCTTGATTAGATCTTGTGCATAGACTCCAAAACGGTTTATCGGGGCTTCCCGTCTTCTTATATTAGTGGCATCGGGAATGTCAGTCCGCGCAACAAATTTTTTGGGGTCATAAACATTGATCTGATCGTAGCTGCCTGCTGGCAAGCCGGCTACAGCGGGAAAGCTAAAATCATTATTGATCGCAAAAGATCTGTCTCCATCAACACCTGCTAATAAGGTATGTTGAATTGACCTGGTTCTGAGCTTGCCTGTCAAATTAACCTGTGCGGCATAAAAATTTTCTTGTGCATTTATTTTGCCTAATGGTCTTATCCAATCTCCATTAGCCGCCGCCTGTATCCTTTCCGTAGAATAATAATCTCTTTTATAAAGCTGATAAGAGGTAGAAGCATCCAGGATCCAAGTAGAATTAAACTGATGTTTTAACGACACAGTTGTGGTTGTCTGCTGTGTAGTATTGTATTGCCAATCAGTTCCGAGAAATTTTGAACGAGGAAGATCAGGGATCTTTGTATTATCGACTGTTCCAATTCCAAAATCAGGTGTGAAGTTGTGTTTTAAATAATCGCCTTCAACTATTAATTGAGTACGTTGGCCCAGTTTAAATAACAGGGAAGGATTTATATAAGAACGTTTGTAATGAACAACATCACGAAAACTGTTTGCCGTTTCAAATGTTCCATTAACGCGGTATGCTATCGAAGAACCCACCGGCCCATAAATGTCGAAGGAAGGTTTATAAAGATCATTACTTCCGGCAAGCATAGAAACTTCACCTCCGAATTGAAATTTCGGTTGCTTGGTCACCATGTTTAGGATGCCACCCGGTGCAACCTGTCCGTATAAAATAGCGGCGCTTCCTTTCAGAATTTCTATCTTTTCAAGTGAACTCACTTCAGGCATAACACCTGAATTGATACGAAAGCCATCTTTAAACAAGTTGGTGCCGGAGAAAGCATAACCACGGGCCGCGAAATTCTCCTGTACACTGCCCCTTGTAGTTGTAAGGTAAACTCCATTTACATTTTTAACGATATCACTTAACCGTAATGCCTGCTGGTTTTTAATGGTAGTTTGACTGATCGTTGCAATACTTTGAGGGAGATCCATTGGATCGATTGATATTTTCCCGATAGAGACCGGTTTGTCATTCAGGGTTCTCCTCGCTACAATGGTCACGGCAGCCAGCTGTTGAGCATCTTCTTCAAGGGCGATAGTGATAATAGTTTCCTGGTCCTTCTTGATTTCAACAGGTTTTTCAAGTGCCGTTAAACCAACCATCGAAATTTCAAGAGTGTAGACACCTTCCTTTATGTTCTTAAGAGTGAAATTCCCATTTTCATCAGTGATTGAATATTTGTTCGTGCCTTTGAGGACCACACTCACATAGGCGGCGGGTTTATGATCTGTTGTTGTGATATTGCCGGTAACAGAGCCAAAGGGCACTTCGGGACCACTATTTACAGACGAACTTACAGCCATTTCAGTTTGAGTAAATCCTTTAAGACCCAAAGCCAGTAAAACTAACAGGTATACTTTTCTCATAAATGATAGCCATTTTTACAAAGAGACAACAGACTCACATTTTCAGGATGCCGTATCGGGAAAAATGAATTACGGAAAAAGGAAAAACTGGTTAGAGTTGCTTTACAAACTGTGCAGCGGCATCAATTGTCCTATCAATGTCATTTTTAGATAGCGCATGAGAGACAAACCAGGTTTCAAAAGCTGAAGGTGGAAGATAAATGCCCTGCTCCAGCATAGCATGAAAAAATTTATTGAAAGTTTGAATATCAGAAGAAGCTGAACTTGCGAAATCAATAACCGGTTTTTCACTGAAATGAACACTGATCATAGAACCAAGCTGGTTGACCACCACCGGGATCCTTTTTTCATGAAAGACGTTCTTTAATCCATCGTGCAGGTAATTCGTTTTTTCTTCGAGTTCAGAATAAATGGACGGATTCTCCTTTAGAGTTTTTAATAACGTGAACCCGGCAATCATAGCAATTGGATTACCACTTAATGTTCCTGCCTGGTAAACATTTCCAAGAGGGGCGATGTGCTGCATGATCTCTTTCTTTCCACCAAATGCGCCCACCGGCATTCCACCCCCGATTACTTTTCCGTAAGTAACCAGGTCCGCATTTATTTTTAGTCGCTCCTGTGCGCCGCCTTGAGCCAATCGGAAACCCGTCATGACTTCATCAAAAATGAGAACGATCTTTTCTTCATTACAAATTTTCCGTAGGCCTTCCAGGTAACCGGGCAGCGGAGAAATACAACCCATATTTCCTGCAACCGGCTCAATGATAATGGCCGCAATCTCATTTTTATTTTCATTGACTAATTTTTCAACGGCGGCGAGATCATTATAAGGAGCAGTCAATGTATCGTTCGAAATGCTTGCTGTAACTCCGGGGACTGTTTGAATATTAAAAGTTGCCACACCGCTACCAGCCTTTACAAGGAATGCATCTGCATGACCATGATAACATCCTTCAAACTTGATGAATTTATTTCTTCCGGTATGACCTCTTGCCAATCTTATTGCACTCATGCATGCCTCTGTACCGCTGCTCACCATTCTTACCAGGTCAATATTCGGGCACATACCTTTGATCAACTCGGCCATTTCAATTTCTAATTCGGTCGGTGCACCAAATGAAGTGGAGTCCAGAACTTTTTCCCGGATGGCTTTTACCAAGGGTTCATAAGCGTGACCAAGGATCATTGGTCCCCATGAATTAATGTAATCAATGTATTTATTTCCATCTACGTCGTAGAGATAGGCGCCTTTTGCCTTTTGAATAAAAATGGGAGTTCCGCCAACAGATTTGAATGCCCTGACCGGTGAGTTTACACCCCCGGGGATGGACTGTTGTGCCCGGGAAAATAATTCGATGCTTTTTTGAATCATAAAATGAGTAATGAGTGATCAGTGATGAGTAAGGTGTACTCAAGATTTATTGTTCCCTCCAATCATCCCAGTTAGTTGTTTGAAGGTATTTATTATGTGATTACCTAACTTTTGTAAAAGTTCTCCAGATAGATATTTTAAGTCTACAGCAATATCTAATGCAGTGTCAATTTCAACAACGGATCCTCTTGCAATTTCATAAAATCTCTTTCTTTCTGCTTGTGATCTTCTTGAACAACCCTCCGCTATATTCAGATGTACTGATAATGCTGCACGTCGAATTTGTTGTGACATAGCATATCTTTCTTCAGGCGGAAGCAATTTTGAAATTTTGTAGCACTCAAGGGTTAGAGACTTCGAGACCTGAAAGATGTCTAATTTGGTGTGTGAAAGTTGTAAAAACATAAGTTTCGGTTTAATGGTTAAATACCGAAATTACAAAACCCAGCACCATACTCATCACTCATCATTCATCACTCATCCCAACAGTTTCACTGCGTCTTTCGCAAAATAGGTAGCGATAAGATCTGCACCGGCCCGTTTCATTGATGTCAGAGTTTCAATAATGGCCTTGTCCTCATCGATCCAGCCCATTTTTGCAGCCGCTTTGATCATCGCATATTCGCCACTGATATTATATGCACTTACCGGCACATGTACGGCATTTTTTACTTCACGAATTATATCGAGATAACTCAGAGCAGGTTTCACCATTACAATGTCGGCGCCCTCTTCCACATCCATGATGGTTTCTTTGATGGCTTCAATGCGATTATGATAATCCATCTGGTAAGTCTTTTTATCGCCAAAACCAGGAGCAGAGTCGAGCGCATCACGAAATGGACCGTAAAAACAGGAAGCGTATTTGGCGCTATAGCTCATGATACCGGTTTTTGTAAAACCATTTTCTTCTAGGGCCTTTCTGATGGCACCAATGCGGCCGTCCATCATGTCACTGGGTGCTACAAAATCAGCACCCGCCTGTGCATGACTTACACTCATCTTCGCAAGCACTTCCACCGTTGCGTCATTAACGATCTCTTTGCCTTCAACAATTCCATCATGACCGTAAGATGAAAAAGGATCAAGCGCCACATCGGTCATTACAAGCATTTCAGGAACTGCATCCTTAATGGCTTTAATGCTTCGTTGCATCAATCCATCAGGATTCAATGCCTCGGTCCCTTTATTATCTTTTAATTCATCTTTGCATTTTATGAACAATAGAACCGATTTCAATCCCATGCCCCAAAGCTCTTTTACTTCTTTTACAGTTAGATCCAAACTTCTTCGATGGTAATTGGGCATAGAAGCAATCTCTGTCTGAATATTTTCTCCTTCATCAATGAACAGGGGAACAATAAAATCATTAGGTGTCAATTGAGTTTCGGCAACTAACGAACGAACCGATTGTGATTGTCTTAAAATTCTGTTTCTTCTTTGTAAGTGCATTCTGCCCTCCTGAATCCTCCCTAATGGGGGACTTTGTTAACGTTTTTAATTTTTTCGCTTTCATAACTCCCCTGTAGGGGATGGGGGTACCCATTCTCTCGGGTTCAGACAGACCTGTAATAATTTATCTTCCTCGCTACCGGGTTCCGGCTGATAATTATATTCAAATCTAACTGTAGGTGGCAGGCTCATCAAAATACTTTCAGTTCGTCCATTAGTCTTTAGTCCAAACAAAGTTCCCCGGTCATGAATTAAATTGAACTCGACATACCTGCCCCTTCTTATTTCCTGCCAGTGTTTATTCTTTTCAGTGTATAAAGTGTTCTTTCTTTTTTCGACGATAGGCAAATAAGCCACGGTGAATGCATTGCCACATGTTTTTACAAAATTCATCCAAAAATCTAAGTCGTGATTTTCATCTTCCCGCTGGTGATCATAAAATATCCCCCCGATCCCCCTTCGTTCATTGTTGCGATGCTTGTTTACAAAATACTCGTCGCATTCTTTTTTAAATGTGGGATACAATGATGGATCGAATTCATCACAAACTTTCTTATAAGTATGATGAAAATGTTTTGCATCTTCTTCAAACAAATAATAGGGTGTCAGATCAGTTCCTCCGCCAAACCACCTATCTGTAAGCATGTCTTCTTCGCTGTATAATTCAAACATCCGGTAATTACAGTGTACCGTGGGAACAAAAGGATTCACCGGGTGAATAACCAGACTAAGACCTGCAGCAAACCATTTGGCTCCATCAATTCCGAGTTGCTTGCGCATTTTATCGGTTACATGTCCATAAACAACAGAAGTATTCACGCCACCTTTTTCAAATACATTTCCATTTTGAATTACTCTCGTTAATCCACCCCCACCCTTACCTTCGGCTCTTTGCCATTCATCTTCCAAAAACAAAGCTTTCCCATCCACTTCTTCGATTGCCTTACAGATCTTACCCTGTAACTGATAAATGAATTCTATCCATTCACCCCTGGTCTCTTTTGTTTGTGGTTGATGAATCATAATGATAAATTATCAATAATCAATAATGAGTGAAAACTATAACTGAGACAAAACTCATTACTCATCACTCATTACTGATTCCTTCCTCCATTCCTTCACTGTTTCTACAAATGCCTTAGCATGATCTACGGGTGTGTTGGGCAAAATGCCATGTCCAAGATTTGCAATGTGCCCTTGCCCTCCAAAGTCACTTAGCATTTTTTTCACCTCCTTTTTGATGACAGGGATAGGTGATAGTAATTTTGCAGGATCAAAATTTCCCTGTAATGTGATCTTGTTGCCTGCCAGTTCCCGTGCCACCTGCGGTGTGATACACCAGTCAATACCCAGTCCCTGTGCGCCTGTTTTACTCATACTTTCTAATGAATGCCATGCTCCTTTCGCAAAGATGATGGTGAGCACCTCATCCCCTAAAGCATTTATGATCTGCCTGGTATATTTCAGAGAAATGTTTTCAAAATCATCCGGGCCTAACAAACCTCCCCATGAATCAAAAACCTGGATCACATCAACTCCCGACCTCACCTGTTGCTTCAAATAGGCGATCGTTGTATCGGTGATCATTTGCAATAAACGATGGGCCATGGCCGGTTGGGTATAACAAAATGCCTTTGCTTCATCAAAGGTTTTTGATCCTTTACCCTGCACCATATAACATAAAATGGTCCACGGAGCGCCGGCAAATCCGATTAAGGGAACGCGACCATTCAATTCCTTTTTTGTGAGTTCGATAGCATCAAAAACATATTGGAGTGTTTCATTTACATCAGGTACTCTTATTCGATCAAAATCACGGAGAGTTCTTATAGGTTCGGGGAGAATGGG
>Ga0207706_10004076_pt1 | contig 13808 bp, 13 predicted proteins | sample KBSC53metaG_FD_184318 | JGI IMG/M metagenome (GOLD analysis project Ga0207706, IMG submission 184318) | Corn rhizosphere microbial communities from Kellogg Biological Station, Michigan, USA - KBS C5-3 metaG (SPAdes) (version 2) | ecosystem: Host-associated > Plants > Roots > Rhizosphere > Soil ... | reverse complement strand
CGGCCGACATCGAGACGACTCGAGCGCTGCGATTGCGGGCGAGGAAGGCGTGGCCAATCGCGTGCAGGAGGTGCGTCTTTCCCCGGCCGGTTCCGCCATGAATGAACAGCGGGTTGAAGCTGACGGTCGGTGACGTTGCCAAAGTTCGCGCGGCCGTTGCGGCGACTTCATTGGCTTTGCCGACGACAAACGTCTCGAACCGGTAGCGGGGATCGAAATTGGGTGCGTCCGGATTCCGCTCGGCAGGCAGCGGTGCTTCATCGAGGATCAATAACGGTGCAGGCCGCGGCGCATCGGCAGCGGCGATCACCCGAACGTCGCGGACGATCGGCAAGACCGTCTTCCAGGCGAGGGTCAGACGCTCACCGAAGTGCGAACGGACCCAGTCGGCCATGAATTGACTCGGCATCACCAGGTCGAGCGAGCCGCTGTCAGGCTCAAAAGCCCCGAGCTCGGCCGGCTTCAGCCAGCCGTCAAAGGTGCGAGCCCCAAGATCGCGGCGAAGTCCGGTGCGAATTGATTCCCAGGCCGCATCTAGCGGCGCAGTGACGGGCGCTTCTGCCTCATCCACTGACGTATTCGCCCCACCCGCTTGCACCTGCCCGCGCCTCCCTCGTCAAGACCCCCCTGCAAGAGACAAGGCTTTCCCGCTGCCCGCGATCCGAGTCGCGCGCCCTGCGTCCCTGTTCTCTCTTGCCCCCGGCACGGATTCGCGCCCGGAAAGTCCTTTCTGTGATTCTACGCGGCTGCTTGCAAGTGCCGTTTTTTCACAGAAGTGAAATAATGACACTTGACATAGGATTATAGCCGAAACTGAGCGAAAACCCCAGAAAACCGCGGTTTTTTGTATTATCCCGCCGTTAACGTTTGCGCGAATCGCGGTAATTGCTGCATTTTTTTGACATTCCAAAAACGGGACGAGCCGCCGGTTTCCCGACGGCTCGCAACATGCCCGTTCTGAAACTTTTCTTAGCCGAGCGAAGCAACTCGTTTGGACAAGCGGGAAAATTTCCTCGAGGCCGTGTTCTTGTGGATAACGCCACGGGCAACGCCGCGCGCCATCTCCGGCTGCACGGCCTTCAGCGCCTCGGCGGCTTCCGTCTTCTTGCCCGACGCGATCGCCGACTCGACGGCCTTGATAAAGGTCCGGATGCGACTGATTCGCGAGTGATTGATCGTCTGGCGCGTCGCGTTCCGGCGGATGCGCTTCTTGGCCTGCGGCGTATTCGCCATTGTGTTCCTCTAGCTCAATGAAAAACGGCGCGGCCAAATGGCTCGCACCGGAAGCGGCGCTCCCCTACCGCCATGTGCGCTCAAGGTCAACGGCCGGACGTCAGTGTTGGCACTGTGGGCAATAGAAGGTCGACCGGCCACCCTGCACGATACGCTTGACCGTACCTCCGCGCGCGCACTCCTGCCCCTCGCGGTCATAGACCGCGAAGTCCTTCGAGAAATAACCGAGCTCCCCGTCGGGCGAAGCGAAATCGCGAAGGGTTGAACCCCCTGCGGCGATCGCTTCAGCAAGGACTTCCTGGATCGCCGGAACGAGCCGCCCGATGCGCTCCGACGAGATCGAGCCGCCCGCGCGTTTGGGATGAATGCCCGCGCGATAGAGGGCTTCGCACACGTAGATATTGCCGAGCCCGGCAATGATACGCTGATCGAGCAGAAGCAATTTGATCGCTGCGATTCGGCCGGCGAGGCGGAGCTTCAGTTCCTCTGCCGTGATTTCGAGCGGCTCGGGCCCGAGCGCCTCGAACGGCGGCCAGCGATCGAGCTCGGCGGTGGGCACGAGGTCTACGGAACCAAAACGGCGGGGATCGTTCAGCGCCAGCCTTTTTCCTTCGTCCGTTTCGAACAGCAGATGGTCGTGTTTCTCAAGCTTCGAATGATCGATGCGCCAACTGCCGGACATCCCGAGGTGGAAGATCATGGTGTCGCTGCGGTCAGTGTGGATCAGCCCGTATTTGGCGCGCCGGCCAAGTCCCGTGACCCTCGCTCCTGTCAGCCTTTGGCCGAGATCTCGCGGAAAGGCCCGGCGCAAGTCCGCGCGGCGGGCCTCGACGCGTGTAATCCGCCGCCCCTGCAGGACTCTCTCAAGGCCACGGACCGTCGTCTCGACTTCGGGAAGCTCTGGCATGGTCACGATATGGCGAAGCCCGAGCAACCCCGCTAGAGCCGCACACCCATGACGAAACAGGTCAACTTTGGCGACGAGCTGGTCAGCCCGGAAGAAAAGACGCGTCGCGTCGGACGAGTATTCAGTTCGGTTGCCCGCCGCTACGACCTGATGAACGATCTGATGTCGGGCGGAATGCATCGCCTTTGGAAGGATCGGTTCGTCGCGCGGGTGAAGCCGCGCCCGGGCGAAGACATTCTCGACATGGCAGGAGGCACCGGCGACGTCGCGTTCCGGATGGCACGACGCGGGGCGCGCGTAACGGTCGCCGACATCAATGCCGACATGCTGAAGGTCGGAGAGGAGCGCGCTGCCCGGCGCGAGCTCACCGGACTTTCGTGGAAGGTCGAAAATGCCGAAAAGCTCAGCTTCGCCGACGGAAGCTTCGATGGTTACACGATCGTGTTCGGGATCAGGAACGTCACCGACATTCCGGCGGCGCTTCGCGAAGCGCATCGGGTGCTGAAACGCGGCGGTCGATTCTATTGCATGGAATTCTCGTCGAGCGACTGGCCCGGCTTCGCCAATCTCTATGACGCTTACTCATCGAAGGTCATACCCAAGGTCGGGAAATTCGTCACGGACGACGAGGAAAGCTACCGCTATCTCGTCGAAAGCATCCGACGCTTTCCCAAACCCGCAGCTTTCAGGGCAATGGTCGCCGGCGCCGGGTTCGTCCGCGCAGCCGCGGAGCCGATGCTGGGCGGGCTTGTGACCATCCATTCGGGCTGGAAAATTTGACCGCTTCAGTCACTCATTTGTGGCGTTTGCTGAAGTGGGGCCGAACGCTGGCTCGCCACGGCGCGCTGCGTGGGGTCGAAGAAGACCCGATGACACCGCCGCCTGTGCGACGCCTCGCGCGGATCGCGAGGTTCGGCGCGCGAATTCCACCGGCACCCGATTACGCGGCTGCCCTTCTTGCAATAGGGCCGGCAGCGATCAAGCTGGGCCAGGCCTTGTCTACCCGACCCGATCTGGTTGGTGAGAAAGCCGCCGAAAACCTGTCGCAACTGCAGGACGATCTGCCGCCCGCGCCCTTCGCGAAGATCAAGCATACGATCGAACATTCGTTCGGTGCGCCGCTCGAAAGCCTCTTTTCGAAGTTCGACGAGATTCCGGTCGGTGCAGCCTCGATCGCCCAGGTGCATCGCGCCGTTACCACCGAGGGCCGCGAGGTTGCCGTGAAGGTCCTGCGGCCAGGCATCGAGGAAGAATTCGCCAAGGCGATCGAGACCTATGAGTGGGCGGCGGCGCACGCCGAAGCTTATGGTGGTGAAATACAGCGGCTTCGGCCGCGAATGGTCGTCGCACAGTTCAAGGTTTGGACTGCACGCGAGCTCGACCTCCAGCGCGAGGCCGCATCGGCTTCAGAGCTTCGCGAGAATATGGTCGCCGAGCCAGGCTATTATGTTCCAGAGATCGACTGGCGCCGGACCGCTCGGCGAGTGCTGACGCTCGAATGGCTGGACGGGATCAAGCTCAGCGATCGCGACGCCCTGATGGAGGCAGGACAGGATTGCGGGCATCTGGCTCAAACGCTCGTCCGCGCATTCCTTCGCCAGGCCGTCGTCGACGGCTTCTTTCACGCCGACCTTCACCACGGCAATCTGTTCGCGCTTGCCGACGGTCAGATCGCGGCCATCGATTTCGGGATCATGGGCCGCATCGACCGCAGAGCGCGGATGTGGCTGGCCGAAATCCTCTACGGCCTCATCACCGGCAATTACCGCCGGGTCGCCGAGATTCACTTCGAAGCGCAATACGTCCCGCCTCATCACAATGTAGAAGAGTTTGCGACCGCTTTGCGCGCCGCCGGCGAGCCTATCCGCGGCCTTCCGGTCAAAGACATTTCCGTCGGCCGCATGCTCGAAAGCCTGTTCTCGATCACGCGCGACTTCGACATGCCGACGCAGCCGCACCTGCTATTGCTTCAGAAAACGATGGTGATGAATGAGGGCGTCGCGACTGCGCTCGATCCGGACATCAACATGTGGGAGACGGCCGAGCCGTTCCTCCGCGACTGGATGCGTTCGGAGCTTGGGCCCGAGGCCTATTATGCCGACCGGATCATCGATCTGGTCAGGGCGGTGAAGAAAATCCCGCAGCTGATCGATCGGCTGGACGAATATTATCCGCCTCGCGGCGCTGCACCACCTGCGCCCCCACTTCCCGACATCGCGGTGATCGAGCATCGCGCGTGGCTGGGCTATGCGTTCGTGGCTGCGGCCGCCGCTGCCGCTGGTGCTGCAGCAGTGCTTTTCCTTGGTTAGTCGCGCTCGATTTCGTGGCGGCCGAATCCCTCCGGACCCGCCGGCCGAGCGCGAATCCAGCGCGACGCCATATATTTGATCCCGGACGTAACCGGAGCGCCTGAGTGCAGCGTTCGCGGATCGGGAGTTTCGTCCGATCGCGTATTGGCGAAGAACAGGAAGTCGCCTGTGTCGCCGCGCTCGCTTAAGCCCAACTCCTCGAACCTGGTTTCTCCTCCGGCATAGTCGGAATTGAGCCACGTCAGTGCAGTCAGGACGCGCGGATTTTCCATGCCAGCGATGGCGTCGAAATGCGGCAAATATTCCTGCGTCGCACCATAACGGAGGATCTGCAGGGGTTCGCCGCATTCGACGCGAGTTCCGGTAGCGGCGGCGATCCGAAGATTGACGGCTCTCACGAACGGCCATTCGCTGATGATCGGGAAGCCGGTCTTGTCCGATCGGCGGATCGGATCCTCGACGAATTTGCCCTCCCCTTCATGGAAGATCGTCGCCCGCTTCATCCGCGGATCCGAAAGCTCAATCAGGAAGCCGCACTCTTCCGACGTCAGAAGTTTGTCGATGAGCACAATCTTCGGGTCCGCTGAGACGATGCTGCGCTCAAAGCCGCCAGCGGGACGGCCCTGCTCGTCGATGTTCATTCGGCCGATGAGGTCGAGCTGCCGCGCGGCGATGGGATCGGAACCGAGGCGTGACTCAAGCAATGAAATCGCTTGTCCCCAATTCGCCGGCGCGCCGACTCCGCAGGCCACGAATCCGTCGAGCGTTCGAGCAGCACCGAGATGGCCCAGCTTCGCGGCGTCCTCGATCCGCTCCCGAGCGGCGGCAAGGTCACGAGGCACGAAACGCCCTTCGACCAGCCAAAGGCCTTCGAGCAAATGTGCCTCCGCATCGCCCCGCGACTGTGCGGCACGAAGCTCCAGCACGCCGTCCAGTGGTCGGCCGGAACGCGCCAGGGACATTGCTTCCTGGATGACGGCAGAGCTCATGCCCACTCCCTGCCAGAAGCTTGGTTCGGCCCCAAGCCCTCGACGCTGCGCGCAAGTTCGGGCAAATCGCGCTTATGGCTCGCGTCCTTCTCATCGTCGGCGGCGGCATTGCGGCGTACAAGTCGCTCGAGCTCGTGCGCCTGCTCAAGAAGACGGGACAATCGGTCACGCCCGTGCTGACGAAGGGCGGTGAGCATTTCGTGACGGCGATGAGCCTCGGCACGCTTGCGGAAAGTCAGGTTCACTCCTCGCTGTGGGAGCTCAAGGACGAGGTCGAGATCGGTCATATCCAGCTTAGCCGGGCCGCGGATTTTGTGCTGGTGTGCCCGGCAACGGCCGACCTGCTCGCCAAGATGGCCGCCGGAATCGCCGACGACCTTGCGACGACATTGCTGCTTGCGACTGACAAGCCGGTCGTCGTGGCTCCGGCGATGAACGTTCGCATGTGGCAGCATGCAGCGACCCAACGAAACGTCGCCCAGCTGAAGGCCGACGGGGTGCGCGTGATCGAGCCGACCGAGGGCGAGATGGCGTGCGGAGAATATGGGCCGGGCCGACTCCCGGAGCCGGAAGCAATCATGGACTGGTTGAGCCAGAACAGTTTCCTCCCTGCCAAGTGAGGCTCGTCGGCAAGCATATCCTGGTCACCGCGGGACCGACCCATGAGCCGATCGATCCGGTGCGGGTCATCGCCAATCGCTCGTCGGGCCGGCAAGGGTTTGCGATTGCGTCGGCGGCTGCGGAATATGGAGCGCGCGTGACGTTGGTCGCAGGGCCAGTTGCGCTGGAGACCCCGCCTGGGGTTACTCGCATCGACGTCGAAACGGCCGAAGAGATGGCGAATGCGGTTTTCGCTGCGCTTCCTGCCGACGTTGCCATCCTCGTTGCGGCCGTCGCGGACTGGCGCGTCCAAATGTCTTCGACCAAGCTAAAGAAAAGCGACGGACCACCGCAACTGCATTTCGTCCCGACGCGCGACATCCTCGCAGAGCTCGGCGCGAGCAGCCATAGGCCCCCACTTCTCATCGGTTTTGCCGCAGAAACCGACAATGTGGTCGAGCAGGCGATTGCGAAGCGGCGCGCGAAGCGAGCCGACTGGATCGTCGCGAATGACGTTTCCGGCGACGTAATGGGTAGTCACCGCAACCGCGTGCACCTGATCACCGATGAGGGAATCGAGGACTGGCCGGAAGCGGCCAAGGACGAGGTCGCGCGCCATTTGGTCACGCGCATTGCCGAGGCCCTAGGCTGAGCCGCAGGCCTTGCAGGCGAGATCGGGCGGAATTCGGATTGAGCGCCAGCTCAGTTTCTCGCCGTCGAACAAATGCACCGAACCGGCCTGGTCCCCACCGATGCCAAGGATGGTGTTGATCGCCATCAGCGCCGCGAAGCTCCCGACTGACGCGGTCAGCGCACCGAGTACGCCCAACTCCGCGCAATTGTCACAATCCTCGGCATCAAACGCATCGCCGACGAAGCAGCGATAGCAAGGCTTCGACCGGAACAGCCCAACCTGTCCCTGGAATTGCACCGCGGCCGCGGAGATGAGCGGGATCCCTAGCGCGACGGAGGCGTCACTCACGGCCAACCGGGTCGCGAAATTGTCGCTGCCGTCGACCACCAGATCGGAACCGACGAGCAGCCGTTCCGCATTCCCCGGATCGATCCGCTCGCGGACCTGCTCGGTCTTGACGAAGCGGTTAAGGCGATGGACGAACTGAACGGCAATTTCCGCTTTCGCATGCCCCGCGTCGCGCTCCCGAAACAGCGGTTGGCGGTGAAGGTTGGCAAGCTCGACCTCGTCATCGTCGATGATCGTCAGATATCCCACGCCTGCGCCGGCAAGCGCCGGAATGACTGCACTGCCAATCCCGCCCGCGCCGACGATGGCGACCTTTGTCGCCTTGAGTTTATTCTGTCCGACGCCCCCCACTTGCGGCAGGACAATGTGCCGCGCGTAGCGCTCGAGTTCGTCGTCGCGGAGGCTCACCGTCCTGTCGAGCCGAAGCCCCCGGCTCCCCGCTCGGTCTCGCCGAGGATTTCGACCTCGCGGAACGCGGCCTTCTGGACTGCAGCCGGCACCAGCTGGGCAATCCTTTCGCCGCGGCGGACTTCGAAGGGACCGCTTCCGAGGTTGGCGAGGATCACCTTCACCTCGCCACGATAATCATGGTCGATCGTTCCCGGGGTGTTGAGGCACGTGATGCCGTGTTTCAGCGCAAGGCCGGAGCGCGGACGGACCTGGACTTCATACCCTTCAGGAATGGCGATTGCGAAGCCGGTCGAGACGGCGTGCCGCTGTCCCGGTGCAAGAGTCACGTCTTCCGCGGCGACGACATCGAGACCTGCAGCACCTTCGGTCGCATAGGTTGGCGCCGGCAAACCTTCGCCATGCGGCAACCACTGCAGCTCGATATCGATCATTTTGCCTTCTTTCGTGCCGGTCGGCCCTTCTTCTTGGACGGGCCTTTTGCGGCGCGTTCATCGATCAACCGAACGGCTTCGTCCAGAGTTACCGACTTGGGATCGGATCCCTTAGGCAGTGTCGCGTGGGTCGTTCCATCGCTGACATAGGGGCCATAGCGCCCCTCCATGGCCTTGATTTCTTTGCCGCTCGCCGGGTGCGCGCCGAGCACGGCGATCGGTTCGCGCGGAGCGCCGCCTTTGCGACCGGCGCCGGATGCCGCGTCGGCTAATTTGGCAACCGCTGCGTTCATGCCCGTCTCGAATACTTCGGCAGTGGAGCTCAGCTTCGCATATTTGCCGTCGTGCGCGAGATACGGGCCGTATCGCCCGATCGACGCCGTGATCGCCTTGCCGGTTTCCGGATGCGGGCCGATTTCGCGCGGCAGCGACAACAGCCGCTCTGCCACTTCGGTCGTCACGTCTTCGAGCGGCACGTCCTTGGGGATCGACGCGCGCTTTTCGCCGCGCTCCACATAAGGACCGAAGCGTCCAGTCTTGAGCGTGATCCCCTCACCGAGCTCAGTCGGACCATCGCTTTGCGCCTGGTCTCCGCCCTGGCCGAACTTCTGCGTGTACCGACACTCGGGATAGTTGGAGCAGGCAACAAAGGCGCCGAACTTGCCGCCCCGAAGCGATAGCCGCCCATTTCCGCATTGCGGGCACACCCGCGGGTCGCTTCCGTCGGCGCGTGGCGGATAGAGCCAGGGGGCGAGAAATTCGTCGAGGGCCTGGGTGATCTCGCTCGGCTTCTGGTCCATGACTTCGCCGGCCTTTGGCTTGAAGTCGCGCCAGAAGTCGTCGAGCAATTTTTGCCAGTCGAGCCGGCCGCCCGAGACGTCGTCGAGCTCCTCTTCCAGCTCCGCCGTATAGTCGTAATTGACGTAGCGATCGAAAAACCGCTCGAGGAACGCCGTCACCAGGCGTCCGCTTTCCTCGGGCACGAAGCGGCCCTTTTCAACGCGGACATATTCGCGATCCTTGAGCGTCTGAAGCGTTGCAGCATAGGTCGATGGGCGGCCAATCCCGAGCTCTTCGAGACGTTTCACCAGGCTGGCTTCCGAATATCGCGGCGGCGGCTGAGTGAAGCTCTGAGTCGCCTCGACGGCGATCTTAACCGGTGCATCGCCCTCGCGGAGCGCGGGCATGCGAGCGCCCTCCTCGTCCTCGGCCTTCTCGTCGCGACCTTCTTCATAAAGGGCGAGGTAGCCGGGGAAGAGCACGACCTGTCCGCTGGCTCGAAGCACCGCTCGTCCAGTGCCGTCGCTGAGCTCGACCGTCGTTCGTTCGAGCCGGGCTGACGCCATCTGGCTCGCAAGCGCGCGATTGTAGACCAGCTCGTAAAGGCGCGCGTGATCGCCCGAGGCCGCGCGAGCGCGGTCGAAATCGGTCGGCCGGATCGCCTCATGCGCTTCCTGCGCATTCTTGATCTTGCTCTGATACTGGCGCGGCCGGTCGGGGACGTAGCCCGCGTCATAGCGGCTGGCGATCGCGCGACGCGCGCCGCTGATCGCTTCGGGCGCCATGTCGACGCCGTCCGTCCGCATGTAAGTGATTAGTCCGTCCTCGTAGAGGCCTTGCGCGACGCGCATCGTATGACTCGCCGAAAAACCGAGCTTTCGCGCCGCCTCCTGCTGGAGGGTCGAGGTCGTAAACGGCGGCGGGGGGTTCTTCGAAAATGGCTTGGTCTCTACCGACGCGACAGTGAATCGTCCCGCCTCCACCGCAGCCTTGGCAGCATCTGCGTCGCCGCGATTGCCGATTGTCAGGCGGTCGATCTTCCGGCCATCGAGCTGGACGAGCCGGGCCCTGAAATTCTGACCGTCAGCCTCGAATGTCGCGCCGACCTGCCAATATTCCTGCGGCTTGAAGACCTCGATCTCGCGCTCCCGATCGACGATCAGCCGAAGCGCTACCGACTGGACTCGACCTGCCGACTTTGCGCCGGGCAGCTTACGCCACAGGATCGGGGACAGGGTGAAACCGACGAGATAGTCGAGTGCGCGGCGCGCCTTGTATGCGTCGATTAGGTCTTCATCGAGGCCGCGTGGCTTCTGCATCGCCTCGGTGACCGCCGAATTGGTGATGGCGTTGAAGGTGACGCGCTGGACCTTGGCCGGAAGCGCCTTCTTCTGCCTGAGCACCTCCTGGACGTGCCAGCTGATCGCCTCCCCCTCGCGGTCCGGGTCGGTGGCAAGGATCAGCGTGTCCGCCTTCTTCGCTTCGTCCGCGATCGCGCGCAATTGCTTCGAGCGGTCGGGCGAGACCTGCCATTCCATCGCGAAGCCATGATCCGGATCAACCGATCCATCCTTGGGCGGAAGATCGCGCACATGGCCGAATGAGGCGAGCACTCGGTGCCCGCTTCCGAGATATTTCTCGATGGTCTTTGCCTTGGCCGGCGATTCGACGACGACCAGCTTCAACGTTGTTCCTCACGCATACGCGTAAGGTGGGGACGCTCGATTCGTCTCGTCAAGCGGGTCGAAGGCTGACCCTGTTCCCCGCATGCCGGTCGAGGCGTCCGGCAAGATCGAGTTCAAGCAAGGCCATCTGCACTGCGCCGGACGGAGCGCCGGACAAGCGAATGATCTCGTCGACCGGGACTGGTGAGTGGCCGAGCAGCTCCTGGACCATGTCCAGCGCGTCGTCGCCGTTCACCTCTTCCGATTGCGGCTCGTAGGGGGTTCGTGCGGATCGGACATGGCTTTCGAACGGACGGATCGCCTCCCGCCTTAGGCGTCCCGAAGCGCGCGATCAGCTGGCGATAGGTGACTGGCCCAAATCCGGGCGTCCGCAACAACCTGAGGCGGTCAAGTAAATCTTCGATCAAGTCCTGGCTTTCCCAATGCGTGGCTCGGTTCCCCTCTTCAGGCGGAGGATGTTCTCGCGGTGCTTCCACAGCACCAGCACCGCGAAACCGAGCAGCATTGGGAGAAATGGCGAATGAAGGATGGCGGCAGTGACGGGCGCGCTGATCGCGGCCGACATTCCGGCGACTGACGAGATTCGGATCGTCAAAAGCAGCAGGATCCAGACCACGGCGTAGACGATTGCCGCTTGCCACAGAAGGGCAATGAGGATCCCGAACAGGGTCGCAGCCCCCTTCCCGCCCCGGAATTTCAGCCAGACCGGATAAAGATGTCCGACGAGCGCTCCGGTCGCGGCGAACACCGCGGTTTCGTCTCCGAACAATTGTCTCGCGAGAACGATTGCCGCCGTTGCTTTGAGGCAGTCGAGAACCAGGGTCAGGGCAGCGAGGAGCTTGCTGCCAGTCCGAAGGACGTTGGTCGCTCCGATGTTACCTGACCCGATGTCGCGAAGGTCGCCCTTGCCGGCGAGCCGCGTCAGCACGAGGCCGAATGGAATCGACCCGAACAAATAGCCGAGCGCCAGGGCGAAGAGCATCTCTCGGGTCATGGTCGGCGGTGAGTAGCAAACCGGAACGGCCGCGCAACTTGCGAGTGAAAGCGCACCGCGCCACAGAGCATGCCTAATGGATCCTGCGTCCCCCCTACTCTTCTTCGATTCCGGTGTCGGAGGGCTGTCGGTGCTTGCGCCGACGCTGAAGCTGCTTCCGACCGCTCCGATCGTCTACGCGGCGGACAGCGCCGGCTTTCCCTATGGCAAGCGCAGCGAGGCGGAGATCGCCAGCCGCGTGCCGGCGCTGCTCGGGCGGCTCGTCGAGCGCTTTCACCCGCGCCTTGCCGTGATCGCCTGCAATACGGCGAGCACCATCGCGCTCGAGCATGTTCGATCGGCGCTTGACCTTCCAGTGGTTGGCACCGTTCCCGCGATCAAGCCTGCGTCGGAGCTGTCGAACAGCCGCGTGATCGGAGTGCTCGGCACGGAAGCGACTGTCCGTCAGCCCTATGTCGACATGCTCGCGGAGCAATTCGCGGCGGATTGCACGATCGTCCGACACGGATCGCCCGAGCTTGTCGAGCTTGCCGAAGCCAAGGTTGGCGGCGAGGACGTCAGCGTCGAATCAGTCCGCGCAGCCGCGCAGCCAATGTTCGACGCTGCCGGCGCCGCTCGCATAGATACGGTCGTCCTTGCCTGCACCCATTTCCCGCTGCTCGAGGAGGAGCTTCGAACGGCATTTGCGGATGTTACCTTTGTTCACGGCGGCGACGGAATTGCGCGCCGTATCGCCTGGCTGACTCGCGACCAGGCGTGGCCGAGCGAGCGGCCGCCCGGGATCATGCTTTTCACAGGCGACACCCGCGCACCGTCCCTTTCTCTGCTGGGGCGTTACGGCGTGGATGAGGTTAAAAGGCTGTAATTTCCTCAACTGCGAGTCTTTCGCGGTGGAATTCGCCCCAACCCGAAGCTAAATGCCGGTCGAACGAGAGGCAGGGCCTTGGATTACGAGAAGATCTTCAAGTCCGCGATCGAACGCCTTCACGAAGAAGGCCGGTACCGCGTGTTCATCGACATCCTTCGCTCGAAGGGCAGCTATCCGAACGCCCAGTGCTTCGGCGGCAACGGCCCCAAGCCGATCAAGGTCTGGTGCTCGAACGATTACCTTTGCATGGGCCAGCATCCCGCCGTCATCGCGGCGATGGAAGAGGCGCTCCACGGCGTCGGAGCCGGATCCGGCGGCACCCGCAACATTAGTGGAAACACGCATTATCACACCGAACTCGAGGCCGAGCTAGCGAGCCTTCATGGCAAGGATGGGGCGCTGCTCTTCACCTCGGGCTATGTCTCCAATGAAGCGGCACTCTCGACGCTGGGTCGCCTGCTTCCGGGCTGCGTGATCTTCTCCGACGAGCTGAACCACGCGTCGATGATTGCGGGGATCAAGAGCTCCGGCTGCGAGAAGCGCGTCTTCCGGCACAATGACATGGAGCATCTGGAAGAGCTGCTGGCCGCCGAGGATAGCGAGACCCCAAAGCTGATCGCATTTGAAAGCGTCTATTCGATGGACGGCGACATCGCTCCCCTCGCTGCGATCTGCGACCTCGCCGACAAATATAATTCGCTGACCTATCTCGACGAGGTGCATGCCGTCGGCATGTATGGCGACCATGGCGGTGGCATTTCCGAACGCGATCAGGTCGCGTCGCGGCTGACCATCATCGAGGGAACGCTCGGCAAGGCGTTCGGAGTCATGGGCGGGTATATCGCCGCCAACCAGACGATCATCGATTGCATCCGCAGCTACGCTCCCGGCTTTATCTTCACGACGAGCCTGTCTCCGGTGCTGGTCGCCGGAGCGCTTGCGAGCGTGCGGCACCTGAAGCAGTCCGGTGAAGAGCGGCGCGCGCAACAGGAAGCGGCGGCCATGCTGAAAGCGAAATTCGCGGTGGCGGGCCTGCCGGCAATGCCCAGCGTGACGCACATCGTTCCGCTGCTGGTCGGGTGCCCGGTCAAGGCGAAGCAGATCAGCGATATCCTGCTCGCGGAATATGGGCTTTACGTGCAGCCGATCAATTTCCCGACCGTGCCCCGCGGCACGGAGCGCCTCCGGTTCACACCGGGCCCGCTTCACGATGCTGAGATGATGGACGAGCTGGTTGAGGCGCTGGCGGAGATCTGGAGCCGACTGGAGCTCCGGAAGGCTGCCTAGCCGTGAACGTTGAGGCCAAAGCGCCGCGCAAGGCTCGATCAACGGCCTCGGTTGAGCAGAAGCTCGTCGATGCAGTGGACCGAAGCGAGCTGCGGCAAAAGCCGTTCGACCATATTTACATGGAGCATGTGCTCGACCCGGCGAGTTATGACGCGTTGCTCGCGGCGATGCCCGACCGGCGCTTCTACCACGACCTCAGGCACCGCGACGCCGTGCGAGAGGACGGGACCAGCACGCGGCTTAGGATGTATCTGTATCCTGAGCTGCTGCGCAAGCTTCCCGCCGACCAGAAAAAGGTCTGGATGCCTCTTGCCCGCGCGCTTTGCTCGCGC
>Ga0207706_10004070_pt1 | contig 13820 bp, 9 predicted proteins | sample KBSC53metaG_FD_184318 | JGI IMG/M metagenome (GOLD analysis project Ga0207706, IMG submission 184318) | Corn rhizosphere microbial communities from Kellogg Biological Station, Michigan, USA - KBS C5-3 metaG (SPAdes) (version 2) | ecosystem: Host-associated > Plants > Roots > Rhizosphere > Soil ... | reverse complement strand
AGGGAACAAAATCTTTTTTGCTCCCCATGCTGTCCGTAGTTTCAAATAAAACAAAAACTCTTCGAATGCTATCCGGATGTCTTTGACTCCGGATCAAACCCGAAGGGTTTGTCACGTTGCTCAGAAAAGGAAAGTAGCTGATTTCGAGTTCGGCAATTCTGCTATTAATTTCTCTAAAACCCGAATAAATAGCTGATAAGTACATTTTGTATCGGAAAATAAGAAAAGGTTATACGCTATTTGTATGTCCTGTGGCGCAAATATTTCTGTGTCAGATTATATTACTTTTCATAGCAGAATGTAATTTGTTTTCGCATCCTCTATTCGTTTTAGCCTCAAAAGAATCTACGTTCCGCAGACATTACATCCTTTAAAAAAGAAAAGCTATTTTTGCCAGATGAGATCATTTGCACTCATAATGGCTTTTCTTGTATTGGCGTTAAGCATAGTGCCATGCGCCGATAGGGATGCCTCTGCAAATGACAATATAAAATCGGAGTTGGTTAAATCAACTCAACAGAAGGGTGATCCACAGCAGGACGATTGTTCTCCATTTTGTCATTGCACCTGCTGCGCTGGTTTTTCTTTTAATAATAACATAGCTACGATTAGTTCACCCGCCATTATTATTCTCACTGATTTTTCATCGTTCTTACCCGCAAATCTCATTGAAAGGTCACTCCCCGTCTGGCAGCCTCCCAAAATATGATCCTCCTCTTTTAGAAAGTATCAATTGCATTGCAATTGCAGTGCTTGCATTCAATTAATTCTATTACTATGGCTTCCTCTTTAAGCAAAAAACCATTTTTTAAAAAATGGAGAATAGGTGTGATTCTCTGGATAGTTCTTTTTATCCTGCTGACCATTTTTATTTTATATGTCTTTTTTAAAGAATCAAAAGATGAGGAGCAATATCAAAATCATATAAATGCTGAACACCATCATCCGGTTTAGTATAAAGCAAAAATTGATCGTTGGCATTTTTACTCTTGCATTAATCGTATGGGGCTTGTGGAGCGCCAATAGGCTTCCTGTAGATGCTTTACCGGATATTACCGATAACCAGGTACAGATCATTACGCAAACCCCGACACTGGCAGCACAGGAGGTTGAGCAATTTGTCACCTATCCTATTGAAAAGGCAATGGCTAACCTGCCTGATATTGAAAAGATGCGTTCTTTTTCACGATTCGGCCTGAGTGTGATCACCATCGTATTCAAGGAGAAAGTGAATATCTACTTTGCCCGGCAACTGATCGGAGAAAAATTGAAACAGGCCGAGAAAGATATTCCTGAGAATATGGGCAGGCCGGAACTGGCTCCTGTAACCACCGGTCTCGGAGAAATTTATCAATACGTGATCCATCCAAAAAAAGGCAGTGAAGAAAAATATTCTGCAATGGATTTAAGAACAATGCAGGATTGGATTGTAAGCCGGCAATTATATGGCATTCCCGGCGTGGCCGAGGTAACTGGTTTTGGCGGCATCACCAAACAATATGAAGTAGGCATCAACCCTGACAGGTTGAAAGCAATGAATGTGACTATTCCGGAAGTCTTCGATGCGCTTGAACACAACAATGAGAATACCGGTGGCGCCTACATTGATAGAAAACCGAATGCCTATTTTATTCGTGGTATCGGTATGGTAAAGTCCATTGCCGATATTGAAAACATCATAATAAAAAATGCTCCCAATGGCATTCCGGTGTTGATTAAAGATGTGGCCAAGGTACAATTCGGCTCACCTCCCCGATACGGCGCTCTTACATACAATGGAGAAAAAGAGGTTGTTGGAGGAATAGTGTTGATGCTGAAAGGCGCTAATAGCGCGGCAGTCGTAGAACATGTAAAAGAGAGGATGATAGCTGTTCAGCAATCCCTGCCTGATGATGTAATCATCGAACCTTTCCTGGATCGGTCAGACTTAGTGAAACGGGCAATTAAAACTGTTGAGACGAATTTAATTGAAGGAGCTCTTATTGTCATTTTTGTATTGCTTCTCTTCCTGGGAAATCTTAGAGGTGGATTGATCGTCGCCTCGGCCATTCCTTTGTCGTTGTTATTTGCTATGGGCATGATGAATCTTTTCGGTGTAAGCGCCAATCTTATGAGCCTGGGGGCAATTGATTTTGGATTAATAGTCGATGGAGCAGTCATTATTGTAGAAGCGTCTATGCACTTGTTAGTCGCAATGAAATTTAGCGAACGGTTGACGCAACAACAAATGGATGATGCCGTGGAGAACAGTGCAAAAAAAATGATGAACTCAGCTGCATTCGGTCAAATCATTATCCTGATCGTGTATTTACCGATACTTACCCTAAGAGGCATTGAAGGCAAGATGTTTGTTCCTATGGCACAAACGGTAAGCTTTGCCATTATGGGCGCTTTGATCTTATCGCTTACATACATACCTATGATGAGCGCTTTATTTCTCCCGAAAAAAGCAATCCGCAAGCAAAGCCTTTCTGACAGGATGATGTCCTTTTTTCAAAATGCTTATCAGCCTTTTCTACGAAGAGCGATTAAAGCAAAATATTGGGTGGTGGGTATCACCGTTTTGCTTTTTGCTGTCAGTGTCTTTATTTTTTCGAGGATCGGCGGTGAATTTATTCCGACGCTGGAAGAAGGCGACTACGCTATTGAATTTGTGTTGCCGCAGGGCACGTCTATCGGGCAAACTGTGGAGACATGTTTGCAGGCAGAAAGAATTTTGAAAACATTCCCTGACGTAAAAATGGTGGTGGGGAAAACGGGCGCAGCCGATGTTGCTACGGATCCTATGCCAATGAATGCAAGCGACCTGATAGTCGTCATGAAGGATAAAAAGGATTGGACAACGACAGATGATTTTTACGAACTCGGTGAAATGATGAAGGAAAAATTAGAAAGCATTCCTGGCGTAATAGCGGAACCCTCCCAGCCGATTCAAATGCGGTTCAACGAACTTATGACTGGAATACGGCAAGATGTTGCTATCAAAATCTTTGGTGAAAATCTCGATACTTTAGCTGCGTTAGCGCCAAAATATGCGAAAGCCATTCAAAGGATTGATGGTGTGTCAGAGCCATTAGTTGAACGCACTGCGGGTTTGCCTCAAATAACAATCGAATATGATAGAGCAAGGATCGCCGGCTATGGTTTAAATATTAAAGACGTTAATCAGGTGGTGTCAACTGCCTTTGCAGGAGAGGCAGCAGGGATAGTATTTGAAAACGAGAGAAAATTTGAACTGGTAGTTCGCCTGGACAGCGCTTATCGCGTTTCATTGAATGATGTGGCGAATTTGTTCGTACCCACAAAGGAAGGGAATCAGATTCCACTATCGCAAATTGCCTTTGTATCTTTTAAAGAAGGACCTGTGCAGATAAGTCGTGAAGACGGAAAACGGAGAATAGTCGTCGGTTTCAATGTCAGGGGCAGAGATGTCGAAAGTGTTGTGAAGGATATACAGGAAAAGTTGAAAGAACCGCGATATAAATTGCCATCTGGCTACTACGCAACTTTTGGAGGTTCATTTGAAAATTTACAGAAAGCATCTGCGCGACTTAGAATAGCCGTTCCTGCTGCGCTGGCGCTTATTTTTCTACTGCTCTATTTCACTTTCAATTCTGTAAAGCAGGCCGCACTTATTTATACAGCCATCCCGATGAGCGCAATCGGGGGAGTGTTTGCACTATTGATAAGAGGAATGCCATTCAGTATTTCCGCAGGCATTGGTTTCATCGCATTGTTTGGAGTAGCGGTGTTAAATGGCATAGTATTGATAAGCACTTTTAATCAACTTCAAAAAGAAGGAATGAATGACGTCTTGCAGCGGGTGATAGAAGGGACCAGGATCCGTTTGCGTCCCGTGCTGATGACTGCGACTGTGGCGTCATTCGGCTTTATACCAATGGCGCTAAGTCATGGAGCGGGTGCTGAAGTGCAAAAACCGCTGGCAACTGTTGTGATCGGTGGGTTAATAACCGCCACATTTCTTACACTTATCGTATTGCCTTGTTTATATATCATTTTTTCAAGTAAAAGAAAGAGCAAAATGAAAGCTACGCCATTTGCCGCGACTGTGTTACTTCTGTTATTTAATCCTTCATTACTGAAGGCACAGCAACCTGCCCAGCGAATTACTATTGGTGCCGCAATAGATACTGCATTAAAAAACAACATGCGGTTTGCTGTCAACCAGTCAGAGATTGAACGAGCTGGCCTGGAAGTGAAAACAGCAAAAGAATTTCCAAAGACGGGTGTGTTTGCAGAAAATGAAGACATGCGACAATCCGAAAAGACCGGGATTCTCAAAATAGGAGTTTCCCAAAGTTTTGCCTGGCCTGGTTTGTACAAGGCAAGAAAAGAATATTTTACTGAGCAACTAAAATATCATGAGCTCAATACCGTCGCTCTTAATGCTATTGTAAAAAGAGATGTGAGGACTGCATATTACGAGCTTTGGTATAACCAGGATAAGCTTTTGTTGTTCCAAAGGCTTGATAGCATTTATACATCGTTGTTCAAAGCAGCAGAGTTACGTGTAAAGACCGGCGAGGCTGCAGGACTTGACCGGATTGCAGCCGAAGCAAGAATGAGAGAAGTACAAGCACGGCTGGTAGAAAACGAGAAAGAGATGCAGGTGCAGCAGGAGCAACTGATGATGTTATTGAATATAAATGCTTTTCTTTTACCTGTAAATAAGCCACTGGAAAAACTTGCTCTTTCAATAGCAAGCAATGATTCGACTCATCCCACTCTGGCTTTACAACAACAGACTATCAGTATTGCCAATTCTACTATTAATGTTTTAAAAAATGCGAACAAGCCAGAATTTTCAGGAAGATTTTTTTCGCAAAGTTTGTGGGGTGTCAATGACCCCTATTCCGGGTTTTCAGTTACAGCGGCCTTTCCATTGCTCGGTAATCGAGCGTACAAGAACAAAGTAAGAGCTGGACAGGCCGAGGCCGAAATCCAACAAGAACAATTTGATTACCAGACCCAGCAACTGAACACTCAACGACTGCAAACATTGACAGAGATCGAAAAAAGCAGTGCTATGCTTCTGTTCTATGAGACCTCGGGGTTAGGACAGGCTGAGGAAATCATTAGGGCTGCGACGCTAAGCTATAATTCCGGTGAGATAAGCTTTGCTGAATTGAGCCAGTTTCTTAGCCAGGCAATAGATACGCGAAAAAATTATCTCGAAGTGCTGAATAGATATAATCAATCAGTCATTCAATTCAACTACTACAACAACAATTAAAATATTTCATGATGAAAAATGCTATTATCATAGCGGTTACAGTATCTGCAGCAATAACTCTTTGTTCATGCGGCGGGAAGAGTAATGGCGAAAGCACAAAAGAAAAACCACAGGAAGATAGCAGTGTGATGCGGACCACTGAAAACAGCACAACATTAACTGAAGAACAAGTAAAAACCATTGGCATTAGGTTCGGCGTGATTGAGCAGAAGGAATTGACCAATTCAATAAAAGCAAACGGCATCCTTACCGTACCAAACCAGAATAAAGCCTTCGTTACTCCCCTGTATAGCGGTGTCGTGAAATCATTGCATGTTCAACCGGGAAGTTTTGTAAAACAGGGACAGGCTATTGCTGCCATTGTAAATCCTGATTTGTTGGCAATGCAGCAACAGTTGCAGCAATTGAACACACAAATTTCTTTATCAGAGATTGAAGTAAACAGGCAAAAGGAATTAGTTGAAGGGAATGCAGCGCCCCTTAAAAAATTGCAGCAGGTTCAGACCGAGCTTGAAACCTTAAAAAGCCAGCGGAGTGGACTGCAACAGCAGTTGTCGACCGTTGGGGCATCACAAAACTTTTCTTCTTCAATAATAATAAAGGCTCCTATCAGTGGCACCATTAGCAAAGTAACCACCCAGCTTGGGAGCCATGTAAGTGTAACTACTCCCATTGCGGAAATTGTAAACAATTCTCAACTGCACCTTGATTTATTTGTTTATGAAAAAGATTTGCCAAAGCTGAAGGCAAATCAAACGATTCATTTCACTCTAACGAACAACCCCGGTAAGGAATATGATGCGACGATCTATTCTATTGGTACTGCTTTTGAACCTGATAGCAAAACAATTCCTGTTCACGCAAAAGTGATGGGTGATAAGGCTGGCTTGATAGATGGAATGAATATCACAGCTCTTGTCAGTCTTGACAATTCAACTGTGCCTGCTGTGCCAACTGATGCGATTGTAACCCACCAGGGGCAGGATTATATTTTTGTTCTTTCAAATCAAAACAGAGAAAAAAAAGATTCAAACCAAATCGTCTTTGAAAGAGTTCCGGTAGCAAAGGGAACCACAGATGTTGGATATACAGAAATAACCCCGCTAAAAGGTATTCGAGAAAATGCAAAGGTGGTAGTTTATGGTTCTTATTTCATCTTAGCTAAAATGACAAACACTGAGCACGAAGAATAGACAAGAGTTTAAATGAGGTTCGTCAAATAGAAAAGTTATGGAAAAAATAAAAATTGATCTTGACATAATATTTCCAGATGTGCCTGATGAAAAAGATGCCTGTGTGCAGCGCATTATTTCTTCAATGGAAACCAAAAAGGGAATTGAGAAAGTTCATATCGTGGCTAAAACAGACCCGCAAAAGCGAAACTTTGTTTTCATTACAACCCTGGTGAGATTTCAATAGCGGGGGTTCGGAAACTTGCAGTGCAAGCCAGCGCTGAAATTACTGAAAGGTTTGGCATCTTTTGCCGGAAGTAAAAGGTATTCGTTATGTAAGACACGCCCGTGTTATAGAATTTGGCTTAAAAGATATTAAGGGTATCTTGTCAGTTTCAGTATCGGCAACAGGATGGATAAATATTGAGTTTGATCAGCACGAAATTACTCCATCTTGTGCATACGCACTATTTGCAACTAAACCTTTTTCTGTAACTCTCTTAAGAATCAGATCAATAAAGCTTATCGCTCATCCGTGAATTTCACTAATCGTACCACGGCACTACTTCCTTCTGTGCTTTCAAGTCTTGCCTCATACATTTTATCAGCAACAATCGCCACCATATAGGAGGTGTTCGGAGGAATAGAACCCAGATTCTCTGCCACCATAATGAGTTCATTGGAAGAGTTTAATTCGCTGACTGATAGCTTAATTGAATAAGCTTTGTCGGTTAGTCGGATATGCTCAAAAATTAATTTATCGTTCAAGAAAAGAGAAATAGAATCTCCATCAACTTGTCCATTATCGTAGAAATGAAGTTCTATAGAATCACCACTAACAGGAATTTGAGCAGCAAAAACTTTTTTGCGCGCAACATATTTTTCTTCAATGCCTGATGGTTTGATTGACTCAACCGGCATAACTGTAATTGTAGATTTTGTAAATTCAATTTGTATCGGTGTGGGCTTAGGTATTGCGATAACGGAGTCCGCGTCACTGAAACGTTTCGCCGGCAGATATTCAATTGTTTTTTTTGTTGCTACGACGTTAACACTATCAATGATCTGAGGATCATTAGCTCCTGCCGTAAAACTTTCCAGCACAAAGTCCCATTCGTCTGTGAAGTCTGACCAATCTGTATTGTCCAGGGTCACTTCACGAGCCCGTTGAAGTTGCTTATCCACTTTGGAAGCCTTTTCGCCCAATATCATACGACCATAACCGGGACAATTGAAATGGGCTTGTGCCAAGAGGCGTGTGTCCCCTCCTGACGATCCGTGACCTTTTTCTTCAATTAACTGATCATCCCACCACACTGCTTCCATCGTGCGGGAATTAAAATATCCTTTGACACGGTATCGCATGTAAATATTGGGTGATTCATAATAACAGGTAGTGCCGGTCAAATCAGCACCCTTCAGAACGATGCTGACTTCAACTTTTTCTGGGTTGATTTTTCCTGTCCATACGGCAGTTATCGTCTGGGCTTTGATAGTCGCAGCTCCACTAATAAAAAAAAGAAGAAAGCTGATGGTGAACTTTAATTTTTCCACGGCGGTACGGTTTGGTTAAAGAGTAGAAACAGCTTTGAAAAATTCTTTTAGAAGGGAAACCAAATCTTTGCCAAACTTGTAAAAACCCTTTTGAATAACAATAAGCTTTGTTTAAGGCGTATCTTTCAGTAGTATGATTCTAACTTTACACGAATTTTTATATAGGCAAATCCCTTATTTATTTTACTACAGAAAAATGCCAGGGCCTTGTCACCGCTGTTATCTCTTTGTGCTGCAGTGATAGGCTGCTGGCCGAGGGATTGAGCAATATAAAGCAACAACCGCTGCAGGGTAGCAATTTTTGTTTTTAGCGGCGGTAAAAGCCTGTCTCATTTTCTTTAACTACCTGTTGGACCGTAGCCTGCTTCCTAATAATGAATCAAAGTTCAATTTAGGATCATGCACAGGTAAATTGAAGTATAAATAGGAAATCCTGGCTCCATTGAGGATGTCATTATGATGCTCTTCATTAATTGTCTGAAGAAGGCTTATGTATTCTTTCCAATTTTGGAACATTTCTGGGTCTAATATGGTTATTTGGGGAAATGATTTCTCATATTCTCTTTATCTGCCTGTGATCTCTGCGTTTAAAAAAACTTGCACGCAAATTGCGTAATAGATTCTAATAGAAATTTGGCAATTTCTTTCACATAAGTTTTAGAGGCTTGGAGGGCTGGATCAGATTCAGCCCTTTCTCATTTTATTAAAAAGAGCGCCAGATGCTGAACAAAAAAAAGATCACTATATAGTTTGCAAAAGAATTTAAAAAACCGGTAAAGCAGGCTGACGCTTCAGCATAAATAACAATGCCCCATAAATCCCCATCAAAACTCAAACGCATTTTAAAAGTCCTTGGCCCTGGTCTCATAACAGGCAGCAGTGATGATGATCCTTCCGGCATTGCTACCTATTCACAGGCAGGCGCAAAGTTTGGACTAACCACTTTATGGACCGCATTGATCACCTTTCCATTAATGGCATCAATACAGGAAATGTGTGCAAGAATTGGAATTGTCACATCCGTTGGCCTCACCACTACTTTAAAAAAACACTACCCGAAATGGCTTTTGTACGTTATGATGGTAATCAGTATTCCCGCGATCATATTAAATATAGGGGCAGACATTGCCGGGATGGCGGCGGTTTCCCATATGATTGTCCCCTCGGTGAAGCCCGTCTTTTTCAGCATTGGGTTTACAATTCTTTTATTATGGCTGATTGTGTATTTGCCTTACGATAAAATTGTTTCCGTATTAAAATATCTATGTCTTTCCATATTACTATACATCGCTGTTCCATTCTTTACATATCCAAACTGGGGAGCCGTGTTACGGCATACTTTTATTCCAACTATTTCGATGAACAAAGATTTTTTTGAAGTGCTTGTCGCACTATTGGGAACAACGATATCTCCTTATTTATTTTTCTGGCAGGTGACCATGGAAGCTGAGGATGTTAAAAAAACAAATCGTGTAGTCCTGGCCAGAAGGAGACTTGTGAGGGACAAAAATTCAACATCTTATAAAAGGGAACAAAATTTTTTCCGACTGCTGATAAAGAAGATGCAACTGGATGTAAATGTTGGCATGCTGCTATCAAATATGGTTATGTTTTTTATCATTCTTGCTACGGGCACAGCTTTATTTAATAATGGAATAAGAGAAGTTGCTACTGTAGAGCAGGCTGCAAAGGCTTTGGAACCTGTGGCGGGTAAAGCTTCCTATATTCTTTTCGCTATTGGAGTACTCGGAACAGGATTTCTCGCTATTCCTGTTCTAAGCGGTTCACTTTCCTATATCGTTTCGGAAACGTTCGGATGGAAAGCAAGTCTTGATAAAAAATACTGGCAGGCAAAGAAATTTTATACCGTCATCGCTCTTTCACTCGGCTCGGCGCTTCTTATTAATTATATTGGTATTACTGCCATCCAGGCACTTTTTTACACCGCTTTACTCTATGGGCTCACTTCGCCTGTCCTAATCGCCATTATCCTGCACATTGGAAATAGAAAAAAAATTATGAAGGAATATACAAATAGCCGGCTATCGAATGTACTTGGTGTTTTAACCTTTATCCTGATGCTGGCCTCAGCTATTGCACTCATCTGGTTCCAGTTTTCCTGAATACTCTAAAATTTAAAGCAGTGAAAAAATTCATGCCTCTAACAACGTTCATTTTGACAGGCAAGAATTTATTGAAAAATCGAATCTTCAAGATTGACAGACTGAGACTTTGGGGGAGTTTGAATTAAAGGGAAATAAATACTTCTATTGAATTGTTCGGTTAAAAATTTCAAGGTATGCTTATAATGAATCGATATAATATCGTCATAAACAGACATGGAGCGTTTGTGTTTGCGGCTAATTCGGGACATGTACCTCCTGTCACATTTAAAAGTTTAAAATGAAGAATAGTACTATGCTTCAATATTTCCACTGGTATCTCCCTCCTGATATTTCTTTGTGGAAACAAGTCGGCGACAATGCGGATGCTATAAACAAGCTTGGTATAAATGCTGTTTGGTTGCCACCTGCTTATAAAGGGATTAGTGGAGGATATTCAATCGGCTACGATACGTATGATCTCTTTGACCTCGGTGAATTTGATCAGAAAGGTTCCATCGGGACTAAGTACGGAACCAAGGAAGAATATATTGATGCTATCCGGAAGTTGCATGCAAAGAATGTCCAGGTATATGCGGATATCGTTTTGAATCATAAAGGAGGGGCAGATGAAAAGGAACTCATTCAAGTCATAAAATCAGATTCCGAGGATAGAACCAAATTCATCAGTGAGCCATTTGATATTGAAGCGTACACAAAATTTACTTTTCCCGGGCGTAAGAATAAATATTCAGACTTTATATGGGATCATCGTTGTTTCAGCGGCGTGGACTATGATGACCTGACTAAGGAAACTGCAATTTATAGTATAGTCAATGAATATGGAGATGGATGGGAAGAAATGATTGATATAGAAAAAGGAAATTATGATTACCTTATGTATGCTGATGTTGAATTCAGAAACCCGGCGGTAAGGGAAGAATTAAAAAAATGGGGTGAGTGGTATATAAAGGAAACCGGTATTGATGGGTTTCGGCTGGATGCTGTAAAACATATATCTCCGGGTTTTTATCGGGAATGGCTTGATCATATGCGAACAATGAAGCCTGGCTTGTTTGCCGTGGGTGAATATTGGGCGCCGGGAGAACTTGAATTGTTACTTAGATATATAGATGCAACGGGAGGCCGGATGTCCCTCTTTGATTCTTCCCTACATCATAATTTTTACCATGCATCTAATGGCGGAAAAGATTTTGACCTCCGAACAATTTTAGATGATAGCCTGGTTAAAGTAAAGCCTGAACTGGCCGTAACTGTAGTTGACAATCATGACACACAACCGCTACAATCACTCGAAGCGCCAGTGGAACACTGGTTTAAACCGCTCGCTTATGCATTAATTCTTCTTCGGGAAGGAGGCTATCCCTGCGTTTTTTATCCAGATCTTTACGGAGCACATTATACTGACAAAGGTCGCGATGGGAACGAGCATGAAATATTTCTGGACAAATGTGAGAACATCGAAAAAATGCTGGAGGCAAGAAATCAATTTTCTTACGGTACCCAGCGCGACTACTTCGATCATTCCAATTGTATAGGGTGGACGCGGGAAGGAATAGGAGAAGAGCGAAAATCGGGTTGTGCAGTTTTACTTTCAAATGGTGACGATGGAGTGAAGAAAATGGAAATCGGAAAAAGACATTCAGGCAAAACTTTTATCGACTACCTGGGAAAACATCCTGCTAAAGTTGTAATTGACGAAGAGGGTATGGGAGAGTTTTGCGTTACGGCGGGATCGGTATCTGTATGGGTTACCAAAGAGACAGTTGAATAGATGATTTATTAATACATTTAACACAAGGTCAATATTGCCGAAATGTAATTACTCAAATGTGGTTTTGAAAACTGAAATAATAGTTACAAGCATCTTTCTTGTTTTTGGCCAAATAGTCTTGTCGCAGAAAAACGGGCAGGTGCAGGTTCTTCGGGTCTCTTCGAATCATACATCCTTTCCCGATTCAGCAAGAGGACATGGATACACTTATGATAGCAGTTTTTACAATGTAAGTGAACATTATAACGATAACTCCGTTTTGCTCACAATCCCCCGGCATCTGAATAAAAAGGGAAAAATTGATTTAGTATTTTGGTTTCATGGCTGGAACAATAATATAGACACTGCCATAAAATTTTATGAGATTGAAAAACAATTTATCGAATCAAAACGAAATGCTATTCTGGTGATGGTTGAAACCGCCAAAAACGCCCCGGACGGCTACGGCGGGAAATTAGAAAATCCCGGTGTGTTCAAGGCTTTGGTTACAGATATTGTGACCGAATTAAAAGGGCATGGAATTATTAACCAAAAATCTGAACCCGGTAATGTTGTGCTTGCCGGCCACAGTGGTGCCTATAGGATAATTGCATTTATTCTGGAAAAAGGAAAAGTCCCGGTTGAGGAAGTATATTTATTTGATGCCTTATACAGCCTGACTGATAAATTTATGTCCTGGATACAACAGGACAAAGAACATCATCTTGTCAATTGGTATACAAACCACGGAGGAGGAACAGATGAAATGAGCATTAAAATGATGCAGCAATTAGATGATGATAGTTTATCATATACACTCATAGAAGAGCAATCACTTAATTCGGTAAATGTAAAAACGAACAGGATTTTGTTTGTACACAGTATGCGGGAACATAACGTTATTATTAATCGGCCGGATAATTTAAAATTATTACTGGAAAATAGCTTTGTCCTTAAACCCCTTCTTAACCAGGTTAACTGAGCTTAAGCTTTAACATTCTCTGATTTTCATTAACCTTAAATAACAATCACCTTAACTATACCTTCCCAGTTTTTTGGCATGATGGCATCTGCTTTGAATAATAGTCACTAACCGGAAATAAATGAATCTGTTTTGCAGACCTCCGGAAACCCTGCAGAACAACAACAATAAAATTTAATGAAATGAAAAAGATTTTTACACTTATTTTCTCTCTCGGTCTGTTAACAGCAGCATTTGCCCAGGGAGGACATCGTCATCAGGATTACAATTCAAGCAACAGTTCAGGAAATCAATCCGGGTATCAAGGTGATCAAAAAAAATACGGAAATGGTCAAGGGTACCAGGCTTCACCATATTCCAACCCGGATAACTGGAATTACCAGTCAAAGGATCGAAAAAATGAGCACCGTTATGGCGACGAAGTAAACAACCGTAATGGCTTTGGAGACAGAGATGACATGAAAGGCAGTTTTGATAATAGCAGATTTCATGACAGAAGGTTTTATAAAGGAATGAATAAGCGTCACTCTCAGACCTACGGGAGAAAGCCAGGATTACAGATAATTTTTGGCTCCGGCAGTCATCACAAATAAAAGATCAGATGTATTTTAAAAACCCCGAATTTCGGGGTTTTTTTATTTAACATTTCCGATCTGGCTGAAAACAATTGACAAAAATGAAACTATTGATAATTGGGGGAACCGGCGGGACCGGGAAGGAATTAAAAACGCGGTGTTTACAAACACTGCGCAAATGTTGGAAATTATATTATACAAAAACGATATCAAGAGCAGATGTGGCTCATTTCATGTTAAGCCAGCTAAATGATGTTACCTACCAGTGTAAAGCCGCAGGAGTGACATACTAAGCATATCCCGACACAAAAAATTATTGTTGCATTTCTCTTCCGGGAAATAGTAACTGACAGTTTATCGTAATCCTGTTATTCTATCAAGAGATAAATATTATACACTTGCTTTAA
>Ga0207706_10004068_pt1 | contig 13822 bp, 14 predicted proteins | sample KBSC53metaG_FD_184318 | JGI IMG/M metagenome (GOLD analysis project Ga0207706, IMG submission 184318) | Corn rhizosphere microbial communities from Kellogg Biological Station, Michigan, USA - KBS C5-3 metaG (SPAdes) (version 2) | ecosystem: Host-associated > Plants > Roots > Rhizosphere > Soil ... | reverse complement strand
CTCGACGAGGTGCCGACCGCCCTCGAGCGCCTGGCCGCCGGCGTCGTCGGGAAGATCGGCATCCGCATCGACTCCGAGCATGAAGGGACACCGAGATGAGCCAGAGACTCATCACCCATCTACGCCCCGTCGACCTCGCCGCCCTCGACGACGACAAGCAGGTGGAGTGTTACAAGAACACGTGGGGACTCACCCGGACAGAAACCGGTGCGGGCACAGCACCTATCGTCCGATGAAGCTCGCAACCTTCGCTCACGACGGCACTACCAGCGCCGGCGTGATCGCAGAGGACCGGATCCATGCCATCCCCGGTGTCACCGTCTTGTCGCTGGTGGAACGCGGACTGCCAGCCGCACTCGAAGCCGGGGAGAAGGCCATCCGCACCTCCGAGCCGCTGGCACTGGGCGAGGTGAAGTTGCTGCCGCCGCTCTCCCCGCCGTCCATGCGGGACTTCGTCGCGTTCGAGGAACACGTGGAGGGCGTCGTCCGAGCCATCAACGGCACGGACATCGTCGTGCCCGAGTGGTACGACGCCCCGACCTTCTACTTCACCAACCCTCACACCCTGTTGGGTCACGGCGACCCGGTGGAGTTCCCGTCGGCGAGCAACGTTCGCGACTTCGAGCTCGAGGTCGCCGTCGTGGTCAGTGGTGCCGGACGCTCTCTGAGCGTCGAGCAGGCACGCAACCACGTGTTCGGCTACACGATCCTCAACGACTGGTCCGCCCGGGACCTGCAGAGCCGGGAGATGAAGGTGAGCCTCGGTCCAGCCAAGGGCAAGGACTTCGCCAACAGTCTCGGACCGTGCCTGGTCACCGCCGACGAACTCGAGCGCTTCCGCGACGACGCCGGATTCCTCGATCTGTGGTGCTCGGCAGAGGTCAACGGCGTCGAAGTGGGCAACGACCTGCTCTCGAACATGGGCTGGACGTTCGAGTCGATGATCGCCTACGCCTCTCGCGACGCGGCCGTCGACTCGGGCGACGTCCTCGGGTCGGGCACCACCGGACACGGCGGCTGCCTCGCGGAGCTCTGGGGACGCCGCGGCGAACAGGATCCGCCGCCCCTGCAGGAGGGCGACGTCGTTACCCTCACCGTCGAGGGGATCGGCAGCCTCACCAACGTCGTAGCGACAGCTTCTCCGGCACCTGAACTCCCGGCGGTGCGTCGACGTTCCGCCGCGGACACCCGCGCACAGCACCTCGCGCAAAGGGCAACGCCATGATCGACCTGGCCGGCAAGCGAGTCGTTGTCACCGGGGCCGCCTCCGGTATCGGGGAAGCCATCGCAATTGCCGCACGGATCGCGGGCGCTGAAGTGATCGGTGTCGACGCACGCGCCGCTGACGACATACGGACTCTCGACGTGACTGACTCGGTTGCCTGGCGGTCACTCGCCGACGACATCGGTCGGATTGACGGTCTCGTCAACTGCGCAGGGACGACGTGGCGCGCCCGACTCGGCGACGTCACCCGCGAGGACTTCGAGCGGGTGCAGGCGGTGAACTCACTGGGTCCGTTGCTGGGTATCCAGGCGCTGGCCGCGGACATGGCGCCCGGCTCCAGTGTGGTCAACATCGGCTCCATCGCAGGTCTGCAAGGCCACTACCCCGTCGCCTACACGGCCAGCAAGTGGTCCCTGCGCGGCATCAGCAAGGCCGCGAGCGTCGAACTCGGCAGCCGAGGCATCAGGGTGAACATCATCCACCCAGGGTTCATCGAGAGCGCCATGACCGCTTCTGCTCCCAGCCAGTTCCGCGATGCATTCGTCGCCGAGACGCCGCTGGGTCGAACCGGGCAACCCTCCGAGGTCGCGGCAGTCGCCGTGTTCCTTCTGTCCGACGCCGCGTCGTACGTCACGGGCGCAGAGATCGCAGTCGACGGCGGTGCGAGCGGACACAACGGCGCGAAGGGAACCTCCGACGCCCTCCGGCCCCACTACGTCTCACCCACTCCCTGACCCAGCAGACAAGGAACACAGTGTTCGATTACTTCCCGGGCAACTACGTCTGGAACCTCGGCGTCGTTGCCGTCCTGAACAGCGGCGGCCTCATCGACGAGGTTGACCGTGCGTGCCGACCCATCCGCGAGGCCGCCGCATCCGGGTCCGACGTCGGCACCCCGGAACTCCTCGCCTCGTGGACGGCAGTGGTCGACCAGATCGAGACCGCTGCCGAGGACGACGAGAAGAGGGACCGCACCCGCTCGGCCGGCGAGAAGTACTGCCGGGCGGCCAACTACCTGGTCAACGCCGAGCGGATGCAGGCCGCACATGCGCCCGACCGCAACGCTGTGTACGCACGCTGCCTACGCCTGATGCAGAAGACGTTCGATCTCCTGGACCCCACCACCACCAGGGTGGAGATCCCGTTCGAGGACGGAAGCCTTCCGGCGTACTTCACCAACGCCTCGACCGACGGGCGGCCAGTGCCGTGCATGGTGATGTGGAACGGCCTGGACTCCACCAAAGAGCACATGTACACCTCAGGCTTCTCGCGTGAACTCGCCGCACGAGGGATCTCGACGCTCATGGTCGACTGCCCAGGCAGCGGAGAGGCCCTGCGACTGCGCGGACTACCCGCACGCATCACCACCGAGGACTGGGCAGCGGCTTGCGTCGACCACCTCGAGAGCCGGCCAGACGTCGACAAACAGCGGATCGGTCTCGTGGGCTGGTCCCTCGGCGGCTTCTACGCGCCCCGCGCGGCGGCGTTCGAGAAGCGGCTCGCCCTGGTCGTCGCCTGGGGCGCCAACCACGACTGGGGCAAGGTTCAGAAGCGCCGCTTGGAGCGAGAGGGCGAGCATCCCGTGCCCCACTACTGGGATCACGTGAAGTGGGTCTGGGGCGAGGAGGACCTGGACGAGTTCATCACCATGGCCGAGGGCGTGAACCTGGACGGAGTCGTCCAGAGGATCGACGTGCCGTTCCTGATCGTCCACGGACAGAACGACCGCCAGATCCCCGTCGAGTACGCCCGCCGCTCCTACGAGCAGGCAACCAGCAGCCCGAAGCGCGAACTTCGGATCTTCGACATCGATGAGGGCGGCGCCGAGCACGTGGGCCTGGACCACCTGCCGTGGGTCCGCGACTTCGTCGCCGACTGGGTCCACGAGACCTTCGAGCAGCTCGCATGACCGGACAGCTCGACCGCTCGGACCCAGCAAGCGCCATCGCCGCGGCGTCGTCGCGCGTGTCCAACACCGGACGATGGGGCGAGGATGACGTCCTGGGGACCCTCAACTTCCTCACCGATGACCTGCGCGCCGCAGCTGCGTCGCTGGTCAAGCGCGGGGCCAGCTTCTCCCTGTGCCAGAACTTCGACACCAACGGTCCTCAGCGGGGTTGGCGACGCCGCACCAACCCCGTACACACCATGCTCTCCACCGGACTGGATGCGGAGTTCGGGCCGGCGGAGTTCCCGCACGGGCTCGGCGGCGCCGACGACACCATCGCCATGCCTCTCCAGTGCTCCACGCAGTGGGATGGCCTCGGTCACATCTTCGACCACGGACTGGCCTACAACGGCCGTCGGGCCGGGCAGGTCGTCACCAGCGAGGGCGACCTCGTCACCGGGATCGAGACCGCCAAGCACCACGTCGCCGGCCGAGGTGTCCTGCTCGACGTCGGTCGCGCTATCGGCGAGGCAGGCGAGTTGGCTGACGGCTTTGCCATCACCACCGAGCACCTGATGCAGACCATCGAAGTTCAGGGCGCGACCTCCGAGGTGCGGCGAGGTGACCTCGTACTGGTGCGAACCGGGCAGCTCGCCCGCGTTCGCCGAAACGGGTGGGGCGAGTACGCCGGCGGCGCCGCCCCCGGACTCTCCTTCACGACAGCAGACTGGTTGCACAGCTCCGAGATCGCCGGCATCGCCACGGACACCTGGGGATTCGAGGTCCGACCCAACGAGTTCGACGAGGCGTTTCAACCCCTCCACCAGGTCGCTATCCCTCATATCGGGCTCTTCATCGGCGAGATGTGGGACCTCGAGGCTCTGGCCGCTGATTGCGCCCAGGACGGCGTCTACGAGTTCTGGCTGAGTGCGGCTCCACTGCCCGTGACCGGAGCAGTCGGCTCACCCGTCAACCCGTTGGCCGTCAAGTAGGCGGGGCCAACGCACAACTCGGCTCCCGCGGCATCACGCGCAGCACCCGTCCGAATCGTCTGAAGTCAGGAGACCTCTCGTGAAAGCCCTCGTGGTAGGCGCGGGGCCCGCGGGATGCACGCTTCCATACTCTCGGAGCCGTACCGACCGTCGCATCACCAACAGGAAAGCCGAGGCGCAATGCAGACTCGAAGAATCGTCTGGACCGGCCCGGGCCAAGTCGCCCTTCAAGACGGCAGCCTGGCTGACCCAGGCGCCGGAGAGGTACTCCTCGAGACTGAGTACTCGCTCGTCAGCCCCGGCACGGAGCGCGAGTGGTTGCATGACGACACCAGCCACGCTGTGCTAGGGGTGACCTTCCCATTCACTCCCGGCTATAGCTCGGTCGGCACCATCCTCGCGATCGGCTCCGACGTCAAAGACTGGGCCGTCGGCGACAGGGTCGTCCCGCTAGGCGCTCCCTTCGGAGCCCACGCCGCCCATCAAATAGTTCCAGCTGTCACCCTGTTCAAGGTTCCGGAGAATGTGTCGTCTGAGCAGGCGGTGATGTACCAGCTCGGTGGAACCGCGGTTCACACCATCCGCTTGGCGGAACTCGCCGACGGTGCCTCGATCGGCATCGTCGGACAGGGTCCCATCGGCCAGATCGCCCTGCAGGCGGTTCGTGCCCTGCACCCCAACTCTCCGACGCTGGCACTAGACCTCGAGCCGAACCGCGTCGCCAGCGCCCTGCGGCTAGGTGCCTCTATCGCTCTCGACCCACGCGAGGAAGGCCCACTGAACGACGCTCTGGCGAGCCTGGGCGGAGGCGTCAGAGTCGCAGTCGACCTCTCCGGCTCCGGTGCCGGTGTCAACGCCGCTATCACCATCGCAGGCGGGCTGGCCCGAGTGGTGCTCTCCACAGGTATGGATGCCGACCTGTCGATGCCGTACGGCCAGATCTTCGGCAAGGGGCTGACTCTGGTCGGAGCATTCGTCGGTGCGCGGCCCATGGAGTTCGGCGCAGATACCGGGACCTTCCTCTCGCTCTTGAGCGAAAGACGGGTCACCGTCGGGCACCTGACCGACGCAGCGTTCTCACCTGAACAGGCCCCTCAGGTCTATGAACGGGTACTCGCCGGCGACCGAGAGCTCGGCGCGCCCTTGTTCGCCTGGAAATAGCAAAAACACCGGATTCAGCGAGAAAAGCCGGAGAACGCAATGGCCGCTTTTCACGACCACAGGCCGGGCCGGGACAGCGCCCGTGACGGCCACGTCCACGCCGCAGAGCAGCGCACCGGCCGGTACCCGTGGCGTCCGGCCCTGCATCAGCATCCGAGCGACTACCTGAGGACGAACATCTGGCTGACCACGAGCGGCATGGCGTGGGCTCCGGCGATCATGTTCGCCCGCGAGGTCGCGGGATCCGACCGGGTGCTGTACGCGATGAACTACCCGTTCCAGGCGGAGGCGGCCGAGGTCGTGGTCCACGAGGACCTCCCGATCTCCGCGGAGGAGAAGCGATACCTGTTCGAAGAAGGGTCGACCAAGGTGTTCGAGCTCGCCGGCCAGCGAGTCTGAAGGGATCCGCACGCCCAGGACTTGAGATGACGAGCTGCTCGGGGAGCCGTGCGTCAGGTGCGCCGACTCGGGCGCTAGCCGTTGCCGGCTGTCGGGTCGCCCTCGAGCAGGGCCTCAACCCCGCGGATCAGGTTCTCGATCGTGAACTCGAAGACGTCCTCTTCGGTGACCGAGAGCAGTTCGGCCACATGACGCCGGGTGACCGGGAACGCGTCGCCCTGCTGGGCGGCGTAGATCCGCGACCATGCCGACGAGTTCTTGTCCTGCAGGGTGGGCTCGAGCGACTGCAGGAGCGCGTTGGACTGCGTGATCGCCAGGATGGCGTCGCCGAACATGCGGTACACGCGTACCGTCGTGGCCGGGTCGAGGCCCAGGGGCTCCACGGTCGCCAGGAGCAGCTCGACCATCCGGCGTTCGGCGACCTCGCCGGTCGTTCTCGCGAACGTGAGCGCCGCAGCGGCCGGGAACAACTTGGCCGCCTGCCAGGAGGTTCGAGCCACAAGGCGTACGGTGTCCCGCCAGTCGTCGGCGTCATCTCGCTGCGCCTCGACCCGCTCCAGCGCCCAGCCCGCCACGTGGTCGCCGACCGCGAGGACCAGGCTGTCCTTGTCTGGGAAGTGGCGGTAGAACGCGGTGGCGTCGACGCCCAGCTCGGAGCCGAGCCGCCGGAGCGTCAGGGCGCCTGCGCCCTCCCGCGCCATGAGTTCGAGCGCGGCCTCGACGATCGACTCCCGGCTCAGTGAGCTCGCCCGGACGCCGGGCCGTTCACGTGTCCTGCGCGGGCCACGACCTGCCCCGCGGCTCATGCGCTCAGACATCCTGCCTCCCTGCGTCGTCGCGAAAATATCACAACACCATTGTCCACACCGTTGACAACGGCGCGGATTCGGGGTTCCATCAGCCATCACCGCTTTTGACGAAGGACTGCCGATGAGCACGACCGTCTTCCACAACGGCCCCGTCTTCCTGGCCGACGCCGCCGGTTCGACCGCGTCAGCGGTCGCGGTCGTGGACGGTCGGATCGTGGCCGTCGGCGGTGACCGCGAGGTCGCGGACTTCCTGGACACCGCGGCTGCCGTCGTCGATCTACGGGGACGGATGCTGGTGCCAGGCTTCACCGACGCGCACGCGCACCCGGTGCAGGGCGGGATCGAGCGCAACCGCTGCGACCTGACCGGCAGGGGCGACCTCGACGGCTACCGGGAGCTGATCAGCCAGTACGTCGCGCAGCACCCGGGGGAGGAGTGGGTCCTCGGCGGCGGCTGGGCGATGTCGGCCTTCCCCGGCGGTGTGCCAGAGGCGCGAATGCTGGACGAGCTGGTTGGTCCCCGCCCGGCGTACCTCCCCAACCGGGACCACCACTCCGCCTGGGTGAGCACCGAGGCGCTCCGCCGCGCGGGCATCGACGCGACCACTCCGGATCCGGTCGACGGGCGCATCGAGCGAGACGCCGACGGCCGCCCGACCGGCGCGCTCCACGAGGGTGCGATGGCCCTGGTGGAACGCGTGGTGCCGGCAGACACCCAGGAGGACTACGACGAAGGGCTCCGCGCCGGTCTCGCCCACCTCAACTCGGTCGGTGTCGTCGGTTGGCAGGACGCCCTGGTCTCCTCGGACACGTCGAGGTCGAATGCGCACGCGTCGTACCTCCGTGCCGACAAGGAGGGCTGGCTGACCGCCCGCGTGTCGGGTGCCCTGTGGTGGGAGCGCAGCACGACCGCGGACCGCATCGACGACGAGGTGGAGCGACTGGCCTGGTTGCGCGACGCGACCAACGACCTCGGGAGCGATCGGTACGGCATCCACTCGGTCAAGGTGATGCAGGACGGTGTCGCCGAGACCTACACGGCCGCGTTGCTGACGCCCTACCTCGACCGCTGCGGCTGCCACACCGACAACAGCGGCATCTCCTTCCTTGCTCCGGACGTCTTGCGACAGGTGATCACCCGCCTCGACGCCGCGGGGTTCCAGGCCCACGTGCATGCGCTCGGCGACAAGGCGGTCCGCGACACGCTCGACGCCTTCGAGGAAGCGCGCCGGAGGAACGGCAGCAGCGGCCTCCGCCACCACATGGCCCATCTGCAGTTCGTCGACGCCCCGGACATCCCGCGGTTCCGTGAGCTGGACGTGGCGGTGAACATCCAGCCTCTGTGGGCGGCGCACGAGGCCCAGGTCGACGAGCTCACCGTGCCGTTCGTCGGCCCGGAGCGCTCCGCCCGGATGTATCCGTTCGGCGAGCTCGAGCGTGCCGGCTCCACCCTGGTGATGGGCAGCGACTGGCCGATCACCGCCGCCGATCCGATGCTCGCCATCCACGTCGCCGTGAACCGCATGACGCCTGACCGACCGGAGGGCACGCCTCCTCTCGGGGTCGGTCAGGAGTTGACCCTCAAGGCCGCCCTCCGTGCCTACACCGCCGGGTCGGCGTACATCAATCGACGCGAGCACCTCGTCGGCACGATCCGGCCGGGCGCCACCGCGGACCTCGTGGTCCTCGAGCGCGACCCGTTCAGCGTGCCGGCAGAGGAGATCGGCTCGATCCGCGTCGACGCCACCTACGTCAACGGTGACGAGGTCTTCCAACGCATCAGCTAGTCCCGACCACCCCGAGGAAATCCGATGAAGGTACGCACACACCGCCGGCTCGCTCTCGCCCTGCTGGTCCCGGCGCTCGCCGCCACCGCCGCCTGCTCTTCCTCGGGGAGCAACGCGGGCGCCGCCCCGACCGGCGGGAACATCTCGAAGATCGCCGCCGGCAAGGTGCTCACGGGCACCGCGAAGAACGACGTCGACTCCGTGACCTGGTACGGCGATTACCGGCCCCTCTACACCCTCGACCCGCTCAAGCTGGCCGACTACCCGGAGGAGACGGTCATCCCCAACCTCTGTGAGCCGATGCTCAGGGTCGCGCCGGACTACAAGATCTCCACCGGGGCCGTCGCCTACGAGCAACCGGACGCCACCCACCTGGTGCTCACCCTGCAGCCGGGCGTGACCTTCTCCGACGGCACCGCTGTGACCGCCGACGACGTCGCCTTCAGCATCCAGCGCAACCTCGACCCCAAGGTGCTCTCCAACTACTATCCGGCATTCGCCAACGTCGCGAAGGTCGCGGTGACCGGTGATCGCACGGTGACGCTCACCATGGCCAAGCCCGACTACACCGTGGTCAGTGCGCTCTCCACGGTGGCCGGTGCCATCGTGAAGAAGGCGTTCGTCGAGCGCACCGGCGACAGTTTCGGAGCCCCGAACGTCGGTGTCATGTGCACGGGTCCCTTCAGCTTCGCGTCCTACGACGGCACGAGCAAGCTCGTGCTGACTCGCAACGAGCACTACTGGGACACCGCCCACCGAGCACACGTCAAGACGTTCACCTTCCAGTTCCCGGCCGACCCCGGCGCGCTCGCGAACGCGCTGGCCTCCGGAGAGATCCAGGGAGCGATGAACGTCCCGACGAACCTCGCCACCACACTCAAGTCGGCGACGAACGGCAAGATGTACGTCGGCTCGGAAGGATCCACGCCGATCAACATCGACGTGCTGATGACCCGGTCGACCGGCACCCTGGCCGCGCCAAAGGTCCGCCAGGCACTCTCCATGGCCCTGGACCGCAAAGCGATCGCCGCCCAGATCTTCCACGGTCTGGCCGACCCGCTGTACCGGGTCGCCGGTCCCGGCACGTGGGGCTACGCGCGTGACACCTTCGCCGCCGACTACGCGAAGCTGCCGAAGACCCCGGACGTCACCGCGGCAGCGAAGCTGGTCGACGAGGCCGGCGCCAAGGGGGCGAGCGCCGTCTTCGCCTACCCCAGCGGCGACCCGCAGAGCGCGCAGCTCGCGACGGTGCTCCAGCAGACGGCCAAGCAGATCGGGCTGAACCTGCAGATCAAGGCGCTGCCGCTGCAGCAGTACGGCAACCTCTTCTCGAGCCCCAAGGCGCGGGCGGCGTACGACGCGATCCTCACCAAGAACTACGTGGAGACGCCGGACCCCTTGCTGATGGACCGCTTGTACGGCGGCACCAGCGGCGGCACGAACTTCTCCGGCTACAGCAACGCCGACGTCGACGCACACATCGCCGAGGCCACCGCAACCTCGGACCCCGCCGCCCGGGCCACCGCGGTCCTCGCCGCCGAGCACCAGCTCGACCAGGACCTGCCCTCGATCCCGGTGGTCGGCCAGCGCGCGCTCGTCTTCGTGAGCGACAACCTGACCGGGGCGCCACTCACGTTCGCGTACATGAGCGCCCCGTGGGCAGCGCAGATCGGCGCGGAGTAGGCGAGCGAGATGCCGGCACTCGTCCAACTCCTGGCCCGGCGACTGCTCGGTCTCCTGGCGACACTGCTGGTCGCGAGCTTCGTGGTGTACACGAGCATCTACCTGTCACCGGGTAGCCCCGAGTCGGTGCTCTTCGGCGGTCGGCAGCCCAGCCCCGAGCTCCTCGCCGCCGCGCGTGCGCACCTGGGCCTCGACGAGCCCTTCCTCGTGCGCTACTTCCACTGGTTGCGCGAAGTCCTCGGCGGCGACCTCGGCACCTCCCTGATCTCGCAGCAGCCGGTGACGGCGAAGCTGGGACATCCCCTGGAGGTCACGGTCCTGCTGGTGCTGTACGCCGCCGCGATCATCGTGGTCGCCGGGCTGGGTCTCGGTCTGCTGTCCGCGCTCAACCCCGGGATCGTGGACGCCGGGATCACCGGCCTGGTGTCGGTCGCCACGGCCGTGCCCGCGTTCGTCGCGTCGTCGGTGCTCATCTCCGTCTTCGCCGTGCGCCTGGGCTGGTTCCCGCCGTTCGGGTTCGGCGACAGCGTCGGCGGCCACCTGCGCGCGCTCACCCTGCCGGCCGTGTCGCTCGCGATCATCAGCAGCGGCCTGGTGGCCAGGGTGACACGCGCGGCGGCGCTCGAGCAGAACAGCTCGGAACACGTGCGGACCGCGGTCTCGCGAGGCGTCAGCCGGAGGCGCATCATCCGAACGCACGTGCTCCGCAACGCGGCGGGGCCGATCGCGACCGTGACGGGTCTGCAGGTCGCCGGCCTGCTCGCCGCGTCGGTGGTGGTCGAGCAGGCCTTCGGGCTGGGCGGGCTCGGACAGGTGCTCATTTCCTCGGTCCAGCAGAAGGACTTCCCGGTGGTGCAGGCGATCTGCCTGCTCCTGGTCGCTGCCTTCGTGGTGCTCAACCTCACCGCGGACCTGATCGGGCTGCTCATCGACCCCCGCGCCAGGAAGGCGAGCACCGCATGAGCGCGCAGGCGGCTGCCGTCGTACGAGTGCCACCTCGCCGGGGCTGGTTCCGTGCGCTCGGGAGCACGCTCGGCCTGCCCGGCCGGGTCAGCAGCGCCTTCCTGCTCCTCGTGGTGATCGCAGCGGTGCTCGCCCCCGCGCTGACCCCCACCGATCCGAACACCACGAACCTTCTCGAGAGCTTCCAGGGCTTCAGCGCCCAGCACTGGCTGGGCACCGACAGCACCGGCCGCGACATCGCCGCCCGGCTGATCTTCGGCGCCCGCACCAGCCTCCTCGGGCCGGCCGCGATCGTGGTCCTGGCACTCGCGATCAGCGTGCCGCTCGGCCTCGTCGCGGCCTGGACCCGGGGCTGGCGGGCTGGGCTGGTCAACCGGGCCGTCGACGTGGTTTTCGCCGTCCCGGGCCTGCTGCTCGCGATCCTCACCGTCGCCATCTTCGGCCCGGGGCTCGCCTCGGCGGTGTCGGCGCTGGCCGTGGCCTACACGCCCTTCCTCGCCCGCGTGGTGATCTCGGCCGCGGAGGCGCAGCGGCGGCAGCCGTACGTCGACGTGCTCACCGTGCAGGGGGTCTCGCCGGTCCGCATCATGGTCCGGCACGTGCTCCGCAACATCGGCCCGATCGTCGTCGGGCAGGCCACGATCACGTTCGCCTATGCGCTGCTGGACCTCGCCGCACTCTCGTTCCTCGGGCTCGGCGTCCAGGCTCCGCAGTCGGACTGGGGCGTGATGGTCTCCGATCGCGATGCGGTGCTGCAGGACCATCCACAGCAGGTCGTGATCGCCAGCGTCGTGATCGTGCTGACCGTGCTCGCGCTGCTCGTGGTGGGCGCGCGCCTCGGGGGAGAGACCGTCACCCGCCGCGGCGCGGCGCGGCGGCGGAGGAAGGAGCGTTCATGAACGACCACGTCGTCGAGCTGCGAGACGTCTCGCTGTTCGTGCCGACCGACCACGGTGAGGCGCAGCTGCTGGACCGCATCTCGCTCACGTTGGCACGGGGAGAGTCCCTGGCGATCGTCGGGGAGTCGGGATCGGGCAAGAGCATGACCCTCCGGACGATCTCCCGCCTGCTCCCGGACGGTGCCCGGACGACCGGGGACGTCGTCGTCAACGGCCGCAGGGTCGACCAGCTGCGAGGAAGCAAGCTCCGGGCGATGCGCCGCTCCGAGGTCGCCACGGTGTTCCAGGACCCGCGGAGCGCGATCAACCCCATCCAGCGGGTCGAGGACTTCATGCTGGAGGCGGTCCGCGACGCCCGCGGCGACCGGGCCGGGGCCCGTGACGCCGCGATGCAGCTGCTGCTCCGGATGGGCATCCGCGACCCCGAACGCCGGATGGGTCAGTACCCGTTCGAGCTGTCCGGCGGACTGCTGCAGCGGGTGATGATCGCGTCCGTCCTGCTCGCTGGCCCTGACCTCGTCCTGGCCGACGAGCCGACGACCGCGCTCGACGTGACGACGCAATCCGACGTGCTGGCCATCACCGACGAGCTTCGGCAGGAGCGCGGCGTCGCCCTGCTCTTCGTGACCCACGACCTGGATCTGGCGATGGCGATCTGCGACCGCGTGATGGTGCTCTACGCCGGGCGGGTGCTCGAGATCGCCTCCGCCACCGAGCTGCGTACCGGTGCCCAGCACCCGTACACGCGCGGGCTTCTCGCCTCCCGCCCGCCGCTCGAGCGACGTCTCGAGAGCCTTCCGGTGATCGAGGGCGTGCCGACGCTTGCGACCGAGGTCGGCGAAGGGTGCCCCTTCTTCGACCGCTGTGCGGTGCGGCTCGACGTCTGCGGCTCGCGGATGCCGGAGCCGGTGGGCGACGCCCGCCACTGGGTGCGTTGCCACCGGGTCGAGGCGGAGGCGGTGCCGTCGTCCTCGGTCCTGGTGGGAGAGGGGGAGCTGTGAACGCCGCGTCTTCCGCGCTGGTTCAGGTCGAGGGCCTCGTCGTCGAGTACGGCAAGGGTCCGCACGTGCATCGCGCCGTCGATGACGTGGGCTTCGAGCTCGCTCCCGGAGCGACCCTCGCGCTCGTCGGCGAGTCCGGCGCCGGCAAGAGCACGATCGGCAAGGTCGTCACCGGGCTGCTGGCCGCGAACGCCGGACGCGTCGTCGTGTGCGGCGAGGATCGCAGCAGACCGGCCACCACGACGCGGGACCGGCGGCGGCGCGCCAAGCAGCTGCAGGTCGTCCCGCAGGACCCGTTCGTCTCGATCGACCCACGTCAACGCATCGGCGCCGTGCTCATGGAGGCGCTCACGGTGCAGGGCTCTTCCGGCACGCGTTCCGTGCGGGAGAGCAGAGTGGGATCGCTCCTCGAGCAGGTCGGGCTCACGGCGCGGCACGCGCTGGCTACCCCACGGCAGATGTCCGGGGGCCAGCTCCAGCGGGTCGCCATCGCGCGGGCCCTGGCCGCGGAGCCTGCGGTCATCGTGCTGGACGAGGCGGTCTCCGCGCTCGACGTGTCGGTGCAGGCCCAGGTGCTCAACCTCCTCGGCGACCTGCAGCGTCGTACCGGCGTGGCCTACCTGTTCATCACCCACGACCTGAGCGTCGTCCGCCAGGTCGCCGACGACGTGCTGGTCCTCCGCTCCGGCAGGGTGGTCGAGCACGGCACCACCGACCAGGTCCTCTCGGCTCCGGCCGCCGACTACACCAAGCTCCTGATCGCCTCGACCCCTCAGCCCGGCTGGAAGCCCGTCGCCCGGGCGAGCCTCGCCGGCTGACTCACGGTCGACGGCGACAGCCGACCGCGACAACCCCGGCCCCGTCTCGGTGAGGCGATCGCTGCCTTCAGGGACTGGGCGGTCGGATACTGACAGGCGCAGGCGCTGGGGCTGGGGCCTGCACCGAACTCATGGAGACAGGCTTGGGAGTGGCGGTGGAGACCTTTCAACCCGAGGCAGGTCCGAATTTGATTCTGG
>Ga0207706_10004066_pt1 | contig 13827 bp, 11 predicted proteins | sample KBSC53metaG_FD_184318 | JGI IMG/M metagenome (GOLD analysis project Ga0207706, IMG submission 184318) | Corn rhizosphere microbial communities from Kellogg Biological Station, Michigan, USA - KBS C5-3 metaG (SPAdes) (version 2) | ecosystem: Host-associated > Plants > Roots > Rhizosphere > Soil ... | reverse complement strand
GCGAGTAACTGCGCCGCATCATTTCCCCGCAGCCTGCGCCGCGGTTGATGCGAGTTTTTGGAAGCGCGGATCATTCCGGAGCGATCGAACATCGGATATCTAGAAATTCACACCACCCTGGATGAACGGGCCGTTCAATTCGGGCTTGTAGGTGAAACCCTCTTGGACGAAGTCGTACTTCAAGTAGCGCCAGCCGACCTGCGCCCACATCCAGCGGGTCACTTGAAATTCGATGCCGCCTTGTATTTGATAGCTCCAATCCGAGCTGTCCACCGGTGCTCGCACAATCGTTTGCCCCTGCCGGCGCAATTCAAACGCCGAGCCAGAGTTGGCGTCAAACCCGCCTACGTCGCCTTCCGCGTAAAGAGATATGGCTTTCCAAAGCTTCACTTTCCCGCGGGCCCCGATCACAGGATCGACCCAATCGGTCGAATTCGAGAAGTCCAACTTCTGGGGGGTTCCCAGTAGTTGACGGAGGATGACCAGGCGCGCATCGCCGTTATCGAAAATGCTGAGGTCGCCCCCCATATAGCTGTAGCGCGCGCCGGCGAAAAGAGAGAGAGCGGCCTTATCGCAATTGATCAATCGATAACCGACGAATCCTTCCGCAAGGCCGGACTTGAGGTGGAGATTAGCGTTCGTAAAAAGTAAACCGGGCAGGGTAGCAGAAGCACCTAACTCCATGTACTGACCATCTCCAAAGAATTCCCACCGCTGATAACGAATGTCAGCCGATAGCACAATGGGGACGTGAGTCAGGTGGTCGAAAACCTCATGGAAATCGACGTCTACGGAGGTGACCACCCCACGCACTCCCGTATCGCCTGACAGACCGGCAATCCACCCGGGAATACCGATCCGAATTTCGAGCGACGACGGAGTTTCGCACCACGGCTGTGGTGGTGGAGGCGGAGTTTCTTTTGAAATGTCGTACTCCTGCGATCCCGCGAAAAGCGCTGGCGTCGAAAGGACGATCGTGGCGAACAGGAATTGGTTCACGAGCCGATTTGTCAGACCAGATCTATTCATAAATGTTGGATTTGCAGTTTGACAGGGAGCCTTTGGGAAAACCAGCGAATAATCTTGTCGGTGTCATCCATCCGATGGATCTCTGTTGTCGTTTTTAGCATGGCGAAGAAACGGCGCTAATTTCAGAACGGCCCCACAGTGAAGGAATTGCCGGCCATTTGAATATTGGACTTTGGTCCAATGCGTTTCCGAGCCGAAATTCACGGCCCAGATCTTTTCCCAGATAAAAAATCGGCCTCCTGATCAAAGGAGGCCGATTCACTTAACCAGTTAGAGAAAATTCGTTATATCTCTAGAAATGGAACCGCACGCCGGCGCCAATCAAATGCTGCCCCAGATCCCGATTTTCATTCGTATTGATTTGGGTGCTCGTATAATCGAGGTAGTGGTATTCGATAAAAGTGGCGAACTTCGGGGTCCAATAGTAATCTGCGCCCGCGATCACTTGCCACGCGAGGTCCGAGTGACTTCTCCCCCCGCTACTGTCGAATACGACATTACCGGTTTCGGGGTTCACAATCTGGGCCCCTGCGGATTCGGCATAGTAAATGCCGACTCCGCCCCCGACATACGGCTGGAATTTTCCAAACGCGAATCTCCCGATGAAGTTCGCCATGAACGCGCCCGTATTGATCCAAGTAGTCAGGTTGCGCTGTGCTAAAGTGTCACCAAATTGATCCCGCAGGGTGAAGTCAGCGCCACCCCGAAAGCCATTGTAAAAGAAGTCGCCTTCAATGGTTGGACGAAATACGCCGGTGCCAAAGACGTAACCGAGTTTGATGCCGCCGAAAAAGCCGACATCATTCTTCGGCGAGACGTCCAGAGTGAGACCAAAATCCCGATCTAGGTCCAATCTGTCACCCGTAAACGTTCTGTCTCCGCCGCGGTCCTGATAGACATTTGCCCCCATGTCGATCGCGCCGTAAAAACCGAGCCCGTAAAGTTCGGGCGCCGGCGCCGGGGCGACTTGCTTGTAGACCTCCGGCGGACCGGCCTTCACCGAGGCGGTCACGAAACCGAGCAGGAGACACGCTAAAATAGAGAATTTTTTCATATGTAATAGGCCTGATAACTGATAAGTGCTGATTTTGTCAATTAATTTATTAAAGATTTCTTCTGATCCGCAGCCATCATTCAGCGACGGGGGTTGCATGATCTATGGGACCTTAGTCGTACCCCGAAACCTCACACGCACGATCCGATAACGGCGCTTTTGTGATCGCGTCCTCGACCGCCCGGTCAGGATTAATGTAATCGAAACCAGACCACATTATTGGCATCCCCTGAACGGCTTCGACTCAGGGTCTCGGCAGTTTCCGCTCGCGCCGCGTCGACAGTCGCGTGTCGCCGAACTGACACTCTGGGCCGATAATCCCATCCCGGCGTGATTTGCGGCACGCTTTTTGTCCTGGCCGTGGTCTGTGCTCGCTCGGCCTTACGCCAGTTCATCAACGCATTGATGGCGGCGCGAATCGAAATGCCGGCGCTCGAGCGATATTTTGCTAAGAAAACTTTCACGTTGTGGGAGCGAGCGCCAGCCGAACGACTCCGGACCTTAATTCACGGCTGCGAGGGCCATGCGAATCGCGGTGAGAAATTCCTCGTCATCGAATGGCTTTGTGAAGAATGCGGATGCCCCTGCATTCAACGCGGCGGAACGGACCAGCGGGTCTTCTTTTCCGGTAAAGATGATCACTCTCGTGGACGGCGAAATCTGGCGGAGCCGCGATTGCACTTCGAGGCCGCTCATCACCGGCATCCAGACGTCAATTACCGCAATCGGAGGGCGATGAGTCCTGCCATACACCAAAAACTGTTCCGGATCAGAAAATTGTTTGACATTCCAGCCGGCAGAGGAAAGCAGACGAGTTATCCCTTTCAACACAGCGGGATCGTCATCCAGGAGGCAGATGATAGCGGTGGAATTAAACAATGCGCATCGAGAATAGACCCCCGATTGCTTGGGCGAAATTGGACCTTAGTCTTATATTCAGGTTTCAGCGCGACGGGCGCTTTTTGAGTCAGATACACTATTCGGAGACCAACGTGACCCGAAACTTCTTCAATTACCCGGCTGGCGAATCATTCATTAGGCAGCAGTGCTTATCGGCAGAGTAAAATGGAACCGTGCACCTTCACCCTCGGCGTTTTCTGCTTCAATGCTGCCGCCGTGCGCTTCAACAATCGAGCGGACGATGGCAAGGCCCATTCCCAAGCCGTCCGGTTTCGTCGTAAAAAATTGCTCAAATAAGCGGCTTCTCGTTTCCTCCGAAATGCCGACACCATAATCGCGCACCCCCGTACGAACCGTCCCGTCACCGCTTTGCTGAGTCGAAATTTCGACTTTGCGCATTGGTGCCGGCGTGTCGCGCATTGCGTCGAACGCATTCATGATAAGATTGATTAACACCTGCTGAATCTGGATAGGATCAGCGTCAACTATCGGCAAACCGGCCTCGAGCGAAGTCCTCAACTCGCATGAGTGAAGGACCGCATCAGGATTTACCATATGCGCTACATTCATGACAAGGTCGTTTAGGCTAACCCGGTGCCGTGCTGTCTGCTCTTTCTTTATCATGCCACGGATGCCGCGAACGACGTCGCTGGCGCGGCGAGCATCAGCGCTAATGTCGGCGAGCAGCTCGCGGATCTCCTGTAGATCCACGTTCCCCCGACCAATAAAGCGCTGTCCGGCGCTCGCGTTGCTCACAATTCCTGCGAGCGGTTGATTCAGTTCGTGAGCAATGGACGCTGACATCTCTCCCATCAACGCGACACGACTGAGGTGACTGAGCTCGACACGGTGCCGCAGCGTTTCTGCTTCAGCGAGCTTGCGCTCAGTGATGTCGAAGACCACGCCGGTCATCGACAACGGTTTGCCCGACTCATCGTAGTAACCGCGACCACGAGCATGGATCCAGCGTATGGTGCCGTCCGTTCTTTGTGTCCGGAATTCAATCTGATATGGTAGCTGTAACTCTATGGCCTGACGCCAAGTCTGTTTTACTCGTTCGGCGTCATCCGGATGCAACGCTCTGTAAAATGTGTCGAGTGTTATGTTCGCGTCGGCCGAGACGCCGAACATGTTCCGTGCTGCGCCGTCCCAAGTCAGTGTCTTTTCTGCTTCATCCCACTGCCAGACGCCCAAGTGCGACCCTTCTGCGGCAAGACGGAACAGGTCTTGCGCCTGTTTCTGCGGTGTTATGTCTATGGAAACACCGATGAGCCGGGTGCCGTTTTCCCTAGTTACACAGCGTCCACGCGAACCGATCCAGCGCAGAGTTCCGTCCGCTAACAAAATTCGATATTCCATTTCGTATTCACCATGCGTTTCTATTGCGCCTTTGACGACGGAATCGCGAAGCGCACGATCTTCTGGGTGAATACGATCTTGAAGTGCCGCGTGGTCGAGGCGAGTCTCGGAATCAAATTGAAACAAAGTGCGCGCGCTGTCGGACATCCAAACCTCGTTGGTGCCGGGGTCCATCTCCCAGACCCCGAGATGAGCTGCTTGGGCTGCGAGAACGACACGTTCCTCGAATTCGTGCAAAGCCTCTTCCTTCCTCATTAATTCTGTGACGTCCACGCATGAGCCGATGTAGCCGGCGAACCCTCCTTGCGCAGTATGGCGTGCCACGCCCTGATCCGAAAGCCAACGATACTCGCCATCGTTTCGCCGGAGGCGGTATCGCATAACGAATGGCTGCCGTGCATCGAATGCCTGCGTGTAAACCTCGAGGCACTTGTCCAGATCGTCCGGGTGTACGCCTTCAACCCAGCCGTTTCCAAGTTCTTGTTCCATGCTGCGGCCGGTAAACTCCAACCAGGGCTTGTTGAAGAAGGTGCAGAGCTTGTCGACGCCGGCCATCCAGATGAGGACGGGCGCAGCATCCGCCACGATCCGGAAACGCGACTCGCTTTCGTGTAGCTCGGTCTCCCCACTTATGCGCTCCTCGATCACTGTCGCCAGAAACAACAGCGGAATCGCCAAGACGATTAGAAATATTTGGATTGAAAGAGCGTCTTGTTCAGTTGTTCCGCCGGAGAATGGCCCATGTCCGTGAGATGCACTCCAAATCGCCAGGAAGCTGACAACCGAAATAGCAGTGCTTGCTCCCAAAGCGCCGAATCGTACCGCCGCCCAAAGCAGGAATGGCAGCGGGAGAAAGAGAAAAGCCGAATCCGCTCCTGATCCAAATTCATAAAGGACAGCGTAGCTGACCCGCAACAGACCAAGAAAGAGAGCGCATCCTTCCAAGTAACGCGAAATCCGGGCTTCTCGCAGGGTCCGAAGTCCGTTCGTCGCCCATGTTACAACCAAGGGGACGACTATCAATGCGGCGAGGGCATTTGAGAATAGTCGTATTCGAATCAACTCCCAGTAGCTGCCTTGGCCCCAATGATTCCAGACCACAAATGCAGCATCTAGAAACGAGGACAAAAACGGACCAATCAAAACTATGCAAAGACAAAAAATGCTTGCGTTTCGAAGCGTTGTGAAGCCAATCGGTCCGCCGACCACGTAACGCGTCAAACCTGCGCCGATCAGTGCTTCGCACGAATTGCTGATGAACCAGCACAAAATCATCAGCGGTGGAACATGACTTTGCACTTCCGCCGCCCAATGGGCCGGAAACGCGGCCACCAGGACGAGCCACCAGATGCGCGGTGGCGTCAACAAAAGCGCTGCGACCAGGATAGCATTCGGAGGCCAAAGAACCGAAACCGGATGCGGCTGAAACGTGAGCGCGAATCCGATTCTTGAGCCCAGATAATAACCGACGAAGACTAGCAATGGGGTTATGACCGTTGGCGAATTGAACAGGACGTTCCAATCCCAGACGCGTCGCGCCCGCGAGTGATTGCCCGCTGTCCCCAACTGGACCGAGATACTTTTCATCGCTACAACCTCGTTAGCCGGACTCTTCGCGGGCCCCCGGAGTACGGCCAAGGAAGGCGAGGGGATATTATAGTCCTGCCCCTGTGACATTTTCAAGTCTTTAATGTTACGTTCTTGTAACAAAAGGGTATCGTGGTCCACTCGCGGCAAATCTCCGGATCTGTGAGGAACTACCCGTGGCTCCGACCGATCATTGAGCAGCAATCCTTCGACGGTGCCGCTGTCGTTCCTGCCATCCACCAGGTCATATCCAGACGCAGATCTGATTGTCTCTCGATATTCCGATTTGCAGATCGCGTTTCGCGGATAAGATTTCAGGGCGCGCATTCGCGCCGTTTGCCGAAATCGAAAATCGACAATTGAAAATCGTAAATTGCAAACGCACCGTTAGCTCAATTGGCAGAGCAAGTGACTCTTAATCACTGGGTTGCAGGTTCGATTCCTGCACGGTGCAGAATTCTCGATTAATCGATATACTTTTGCGCGATCAGCCTCCGGCGGCCTACGCCAAATGCGCGGCTCGGCACCTTTAATCCGGGGCGCGGCCTCTTTTGTCGGCCTTAATTCGACGCCAACTATTTGCTGCCGGGTTTGACAGCTGGAATGTTCGCGAGGTCGGGCGGCAACTGGTCTGCGGGGAAGGTTTCCACGTTCATTTCCATTAAGCTGACAAAGGGACAACCAAAATCCGGTTTGGCATGGCCGCTCCGATCGAGAATCACGCCAACTGCGGAAACGATCCCGCCATGCGCACGAACGATGTCGATTGTTTCCTGGACGCGTCCACCGCGGGTGACGACATCCTCTACGACGATGAATTTTTCATCCGGCGCTATTTGGAAGCCGCGTCGCAAAACCAGTTTGCCATCTTCTTTTTCGACAAAGATGTGGCGTTTGCCCAACGCGCGGCCGACTTCCTGGCCCACGATAATCCCGCCAAGGGCAGGGGAGATGACTGCGTCGCAATCAAATTCGCGCAGTTTGTCGGCGAGCCATCCACACACTTTTGCAGCGATCTCGGTGTGCTGAAGGAGTATCGCGCATTGGAAATATTCGCGGCTGTGCAAGCCGGAGCGCAAAACGAAATGGCCCTCGAGCAGGGCCCCAGTTTTGCGAAAAAGGGCGAGAAGATCTTTGGTCATGTTGTAAATCTGGCGTCTGACACAGACGCCCTACAATTGCGCTTCATTATCTCGATTTATCCAGAAGTGTCGTAGGCAGTTTGCACGCTTGATTCGCCATTGTCCGCGCCCGCAATGACTTCGATTTCGACTTTTGCTCCCTTAGGCAGGGCCGATACCTGGACTGTCGATCGTGCAGGAGGCTGCTGCTTGAAATACGAGCCGTAAATTTCGTTAACGGTTTGGAAGTCGCCGAGATCGGTGAGGAAGATTATTGTTTTGACGATGTTCTCGAAAGTCAGGCCCTCTGCTTTCAAAACGGCTTCAACATTATCAAGCACGCGCCGGGTTTGGGTGGCGATGTCGCCGGAGACAATTTGGCCGGATTTCGGATCGAGCGGAATCTGGCCGCTGCAAAACAGGAAATTTCCGCTGCGCACCGCTTGCGAGTAAGGTCCGATCGCCGCCGGCGCTTCGCTCGTCGAGATGATTTTCTTCATGCGTGCGATTCTAGCCCTAAAAGGATCTCGCACAACGGTCACAAAGGACACAGTGAAAGGATTTGAATCTTTGTGACCGCTGTGGCCTTTGTGCGAGCGCTTCTGGGAATTGATAGTGACCGAATTTCGTCGATATTAAGCGCGAAATGGTTACGTGGGTTTTAAAGAAAATTTTAGGGTCGAAGAATCAGCGCGAGCTCAAGCGGCTGATGCCGATTGTGCGCCGAATCAACGAGTTTGATGAGCGGTTCAAAAGCTTGTCCGATGGGGATTTGCGGGCGAAAACCGCGGCCTGGAAAGCCGAACTGGCAGATATTCCCGAGCTGGAAGCTCAATCGAGAAAGCTGGATGAGATTTTGCCAGAAGCGTTCGCGGTGGTAAAAAACGCGGCGCGCAGGCTGAAGGATCGACAAAACAGCTTCACGGTGTGCGACCAGCCAATGACCTGGGACATGGTGCACTTCGATGTGCAGTTGCTTGGTGGAATCGTTTTGCATCGTGGTCGGATCGCGGAAATGGCGACCGGTGAAGGTAAGACTTTAGTCGCGACTTTGCCGCTTTACTTGAATGCGCTCACTGGCCGTGGCGCGCACCTGGTGACGGTGAACGATTACCTGGCGCGACGCGACGCGGAATGGATGGGCCAACTCTACGATTTTGTCGGGCTCACGGTTGGTTGCATTCAGCACGATCAAGAGCCGGATGTCCGCCGCGAGCAATACGCAATGGACATCACTTACGGGACGAACAGCGAGTTCGGCTTCGATTATCTGCGCGACAACGGCATGGCCACCACGCGCGAGCAACAGGTCCAGCGCGGGTATCACTATGCGATTGTCGATGAAGTCGATTCGATCCTGATCGATGAAGCGCGCACCCCGCTCATCATCAGCGGTCCGGCGACGATTTCGACCCACCAATACGACAAGTGGAAACCGCTTATCGAGCAGTTGGTGCGCAAGCAGAACATGCTTTGTAACCGCATTGCCAGCGAAGCGATCGAGAAGTTCGAGCAGGGTGATGTCGAGGCAGGTGGTCTGCTCATGTTCAAAGTGAAACTTGGGCAGCCGCGCAATAAACAGCTACTCCGGATGATGGAAGATCCTGAAAAGCGGCGCGCCATCGATAAAGCGGAGCTCTCGTTTTACCAGGACACGCGCAAGGAGGAACTGTTCGCGCTCAAGGAACAACTCTTCTTTACCATCGATGAAAAATCGAACGAATCCGATCTCTCCGAACAAGGCCGAGTTTTTCTGAATCCGGATGATCCAAACGCATTTGTGCTGCCGGATCTGATTAACGAGTTTACCGAAATCGACCTCGATCCTGCGCTGCCGGACGAAGAGAAGAACAAGAAAAAGGCGGAGCGCCAGCAACATTGCGACGCGCAGGCCGAGCGGATTCACAACATCTCGCAGTTGCTGCGCGCCTACTGTTTGTTCGAGAAGGACGTGCAGTACGTGATCGAAGAGAACAAGGTCGTGATTGTCGATGAATTTACCGGGCGGAAAATGCCGGGGCGCCGCTGGAGCGACGGGTTGCATCAGGCGGTCGAAGCGAAGGAAGGCGTTCAGATCGACCGCGAAACGCAAACGCTGGCGACGATCACGATCCAGAATTACTTCCGCCTATATCAAAGGCTGGCCGGCATGACCGGGACGGCCGAAACAGAAGCGGCCGAGTTCCACGATATTTACAAGCTCGACGTCAACATGATTCCGACGAACCGGCCAGTCGCGCGCACGGACTACAATGATCGGATTTACAAAACGCGACGTGAAAAATACAACGCGGTCATCAACGAAATTAGAGACAGCCACAACAAACAGCAGCCGGTGCTAGTCGGCACGGTGAGCGTGGAAGCTTCCGAGTTGCTCAGTCGCATGCTGAAGCGGGAGAAAATTCCGCACAACGTTTTGAACGCGAAATTTCACATGCAAGAAGCGGAGATCGTGCAACGCGCTGGTCAACCCGGCACGGTCACGATCTCGACGAACATGGCGGGACGCGGCACTGACATTAAACTTGGGTCCGGTGTTCCGGAGCGGGGCGGATTGATGGTGATCGGCACCGAGCGGCACGAAGCCCGCCGGATCGATCGACAATTACGCGGGCGTTGCGCCCGTCAGGGCGATCCGGGCAGTTCTCGCTTTTATGTTAGCTTCGAGGACGATCTGATGCGCAATTTCGGCGCGGCGGACCGGATGACGAAAATCATGGAGCGGTTCGGACTCGAGGAAGGCCAGGAACTCGAACACCGGTGGCTGAACAAATCGGTTGAGACGGCGCAGAAACGCGTGGAGCAGCGCAATTATTTAATCCGAAAACGCACGCTCGATTTCGACGACGTGATGAACATGCAGCGCGAGGTGGTTTACACTTATCGCAACGAGACGATCGATTCCGAGGACCCGCGCAAGCTCATCTACGAAGTGATCGACGAAGCCGTGCCGGCAAAAGTGAAAGAGTATCTCGATGTCGATGAACCAAATTACACCGGCCTCATCCATTGGGTGAACACGACGTTTCCCCTCGGCCTGACGAAGGAAAAAGCCCAGTTCGACACGCGGACGGTTGAGGAAAACGCACAGTTCTTGATCGAAAAGATCAAGGACGCGTACGAGCGCAAATCGAGCCACGAGGAACCGACGGCGGTCAAGAGTCTGGAACGCTACATTATTCTGAACGCGATTGATCGGCTCTGGCAGGAGCACCTCTACGCAATGGATGCGTTGCGCGAGGGCGTTTATCTGCGCGGCTATGCGCAAAAGGACCCCCTGATCGAGTACAAGACCGAAGCCTACGACATGTTCGTCGAATTAATGGCGAACATTAAGAATGAAGTGCTGAACAATCTGTTCCGCAGCACCTCGAATTTGCAGGCGTTCGAGAACTTTCTGGCGACGTTGCCGCAATTTCTCATGCGCGAACATGCGCCGACCGCGCCGACGGCAAATGCTCCTGCCCGCGGCCGTCAGCTTCAGCCGGTTGGTGCAATGGCAGCGGTTGGCGGCGACGGTGACGGCGACGGCGCGGGCGAGGTGACGATTGATCTCCCGGTTCGGCGTTCGATGCCAAAAGTCGGTCGCAACGAGCCATGCCCTTGCGGCAGCGGAAAGAAATATAAAAACTGCTGCGGCCGCGTGGCGTGACGTTTGATCTGAAAGCATTCGGGGTTGACAGCCAGTGCCCCGCACTAATGTATCGCGCCTCGAATGGTCACTGATAGTTTGTCTCACAACCAGGTTCGTATTGCCATTGGTCTGGCGGCTATGTTTCTGCTGACTGATTGCGCGGAGCCGACGAGCACGAATGTGGTCGAACCTGCGCAGACCGGGGCGGCCGAGATAATCCTGCCGCGCGGAGACATTGCCGCGGAGGCGCAGTTACGCACCAAACTCGCGATGCTCTCGCCGACTGTCCGAGTGGACGAAGCCGAGAAGCTTGCCCTATGTGCTTACAAAACATCGCGACGACTGGCTCGCGAATACCGGGTCGTTTTCCCCCCGGCTCTTAACAATATTCTTATCAACACTGGCGGGAGGAAGCGAGGCCTCTGTTATCAATGGACAGAAGATTTGCTGCATGAGTTGGATGCATTAAAGCTCGAAACGCTCGAGCTCCACTGGGGAGAAGCCTTTGCCAGAACTTTTTCCGAGAACAATGGCGTCGTGGTCACCGCCAGGGGACAACCCTTTAGGCAGGGCATCGTGCTTGACGCCTGGCGTTACCAGGGACGTCTTTACTGGGGACCTGTTCGTAAGGATCCGGAGGGTTACCCATGGAAAGAAAACAAGGCGCAGTTCGATCGCGTTTTCCAAACGAAAGCGGCTCAAGAAACGGCGGGTTCAGTCAATCGTGGGTGATGCCAAGTCGTAGGTCGTGATCTCGAGTTCGTGGCCGTCGGGATCGCGGAAGTAGATGGAATGCGAAATCTCGTGATCTTGAAATTCGAATTTGAGGCCACGCTTTTTGAGCTCGTGCTGTGCCGCGAGAAAATTTTTTCTATTCGCGCGAAAAGCGAGATGAAGCATTCGAATATCACGGGGAGTTGACGATATTGATTTTGCATCTGGGCTCGCTGGGAACAACGCGAGTGCGGTATTTCCTTTGCCAATAAAAGTCGGCACGCCATTCCACATGTCTTTATGTAACCGCTCGAAACCGAGAACTTCGATGTACCACCTCGCTGATTTCTCGATGTCGCGCACACCGAGTGCGACGTGATCAATTCCTTCCAGTTCCATGAGAAGTTCAGACAGAGTTTAGAATGTATCTCAGAAATAGGCCTAATTCGGCCTGAAAATCTGCAACTAATTACAGATAAAAATCTGTCTAATTCATTTGTCTCCAGGCGGCGGCATGGGCGCGGACTGGGGAAGCGAAGCCTTTGAGTACAACTTCGCCGAGTTCTTCGAACGAAAGTCCTTTGCCGATGCATAGATCTGGAATTGCGTTCGAGACCAGGATCTGTTCCGGCTGCGCATGAGCGCAAAGACGCGCAGCCAGTTGAACTGTTGATCCAAAGAGATCGTTATTTTGCTCGACTGGTTCCCCAGCTGCGGCGCCGACTCGGACCTTAAGCGGACGTTCAGGATTTGCTTGCGCGTGCTTGTCCAATTCCTGCTGAATCTGAATTGCGCATCGCACTGCGCTCGCTGCCGAAACGAACGATGCCATGATGCCATCGCCCGTATGCTTGACCTCGCGTCCGCTCAGAGAGGATAAGGCGTCTCGAACAATCGCGTCGTGCACGCCGAGCAGCGCCAGCGCCTCGTCATCGCCGAGCGATTGAGTTAATGTCGTTGAATTCACAATATCCGTGAAGAGGACGGTTCGGATTCCCGGATCTCGCGCATCTGCCCCGCCGCCGGGCAGCACAACCGCTCCGACGTCATTTGTTTCGGCACCGCCGAAAAATGCTTCGGCGAGCTCAGGCTGAACCTCGATAATCTTCTCGGCCAGCAATCCGTGGGCTTCGCGATGAACGTGTTCTGCCGCCTCGGCATTTGGCGCATCGCAGAGGCAAAAAACCTTGCCTGCCTTCTCGTTGACCCAGTATTTCGTGTATTCAACGCCATATTTCCGCTGGGTTTCCATATCCTTCGCGTGTGCTTTGGCTACCTCTTCGGCCGTAACGCTGCCCAGTTCGTGAATGTCCATGTATAGCGGCATATCGGCTGAATTTACTGCGATACCGCGCGATGCAAGACGCTGATCTTGGCGGGGTGACTTAGTGTTTGGTAAACGACGCAATATCGTTCCGTTAGGCGAATTAGGGTGGCGATTTGCTCGTCGCTGGCGTCAGTATCGAGATCGAATTCCAATCGAATCTGGCGGAATCCGACCGGTACGTCTTTTGAAACTCCCAACGTGCCGCGAAAGTCGAGATCGCCTTCGGCATGAACCGTTGCGCGACGCAACGGAACGCCCAGCGCCGTAGCAACCGCACGAAGCGTAACGCCCGCGCATCCAACCAACGCTTCCAATAACATATCCGCCGAGCAGGCACTGAGCCCATCGCCTCCGGTCGCAGGGTGAAGCCCCGCTTCGACGCGCGCTTTTCCGGTTTCTATTTTGCAAGTGATCCCTTCACCGATTCGTCCCTGCGCGTGAAGGGTGACCAGCGCGGTTTCAGGGCGCTCGCGGTACCGAGCTTTAAGAGGCGCTTGCAATGCTCTCAATTCATCAGCGTTCATTTTTTGTAGGGGCGTTTGTGTCAAACGCCCGGCGCCTGGCACAAGCGCCGCTACACCTTGCTCGGTTTAATGTTTTGATTCACGCGGAAGAGATTACCCGGGTCATATTTGTTTTTGATCGCGATCAGCCGCTCATAATTATCTCCGTACGTTTTCTTCACCCGGTCTTCTCCTTCATCTCCCATCAAAAAGTTTACATACGCTCCACCTGCCGAATAGGGATGGAGCGCATCGTAATAACCCTTCGTCCACGAGATGATTTTTTCATTGTTGGCTGGATCGGGATCAACACCGACGATTACTTCCGCCCAGGTAGCATCCCGATAATTCCAGGCGGTATCGTTTTTGCCAACGCGTGACGCGGCGCCGTTGATCGGATAGAGATGCATGGTGGAATGCATCGAGGGAAGCGCCTCACCAAAACGAATGTGTTGCGCAATCGCGTCATCGCTCAATTCATTCACAAAATCGGCGCGCCAATACCACTGCAACCCCGTCGGATACAGGGCGTCGAACATGCTTTGCAGCGCTGGCTGGGGCAAGGGACCCACGAAATCGAGAGCCGGTTTATTCAAAGC
>Ga0207706_10004063_pt1 | contig 13832 bp, 12 predicted proteins | sample KBSC53metaG_FD_184318 | JGI IMG/M metagenome (GOLD analysis project Ga0207706, IMG submission 184318) | Corn rhizosphere microbial communities from Kellogg Biological Station, Michigan, USA - KBS C5-3 metaG (SPAdes) (version 2) | ecosystem: Host-associated > Plants > Roots > Rhizosphere > Soil ... | reverse complement strand
CAGGCAGGCCGCTCCCGCGGCGGGCACCAGCCAGGCGGAGCCGCCGGCGGCGTGCGTCGGCAGCGGCGTCGCCGCCGGTTCGTGGGCCGCCGGCAGCCAGGCGCGGACCGCCGCCTCGGCGGCCCAGGCCGCCAGGCAGCGCGGCGGCGCGGCTGGCGTGTCGAGCACGAAGCAGGCGCCGCCCTCCCAGCCCAGGCTGGTGCAAAACGCCTGCAGCACACCCGTGGCGGCGTGCGCCAGGTCATCGGATTCGGCCAGCGCGCGCGTGACGCCGTGCTGCAGCGTCAGCCGCATCTCGGCGAGCACGCGGGCGGTGACATCCTTGGCCAGCCCGCGGTAGCCGGCGAAACGGCCGTCGCGGTCGAACACCGGCACGCCGGTGCTGCTGATGTAGCGCACCTCGCCGCAGTCGTTGTAGCGGCGGATCACGAAATCGGAAAACGGCTCGCGCGCATCGAGCGTCGCGATGTGGCGATCCCAGCGGCCGTTGTCGCTGAAGGGCTCGGCGCCCTGGTCCCAGCGGCGGCGCCCCAGGTGCGCGCGCGGCTCGACAGCGGTGAGCTCGGCGCTGCGCGCCGTCACGTAGGTGAAGCGGTAGTGCTCGTCCTGCTCCCAGTACCAGTCGGAAGCGATCTCGATCAGCGCCGCCAGGCGCTCGTCGGGCTGGCGCAGCGCGGCGCGCACGCCGGCTTCGTCCGGGTCTATCGATAGGTCATTCATTCGGTTCATCCCACGCGCTCTCGGTTGCTGCTTGGTTGCGCTGTGCGGGCCCCCCAATGACCCTTGCTTTTGATCGTAGCCGCGGGGCGGGGGCCGCCAAGCCGCAAATAAGGCCGCGGAACCGGCCAATTCGCGCGTGCCGCGCGCTCAGAGCCGGCGCACCGCCTGCAGCACCCGCTCGAACTCGGCCTCCAGCGGCGGCAGCCAGGCCGGCGTGCCGGGCAGCGTGCCGTTGCGCACGCCCTGCTCCAGCGCCTCGCACAGCTCGGCCAGCCGGCTGGCACCGATCTGCGTGCTCGACGAGCCGAGCGCATGCGCCGCCCGCTTCAGCGCGCGCAGGTCGCTGCCGGCGGCCGCCGTGCGGATCTCGGCGAGCAGCTCCGGCGCCTCCGCGAGGTAGGCGCTGGCGACCGAGCCCACCAGGTCCTGCAGGCCGGGCCCGCGCAGCGCCTGCAGCGCGGCGAGCGCGGCCGGGTCGAGCGGCGGGGCCTCGCGCCGGCTCAGCCAGCGTTGCACCAGCGTGGCCAGCGCCTCGCGCGTGAAGGGCTTGGAGAGGTAGTCGTTCATGCCGGCGGCCAGGCACTGCTCGCGATCGCCCGCCATCGCATTCGCGGTCAACGCGATGACGGGGATGCCCTCCAGCCCCTGGGCGCGGATGCGGCGCGTGGCCTCGAAGCCATCGACCTCGGGCATCTGGCAATCCATCAGGATCAGCGCGTAGTCCTGCGCGCCGGCCTTGCGCACCGCGTCGGCGCCATCGACCGCGGTGTCGACCTCCAGGCCCAGGCTCTCGAGCATGGCCTGCGCGAGCTCGCGGTTCACCGGGTTGTCTTCGGCCAGCAGCACGCGCGCGCCTTCCATCGGCACCGCCGGCGGCACGGCCTGCGACGATGGCCGCGGCAGCGCCGACGGCAGGCTCTGCGCATGCCCCATGCGCAGCTCGACGCGGAAGACCGAGCCGCGGCCCGGCTCGCTCTCGACCTCGATCGTGCCGTCCATCAACCGCACCAGCTGGTGGGTGATCGCCAGGCCCAGCCCGGTGCCGCCGTAGCGCCGCGTCATCGAATCGTCGGCCTGGCTGAACGGCTGGAACAGCTGGGCCACGGCCTCCTTCGGGATGCCGATGCCGGTGTCGCGCACCTCGAAGCGCAGCCAGTGGCCGAGCGCATCGCTGCCGAGATGCTCCACCAGCAGCGCCACCTCGCCCTGCTCGGTGAACTTGACCGCGTTGCCGAGCAGGTTGGTCAGCACCTGGCGCAACCGCATCGGGTCGCCGCGCACCGCGCGCGGCACCGCATCGGCGATGCGCGACGACAGGCGCACGCCCTTGCGCTTGGCCGGCGCGCGGAACATGCTGGTCTCGTCGCTGATCAGCGCCTGCAGGTCGAAATCGATGCGCTCCAGCTCGATCTTGCCGGCCTCGATCTTGGAGACATCGAGGATGTCGTTGATCAGCTGCAGCATCGCCTCACCCGAGCTGTAGGCCGCCGCGGCGAGGTCGCGCTGGCGCGGCGACAGCGGCGTGTGCAGCAGCAGCTCGGTCATGCCCAGCACGCCGTTCATCGGGGTGCGGATCTCGTGGCTCATGTTGGCCAGGAAGGCCGATTTCGCGCGGCTGGCCGACTCGGCCGCGGCGCGCGCGGCGTCGAGCTGACGCATCGTCTCGTAGCGCCGCTTGGTCAGGCGGTAGATCCACACCGTCACGCCGACGAGCAGCCCATCCATCAGCAGCGTCAGCGCGCCGATCAGCCAGGCGGTGCGATGCCAGTGCTTGAGCACCAGCGACTCGTTGGCGATGCTCGTCACCACCATCGGATAGGCCTGCGAGATGCGCGGCGCCACCACACGCAGGCGGCTGTCGCCCGGGTCCGTGGCGCGCGGCGCGGTGGAGATCGCGGTGGTCCTGGAATCGGGGTTGTCGCGCAGCGCCCGGAAGCTGGCGCTGTTGCGCAGCGACTTGCCCATGTAATCCTCGGCGTGCGGGTGGCGCGCCAGCAGCACGCCATCGCGGCGCAGCAGCGCGATGGTCATGTCGTTGGCACCGAAATCGATGGATTGGTAGAAGTGCTCGAAGAAGTCGCTCTCGATGCCCACCAGCGCGAGGCCGATCATCGCGCCCTGCGGGTTCTTCAGCTTGCGCGCCAGGTAGAAGGTCCAGCGGCCGGTGCCGCGGTTGCGCACCGGCTCCGAGAGGTAGACGTCCAGCGTGGGGTCGTCGACATGCGCCTTGAAGTAGTCGCGGTCGGCCACGTTGATGCGCGGCGGGGGAAAGCTGCGCGAGAAATTGATCACGTCGCCGTTGCCGGCCACGATGGTCACCACGTCGATCTGGGGCAGCTCCCGCTGGCGCGCCGCGATCATCTCGAACACGTCCTCGCCCGAGAGCAGCTGGCGCAGCTGCGCTTCGTCGGCCGGCATCGAGACGTTGACCTCGCCGACCACGCGGTTGAGCACCGCATCGGCGGCCGCCACCGTCTGGTCGGCGTGCTGCGCGGTCACGTTCGAGAGGTTCCAGAGGAACTGCCGCCAGTCGTTCAGTGCGTCGAGCCGGCCGCGCCAGATCGAGAAACCCGAGGCGGCCCAGGTGCCCAGGATCACGAGCGTCGCCACCGTGACGAACACCCGCGTCGCCCGCATCGGGGGCAGGCGGACAGGCGCGGGCTCGGCAGGGCTCTTCGTGCGCACCACGGGACTGCTCTGGCGGGGAGAGGGTTCCGGCAGTGTAGGAGCGCCCGGATCATTGCGATAGCCCCATCCACCCTGCCCGCTGCGTGACACAGTCCTCGCGCGGGCGGGCTGCGGCGGGCGGCGGGGCCGCGCGGGGCGCGCCGCGCCTTCACAATCGCGCGGCTGGATTGCGCCATCCCCTGAAGTACCGCATGGGCACCCGTGCTCGACTCAACCTCTACCTCGCCCTGACCTTCCTGCTGGTGTTTTGCACCAGCAGCGCCGTGCTCTACCGCTCGCTGATGGACGGCGCCGTCGCCGAGGTCCGGCGCGAATCGACGCTGCGCATGGAGATGGCGCTGGCCGTGCGCAAATACACGATCGAGGAGGTGCGGCCGCTGCTGCAGCAGGCGGGCCAGACCTACCGGCCGCCGGCGGTGCCGGCGCACGCCGCGATCCGCTCGATGGCACTGCTCGAGCAGGACCATCCCGAATACCGCTACCGCGAGGTGGCGCTGAACCCGATCAACCCGGCCAACCGCGCGACCGGCTGGCAGGAGCAGCTGATCCGCGACTTCGGCGCCGAGCCCGAGAAGACCGAGCTCACCCGCTTTACGGAGGGCCCCACCGGGCAGGTGATGCATGTGGCGCGCGTCGTGCGGCCCTCGGCCGACTGCATGGCCTGCCACGGCCCCTCCGACCACATGCCGGCCGACCTGCTGCAGCGCTACGGCACGCAGGGCGCCGGCTGGCAGCTCGGCGAGACGGTGGGCGCGCAGATCGTCTCGGTGCCGATGGCGCAGGCCATCGCGCAGGCGCGCGAGGCCTGGTGGTGGCACGTGGCCACCACCATCGTCGTGTTCGGCGCGTTGTTCATCGTGCTCAACCGCATGCTGAGCCACACCGTGATCGCGCCGATCGAGAACCGCAGCACCGTCTGGCGCGAGCTGGCCAGCAAGGACCCGCTCACTGGCGCGCTGAACCGCCGCAGCTTCGAGGAGCAGGCCAAGGCCCTGATGGGCGCCTGCAGCGCCAAGGGCGCGCCGCTGGCGCTGGTGGCGGTGGACATCGATCACTTCAAGCGCGTGAACGACAGCCATGGCCACGCGGTGGGCGATGCGGTGCTGAAGGAGTTTGCGCAGCGCATGCTGCAGGCCACCAAGCGGCGCGACTGCCTGTTCCGCCTGGGCGGCGAGGAGTTCGCGCTGTTGCTGCCGCACACCGACCTCGCGGCGGCCGCGGCATTGGCCGAGGTGCTGCGGCGCTCGCTGGGTGCCACGCCGTTCAGCGGTGTGGGCCGCCTGAGCGCCAGCTTCGGCGTGTCGGCGCTGCTGCCGGGCGATGGCCTCGAGGCGCTGATGTGCCGCGCCGACCAGGCGCTCTACGCGGCCAAGGCCAAGGGCCGCGACCGCGTGGAGTGCGCCGCGTTCAGCGGGCCGGAGCCCGCAGTGCCTGCCTGAGCGACTGGCCGAGCTCCGGCTTGTCGGCGAAGGGGTCGGTGGGGTTGCGGCCCATCACCACGTCTTCCAGCCGCGTCTGCACGCTCTTGAGCGCCTGCGGATGGCTGTAGATGTAGAAGCGGCGCTCGCGCATCGCATCGAACACCATCTGCGCCACCTGCTCGGCGGTGACCTTGCCGCTGGTGACGGCCTTGGTGCTCATCGCCTGCGCGACCAGCTGGCTGCGCGTAGGCTTCTGGCCCTTCAGCTCCTCGGGCCGGTTGCGATGGCTCTCGTGGATGCCGGTCGGCACGAAGAACGGGCACAGCACCGAGGCGCCGACCTGCTCGGTCACGAGGCTGAGGTCCTGGTAGAGCGTTTCGCTCAACGCCACGACCGCATGCTTGGTGACGTTGTACGCCCCCATGTTGGGCGCGTTCAGCAGCCCGGCCATCGACGCCGTGTTGACGATGTGGCCCTCGTACGACGGGTCCTGCTCGGCCGCCTCGAGCATCATCGGCGTGAACAGCCGCACGCCGTGCGCCACGCCCATCAGGTTGACGCCGACGATCCATTCCCAGTCGCGCAGCGTGTGCTCCCAGATCAACCCGCCCAGGCCGACGCCGGCGTTGTTGAACACGAAGTGCGGCGCGCCGAAGCGCGCCTTCGTCGCAGCGGCCATCGCCTCGAAGTCGGCTGCCTTGGACACGTCGAGCCTGAACGGCAGCACCGCCGCGCCCAGGCCCTCGATCTCGGCCACGGCCTTGTCCAGCGCATCCTGCTGCACGTCGGCCATGACGATGTTCATGCCTTCGCGCGCGGCGATGCGCGAGGCCTCGAGGCCGAAGCCCGATCCGGCGCCGGTGATGACCGCGGTGCGGCCCTTGAAAGTCTTCATGCTGGTTTGCCTTCTGCTTGCTTGATCTGGTAGCCGATGCGCGGAAAGTGCACATGCAGCGTGCCGGCGCGATCGTCGTGGCGCTCGATCACCACCTCGTGCTGCGTCAGCCCGACGAGCCGGCCGGTCACGGGATCGGTGGCGTAGTCGGTGGCCGAGACGACGACCGCCTCGCCGGGCTCGAAGCCCTGCCCCGGCTCCACCTGCGTGGGCGCATGGCCGGTGCTGGTGGCGGCCACCTCGAGCGCCTTGGCAGGCGCCATCGTCTCGTGGCGCCCGTGGCCGAAGCTCTGCACCCGCTGCTGCCAGGCGTTGAGCCGTGCATGCGGCTCGAGGATCTGCGCCACCGGCGGCGCGCGGCGCACGTACCACAGGCAGTGCGCCACAGAGAAGTCGGCGATCGACGCATCGTTGCCGCACAGGAAAGGCCGGCCGTCGGCCAGCTGCGCATCGAGCCAGCCGAGGTAGGTCGTGAACTGCGCGGTGGCATCGGACACGGTCTTGCGCGTCATGCCGCTGGTCATCGCGGCGCGGTCGGCCGCGAAGGCCTTGATCGCCTCGGGCGCCAGGCCCTTGAAGATCGCAGCGGCGCCGGGCGGCTGCATCGTGTAGGGAATCACGGTCCAGAACAGCGTGCTGTCGGACCATTGCGCCAGCGCCGGCGCGATCGGTGCGCCGCCGGGGTACAGCGTCGGCGACGGCTTGCGCTGCTCGAGCACCTGCGCGATCAGGGCGGTGTCGCAGTAGATGTCGGCGCCCACCTGCAGGAACGGCGTGCGGCGGTAGCCGCCGGTCAGCGCCACGACGTCGGGCTTGGGCAGCATCACCGGCACGGTGACCGACTGCCAATCCAGCCCCTTGAAGCCGAGGATCAGCCGCACCTTCTCGGAGAACGGCGACGAGGCGTAGTGATGAAGGATGAGTGAGTTCATGGGTTCCCCAGAGAATGACAGGGAACGCCTCGCGCCGTTGTCGCCTGTGCGTCAGGCTGTCGTTCAGTGCGGCATCGCGCGCGAGACGATCGATTCGAAATCGGTGGTGGCCGGCAGCAGGCCGAACACCGTGGCGTGTTCGCGCGCGAAGCGCGACGCGCAGAAGGCGTCGAACACGAAATCGGGGCTGTGCTGACGCAGCTGCGCCGCCTGCAGCACCAGTGCGAGCGAGCGGGCGAGGCGGCGTGCCTGGGATTCGTCGGCCACGCCGTCGATCGCGTCGGCCAGGTGCTGCACCTCGGCGTCGAGCGCCGGGTGCGCGCCGCGCGCCGGCGCCAGCTCCTGCTGCAGGGCCTCGGTGACCTGCGAGCCGCGCAGCGCGCGCAGCAGGTCGAGCGCCATGATGTTGCCCGCCCCCTCCCAGATGGAGTTCAGCGGCATCTCGCGGTAGATGCGCGCCATCACGCCCTCGCCGCCCTCTTCCACATAGCCGTTGCCGCCGAGGCATTCCATCGCCTCCTGCGCGAACGCACTGCCGCGCTTGCAGACCCAGAACTTCGCCACCGGCGTGATCAGCCGGCGCATCACGGCCTCGAAGCCGCCCGGGTCCTGGCCGTTCTCGGTGCGGTCGATCGCGCGGGCGAGGCGCAGCGCGAGCGCCGTGGCGGCCTCGCTCTCGAGCGCCAGGTCGGCCAGCACGTTGAGCATCAGCGGCTGCTCGACCAGCGGCTTGCCGAAGGCCCTGCGCTCGGCGCAGTGGTGCAGCGCGATCGACAGCGCATGGCGCATCAGGCCGGCCGTGCCGAGCGCGCAATCGAGCCGCGTCAGCGCGCCCATCGCCAGGATCTGCGGCACGCCGCGGCCTTCATCGCCGACCAGCCATGCGGTGGCGCCGTGGAACTCGACCTCGGAGCTGGCGTTGGCATGGTTGCCGAGCTTGTCCTTCAGGCGCTGAATGCGCAGCGCGTTGACCTGCCCATCCGGCAGGATGCGCGGCAAGAAGAAGCAGCTCAGGCCGCCGGGCGCCTGCGCCAGCACCAGGAACGCATCGCACATCGGCGCGGAGAAGAACCACTTGTGTCCGGTGAGGCGGTAGGCCCGGCCCCAGGGCGTGTCGGCCTCGAAGGCCGCCTGCGTGGTGTTGGCGCGCACGTCGGAGCCGCCTTGCTTTTCGGTCATGCCCATGCCGAGCGTGACCGCGGTCTTGTCCTCGAAGGGCAGGAAGCGCGCGTCGTACAGCGGGCTGGTGATGCGCGGCATCCAGGCCTGCGCGATGGCCGGGTTGGCGCGCAGCGCCGGCGTGACCGCATAGCTCATCGACACCGGGCACAGCGTGGAAGGCTCGAGCTCGGTGAACAGCATGAAGGCCGCCGCGCGCTCGACGTGGGCGCCCGGGCCGCGCGCCCACGGCGCGCCGTGCAGCCCATGCTGCAGCGCGCTCTTCATCAGGACGTGGTAGCTGGGATGGAACTCCACCTGGTCGATGCGGCGGCCGAAGCGGTCGTGCGTGTGCAGCGCGGGCTGGTGCAGGTTGGCCAGCCGCGCATGCTCCTGCATCGTGGCCGAGCCGGCCTCGGCGCCCAGCGCATGGAAGTGCTCGCGGTCGTAGCCGGGGTGGTGGAAGGCCAGCGCGTCCTGCAGCGGCTTGTTGGCGGTGAAGAGATTGAGATCAGCCAGCGGCGTGCTCTGGTTGAACACCTCATGAGTCTGGATGCTCATCGCGCGCTCCTCAACATCTCGACATGGGGGATGCCGTCTTCGAGGTACTCGGCCGAGACGGTCTCGAAGCCGACGGCCTGGTAGTAACGCTGCAGGTGGGCCTGCGCACTGATGCGCACCGCGAGCCCGGGCCAGATCCGGTCGCAGCCGCCCACGCCTTCGATCATCAGCAGCCGGCCGCTGCCGTTGCCGCGCGCCGATGCATCGGTGACCACGCGGCCGATCGAGGGCTCGTCGTACTTGTAGCCCGGGTCGACGAGGCGCAGGTAGGCGACCAGCTTGCCCTCGCCGTTGCGGCCCAGCAGGTGCCAGGCGTGGGGGTCCAGCCCGTCGGCATCGACGTAGTCGCAGTGCTGTTCGAGGTTGAAGACCCGCTGGCGCAGGGCCAGCGCTTCATAGAGGGCATGGATGCCCAGTTCCTCGAAACGCGACCAGTGCCAGCTGAGGGCCATGACGAAACCTTTCTACATGAGTTTGACGAGCTGCTTGCCGAAGTTCCTGCCCTTGAGCAGGCCGAGGAAAGCTTCGGGCGCCGATTCGATGCCGTTGGCCACGCTCTCGCGGTACTTCAGTTTGCCGGTGGCGACCAGCGTGCCCAGTTCCTTGAGCGCCTGCGGCCACACCTCCATGTGCTCGCTGACGATGAAGCCCTCGATCTTCATGCGGTTGGTGAGGATCAGCTGGGGCGCCGCCATCGGGATCGGTTCGCCGTTGTACCCCGAAATCATCCCGCACATCGCGACGCGGCTGAAGGCATTGGCATTGAGCATCACCGCGTCGAGGATCATGCCGCCCACGTTCTCGAAGTGGCCATCGATGCCGTCCGGACAAGCCTGCTTCAGCGCGGCCGAGAGCGACTTCAGGTCCTTGTGCTGCTTGTAGTCGATGCAGGCATCGAAACCCAGCTCGTCGGTCACGTAGGCGCACTTGTCGGCGCCGCCGGCGATGCCCACCGCGCGCGCACCGCGTGCCTTGGCGAGCTGGCCCACGGCGCTGCCCACCGCGCCGCTGGCGGCGCTGACCACGACCGTTTCGCCTTCCTTCGGCGCGATGAGCTTCACGAGCCCGTACCACGCGGTGACGCCGGGCATGCCGACCGCGCCGAGGTAGGCGGCGAGCGGGATGTGCGCGGTGTCGACCTTGCGCAGCGAGCCGGGTTGGGCCGCGTTGACCACCGAATACTGCTGCCAGCCGCCCATGCCGACGACCTTGTCGCCGGGCTGGAAGCCCTCGTGCCGGGAAGCCACCACCTCGCCGACGGTGCCGCCGATCATCACCTCGTTCAGCGGTTGCGGCTGCGCGTAGCTCTTGCTGTCGTTCATGCGGCCGCGCATGTAGGGATCGAGGCTCAGGAAGTGGTGGCGCACCAGCACCTGGCCCGGCTGCAGCTCGGGGACCGGCGATTCGACGAGCTTGAAGTTGCTGGCGGTGGCCTCGCCTTCGGGGCGGGAGGCGAGGAGGATCTGCTTGTTCATCATGGAATGTTCCCTTTCGTTCAATCCGACGCATTCAGGCGCTGGATCTTCCGCCCGCCGGCCGGCAGGCCTTTCATGTACTTGAAGGTACCGGTCGCATGCGCCACCAGCGCGCCCTTCTCGTCGAACACCGAGCCTTCGCAGAAAGCCATCGATGCGGTCTTGTGCAGCAGCGTGCCGACCGCCCGCAGCTCGCCGAGGCCGGGCCGCATGAAGCTGGTCTTCATCTCGACGGTGACCACGCCGGGCGGGATGGTGCCGGTGGCGGGGTCGGGCGAGCGCGCGGCGTGGGCCATCGCCACGTCGAGCAGCGTCATCGTGACGCCGCCATGCGCGACGCTCCAGCTGTTGGTCAGCTCCTCGCGCAGCGGCAACACGATCTCGGCTTCGCCGGCCTCGAACCTGCGCAGCTGCATGCCGAGCAGTTCGACGAAGGGGATGCGGACAAGGAACTCCATCAGCCGTGCACGATCGACACGCCGCCGTCGACCGCGAGGATCTGCCCGGTGATGTGCTTGCCGGCGGGCGATGCGAACAGCAGCGCCGCGCCCTTCAGGTCGTCGTCGTCGCCGATGCGGCGCAGCGGCGCGTTGGCCGCGAGGTTGTCGACGCCCACGCGCGCCAGCGTGCCCTGGGTCATCTTGCTCGGGAACATGCCCGGCGCGAGCGCATTCACCGTGATGCCGTAAGGGCCCCACTCGGCTGCCAGCGTGCGCGTGAAGTTGACGACCGCGCCCTTGCTGGTGCCGTAGGCGATGTACTTCATCGTGCTCGGCGCGCCCGACAGCCCGGCGATCGAGGCCACGTTGATGATGCGGCCCTGCCGGCGCGGGATCATGCTCAGCTTGCCCACCGCCTGGCTCATCAGGAACACGCTGCGGATGTTGAGGTCCATCACCTTGTCCCAGGCTTCCAGCGGGTAGTCCTCGGCCGGCGCGCCCCAGGTGGCGCCTGCGTTGTTGACCAGGATGTCGATCTGGCCCAGGCGCTCCATCGCCTCGGTGGCCACGCGCTGGATCTGCTCGGGATCGCTGGCGTCGGCGGCGATCCAGCGGGTGTCGATGCCCTTGGCCTGCAGGTCGGCCGCAGCCTCCTCCAGGTCGGCCGCCTTGCGCGAGGTCAGCAGGATCTTGGCGCCGGCTTCGCCGAGGCTCTCGGCGATCTGCAGGCCCAGGCCGCGGGAGCCGCCGGTGACGAGCGCGGTCTGGCCGGTGAGGTCGAACAACTGCTGGATCGGTGTGCTCATGGGGGATGGTTCCTCAGGTGTAGAAGTCCACCACCTGCCGCGTCTCGCGCAGCGGCCCGAGCTGCGCGCTCACGGCCTTGTGATGGGGATGGGTCTGGTAGGCGTCGAGCGACGCCGCGTCGTCGAAGCTGGAGACCAGCACCACGTCGGCGTTGGCCTCCAGCCCTTCGGTCTTGATGCCGACGTCGAACTCGCGCATGCCCGGCACCAGGGCCTTGCAGCTGTCGAGCAGCGCCTTGAAGCGCGGCGCGTCGGCCGGGTCCTTGAGCTTCCAGATGACGATGTGGCGCAGCATCACTCGGCCTCCTTCATGCGCGAGCGCAGATAGATCAACACCACGCCCACCGCCGCGGCGATGCCGCCCGCCACGGCCAGCGTGCCGCCGAACGCGACGCTGCGCTGCGAGACGAACACGCTGAGGCACAGCACCAGCAGCCCGCCGTAGATCAGCACCCAGATCAAGGTCTCGAGGGTGGAAGCCTTCATCGGCAACTCTCCGCGAAGAAAATGTCAGAACCAGGCGTCCTGCATTTCGCGGCAGGTCGCATCGCGCGACGCGACTACGCCCAGCCAGGCATCGATCTTCGGGAGTTCGAAGTGGAAGAAGTAGCGCGCGGCCGCTAGCTTGCCACGGTGGAAATCCTCGCCCGGCGCGGCGCCGGCCTGCAGCCCGCGTCCGGCCGCCATCGCCACATCCAGCCACAGCCACGCGAGCACCATGTGGCCGGAGGCCTGCAGGTAGGGCGTGGCATTGGCCAGCGCCTCCTCGGGCACGCCGGTGGCCCAGGCCGCCTTGGTGCTGCTGCCCACGCGCTCGAGGGCGCGGGCCAGCGCGGTGGCGTGCTCGGCCAGGCCCGGCACCTGCCCGGCCTGCTGGATCGTCTCGCTGATGCGGGTGGCCAGCAGCTTCAGGCCGGCGCCGCCATCCATCACCACCTTGCGGCCCAGCAGGTCCATCGCCTGGATGCCGTGCGTGCCCTCGTGGATCATGTTCAGGCGGTTGTCGCGCCAGTACTGCTCGACCGGAAAGTCGCGCGTGTAGCCGTAGCCGCCATGCACCTGGATCGCCAGGCTGTTGGCCTCCAGGCACCATTCACTGGGCCAGCTCTTGGCGATCGGGGTCAGCACCTCCAGCAGCAGGCCGGCCTCGGCGGCCGCAGGCTGCTCCCCACTGTGCTGCTCATCGACGAGGCGCGCGCAATACAGCTCCAGCGCCAGGCCACCCTCGACATACGCCTTCTGCGCCAGCAGCATGCGCCTGACGTCGGCATGCTCGACGATGCGCACCTGCGGCTGCGCGGCATTCTTGCCGCCGGGGCCGACGGGCCGGCCCTGCGGCCGGTTGCGCGCGTAATCCAGGCTGGCTTCGTAGCCGGCATAGCCCAGCATCACCGCGCCCAGGCCGACGCCGATGCGCGCCTCGTTCATCATGTGGAACATGCAGCGCAGGCCTTCGCCGGGCTTGCCGACCAGGTAGCCGATCGCTCCCGCGCCCCCGCGCACCGGGAACCTGCCCTCGCCGAAGTTCAGCAAGGTGTTGGTCGTGCCGCGATAGCCGAGCTTGTGGTTCAGCCCCGCAAGCGCGACGTCGTTGCGCTCGCCGGTCAGCCGGCCTTCGGTGTCGACCAGCTGCTTCGGCACGATGAACAGCGAGATGCCCTTCACGCCCGGCAGCGGCTTGCCGTCGGGCCCGGGGATCTTGGCCAGCACGAGGTGGACGATGTTCTCGGTGATCTCGTGCTCGCCGGCAGAGATCCACATCTTGTTGCCCTTGAGCCGGTAGCGCGGGCCCAGCGGGTCGCTCTCGAAATCGGCGCCGTCGGGCGTCGCACGCGTGGCCACGTCGCTCAACGACGAGCCGGCCTGCGGCTCGCTCAGGCACATGGTGCCGAACCAGCGCCCGGCGAACTCGTTGGCCGCGAACACCGTCTTCTGCAGCGGCGTTCCATGCGCCATCAGCAGGCTGGCATTGCCGCTGGTCAGCATGGCGTAGCCGCCCATCGCGACGCTGGCCTTCGAGAAGAAGGCATTGCCGGCCATCTCGATCGTGCAGGGCAGCTGCATGCCGCCCACGTCGTAGTCCTGCGCGGCCGCCAGCATGCCGCTCTCGGCATAGGCCAGCGCGGCCTCGTGCGTGGCCTGCGGCAGGTGCACACGCTCGCCGTCGAAATGCGGCTCCTGCGTGTCGGCCAGGCGATTGAAGGGCGCGAACTTCTCGCGCGCGATGCGTTCGCAGGTGTCGAGCACCTGCGCGAAGGTCTCGCGCGAGTGCTCGGCAAAACGGGCGCGACGGGTCAGCGATTCGACGCCGAGCCAGTCATCCAGCAGAAAGTCGAGCGTCGAACGGAACGTCATCGCGCCACCTCTCGGTTACAGCACCTCGAACACGCCGGCGGCACCCATGCCGCCGCCGATGCACATGGTGACGCAGACCTTCTTCGCGCCGCGGCGCTTGCCTTCGATCAGCGCATGGCCGGTAAGGCGCTGGCCGCTCACGCCGTAGGGGTGGCCCACGGCGATGGCACCGCCGTTGACGTTGAGCCGGTCCATCGGGATGCCGAGCGTGTCGGCGCAGTACAGCACCTGCACCGCGAAGGCCTCGTTCAGCTCCCACAGGTCGATGTCCTGCACGCTCAGACCCAGGCGCTTGAGCACCTTGGGCACCGCGAACACCGGGCCGATGCCCATCTCGTCGGGCTCGCAGCCGGCCACCGCAAAGCCGAGGAAGCGGCCGAG
>Ga0207706_10004062_pt1 | contig 13834 bp, 13 predicted proteins | sample KBSC53metaG_FD_184318 | JGI IMG/M metagenome (GOLD analysis project Ga0207706, IMG submission 184318) | Corn rhizosphere microbial communities from Kellogg Biological Station, Michigan, USA - KBS C5-3 metaG (SPAdes) (version 2) | ecosystem: Host-associated > Plants > Roots > Rhizosphere > Soil ... | reverse complement strand
GATCCACTTGATGTCGCGCCGCACCGCGCGGGCGATGCGGTCCATCAGCGGCTGGCAGGGCTGGCCCGGCGTCTGCGCGCCTGGGAAGTTGCCATCGGCGGGCTGGCCCAGGCCGCCCTGGTAGGTGAGCGCCATCATCTGCGCGCGGTAGGCCATCGGATTCTCGAGGAAGTCGTCGATCACCACCAGGTCGCGCTCGGCGCACGCCGCCTGCAGGCGGGCCGGCCCGTCCTCGGTGCCGAAGGCAGGGGCGGCGCGCAGCTTCATCCAGGCCGGCTCGTCGTCGGGCGCGGGGCCGCCGTCGTCCAGGGCATAGCCGATCGACTGCGTGCGGGCCAGCTCCGGCGCCAGGGCCAGCGCCAGCCGGTGGCTCGCCACCGCCTCGGGCAGGCGGTCGAGGTGGTAGCGCATCAGCGACAGCGCATGGTGCAGCGCGCCTTGCTGCGGCGCGAGCTCGGCGGCCCGCGCATAGTGGTGCTCGGCCTCGGCCAGCTGCTCGAGCCGGGCATGCAGCGCGGCGAGCGCAGCATGGGCCTCGGCGTCGTCAGGCGACAGCTCGCAGGCGCGGCGCAGGTGCGCCAGGGCCTCGTCGGGCTGGCCCGCCTGCGCCAGCGCCCGCCCGAGGTTGAGCCGGAAGTCGGCCGCCTCCGGCCGCAGGCCCGCCGCCTTGCGCATCAGCGCGATGCCGATCATCCCCTGGCCGAGGCCCAGGTAGGCCAGGCCGCTCAGGTGCAGCGCCTCCGGGTGATCCGCCTGCAGGATCAGCGCCTGCTGGTAATGGGAGAACGCGGCCTGCAGCTGGCCGCGGGCGTGGAGTTCGCGGCCCTTCGCCAGCAAGGTGTCGACATCGGGCGGAGGAGGGGATTTCTGGGCGGCCATGCCCGCATTTTGCGGTGGTGGCGGCCTGCTAGCATCCTTCGCATGCCAGACACCCTCATCATCGCCACCCGCGAGAGCCGCCTCGCGTTGTGGCAGGCCGAGCATGTGCGCGACCTGCTGCGCTCGCGCTTCGGCCTCGCGGTCGACCTGCTGGGCATGACCACCCGCGGCGACCAGATCCTCGACCGCACGCTGTCCAAGGTGGGCGGCAAGGGCCTGTTCGTCAAGGAGCTCGAGACCGCGCTCGACGAAGGGCGCGCCCACCTCGCGGTGCATTCGCTCAAGGATGTGCCGATGGACCTGCCGGCCGGCTTTGCGCTGGCAGCCGTGCTCGAGCGCGAGGACCCGCGCGACGCGCTGGTCTCGCCGCGCTTCGAGTCTCTGGAGGCGCTGCCGCAGGGCGCCTGCGTCGGCACCTCGAGCCTGCGCCGCGTGGTGCTGCTCAAGGCCCTGCGGCCCGACCTGCGCATCGAGCCGCTGCGCGGCAACCTCGACACCCGGCTGCGCAAGCTCGACGACGGCCAGTACGACGCGATCGTGCTCGCGGCCGCCGGCCTCAAGCGGCTGGGCCTGGCGAGCCGTATCCGTGCGGTGTTCGAGCCGATGCAGATGATCCCCGCGGCCGGCCAGGGTGCGCTGGGCATCGAGGTGCGCGAAGACAACACGGCACTGCGCGAGCAGCTCGCCGCGTTGATCCACCGGCCGACCTGGCTCGCGGCGCATGCCGAACGCGCCGTGTCGCGTGCGCTCGGCGGCAGCTGCAGCATGCCGCTGGCTGCGCACGCCACACTCGACGGCGGCACGATGCGCCTGCAGGCCGCGCTCGGCCACCCCGAGCAGTTCGAGCGGCCGCTGCTGCAGGTGGCGCTCGAGGCATCGGTGGCCGACGAACCGGCTGCGCGAGCGCTCGGCGAGCGCGCGGCCGCGGCCTTGCGCGCCCAGGGCGCCGACGGCTACCTGCCGCCCCGGGCCTGAGCCAGACGCGCACGATGCGGGTGCTGGTGACACGGCCGCAGCCCCAGGCCGACGAGTGGGTGGCGCGGCTGCGCGCGGAGCAGGTCGATGCACAGGCCTTGCCACTGCTCGAGATCGGCGATCCGGCCGATGCGGGGCCGGTACGGGCGGCGTGGCGCGCGCTGGCCGGCGAGGCGCTGGTCGTCTTCGTCAGCCCCAACGCGGTGGCCCGCTTCTTCGCGCTGAAGCCGACCGATGCCGCCTGGCCCGCCGGCACGCGCGCCGGCGCCACCGGCCCCGGCACCTCGGCGGCGCTGCTCGCCGCGGGCGTGCCGGCCTCGGCGATCGTCGAGCCGCCGGCCGAGGCCGGGCAGTTCGATTCCGAGGCGCTGTGGGCCTGCCTGGCGCCGCTGCGCGACTGGCGCGGCGCGCGTGTGCTGATCGTGCGCGGCGAGGGTGGCCGCGACTGGCTGGCCGCCGCGCTCCAGGCGCAGGGGGCCAACCTGCGCTTCGTGGAGGCCTACCGGCGCATCGCCCCCCGGCTCGATGCAGCCGGCCGGGCGCTGCTGGCCGATGCCATCGCCCGACCGGCCGGGCACCTGTGGCTGTTCAGCAGCTCGGAGGCGGTGGGCCACCTCGGCGCCCTCGCGCCGGGGGCGGAATGGACGCAGGCCAGGGCCTTCGCGTCGCATCCCCGCATCGCGGCCACGGCCCGAACGTTGGGCTTCGGCCACGTCATGCAGGTCGGGCCGGCGTTTTCGGTGGTGCTGCAGGCCTTGCGCGAAGGCTGACTACATACAATCGCCCGCACCGTGAACCAGCCGCAGCCGCCGTCCTCTTCCCCAACGCCCGCCCAAGCGCTGCCGCCGCAGCCGCTGCCGGTGCCCGTGATGCCCGCCTCCGCGGCGAGCGCCTCGTTCGGCGTGCGCTGGCTGACCGTGGGCGCCATCCTGCTCGGCGTCGTGACCGTCGGCAGCCTGGCGCTGGCGCTCAGCGTGCAGCAGCGGGTGCGCGGGCTGGAGCGCGAGCTGGTCAAGCGCCAGCAGGAGAGCCACACCGAAGCCGCCGAGGCGCGCGTGGTCGCGCGCCAGGCGCAGGATGTCTCGCGCGATGCTGCGGCCAAGGTCGCGCTGCTCGAGGCGCGCGTCAGCGAAGCCTCGCTGCAGCGCAGCCAGATCGAGGACCTGATCCAGTCGCTCTCGCGCTCGCGCGACGAGAACATCGTTTCCGATGTGGAGTCGGCGCTGCGCGTGGCGCTGCAGCAGACCGCGATCACCGGCAGCGCCGAGCCGCTGGTGGCCGCGCTGCGGCAATCCGACGAGCGGCTCGCACGCTACAACCAGCCACGGCTGGAGCGCGTGCGCCGCGCCATCGCGCGCGACCTCGACCGCGTCAAGGCCGTGGGCGTGATCGACATCTCGGCACTGACGATCAAGCTCGACGAGGCGGTGCGCCTGGTCGACGAACTGCCGCTGCTCTCGGTGGCGGCCGATGCGCACAAGGCGCGCACCACGCCGCATGCCGCTGCGCAGGAGGCCGCGAAGGCGGCATCGAAGGCCGCGTCGGCGCCGCAGCCCACCCGGGGCCGTGACGGCGATGCCTGGCTGCGCTGGGTGGCCGATGGCTGGCGCACCGTGTCACAACAGGTGTGGGACGAGACCCGCGGCCTGGTGCGCGTGACGCGCATCGACGTGCCCGAGGCGATGCTGGTCGCGCCGGAGCAGGCCTACTTCCTGCGCGAGAACCTGAAGCTGCGCCTGCTCAATGCCCGCCTGGCGCTGCTGAGCCGCCAGTTCGAGACCGCGCAGACGGACCTGCGCGACGCCCAGGGCGCGCTCGACCGCTACTTCGACCGCAGCACCAAGCGCGTCAGCAGCGCGAGCGAGCTGGTGCGGCAGGTGGCGGCGCAGGCCCGGCTCGTCAGCGTGCCGCGACCCGATGAAACCCTGGCCGCGCTCACCGCCGCGGCCGCGGGCCGCTGAGCCAGGGACCCACGACAACGATGCGCGCGGTCATCTGGCTGGTCCTGCTGTTCGTGGTGGCGGTGGTCGCCGCCTCCACCCTCGGCCGCAACGACGGCCTCGTGAGCTTCTATTGGGGCAGCTGGCGGCTGGACCTGTCGCTCAACCTCTTCCTGTTCGGCTTCCTCGTCAGTTGCGTCGTGCTGGTCACCGTGATCCAGGCGATGCATGCGCTGCTGAGCCTGCCGGCGCGCGCGCGCGAGTGGCGGGTGCTGCGCCGTGAGCGCGCCGCCGAGGGCGCGCTGCGCGAGGCGTTGGCCGAGCTGTTCGCCGGCCGCTATAGCCGGGCGCAGAAGGCCGCCCAGCGCGCGCTGACCATCCAGGAGAGCACGCCCGAGCTCGAGCAGGACCAGGAGCTGCGGGTGCTGAGCCATCTGCTGGCGGCCAGCAGCCTGCACCGCCTGCTCGACCGGCCGCGCCGCGACGAGCAGATGCGCCGCGTGTTCCAAATGTCGCGCAAGGGCACGATCCCGCGCGCGGCCGACGACGGCGCGCGCCTGCTCGCGGCCGAATGGGCCCTCGACGACCGCGATGCCGCGCGCGCGCTCGAGCTGCTGTCGGAGCTGCCGGCCGGCACCGCCCGCCGCATCCAGGCGCTGCGCATCCGGCTGCAGGCCAGCCGGCTCGACCACCAGCCGCTCGAGGCGTTGCGCACCGCGCGGCTGCTCGCCAAGCACCAGGGCTTCTCGCGCGTCGCCGCACAAGGGCTGCTGCGCTCGCTGGCCTGCGAGGCGCTCGATGCGGCGCACGACGCCGACCAGCTGCGCCGCGTGTGGCAGCAGTTCGACGCGGCCGACCGGCGCGATCCATGGGTCGCCTCGCGCGCCGCTAGCCGTGCCGCCGCGCTGGGCGCGAGCGACGAAGGCCGCACCTGGCTGCGCCCGTTCTGGGACAGGATGGGCGAGCTGTCGGCCGACGAACGGGAGCAGCTGGCCGGTGCGCTGATCGATGCGATCAGTGGCCTCGGCCCCGATTGGCTGCAGCGGCTCGAGGCGGCGCTCACCGCCTTTTCGCACGAGCCGGCCGTGGTGGCGGCGGTGGGCGCGGCGTTTGCAGAGCGTCAGCTGTGGGGCAAGGCGCGCCGCCTGCTGGAAGACGCGGCCCGCTCGCCTCGGCTCGATGGCCGGATGCGCCGGCGCGCCTGGCGCCAGCTGGCCGCGCTCGCCCGGCAGGACGGCGACGAAGACCGGGTCGCCCAGTGCGAGCACGAGGCGGCGCAGATCGATTGAACAAAAAGCTTGTACAGAACGAAAAAATCCCGTTATACTGCGAGGCTTCGCGGCTGTAGCTCAGTTGGATAGAGTACTTGGCTACGAACCAAGGGGTCGTGGGTTCGAATCCTGCCAGCCGCGCCAGAATTTCGGTTCTAGATCAACGGGTTAGATGCTAAGCGTCTAGCCCGTTCGTCTTTGTGCCGGCCTTCTCCGCGACTTTTGCGCGACTTTCGTTTCAACTGGCCACTGCTCCCGCGTTGGCCAAAGCTCAGCAGCGTGGTGCGATCACAGGTCGTGAAGTCCCCGCTGATCGAGTGCCCCAGCAGCAGCGCCCGGTCCTCTTCGCTCATGCCGGCATTGCGCAGCGAATAGGCGTGATCGCCATTGCCGCCAAACTCGGTCATTCTGGCGATCTCGGCCGCCGAGTTGACTGCCTTCGTACGTGAACGAACCCCCGAACGTGATGCGTTCGCTGCCGTGCAAGTCACTACATCACCACGTGATGCGATCCAACTTCCTACACCTCCTTTGCCGCGTTGCGTGAGCGGTTGTGCCGAGGAGCGCTGCGCGCATGTCGCGAAACGCCCGCAGCAATCGTGGCGTCCCACGGTGCGGGTGTGGGAAAGACCTCCTCCAGAAACGCGATGAACGCCTTGACGTTCGGGCTTCCACGGCGGCTCTCTGGCCAGACGGCGGTGATCGTCGAGCTATCGACCGAGAACTCATTGAGAACGGGCACCAGCAGTCCGCGCTCGACATATGGCGCTGCGATGAATGATGCCGACATGCCGATGCCGCCGCCGGCGGCAAGCACCTCGACGACGGCATCGCTGACGTCCACCACGATGGCAGCGTCGGGCGTGAACTCGGTGGTGCGGCTTCCGACCTTGAAAGTCCAGCGCAGGGTCTGCCCAGACGTCTGGTATCGGAAGTTCACGCAGTCATGGTCCTTCAGATCCTCAGGCTTGCGAGGCGTGCCGCGTGCCGCGAGATATGACGGTGAAGCGAAAGCGCTGATCCTGACGGGTGCGAGGCCGCGGGAGATCAAATTGGAATCGGCGAGATTGCCAATGCGAATGGCCACGTCGATCCCTTCTTCAACAAGATTGACGAACCGGTCATTCAGCCGGAGGTCGATCCTGAGCTTCGGATAGCGACGACGAAATTCCGGCAGCGCGGGAGCCAGCAAGCGCGTGCCGATGGGCAGCGGCGCCGCGACTTTCAACATCCCCGCGGGCTCGGAACGCACGGCCGCTGCGGACTGGACCACATCTTCCGCGGCTCGCAGCAGGTGCAACGCCCTCTCGTGCAGTTCGCGCCCCTCCGGGGTCAGAGCGAGCGAACGGGTGGTGCGTGTGAACAGGCGCACGCCCAATTGCTGCTCCAGGCGTTGGATCGTCTTGCTGACCGCCGACGGCGAGACGGACAACGACTGCGCCGCTGCCGTGAAGCTGCCGTAGGACGCTGCGCGCGCGAACGCGACGATGCCGGTGAGACGGTCCAAACTGATCTGTTCTGCCATGGCATAAAACATGTGAGCTGCCGCGGGATTATCAAATGGGGCGCGAATATCGACACTCCTGTTCGACCCAGCCCGTTCAATCAAGGAGAGTGCAATGACGACAGGATCGATGAAGGCAGTCAGGCTGCACAAGTTCGGAGGCCCTGAGGTGCTGGTCTACGAGGAGGCCCCCGTCCCCGAACTGAGGTCGGGTGAAGTGCTCGTGCGCGTTCACGCGGTGGGCATCAACCCTCCCGACTGGTACCTGCGCGAGGGGTACAAGATGCTGCCGCCCGAGTGGCAGCCGAAAGTGACTTTTCCGACCATTCTTGGGACGGATGTATCCGGTGTCGTCGAAGCTGTCGCCGCTGACGTTGCCGATTTCGCCGTTGGCGACGAGGTCTATTCAATGGTTCGCTTTCCCAGCGGCCTCGCCGGAGAAAGCCGGGCCTACGCGGAGTTCGTCAGCGTGCCCGCGTCGGAAGTCGCACTCAAGCCCATCGGCATCGACCACATGCACGCCGCAGGCGCGCCCATGTCGCTGTTGACGGCGTGGCAATTCCTGATCGAGCTGGGGCACGATGAACCGAACCCGCTTCAACCGTACAGGCATGAACCCGTGCGCTTGGATGGCCGGACCGTGCTCGTCAACGGTGCCGCGGGTGGCGTGGGGCACTTCGCAGTCCAGCTGGCCAAATGGCAAGGCGCTCGCGTGATCGCCGTGGCTTCCGGCGAGCACGAGGAATTTCTGCGCGACCTCGGTTCGGACGAATTCATCGACTACACCAAGACGAAACCTGAGGAGGTCGTTCGCGGCGCCGACCTTGTCCTCGACGCGGTAGGGGGGCCGAGCACCGGCCGCTTCTTGCAGACCCTCAAGCGTGGTGGAGCGCTGTTCCCGATCTTTCCCCTCGGCTTCTCGGGCGCCGACGAGGCGGAGAAGCTGGGCGTTACCGTGTCGACAACGCAGGTTCGATCGAGTGGCGCTCAGCTCGCGAAAGTGGGGAAATTGCTCGCGGCCGGAACGGTTCGCGTCGTGGTCGAGCGCAGCTTTGCGCTGGCAGATGCACGCAAGGCGCACGAGCGAGCAGCTCGTGGGCACATTCGAGGAAAGATCGTGCTCACGGTCCGCTGAGGCGGCCACTCGCAGTGGCTGCTGCGCGAGACCGCCCGTCAATCCTGCCTGGTGGTCTCGATGTCAGCGAATACCGAGAGAACACATCAATGAATGACTTAGGAAGACACCAGTGGCAACGATCAAGGACGCCGTCGAAGACTTGCTCAATCACCGGCATCTGACTGTCGATGAAGCGGCCGACCGACACTTTGGTCCCACCTTCCGCCAACGCACGAATGGGCACTGGGACGATCGCGACGCATTTCTAGACCGCATCGTCTCGCTTCGAGAGCTCGTCGATCACTGCGACATCACCGTCCTGGATGAGCTTGTCGATGGCGAACGCTACGCAGAACGCCATGTCATCGAACTCATCAAGCGCGACAAGGGGCGGATCGTGCAAGAGGTCTATGTGTTTGCGCAGCGCGATCCCGACGGGCGTTTCGGTTGCATCGAGGAGGCAACGGTGATGCTGGATCGGTGATCGGGCGCGCTGACCTGTTTTTCTTTGTGCGCTCACTCCAGGGGGGCCCAGCTCTCGCGCTCGATGCGCGCCGCCTCTTCGGGCGGCAGCGAGTGGGCGTCGTGCCACAGCACGGCCGCCACCGTGTAGCAGCTCTCCGGATCGGCATCCGGGCACATGCGCCCCAGTGCGCGGGTGCAGCGGCTGACCCAGGCTTGTCGGCTCATCGTCGGCAGTTGGAGTTCCATGGCGTGAGGGGGGAAAGTAGGTTGTGGTCGTTCGCCGGGGACATCCCGGCATGCGAGAGGCTAAAAGCAGGCCTGCGAACGATCAGCAGGGGAGTGGCTCGACGGCACGTCAGGCGTTGCTGACGGCGGCGTCACCCCCATGCCAGGATCAGGTGCTCCGGCGCGAGCGCCTGCAGGAAACTCCGCGCGTCGAACAGCTCGCCTGCGGCGAAGGCGCCGCCGGCATGACGATCGCCCGCGAGGATTCGTTGCACGGCCTCGCAGGCCAGCGGCGCGGTCACGGCATAGATGTCGCGACCCAGCACCAGCGCTTCGCGCATATCGCTTCCGCGGCGCGCCTTCACGTGCAATGCGAAGCGTTGGTCGGAGCGCCCGCTCGCGTCGGTGGCCTTCGGCGCGGGCGTGGTGGCGTCCCTCAGCTCACGCAGCGGCGCTTGATTGAGGTAGTGATGCAACTCCCGAGTGCGCAGGTGCCGCGCGATGACGACGACCTCGGAGAACGGCAGCGCCACCATGTCCTGCTCGCCCAAGGGGGCGGGAAACGCCCATGACCTCGTCGGCGCGGGCTGAGGCAGAGGCACGAGCCGGCCATCGGCGACCACCAGGCGTTGGGCGGTGTTGCGCTGGCCGGTCATGCGGGTGCCGGCGGTGGGATGCCAGCTGTCGAGCGCCGTGCCGATCTCGATCTCGTCGGCCTCCGGCCAGCTACCGACCACGGCCGTGGCCATCAGGTCGGCGAGCCCGCCGTAGAAGCCCATTGCCGGCAGCACCACGACGCCCGCGTCGCGGGCTGCGGCGTCGAAGCCTTCGAACGTCGCCAGGGCGCTCGGCTGCTCGGCGGTGACGTCGAGGTAGTGGATGCGGGCCCGCAGGGCTGCGGAGGCCACCGCGTGCGCCGTGTCGAGGAACGGCCCGGCGCAGTTGATCACCGCGCTGGCGCCGCTCAAGGCCCCGTCCAGCGAAGCCGCATCGTCGAGGTCGGCGCGGGCCACCGGCACGCCGCGCTGCTCGAAACCCGCCGCCGCGAGCCGCGTGGCGTCGCGCCCGATGGCGCGCGGGGTGAAGCCGCGGCGCAGCAACTCGGCGACGACGAAGCGGCCGGTGTGGCCGGAGGCGCCGACAACGGCGATCACGCTGGAAGAGGGCATGGGGAGCTCCTTTGTTGCGATACAGACCTGTCTGTTCCTTTGATGCTACGTACAGGTCTGTATCGCGTCAAGCGTCTCCGGGTTAACATCCTCGCCAGTCACCATGAACACCAAGACCTCCCCCGACCCCGGCACTGCCGAAGTGCGCCAGCGTGTGCTCGAGACCGCTTCCGAGTTGTTCTACCGGCAAGGCGTGCGCGCCGTCGGGGTGGACCTCGTGGTCGAGAAGGCCGGTGTGGCCAAGACCAGCCTGTACCGCCATTTCCGCACCAAGGACGACCTGATCGCGGCCTTCCTGCGCCGCGAGGACGAAGACTTCTGGGGCACGTGGGACCGTGTCGCGCATGCGCATGCCGCCGATGCGGCCGCGGAGCTCGATGCGCACATGGCGTGGATCGGCGAACGCGTGGGGCGGCCCAATTACCGCGGCTGCCCGCAGCTCAACGTGGCGGCGGAGTTTCCCGAAGCGGACCATCCGGCCCGCAAGGTGGCTGCCGCGCACAAGCAGGAGCTGCGGCGCCGGTTGAAGGGCATTGCCGAGCGCCTGCAGGCCCGGCACCCCGACGAGCTCGCCGGGCAGCTGGCGCTGCTGATCAACGGCGCGTTCGTCAGCGCGCAGCTGTTGACGGCGGCCGAGGCGGTTCCGCTGCTGCAGGCGGCAGGGCGGGCGCTGGTGCGGGCTGCGGCGTAGTGCCGCGGCTGCGCGGCGGTCATCGGCCGGCCGTCGTCGCTTCACGTCGTGACGAGTTCTTCCGGCGTTTCGGCCGGCATCAGCGCGGCGACCCGCTGAAGGAACAGCGCGGCCCTTTCGCTGCCGGCGCGCGCCGAGATGTCGCGGGCCGTGGCTTCGAGCCACTGCTGCATCTGTTCGGCCGAGCCCACCTCGCGCACCGCCTCGCGCACGGCCTGGTCCTGGCCCTGCAGCATCAGCGCCGCGAGGTCCAGCGCATACATCTTGGCCGCCGCGAGGCTGCGCACCGGGGCGGCCGGTGCCGTGGCTCGCGCCACGGGCGCAGGTGCACGCGGCGCCGGTGCCTGAGCGGGCGCGCTGCGCGGGATCAGATGGCGCCAGGCGAGCAGGCCGGCCGCGGCCAGCGCCTGCAGTGCCGCCTCGTCGAGGCCGAGCTGGGCGACGGCCGGCGCCAGCGCGGACATCGGCGTGCGACCGTCGGCCATGATCAGGAACATGCGCTGCGCGCGGGTGCCGGGAAAGTCGCGGCCCTGGAGCGCCTGGCGGCCCAGGTCCGTCTTGCACGGCACCCGGTGCGGATCCATCAGCTCACGGCTCATCACGTTCCTCGATCTCCTGAACGGCCGGCAGTGTGGTCGCCGATCGCGACGAAGTGATGACAAGGCAACCAGGCGTGAGCGCTATGGCAGCGTGTAGCTGAGGATCAGCTCCGGCTTTCCCGGCGGGCCGGCGTTCCAGTCGAGGTAGTTGTCCACGCCGTTGCCGTCGGTCGGTACCTGGAACGACAGCCGCAGCTGGGTGCGGCCCTGCCGGTTGAGGTATTGCGCGGGCAGTGCGCCGAACGAGCGGGCGCCGGTGCCGGGGTCGCTCATCGTCCCTACATGCACGAGGTCGCGCGGGTGGGCCTTGAAGTCGTCGAAGTTGAAGGCCGGGCCGGCGCCGAACCAGCCGGCGGCCGCATCGATCCACAACGGCCCCAGGCCTTCGGCGAACGGGCTGGTGCCCTGCGAACCCGATCTGTCGAGCAGCAGCGTCGGTGTCGCCGGCCCGATCACCGCATCGGCCGGCAGCGTGGCCGGCGAGGTGTCGAACGAGACGATCGATCGGTACTGGCAGTTGGTGCAGCCGTTGGGGCCGATACCGTCGCCGGTGCGCAGCGGCAGGCCGGCCCAGATCGCGCCGCCCTTGCCGCTGCCGGCGCCGGCTTCGCGGATCCAGCCGCCTTCGCTGTCGATGTGGTCGAGGCCGGTGATGCTCGCCACGCGCGGGTCGTCGACGAACGGCGTGCCGTTCTCCTGGTTCTGCACCTCCATGCAGCCAGCCTTGTCGCCCCAGTAGTACGCGAAGGCCAGGTGCTGCGTGCGGCGGCCGTCGGGCGGGTAGCCGTAGTGCCGTGCGTCGACGCTGGTCATGAAGGCGAGCGTGTTCCGGTGGTCGCCCTTCACGCAGGTGCCGTCGGTGTCGTACTTGTAGTTGATGCCCCACTGCGCGGCGCCCAGCGGCTTGTCGTGCGCGATCGCGACGTTCATCAGGTTGTAGAACGTCGTTTGGTCCTGCCCGGTGGCGTCGGCCGAGAAGTCGAGGTGGAAATAGCGGAGGTGGCGCTGCTGGAAGTAGAACGCGCCCGCGACCACGTCCACATAGGGATTGGGCGGCGTGCCGGCCGTCGGCGCGGCGGCTTCCTGCGGATACCAGGGCGCCAGCTCGCCCTGCGAAGGCTTGCGGTTCCACCCCCAGGCCTCCCAGCAGAAGATCAGGTTGTGCAGGCCGCGGGTGGTGACGTAGTAATCCGCCACCTGGCGCCAGAGCTTGCGAAAGTCTTCCGGCGTCTGCGTGTGGAACGCGTTCGGGTAGTAGTACTTCTCGCCGGTGTTGAACTCGGCGAACGGCCTGAAGAGCACCGGGATCGGCTTGCCGTCGGGCGTCTTCAGTCCGGCCAGGCCATCGGCGATGGTGTCGACGTCATTCCAGAACCGCTCGGCCGCCGAGCCGGGCTGCGTGCGCCTGCCGATGTCGAGATCGGCCAGGCTGCCGTCGGCGCCGCTCGCGCTGCGACCCTTGCGCCGGTCCCACGGGTTGCGCGGCGTCGCGGTCAGCGCGATCACCGGGTGGTAGATCGACGACACCTCGATCAGGCGCTGGTTGATCTGCGCGATCAGCGCCGGGTCCAGCAGGTAGTGCTGGAACGTGAGGTCGTGGCCGTCGTAGCGCGCGCCCACCAGGCGCGGGTAGGCGAAGCGGCCCGCGGTGGCGCTGGGGATGCGGTAGGTGCGCATCTCGAAGGCCGCAGTGCCGCCGAGGATGTCGGCCGGCCCGCCGAGGTGCTGGCCCTCGAGCATGTTGGAGGCGTCCTGCCGCGTGCGGCCCTGCAGGAAGGCATAGGCGGCGCGGGTCTCGGCGGTGGCCCGGGCATCGCTGAGCACGGCGGAGGCGCCGTCGCCCGGCATCGCGGGCGCGGCCCACGCCTGCACGGCGCACAGTGCCGCGCAGGCCAGGCCGGCCCATCGTTTCGGATCGCTGAAGCTGAAGGTCATGCGGTGTTCTCCCTGAGCATCGACGACGGTCGACATGCCGCGTCGCGCGACATTGGGCATGCGCGGCATGGGCCGCGTAAATGCCCCTCCGGGTGAACGGCGCGCCGGGCCGGCTGAACTGGCGCGCCGGCCCGCTGAACGGCTGGCTACAGCGAGTTCAGGAAGGCGATCAGCGCGCTGCGGTCGTCCTTGGCCAGCGCCTCGAAGCTCTTGCGGCTGGCCTCCGCTTCGCCGCCGTGCCACAGGATGGCCTCCATCAACGTGCGGGCGCGGCCGTCGTGCAGGTAGCGCACGTTCTGCGTGCCGCCCTGCACGTACTGCAGCGAGCCCAGGCCCCACAGCGGCGCGGTGCGCCACAGTGCTGGCGCCGCCTTGCCTTCGGCCAGCGTGTCGGCGAGCCCCGCGCCCATGTCGTGCAGCAGCAGGTTGGTGTAGGGATGGATCACCTGGTTGCGCAGTTCGGCGAAGGGGTGCGTGTTGCCGGTCTTCAACGTGGCCGTGTGGCAGGCCACGCATTTCACCTGCGCGAACAGTGCGGCGCCGCGCGCGATCTGCGCCGGGTTGACGTCATGCTCCGGCGACACCCGCACACCGGCGGGATAGCCGCTGCGCAGGCTGCGCTGCGCCGGCACGGCCAGCAGCGCGAGGTATTGCGACAGGCGCTGCAGTTCCTGCTCCGAGACGCCATTGCCGTCGCTGCGGCTGTGGCAGTCGGGTGCGCCCTGCTGGCAGCCGCGCGACGGATACACCGGCGAGACCACGCCGATGTCGTTGACCAGCGCCTCGGCCGCCTGGTGCCGCAGGCTGGCCTTGGCCGCCTTCCAGCCGAAGCGGCCGAGCCGCGTCTGTCCGGTTTCCGGATCGGTGACGAAGTTCGGCACGCCGCGCACGCCATCGCCATCGCGATCGTCGGGGTCGGCGAGCGCGAGGATGCTGCTCTCCGACAACGCCTCGAGCAGGCCGACGCCGATGACCTGCGGCGCCTGGCGCGCCGAGTACTGCGCCGGCACGGGCCCCGCGAAGGCATAGACCGGCTTCTGCAGCTCGACCTTCTCGCCGTCGGG
>Ga0207706_10004061_pt1 | contig 13836 bp, 17 predicted proteins | sample KBSC53metaG_FD_184318 | JGI IMG/M metagenome (GOLD analysis project Ga0207706, IMG submission 184318) | Corn rhizosphere microbial communities from Kellogg Biological Station, Michigan, USA - KBS C5-3 metaG (SPAdes) (version 2) | ecosystem: Host-associated > Plants > Roots > Rhizosphere > Soil ... | reverse complement strand
TGCTGGACCTGGCTGATCACCGCCTACCTGCTGATCGCGGTGATGCCGGTGCTCGCCGGCGCGATCACGATGACGCTGACCGACCGCCACTTCGGCACCAGCTTCTTCACCGCGCAGGGCGGCGGCGACCCGGTGATGTACCAGCACATCTTCTGGTTCTTCGGCCACCCCGAGGTCTACATCATGATCCTGCCGGCGTTCGGCATCGTGAGCGCCATCGTGCCGGCGTTCGCGCGCAAGCGCCTGTTCGGCTACACCTCGATGGTGTACGCCACCGCGTCGATCGCGATCCTCTCGTTCATCGTGTGGGCGCACCACATGTTCACCACCGGCATGCCGGTGACCGGCCAGCTGTTCTTCATGTACGCGACGATGCTGATCGCGATCCCCACGGGCGTGAAGATCTTCAACTGGGTGGCCACGATGTGGCGCGGCTCGATGACCTTCGAGACGCCGATGCTGTTCGCGGTGGGCTTCATCTTCGTGTTCACGATGGGTGGCTTCACCGGCCTGATCCTGTCGATGGCGCCGATCGACATCCAGCTGCAGGACACCTACTACGTGGTGGCGCACTTCCACTACGTGCTGGTGGCCGGCTCGCTGTATGCGCTGTTCGCCGGCGTGTACTACTGGGGCCCCAAGTGGACGGGCGTGATGTACAGCGAGACCCGCGGCAAGATCCACTTCTGGTGGTCGCTGGTCGCGTTCAACGTCACCTTCTTCCCGATGCACTGGCTGGGCCTGGCGGGCATGCCGCGCCGCTACGCCGACTACCCGATGCAGTTCGCCGACTTCAACATGATCGCGTCGATCGGCGCGATCGCGTTCGGTCTGGCGCAGGTGTACTTCTTCCTGTTCGTCGTCGTGCCGATGATGCGCGGCAAGGGCGAGAAGGCAGCGCAGAAGCCCTGGGAAGGCGCCGAAGGCCTGGAGTGGGAAGTGCCGTCGCCGGCCCCGTTCCACACCTTCGAGAACCCGCCCAAGCTCGACGCGTCCGCAACCCGCGTGATCGGCTGAGGCGATTCGCATGGCTGCTACGCCCGAGCAACGCAAGAACAACCTCCGGCTGGCGCTGATCCTGGCGTCTGTCGCGGGGGTGTTCGCGCTCGGCTTCGTCGCCAAGGTCGTGTTCTTCGGCCTGTAGCCGCAGCGCGATGACCGTGCAGCACCACGACGACGAGCAGCAGGCCCTGCGCCGGGACAACCGGCGCATGGTTGGCAAGCTCGCGGTGGTGGCGGCGATGATGTTCGGCTTCGGCTACGCGATGGTGCCGCTGTACAAGTCGATCTGCGAGGCGCTGGGCATCAACGTGCTCTCGCTGGCCGAGCGCAGCGGCGCCGGCCTCGGCGGCAAGCCGGCCAACAGCCAGGTCGATGTATCCCGCACCATCACCGTCGAGTTCGACGCCAACGCCCGCGGCCCGTGGAGCTTCAGGCCTGAGAAATCGTCGATGCAGGTGCACCCGGGCGAAGTGACCACCGTGATGTACGAGTTCCGCAACGAGCAGAACCGTGTGATGTCGGCGCAGGCGATCCCGAGCTATGCGCCCAAGCAGGCGATGGCGCACTTCAACAAGCTGGAATGCTTCTGCTTCAACCAGTACACGCTGCAGCCGGGCGAGAGCAAGCGCTGGCCGGTGGTGTTCGTGGTCGACGGCAAGCTGCCGAAGGACGTCAAGACCATCACGCTGTCGTACACCTTCTTCGAAGTCGGCCAGGCCGCGGCGGCAGCGCCCGGGGTGGAGCGCAAGTCGTGAGCGACCCGAACCACGACGACCTCGACGGCCGGCTGCGCGACGCGGTGGCGCGCAAGGGCTCGTTCCTGCAGACGCTGAAGGCGGTGGCGTGGTCGTTCTTCGGGGTGCGCAAGTCCAGCGAGTATGAAAAAGATGTGAGCCAGCTCAACCCGGTGCACGTGATCATCGCAGGCATCATCGCCGCGCTGATCTTCATCGGGGTGCTGATCGCGATCGTCAAGTGGGTGGTCAGCAGCGGCGCAGCCAACCTGTAGATCAAGAATCCAACGTTTACGAGTTTTCGGTTCGAGGAGAAAACCATGTCGGCAGCGACACATCAAGGCCAGACGCCTTACTACTTCGTGCCTTCGCCTTCGGCGTACCCGGTCCTGACCTCCATCGGTCTGTTCTTCGTGATCCTGGGCGCCGGCCAATGGGTCAACGGCCACGAGTGGGGCAAGTTCTCGCTGTTCTTCGGCCTCGCCTGGTGGGCGGTGGTGATCTTCAAGTGGTTCAGCCAGGCCATCCATGAGAGCGAGACCGGCCTGTACGGCAAGCGGGTCGACGTGTCGTACCGCTGGAGCATGAGCTGGTTCATCTTCTCCGAGGTGATGTTCTTCGCCGCCTTCTTCGGCGCGCTGTTCTGGGCCCGCACCTACTCGGTGCCGACGCTGGGCAGCCTCGAGAACCAGGTGCTGTGGCCTGATTTCAAGGCCGTGTGGCCGAGCATCGCGCCGGGCGCCACCGCGTCGCCGGCCGGCGTGGTCGAGCCGTTCCACCGGGTCGGCCCGTGGCCGCTGCCCACGCTGAACACCGCGCTGCTGTTGACCTCGGGCGTCACGCTGACCATCGCCCACCATGCGTTGATCGCCGGCAAGCGCGCGACCACGATCATGTGGATGTGGATCACCGTGCTGCTGGGCGCCACCTTCGTCGGCGTGCAGGCCTACGAATACCACCATGCCTACACCGAGCTGAACCTGAAGCTCAGCTCCGGCATCTTCGGTTCGACCTTCTTCATGCTGACCGGCTTCCACGGCTTCCACGTGCTGGTGGGCATGCTGATGCTGCTGTTCATCACGCTGCGCCTGATGAAGGGCCACTTCACGCCGCAGCGCCACTTCGGCTTCGAGGGGGCCGCGTGGTACTGGCACTTCGTCGACGTGGTGTGGCTCGGCCTCTACGCCGTCGTCTACTGGTTGTGATCGCGCGGGACGCCGCTCCAACCGAAAACGCCGCGGCTCGCGGCGTTTTTTTTGAGCGCTATCGTCCTGTCGGGATGCCCTTGGGCTCGATCCATCCCATGTGCCAGCTCAGCAGGATGAACAGGAACAATGCGATCGACAGGCCGACGCGGACTGCGAGCGCGCGCGCCATGCGCTTGTCGCGGGCCTGCGGGTCGGCCTCGCCGGGCCTGTCCTTGCGCAGCATGAAGACGCCGGCACTGGCCAGGGCCGCCAGCACGGCCAGCAGGCCGATCGCGATGATGATGCTCATGGGCGGGGATTATTTCACCCGCCTCCCGGCATGACGCCTTCGCGAAGGCGCTGGATCGTCGCGGTGGCCGCAGCGGGCGCCGTCGCGCTGACGGCGCGGCTCGGGGTGTGGCAGCTCGACCGCGCCGCGCAGAAGACCGCGCTGCAGGCCGCGATCGAGTCCCGTGGGCGGATGCCGGCCCTGTCGGCCGCGTCGCTGCCGCGCGCCGCCGCGGCCGCCGAAGCCGAGCACTACCGCCCGGTGCGCCTGCGCGGCCGCTGGCTCGCGGGGCGCACGGTCTACCTCGACAACCGGCAGATGAACGGCCACCCCGGCTTCTACGTGCTGACGCCGCTGCTGCTGAGCGAGGGCGACGCTGTCGTCGTGCAGCGCGGCTGGGTGCCGCGCAACCTGCAGCAGCGCACGCAGCTGCCGCCGGTCGAGACGCCACAGGGCATGGTCGAGATCCTTGGCCGCATCGCCCCGCCGCCATCGAAGCTGTTCGAGTTCAGCGGCGCCGCCTCGGGGCCGATCCGGCAGAATCTCGAGCTCGACGCCTACGCTGCGGAAATCGGCGTCCACCTGCGGCCGCTGTCGGTGCAGCAGCTCGACGAAGGCGGTGTGCGCTCCGCCGGCGATCTGCTGCGCGACTGGCCGCGCCCCGCGCTCGACGTGCAAAAACACTACGGCTACGCGTTTCAGTGGTTCGCCATGAGCGCGCTCATCACGGGTCTGTATGTCTGGTTCCAACTCCTCCGCCCCCGAATCGCTGCGCGCCGAGCCGCTTGAGTTCACGGTGCATTCGATGCCGCAGCCCCGCCTCGAGGGCGAGGTGGATCAGCGGCGCGTGCGCATCGGCCGGCTGAAGATGCTCGCGGTGCTGGCGGTGTGCGCGGCGCCGGTGATCGCCTCGTACTTCACCTACTTCGTGATCCGGCCGCAAGGCCGCACCAACTACAGCGCGCTGATCCAGCCGACACGCTCGCTGCCCGGCCGACTGCCGCTGCGCGACCTCGACGGCCGGCCGGTGGAGGCGGCGTCGCTCAAGGGCCAGTGGCTGGTCGTCACCGTGGGCCGCGGGGCCTGCGACGCGGCCTGCGACAAGCGCCTGTTCCTGCAGCGCCAACTGCGCGAGATGATGGGCAAGGAGCGCGACCGCGTCGACAAGATCTGGTTCGTCGTCGACGACGCGCCGATCGCACCGGTGCTGAAGCAGGCGCTCGCGACGCCGCCCACCACCGTGCTGCGCGTGCCGCGGGCCGCGCTCGCCGCCTGGCTGCAGCCGGAGGACGGCCATGCGCTCGAGGACCATGTCTACCTCGTCGACCCGATGGGTGAATGGATGATGCGCGCGCCCGCCGATCCCGATCCGAAGAAGCTCAAGGCCGACCTCGACAAGCTGTTGCGGGCCTCGGCCTCGTGGGACCGGCCGGGCCGCGGCCCCGCACGATGACGCCGCAGCCGCTGTACGACCTGGCGCCCTTGCTGCGCATCCTCGCGCTCGGTGCGCTGATCGCGCTCGCGCCGCTGGCGTGGATCGTCATGCGGCATCGCGCCGGCCACCCGGTCGCGCGCTGGCGGGCGTTGACGGTGCTCACGCTGTTCCTCACCTTCGACCTCGTGCTGTTCGGCGCCTTCACGCGGCTCACCGATTCCGGCCTGGGCTGCCCCGACTGGCCGGGCTGCTACGGCAACGCCAGCCCGCTGGGCGCGCACCACGAGATCCATGCGGCGCAGAGCGCGATGCCCGAGGGGCCGGTCACGCAGCGCAAGGCCTGGGTCGAGATGATCCACCGCTACCTCGCCACGATGGTCGGCGGCCTGATCCTGGTGCTGTGCGGGGTGGCGTGGCTGCAGCGGCGCCATCGCGCGCAGGCCGATGCGCCGTCGCCCTGGTGGGCGAGCGCGACGCTGGTGTGGGTCTGCGTGCAGGGCGCCTTCGGCGCGCTCACCGTCACATGGAAGCTCTACCCGGCGATCGTCACCGCGCATCTGCTCGGCGGCCTCGCGCTGCTGGCGCTGCTGGCCGCGCAGGTGCGTGCCTTCGAGCCGGCGCCGCTGCGGCTCGGCCGGGGCCTGCGCATCGCGGCCGGCGTGGTGGCCGCACTCAGCGTCGTGCAGGTCGCGCTCGGCGGCTGGGTCAGCACCAATTACGCGGTGCTCGCCTGCAGCGACTTCCCGACCTGCCAAGGCCAGTGGTGGCCCGCGATGGACTTCGACCACGGCTTCACGATCCGCCGCCCGCTCGGCATGACCGCCGCCGGCGACTGGCTGCCGTTCGCGGCGCTGACCGCCATCCACTACACGCACCGGCTGATGGCGTACGCGGTGCTCGCCGGCCTGCTGGCCCTGGCCGCGGCGCTGCAGGCGACCGGCGATGCCGGCGCGCGGCGCTTCGCGCTCGGCTTCGCGGCCGTGGCGCTGTGGCAGCTCGGCAGCGGGCTGTCCAACGTCGTGCTCGGCTGGCCGCTGGCCGGCGCGGTGGCGCACACCGGCGGCGCGGCCGCGCTGGTGGTGCTGCTGACGACGCTGGCGGTGCGGCTGCGCCAAGGGGCCGCCGCGGGCACCGCCCCTGTGGTCTTGCGGCCTGCGCGCGCTTCGTAGAATCACCGGTTCCCTCCGCATCCCATGGCCAACACCGTCAGCACTCCCAGCGCCCAAGTCACGACTGCGTCGCGCCTGCGGCAGTACTACGTGCTGACCAAGCCGCGCGTCGTGCAGCTGATCGTGTTCTGTGCGGTCATCGGTATGCTGCTGGCCGAGCCCGGCCTGCCCGACTGGCGCGTCGCGCTCGCGGCCACCGCCGGCATCTGGCTCGTCGCCGCCGCGGCCGCGGCCTTCAACTGCCTGGTCGAGCAGCACATCGATGCCAAGATGGCACGCACCGCGTGGCGCCCCACCGCGAAGGGCGAGCTGACCAACACGCAGGCGCTGATGTTCTCGATGGTGCTGTGCGGCATCGGCAGCGCGCTGCTGTGGGTCTTCGTCAATCCGCTGACGATGTGGCTCACCTTCGCCACCTTCGTCGGTTACGCGGTGGTCTACACCGTGTTCCTGAAGCCGACGACGCCGCAGAACATCGTGATCGGCGGGGCCTCCGGCGCGATGCCGCCGGTGCTGGGCTGGGCCGCGATGCGCGGCGAGGTCGGGCCCGAGGCGCTGATGCTGTGCCTGATCATCTTCTTGTGGACGCCGCCGCATTTCTGGGCGCTGGCGCTGTACCGCGCGGAGGACTACCGCCGCTCGGGCCTGCCGATGCTGCCGGTGACGCACGGCAACGAGTTCACGCGGCTGCATGTGTTCCTGTACACGCTGGTGCTGTTCGCCGGCAGCCTGCTGCCTTTCGTCTACGGCATGAGCGGCTGGCTCTACCTGGCCGCCGCGCTGGTGCTGGGCGGCGGCTTCATCGCCTATGCCTTCCAGCTGTGGCGCGAATACAGCGACGCGCTCGCGCGTCGCACCTTCCGCTTTTCGATCCTGCACCTGTCGCTGCTGTTCGCGGCGCTGCTGCTCGATCACTACCTGATGCCCTTGTTCGCATGAATCTCCTCTCCCGCCGCGCACTGCTGGGCGCCGCTGCCATGCTGCCGCTGCTGGGCTGCGAAGGCCGCGGCAAGAAGCCGTCGTTCCAGGCGGTCGACATCACCGGCGCCGAATACGCCCGCAGCCTCTCGCTGCCCGATGCCGACGGCAAGCCGCGCACGCTCGCCGATTTCAAGGGCAAGGTGGTGGTGCTGTTCTTCGGCTACACCCAGTGCCCCGATGTCTGCCCGACGACGATGGCCGAGCTGGCCGAGGTGAAGCGCTCGCTCGGGCCGCAGGGCGATCAGGTGCAGGGCGTGTTCGTCACGGTCGACCCGGAGCGCGACACGCCCGAGCTGCTGAAGGCCTACCTGAAGAATTTCGATCCCAGCTTCATCGCGCTGCGCGGCACGCTCGAGCAGACGGCGCAGGTGGCCAAGGAATTCAAGGTGTTCTACGCCAAGGTCCCCGGCAAGACGCCCGGCAGCTACACCATGGACCACACCGCCGGCTCCTACATCTTCGACCCCCAGGGCCGCATCCGGCTGTTCACCCGCTACGGCAGCGGCAGTGGCGCCAAGGCGTTGGCGGCCGATATCGGCCAGCTGATCGCCGGCGCCTGAGGGCCGGGCACACTGATTGCCTGCCGTGAGGTCGCTCCAGGGCGGGTCCTGACAGCAGCACTCCCTCTTTTGGGGGAGTTGCCCTGCGTCGTGAGTGCGTTGACGATGGCCCCCACCGCTCCTGCAGCGGAAGGACCATGTCGAACAACGATCCGAAGACGAGGGAAGAGCCCACATTGCCCGGGGAGCTGGCGCAGGAGCCCGACTTCCTCGCCACATGGCCGGCAGGCCCCCCGGAGCGTTTGCGCGCGGCGCTGGTGCTGGTCCTCTCGGCGTTGGTGTTCGCCGCCGCGTTGCCATTCGCCCAGGTGCAGCTCCCTCGGGTGTGGGCCTTCATCCCGATCTACGAGTCGGCGCTCGTGCTCAACGACGCGATCACCGCGGCGCTGCTGTTCGGGCAATGCCGCATCCTTCGTTCGCGGGCGCTGCTGGTGCTGGCCTGCGGCTACCTCTTCTCCGCGTTGCTGACGGTCGCGCATGCGCTGAGCTTCCCGGGCCTGTTCGCCGAGGCCGGCCTGCTGGGGGCCGGCGCGCAGACGACGGCCTGGCTCTACATGTTCTGGCACGGAGGGTTTCCGCTCTTCGTGATCGGCTATGCGCTGATCGCCGGCGGCCGCGGGGGCCGGGTGGCCGCGCCGGTCTCGCTGGCCCTGGTGCTGGGACTGCTCGCGGCGGTGGTCGCCACGGTGGTGGCGCTCACCGCGTGGGCCACGCTGGGGCAGGGCAGCCTGCCGCCGATCATGCAGGGCGGCCACTACACCGCAGCGATGAAGCTGGTGGTCGGCGGTGTCTGGGCCCTGAGCCTGCTCGCGCTGGCGGCGCTGTGGCGACGCCGGCCGTGGTCGGTGCTCGAGATGTGGCTGATGGTCGTGATGTGCGCGTGGGTCTTCGACATCGCGTTGTCGGCGGTGTTCAACGCCGGCCGCTTCGACCTCGGTTTCTATGCCGGCCGCATCTACGGCCTGCTGGCCGCGAGCTTCGTGCTGATGGAGCTGCTGCTCGAGCACGGCCGGCTCTATGCCCGAATGGTGCGGCTGCATCGCAGCGAGCGACGGAAGTCCGCCGAGCTGCTGGCCGCGCGCGACGAGGCCCAGCAGGCCAACGAGGCCAAGAGCATGTTCCTCGCCAACATGAGCCACGAGATCCGCACGCCGATGAACGCCATCATCGGGCTGACCGACCTGGTGCTCGACACCGAGCTCGGCGAGCAGCAGCGCGACTACCTGTCGAAGGTGCAGCTTTCGTCGAAGGCGCTGCTCGGCCTGCTGAACGACATCCTCGACTACTCGAAGATCGAGGCCGGCAAGCTCGCGCTCGAGGCCGAGGAGTTCAACCTCGAGGAGACCATCGAGAACGTCGGCAACCTGTTCTCGGCCAAGATCGAGGAGGCCGGCCTGGAGCTCTTCTTCGAGATCGACGAAGACATCCCGCAGCGCCTGCTGGGCGATTCGCTGCGGCTGACGCAGGTGCTCAACAACCTGCTGGGCAACGCGATCAAGTTCACGCCGCGCGGCGAGATCGTGATCGCCGTGCAGGTGATCGATCTCGGCGCCCAGCAGGCCTGGCTGCGCTTCGCGGTCAAGGACACCGGCATCGGCCTGTCGAAGGAGCAGTCCGACCGGCTCTTCAAGGCCTTCAGCCAGGCCGACCGGAGCATCGTGCGCAAGTACGGCGGCTCCGGCCTGGGCCTGGCGATCTGCAAGCGCCTGGTCGAGATGATGGGCGGCGAGATCGCCGTCTCCAGCCTGCCGGGGCAGGGCAGCACCTTCAGCTTCACCGCGCGCTTCGACCTGCCGGCGCAGGGCGCCGAGCGGCTCGACCTGCACCAGATCCAGGGCATGCGGGTGCTGGTGGTCGACCACCGGCCCACCTCGCGCCACATCCTGCAGCAGGTGCTCGCGTCGTGGAAGTTCGATGTCGCGCTCGCGTTCTCCGAGAGCGAGGCGCAGGCCGAGCTGCGCAAAGCCGCCGGCACCGCGCGGCCCTTCGAGCTCGTCGTGCTCGACTGGAAGACCGCGGGCACCGACTGGCTGCTGCAGGCCGAGCGCGAGGGCCTGCGCCTGCCGGTCGCGGTGATCCTCGCGACCCGCCATGCCAAGGCGCGCGCAGCCGACAAGGCCGCGGCGCTGCATGTGGCGGCGGTGGTCGACAAACCGGTCACGCCGTCTCGGCTGTTCGACACCATCGTGCGGCTGCAGCATGGCGAGCGCCCGCTGCGCGTGCCGGCGCCATCGCACCGCGCCGACCTGTACCAGGCCGCGGGGCGGATCGCCGGTGCCAGCGTGCTGCTGGTCGAGGACAACGTCGTCAATCAGCAGGTCGCCGGCGCCTTCCTCGAGAAGGCCGGCCTCGTCGTGACGATCGCCAACAACGGCCTCGAGGCGGTCGACGCGATCCGGCGCGGCCGATTCGACGCGGTGCTGATGGACATGCAGATGCCCGAGATGGACGGCCTGCAGGCCACCCGTGTGGTGCGCGCGCTGCCCGAGGGGCAGGGGCTGCCGATCATCGCGATGACGGCCGCCGCAATGCAACAGGACAAGCAGGATTGCCTCGACGCCGGCATGAACGCCCACGTGTCGAAGCCGATCGACCCGAAGGAGCTGATCGAGACGCTGCTGGCCTGGATACCGCCGACCGCTCCGTCCCCCGTGGCGCAGCCGCCGGAGCAGGCTCGCATCGGCGGCGATCCGGGCGAGCCGCAGCTGTCGCCGGCGCACTGACGGCGCGAATCCTTTTGCCTCGGCGCCGCCTCTTGGGAGTCAGGTGCGCTCATTCCGGGCGTGCTGACCACCAGGAATCGAACGATGCATCTCTATCAACACCCCCAGGACCTGCAGCTCGCCGCCGAACTCGCCCGGCTCGCACCGGTGGAGGCCAAGGCCTTCCTCGCCTTCGACCATGCCGCCAAGCGGGAGGGCGGGCAGCTCGATGCGAAGACGCGCGAGCTGATCTCGCTCGCCGTGGCGCTGACCACGCAATGCGCCTACTGCCTGGACGTGCACAGCCGCGCAGCGAAGCAGCACGGTGCCACCCGTGAGGAGCTGGCCGAGGTGGCACTGGTGGCGGCGGCGGTACGCGCCGGCGGCACGCTGGGCCACGGGTTGCTGGCGCTGAAGCTGTTCGACGCGGCCTAGGGCCTGTTAACGCCATTGGAGGGCTCGCGTGGCCCAGGAAACGGGCGCCATCAAGGCGCAAAGCGCAGCCGGGGTGGCTCCCCCGGCGAGCATTTGCAACGCGGAGGGCGCCCGTTTCCTGGGATCACCCTTCGGGCTCGAGGAACAGGGGGTGCATGCCGTTGTTGCCGGCTCGTTGTGTGCAGTGAGCACACCGCCTCGCCGGCGCCTAGGCTTGCGCCCCCTGTTCCTCGAGCGTGAGCCCTCCAATAGCGTTAACAGGCCCTAGCCCGCACCGATAGCTTGCCGCAGCGCGGCGAGTTGCGCCTCGTCGAGCCGGCCACTGGCCCGCGCCAGCTCGAGCTGGCGCAGTGCGAACTCGCGGTAGAACGCGGCATGTGCCGGCCCGAGGCCGGCCATCGCTTCGACATGGCGGCCGACCACGCCCGCGTCGCCGCGCGACACCGGCCCTGCCAGCGCGCCGGCCAGGCCGCGGGCTTGCGCCATGTCGAGCGTGCCGCGCGCCAGCGGCAGCAGGGCCTGCAATGCGGCCTGTTCGTCGATGCCGAAGCTGCGCCAGGCGGCCAGCGCCTCCTGCAGCATCGAGAGCAGGAAGCTCGCCGCGAAGCTCGCGCCCGCGTGGTACAGGGCCCGGGCGCCGGGCGGCAAATGCAGCGGACGCATCCCGAGCAGCGTGGCCAGCTCGGTGAGCCGGGCCTCCAGCGCCGGCGGGCCTTCGATCGCGACCGCGCTGCCGGCGATCAGCGGCAACGCGCGCTGCGGGTCGGAAAAAATCTGCAGCGGATGGAAACCGCCGGTCAGCGCGCCCTGCCGGGCCGCGGCGTCGAGGGCGGCGACCTCGGTCGCACCGCTGCAGTGCACCACCTGCTGGCCGGCGCGCCAGCTCAGGCTGGCGGCGGTGGCGGCGATCCGGTCGTCGGGCACCGTGAGGAACACGAGGTCGGCGGTCGCCGCTTCTTCGATCGTCGTGGCGCGGCATCCGGGCACGGCCTCGGCCAGCGCCTGGCCCGAGGTGGCGCTCCGGCTGGCCACCGCCCGCACCGCGCACCCCTGCCGCGACAGCGCCATCGCCAGCGAGGCGCCCAGCCGGCCGGCGCCGATGAATGCGATCGAACCCATGGCACTCCTCCTCGAGAGCCGACGATTGTGGCGTGTGGAAAGCCGCCCACCCAACGCTTGCCGTCTGCCCTGGGCAGGCCCCCATTTCCTGCAAGCTAGGGAAGCCTTCATTTCACCTAATGCTTTCAAACACCTCTGCAAGTCCTTATTTTTCAATGATTTTTATGTATCAGCTGTCTGAATAATCAGCTCTAAGTGCTTGATTTCATTGAATTTTTCTTACGTATTTCGTTGACCACCCCCAGACCGTCGGCTAAAGTGTCGGAAAGTGCAATTTAGTGGGGCCAAGTGGCCCCTCGTGGGGTTGGCGTGGCGGGTTTTGTTTTCCAGGGTGCTTCGGCGCTCGCGTTGGATGGAAAGGGGCGTATCACCGTCCCGGTCCGTCATCGCGACGTGCTGATCGCGATCGCCCAGGGACAACTCACGCTGACCAAGCATCCGGACGGCTGTCTCCTCGTATTCCCCCGCCCCGCCTGGGAGAGCTTCCGTGATCGCCTGGCCACCCTCCCCATGGCCGCCGACGGCTGGCGCCGCATCTTTCTCGGCAACGCCGTCGACGTGGAGATCGACGGTTCCTCGCGCGTGCTCATCTCGCCCGAGCTGCGCGCGGCCGCCGGCCTCACCAAAGACGTGATGCTGCTCGGCATGGGCCAGCGCCTCGAACTGTGGGACGCCGCCCGCTACGCCGAGCACGAAGCCAAGGTCATGGCCTCCGGTTTGCCGGATGCCCTCAAGGACTTCGTCTTCTGATGAGCGGAGCAACCTCGTGGCAACACCGCACCGTGCTCCTCGACGAGGCGGTCGATGCGCTCGTCTGGGATGCGGACGGCACCTACGTCGACGGCACCTTCGGCCGCGGCGGCCATTCGCGCGCGATCCTGGGGCGGCTCTCGCCGCGCGGGAGGCTGATCGCCTTCGACAAGGATCCGGACGCGATTGCGGCGGCGACTCAAGGCGAAACATCGCGGGTCGACGACCCGCGTTTTTCCATCTGCCACAGCTCTTTCGCGGAGATGGGCGAACAGCTGGAGCAGCGCGGCATCCCGCGGGTGCATGGCGTGCTGCTCGACCTGGGCGTTTCGTCGCCGCAGATCGACAACCCGGCGCGCGGCTTCAGCTTCCGCTTCGACGGCCCGCTGGACATGCGCATGGATCCGACCCGCGGCGAGAGTGCCGCGGATTTCCTGGCCCGCGCCGATGAGCGCCTTATTGCACAGGTGATACGCGACTATGGGGAAGAACGGTTTGCTGTGCCGATTGCAAAGGCGCTTGTGGCTCGCCGGGAAGGCGGGAATCCTGTTCGAAGCACAGGGGAGCTTTCCGAAGTCGTGGCTCGTGCGGTCAAAACCCGCGAGCCGGGCCAGGACCCTGCAACGCGCACATTTCAGGCTCTTCGGATTCAAGTCAACGCCGAGCTTGAGGAGCTCGAGCAGGCCCTGAGCGCTTCGCTCGGCCTGCTGATGCCGCAAGGACGACTCGCCGTGATCAGCTTCCATTCGCTGGAAGACCGCATCGTCAAGACCTTCATCGCGCGCGAGAGCAAGAGCGAGGTCGATCGCCGCGCACCCTTCGCCGAGCCCAAGCCGACGCGGCTGCGCGCGCTGGCGCGCATCAAGCCCGGCGAGACGGAAGTGCGCGCCAATCCGCGCGCGCGCTCGGCGATCCTGCGCGTGGCCGAGCGGACGGAGGCGGCGTGATGACCAAGCTCAATGTGCTGCTGCTCCTCGCCGTGATCGCCAGCGGCCTGTACCTCGTGAAGACCTCGCACGATTCGCGCAAGCTCTTCTCGGAGCTCGACCGGTTGCAGGGTGAGCAGCGGCGCCTGGACAGCGACTACCAACGCCTGCAGACCGAGCGCCAGGCCGCGGCGACCAACGTGCGGGTCGAGCGCGTCGCGCGCGAGAAGCTGCAGATGCGCGCTGCCACCCCGGCGGTGACGCAATACGTGAGCGACGGAGGCGCCCGGTGATCGGCCGCGCGAAAAAGGCCGCCGGCGCGCTGACCAGCGTGCGCAGCGTCAACTACGCCACCAGCCCGCTGCTCGCGTCCAAGACGCCGCCGTGGCGCTCCAAATTCCTTGTCGCGCTGATCGCCACCGGCTTCTGCGTGCTGGTGGGCCGCGCCGGCTACATCCAGATCGTCGGCACCGCCTTCTTCCAGAAAGAGGGCGAGAAGCGCTACGCGCACACGCTCGAGATGCCCGCCAGCCGCGGCCGCATCGTC
>Ga0207706_10004059_pt1 | contig 13845 bp, 12 predicted proteins | sample KBSC53metaG_FD_184318 | JGI IMG/M metagenome (GOLD analysis project Ga0207706, IMG submission 184318) | Corn rhizosphere microbial communities from Kellogg Biological Station, Michigan, USA - KBS C5-3 metaG (SPAdes) (version 2) | ecosystem: Host-associated > Plants > Roots > Rhizosphere > Soil ... | reverse complement strand
CGCCGAGCCGCAGGACATCGACCTGTGCCTGATCCTCGGCGCCGGCTGGCCGTTCCACCTGGGCGGGATCACCCCGTACCTGGACCGGACCGGTACGTCCGAGCGGATCACCGGGCGTCGCTTCCTGCCGGTCGGGGTGGCCACCCTGCCTGCCGTGTGACGCCTGGTGTACGCGTGAGTGGTACTCGGATGCCGCATGCCAGACATTTCGGGAATAGCTGAATAGAAGTCGCGAATCTGCCTACGCTCCCCCCTGGTCGTCGAACGGGGGGATGAGAATGATCCGCGGGCGATACCTCGCGATGGCAGTGTCCGTGCTCATCGGTGTAGCCGGGCTCGTGGTCGCCGCACCGCCGGCCACGGCCCGGTCCACCGCCTCCGTCGACTCACCAGGGGTGCCGCTGAACGTGCGCACCGGCCCCGCCCGGTGGTACCCGCGGGTCGCCCGTCTGACCGACGGCACCCCGATCGAGCCGGTGTGCCAGGTGGAGGGCGAGTACGTCGAGGGAACCGAGCGCGACACGAACCTGTGGGACCGGCTGCCCGGCGGCACGTACGTCCACGACGGGCACGTGCGGCGCAGCGGCAGCCTGCCGCGGTGCGGCGGCACCCCGTCGGCGCCGCACCTCGAGTGGACCCATCCGTTGCCCGGCTTCCCGGTGCAGGGCGGCTTCCGCACGCCCCAGCGGCCGACGCACCGCGGCGTCGACCTGATGTCGTTCCGCGGCACCCCGATCCGGGCCGCGGCCGAAGGCACCGTGGTCGAGGTGGTGTGCAACATCCAGCCCGGCGGCAGCTGCGACGTCGACGGGTCGCCGGAGTCGCGCGGCTGCGGCTGGTACGTCAAGATCGCGCATCCGGGCCACATCGCGACCCTGTATTGCCACATGGTGCGACACCCCGATGTCACGGCGGGTCAGAAAGTGGTCGCCGGGCAGGTGATCGGTTACGTCGGGACGTCCGGCCGATCGTCGTTTCCGCACCTGCACTTCGAGGTGCACGTCAACGCGCCGCCGACCTCGGATGCGACGGCTGTCGATCCGTTGTGGTTCATGGCGGCTGTCGGAGCCCCGATGCCGCGGGCCTGAAAGCCGGGTGGTCATGGCAAGCTGGACGAAAGGGCTCACTCGAGCGTTGGACGTGACGACCGGGGCTTGGTGTCCGTAATATGCCCAGGGATGCGCGAACGGGCAGTTCCGGTCGCCACCCCTTACCCAGCTGTTGAACCTGGAGGCGGTGATTGATGGGGCCCGTGCCCGCCGACCGGCCGCCCGTCCCGCACGCTCTGAAGATTCTCGTCGCCGGCGCCTTCGGTGTCGGAAAGACGACACTCGTCGGAGCCGTCAGTGAGATCGGTCCACTGAACGTGATCGGGATCCGGGAAGACGCGCCCACTCCGGTCGACCTCGGGCGGATCACCGTCAGTCACGACATCATCGTCTACCTGTTCGGCACGCCCGAACTCGATCGCCCCGGGCCGCCGCCGCCCGAGATCGAGCAGGTCTGGGTGATGTGGGACGAGATCGCCACCGGGGCGCTCGGTGCCGTGGTGCTCGCCGACATCAACCGGCTCTTCGAGTGCGCGGTGCCCGTCGACTACTTCCGCCGGCTGGGCATCCCGTTCCTCGTGGCGGTGAACTGCTTCGACGGCCGCACGCGGCACAGCGAATACGAGATCCGGGACGCCCTGGAACTCGACCCGATGGTGCCGGTGCTGCTGTGCGACGTCCGCGACCGGGGCTCGGTGAAGCGGGTGCTGGTCTCGCTCGTCGAGCACGTCATCTGGGCGCCCCGCCTGCAGTCCCTGACGCTGTTCTAACGCGCTTCGGTGATCTTGGACGCCGATCGGGGTCAAAGGCCCGACCGGCGTCCAAGATCGCGTGTAGGGCCCGGCTAGCTGGCGGGCACCGTCGCCGTCCCCGCGAGCACGGGTGTGGTGGCGGCGGCCGGCAGCCGCGCGATCACCTCGAGCCCGCCGCCGGGCCGCGCGACCGCGCTCACCGTGCCGCCGTGTGCATCGCACACGGCGCGCACGATCGACAGCCCGAGACCCGACCCGCGGGCGCCGGTGCGCTCGCGGCCGCCCCGGCGGAACGGCTCGAACAGCGCCGGGACGTCGGCCGGATCGACCTCGAACCCGGTGTTGCCGACCACCAGCCAGGAGTGCGTGGCGTCGGTGCCGGTGCGCACCCAGAGCTTGCCGTGCAGGTGGTTGTAGCGAACCGCGTTCTCGATCAGGTTGCCGGCCAACCGTTCCAGCAGGCTGGCGTCGCCGACCACCGGCGAGGCACCGAGATCGGCCTGCACCTCGATGCTGGTGCGGCGCAGTTCCGGCCCGACCGCCGACAGCGCCGACGCGGCACCGGTCGCCAGATCGGCGGGCAGCTTGCGGGCCAGCCGTCGGCCCGCCTGCGCCTCCGTACGGGCCAGCAGCAGCAGCGCCTCGACCAGTGCGTTCGCCCGGATAGAGGCGTCGCGAACCACGGTGCCCATCCGGCGGTACTCGACCACGTCGGCGTCGGCGTCGCCCAGCGTCACCTCCACCTCGGTGCGCATCACGGCGAGCGGCGTGCGCAGCTCGTGCGACGCGTTGGCGACGAAGCGCTTCTGGGTGTCGAAGGCGACCGCGATGCGGTCGAGCATCGCGTCGAACGTGTCGGCCAGCTCGGCGACCTCGTCCTCCGGGCCGGTGTAGCTGATCCGCTGGTCGAGCGTCTCGCCGGACAGCCGCCGCGCGGTCACGGTGACCCGGTGCAGCGGCCGCAGCGCCCGGCCGGCCAGCACGTATCCGCCGGCCACGCCGAAGCCCGTGGTGGCGATGAGTGCGGTCGCGCCGAATACCAACGTCTCCCGCTCGGCGTGCCGGGCCCGGTCCTGCTCCCATTTGGCGGCGTCGATCTCCGAGCCGTCCGGCTGGACGATCCGGGAGCCGGCGCCGTGCTCGTCGTCGCCGCCGATCGCCGAACCGACGATCAGCCAGGCGAGCAGGACGAGGAACGCACCGCCGACGAGCAGCAGCCCACCGGCCAGCAGCGCGAGCCGGAGCCGCAGCGTGGGGCGCAGCGTCCCACGGCGGCGCGCGTCGTAAAGCGTCATGGTCTACGCCCGCAGCCGGTATCCGGCGCCAACCACCGTCTCTATCAACGGTGGCTCGCCGAGCTTCTTGCGCAACGTCATCATCGTGACCCGCACCGTCGTGGTGAACGGGTCGGCGTTGGCGTCCCAGACCCGCTCCAGCAGCTCCTCGCTGGACACCACCCCGCCGTGCGCCTTCAGGAGCTCCTCGAGCAGGCCGAACTCCTTGCGGGTCAGGTCCAGCGGCTTGCCGCCCCGCTCGACGGTGCGCCGGCCCTGGTCGAGCACCAGGTCGGCGACCGAGAGCACCGGCGGCGCGGCCGGGGTCGCCCGCCGGCCCAGCGCCTGGACGCGCGCCACCAGCTCGTCGAACGCGAACGGCTTGGGCAGGTAGTCGTCGGCGCCGAGTTGCAGGCCCTCGACCCGTTCGGCGACGCTGCCGCTCGCGGTGAGCATCAGCACCCGGGTCAGCGCGCCGGACTCGACGAGGGCGGCGCAGATCTCGTCGCCGTGCATGCCCGGCAGGTCCCGGTCCAGGACCACGACGTCGTACCGGGTGACCATCGCCAACTCGTGGCCCTCGGTCCCGTTGTAGGACACATCGACAGCCATGCCGTGCCGGCGCAGGCCGCGCACGATGGCGTCGGCCAGGTTGCGCTCGTCCTCGACCACCAGTACCCGCATGCGGCGATTATGGCGAGGCGCCGCACCAGCGGCCAGATCCGGCGCCCGCTGGGCGGCGCCGCCGCCCGGCCGGCGGCCGGTCATCTCGCCGGGACGTGCCGCCAGATCATCGTCTCGCCGGAGCGGATGGTGCAGGCGGTGTGCGTGAGCGTGCTCTGGCAGGCCCGCTCGCCCGCCGCGTCGAAGGTTCCCAGCGGGTAGGCGACGCCGGTCGACATGTCGACCGTCGCCAGGTCCCAGCTCAGCCCACGGCCGCGGCGCAACATCGGGATCCAGTCGGCGAACTCGCGGTCGAGCAGGAGCCACCCGACGTAGGTCGCCAGCGGCCGGCCGGAGCGGGCATCGAACACGGTCACCTGGGTGGTGTCGGCTGTTCCGGCGTCGTCGTAGCCGAGGAACCGCTCGGCCGACCCCGAGATCACGTGCGGCCAGCCGATCCGGCGCAGCTCCGCGCCGGTGGCCGGGTCGATCACGCGGGTCGCGTCGGCCTCGACGAGGCAGATCCACGGACCGCAGGTGCCGGCCGGCCAGCCGTCGCCGGCCGGTATCGTCCACAGTGGACCTTCGGAGTCCGGCCCGTAGGCGGCGATCTCGCCGTACTTCCCGTCGGCGGCCGACGGCTCGCCCGGTATCGGCGACAGCGGGAACACGATCAGCAGGTTCCCGGCCGACAGCGCCGCCTGGAAGCGGTTGACGAGCACGACCCCGTCGGGCGTGTTGACCTGCAGCGACTCCGGCGGGGTCGGCGGCTCCGGTACGCCGGTGACCGTTCGCCTGCGGCCGGTGCGGTAGTCGAGGATCTCGCCCGTTCCGTCCGCGGCGACGCTGATCCGCCCGGTGATCCGGTACTGCTGGTCGTACACGGTCATGGCTCGCCGCGTCGCGGACAGCCCCACGTTCTCCCGCCACACCTGCCGACCGCTGCGCGCGTCGACGGCGACCTGTTCCTGCTCGCGGCCGTCCGGGCCGGCCGATCCGACCCCGACGACCACCGTGTCCCCGGTGAATGCCTGGAACAGCCCGTCGACACCCCAACGCAGGGCGCCGGTGGCGCGGTCCAGCGCGGCCGTCTGCCCCGGCCACATCGGCGACGTCAGCAGGATGACGTCGTTGTTCATCGTGACGAGGTTCGCGCGCGGGATCGGCTGCGACGCCACCCACCGCAGCGACCCGTCCAGGCCGTAGGCGTAGATCCGCTGGTCGCGTCCGGAGTTGACGGCGATCAGGTCGTCGGCGAGCAGGAACTCGTCGGCGCCCGTGCCGGGGATCCGCACCGGGCCGCCGAAGCGCGGCGGGCGCGGCGCCGCGGACGCACCGACACCGAACGCGGTGACCAGCAGCGCCGCCACCACGAGGAGCACGCGCAATTGGAACGGCGTGGGGCCGGACCAGCGCCGGCGCTCCCGGTCCTCGGGTGGGCGCGGGTCCGGCCGATCCAGGTCGATGAGGATCTCGGTCACGGCTTACCGGCCCGAGGCCATTGGCGTTCTGTTGCCGGCCGGCAGCTTCCAGACCCGTAGCTCGCCGTCGGAGCTGCGACAGGCGAGGTACCGGCCGGCCGCGTCGCAGTCGGCGACCGCGTCCGGCAGCACCGTGACCGCGCTGAGCCGCCCGTCGGCCAGGTCGAGCCGCCAGAGCCGGCCGTCCGGGCCGGACCGGTTGAGAAGCGGGTCGCTCCACTCCGGGCTGAGCAGCTCGGTGTCGCGCAGGGCGGCCCGCTCGGCGCCGGAGCCCAGGTCGTGCACGACGAACGTGGGCCGGCCCAGCGGCTGCGGCGGCCGCTCGAAGAGCGCGTAGCCAGGTCCGACCCGGGTCGGTCGCCCGGGCAGCCGCCAGCGCTCGACACCGGTCAGCGGGTCCAGGCCGGCGGTCTCGTTGATCGGGCCGAGGCACAGCGTCGGGCCGCACGAACTGGCGGTGAAGCCGGCCATCTCCTGGCGGACGCCGCCCGGCATCGGGATCGTGTTCTGCCACAGCGGCCGCAGCCCGGGCGCGTCGAACGCGGCGAGGTGCAGGTAGCCCCGTTCGCGGCGGGTCACCAGCAGCTGGTTGCCGGCGCCGAGCACGCGGCTCAGCGGCGCGTACTGGTCGGGCACCGGCGGCTCGTAGCGGCCGGCGATCGTCCCGGTGCGCAGGTCGTACATCGTCACCGCGCCGGCGTCGAAGATCGCGAGCCAGCTCGCGTAGCCGGCGGCGTCGACGCCCGCCGCGAGGCCGACCGCCGCCGGAATCTTCAGCTCCCAGCGGACGCTGCCGGTCCTCAGGTCGACGCCGATCCAGGTGAACGGCGCCGAGGGCAGCGGGTCGAACCCGAGCGTCGCCTCCGAGCAGCCCCGGACCGGCTGCTTCATGACGACGATCGGTGCGCCGTCGACCAGCCAGATCGGTGCGCCGCGCACGTCCCAGCGCTGGGCGCCGGTGCGCGCGTCCAGCCCGAGGGTCTGGAACGGCGAGCGGGAACTGCACGAGACCGGGGCCACGACCACAGTGTCGTCGGTCGCGAGCGTCTGCGTGCGCCTGGGCGGGTCGTACTGCCAGCGCACCGCGCCGGACGCCAGGTCGTACGAGGTGATCTGGCCGCCGATGCTGGCCAGTACCGCGTCGCCGACGACCTTGGCCGGTTCGACCACGCCGGACGCGGCGAAGACCAGGCGGGCGGGCAGGGCCGGTTGGCCGCCCGCCGTGACGCCGACGCAGCAGCACGCCAGCAGGAGCAGCACGACGAGCCAGGGACTGGGCCGCGGCGGCGGCCCACCGGGGGGCCCGATCTCCAGCTCCACCGCGTCGCCGGCGGGAGCGAGCACGCCAAGGTCGATGACGACCGGACCACTCGAGCCCGCCGAACCGCGGCCCTTCACGCTCCCATTGTGCGGGGCGAACGGGCGATCCAGCGATCTGAGCGGCTAATAGATCTCGATTTGGTAGCGGTAACGTTACTTTTCGGCCACAACGGCCATGCGCGCAAGCCAGCCGGTGACGGTACGTGCGACATCCTGCGCGGTAAGTCCCAGGTCGGCGAGGATCTCCGGCCGACTGCCGTGCGGATGCCAGCCCACCTCGACGCCGAGGTCCCGTACCGGCACGTCCACGCCCGCGTCGCGCAGCGTCTTGGCGACCGCGTCGCCGACACCGCCCGCGCGCACCCCGTCCTCGACCGTCACCACGAGCCGGTGCGAGGCGGCCAACCCGACGAGTTCCACCGGCACCGGGCGCACCCACCGCGGGTCGACCACGGTGGCGCCGTAGCCCTGCTCGGCGAGGCGCGCAGCGACGTCCACAGCCACGTGCGCCATCGCCCCGACCGCCACCACCAGGACATCGGCCGCCGCGCCGGGATCACGGGCGAGCACGTCGATGCCGCCGACCGTGTCGATCGCCGGCAGGTCCGGCGGCACCGACCCGGTGGGGAACCGGACGATCGTCGGCCCGTCGTCGACCGCGACCGCCTCGCGGAGTTCGGCGCGCAGCGTCTCCGCGTCGCGCGGGGCGGCGATCCGCAGCCCCGGCACCACGCCGAAGACCGACATGTCCCAGATGCCGTAGTGGCTCGGCCCGTCCGGCCCCGTGATGCCGGCCCGGTCCAGCACGAACGTCACCGGCAGCTTGTGCATCGCGACGTCGAGCAGCACCTGGTCGAAGGCGCGGTTGAGGAACGTCGCGTAGACCGCGACGACCGGATGCAGGCCGCCGAGCGCAAGGCCCGCCGCCGAGGTCGCCGCGTGCTGTTCGGCGATCCCGACGTCGTACGCCCGCTCCGGGTACTTCTTCATGAGCTTCGCGATGCCGGTCGGCTCGGCCATGGCCGCGGTGATGCCGACGATGTCGGCCCGCTCGTCGGCGAGCGCCACCAACTCGTCGGCGAACACGCCCGTCCACTTGACCGACGACGGCGCCAGCGGCTTGCCGGTCTCCGGGTCGAACGTGCCGACGCCGTGCAGGCAGTCGGCCTCGTCGTCTTCGGCCGGGCGGTAGCCGTAGCCCTTCGTGGTGACCGCGTGCACGATGACCGGCCCGCCGAAGCCCCGGGCCCGGCGCAGCGCCGACTCCAGCGCCGGCGCGTCGTGCCCGTCGACCGGGCCGACGTACTTGATGCCGAGGTCCTCGAACAGCGCCTGCGGTGCGACGGCGTCCTTGATGCCCTTCTTGACCGCGTGCAGCGCCTCGTACAGCGGCGGGCCGACCAGCGGCGTGCGCCCCAGCGACTCCTTGACCAGGTCGAGGACCTTCTCGTAACCCGGGTTCAGGCGCAGCATCGACAGGTGCTCGGCGAGCCCGCCGATCGTCGGCGAGTAGGACCGGCCGTTGTCGTTGACGACGATCACCAGCGGGTTCTTCGCACCGGCGATGTTGTTCAGCGCCTCCCAGCACATGCCGCCGGTGAGCGCCCCGTCGCCGACCACGGCGACCACGTACCGCTTCTCGCCGCGCAGCGCGTACGCCTTGGCGAGGCCGTCGGCGTAGGACAGCGCCGTGGACGCGTGCGAGTTCTCGATGATGTCGTGCTCGCTCTCGGCCCGGCTCGGGTAGCCGGACAGGCCACCGCGCTGGCGGAGCAGCTCGAAGCCGTCCTGCCGCCCGGTGACGATCTTGTGGACGTACGCCTGGTGCCCGGTGTCGAACAGGATCCGGTCCTTGGGCGAGTCGAAGACGCGGTGCAGCGCGAGGGTGATCTCGACGGCGCCGAGGTTCGGCCCCAGGTGGCCGCCGGTGCGGGCCACCTTCTGCACGAGAAAGTCACGGATCTCGGCGGCGAGCACGCCGATCTCGTCGGCGCTGAGATCCTTGAGATCCTGCGGTCCACGGATCCGGTCGAGCAGGCGAGACGTCATGAGCGGCCAGTTTAGCCGCGCCGCCCGGACCCGCATCCCCTCGCGCACGGGACCTCCACATACTCTCCGCCCGGCGCTGCCGGGCGAAGATCGCGGAAAATGGGTGTCGAGAGCCGGCGGCCCACTCCGTCTACGGGATACCAGCGCCGACCAGGAAGGGACATCCGGCATGAAGTATCTGCTGCTGATCTATGGGAACCAGGACAAGTGGGACGCTATCCCGGCCGAGGACTGGCCCGTGGAGATCGCCAAGTACGACGCGTTCGCCACCCGGTACCGGGAGACCGGTGAGCTGTTCGGCGCCTACGGGTTGGCCGACGCGGTCAACGCCAAGCTGGTTCGCCGGGTCGACGGCGCGCCGGCCGTGACCGACGGCCCTTACCTGGAGGCCAAGGAGTACATCGCCAGCTTCTGGCTGCTGGACTGCGAGAGCGAGGAGCGGGCCCGCCAGATCGCCGCCGACCTGCCGCACGCGCACGAGCAGCCGGTCGAGCTGTGGCCGATCCTGCACGAAGCGGCCGCGGATCTGTGAATCCTGCCGGGGAAGGCCCCGTACGAGGTGTGGGCGGGCGCCGCCCGCCCACCCCGTCGCCGTTCGACCCGAACGGGAACGCCGATCTGTTGCGCGAGCTCGCGCCGCAGGTCCTCGCCGCGCTCGTGCGCCGCTACGGCCAGTTCGACGCGGCCGAGGACGCCACCCAGGAGGCGCTGATCCAGGCCACCCTGCACTGGCCGGCCGACGGCACGCCGGACAACCCCCGCGGCTGGCTCATCACCGTCGCGTCCCGTCGCCTGCTCGACCAGATGCGCAGCGAACAGTCCCGCCGGCAGCGCGAGCAGGCCGTGCACGTGGCCACCCCGCAGGCCGAACTGCTCGGCCGGCCCGCCGACGCCGACCCGACCCGGGACCGCGACGACTCGCTGCGGCTGCTGTTCCTGTGCTGCCACCCGGCGCTGTCGCCGCCCAGCCAGATCGCGCTGACGCTGCGCGCGCTCGGCGGGCTGACGACCGCCCAGATCGCCGCCGCGTTCCTGGTGCCCGAGGCGACGATGGCGCAGCGGATCAGCCGGGCCAAGCAGACGATCAAGGCGAGCGGTGACCCGTTCGCCGAGCCCACGGATCGGGCCGAGCGGCTCGCCGCCGTGCTGCACGTGCTCTACCTGATCTTCAACGAGGGCTACACCGCCAGCACCGGGCCGGACCTCACCGCCCCGCACCTGTCCGACGAGGCGATCCGGTTGACCCGCTGGCTGCGTCGGCTGGTGCCGGACGACGACGAGGTGACCGGGCTGCTCGCGCTCATGCTGCTCACCGACGCCCGCCGGGCGGCCCGCACCGGGCCGGACGGAAGCCTGATCCCGCTCGCCGAGCAGGACCGCTCGCGGTGGGACGCCGACCGGATCGCAGAGGGCGTCGCGCTGGTGACCGGGGCGCTGGCCAGCGGCCCGATCGGCCCGTACCAGCTGCAGGCCGCGATCGCCGCCGTGCACGACGAGGCGGCCCGCATGGAGGACACCGACTGGCCGCAGATCCTTGCCCTGTACGAGCTGCTCGAGGTGTGCGCCCCCGGCCCGATGGTGACCCTGAACCGGGCGATCGCCGTGGCCATGGTGCGCGGACCGGCGGCCGGGCTCGACCTGCTGGCGACGCTGGCCGAGGACGGCCGGATGGCGCGCCACCACCGATTGCTGGCCACTCGGGCGCACCTGCGGGAGATGTCCGGCGACCGGGCCGGGGCTGCCGACGACTACGCCGAGGCCGCCAGGCGCACCACGAGCGCCCCGGAACGCCGCCACCTGATGGCCAGGGCGGCGGCCGCCCGCTAGCTCCCCGGCGAGGAAACCGGCAAGGAAACCGGCAAGGAAACCGGCGAGGAAACCGGCGAGGAAACCGGCGTGGAAACCGGCGTGGATGGGTCAGGCGAGCGAGAACAGGCCGACGCACTCGACGTGGTGGGTCATCGGGAACGCGTCGAACGCGCGCACCCGCGTCAACCGGTAACCCAACTCGGCGAACGACGCCACGTCGCGGGCGAACGCGGCCGGGTCACAGGCCACGTATGCCACCGCCCGCGGCCGGCGGGCCGCGATCTCCTCGACCACGTCCCGGCCGGCTCCGGAGCGCGGCGGGTCCAGCACCACGACGTCGACCCAGCGCAGCGCCGAACCGGCGGCGCGGTCGGCCAGCACCCGCCGCACGTCGCCGGCCACCAGGTGCACGTTCGGCAGGTCGGCCAGGCTGCGCCGGGCCGCCGCCAGGCCGCGCTGGTCGGCCTCGACGGCGGTCACCCGGTCGACGAGCGGGGCCAGCGCGGCGGCGAACACGCCGGCCCCGGCGTACAGGTCCCACGCCCGCTCGCCGGCACGCGGCGCGAGCAACTCCACCACGGCCGCGCTCAGCACCTCCGGCACGGAGGGGTGCACCTGCCAGAACGCGTCCGCGTCCAGGGTGAACTCCCGGCCGCCGACGATCTCGCGCACGCGGGAGGGCCCGTCGACGACGCGGGCCCGGCCGGTGCGCGAGCGCCGGGTCAGCACCGCGACGTCGCCGCCCGAGGATGCCACCACCTCCACCGACGCCAGCGCGGGCGACCAGCGCGAGCCGAGCATCGCGAGCGCCGCCGGCGCGGCGATGTGGCACTCCTCGACCGGCACGACGTCATGCGACCGGAACCTGTGGAACCCGAGCCGGCCGTCCGGGCCGACGGCGTACTGCACGCGGGTCCGCCAGGCCAGCGTCGGATCGAGCTCCTCCACGGACACCGGCACGTCCCGCCCGCCCAGCCGTGCCAACTGCTCCTCCACCACGGCGGCCTTCCAGGAACGCTGCGCGGACGGCGACGCGTGCTGGAGGTCGCACCCGCCGCAGAGGCCCGGCCGCGCGTACGGGCACGGCGGCGACACCCGGTCCGGCGAGGCCGACAGCACCTCGACGGCGTCGGCCCGCCAGAACCCGGACCGCCGCTCGGTGACCTCGACCCGCACCCGCTCGCCGGGCAGCGCGTGGCGGACGAAGAGCACCGGACCGTCGGGTTGGCGCGCGACGCAGTGCCCACCGTGCGCCACCGGACCGACGACGACCTCCACCGTCAGTCCTCGTCCGTCCCGCGGGCCTCGCCGCGCGGCCCGCGCGCCGGGCCGCGCGCGAACGTGCGGTCCATCCGCTCGATGTTGCGGTTCTCGACGGACTTCAGCTGCCACGGCACGCTGGTGACCATCACGCCCGGCTCGAACAGCAGCCGGCCCTTGAGCCGCAGCGCGCTCTGGTTGTGCAGCAGGTTCTCCCACCAGCGGCCGACGACGTACTCCGGGATGTAGACGGTGACGACGTCGCGGGGCGAGTCGCGGCGCTTGGACTTGACGAAGTCGATGATCGGCCGGGTGATCTCCCGGTAGGGCGAGTCGACGACCGTCAGCGGCACCGGGATCTCCCGGCGCTCCCACTCCTCCTGCAGGGCACGGGTGTCGTTGTCGTCGACGTTGACGGTGACCCCGGTCAGCGTGTCGGGCCGGGTGGCCCGGGCGTACGCGAGCGCCCGCAGCGTCGGCAGGTGCAGCTTGCTGACCAGGACGACGGCGTGGTTGCGCGAGGGCAGGATGGGCCGCTCGTCGGGCGGGGAGAGCTCGCGGGCGACGGTGTCGTAGTGCTTGCGGATGCCCAGCATCACCACGAAGATGACCGCCATCGCGACGATCGCGATCCACGCGCCGAGCAGGAACTTGGTGATCAGGACGATCACCAGCACCACGCCGGTCAGCGTCAGCCCGAACATGTTGATCGAGCGGGACCGGTACATGCGGCGGCGGGCCTTCGGGTCGCGCTCGCGGTGCAGCAGCCGGTTCCAGTGCCGCACCATGCCCGTCTGGGACAGCGTGAACGACACGAACACGCCGACGATGTACAGCTGGATCAGGCGGGTGACCTCCGCCTGGAACGCGAAGATCAGCACGCAGGCCAGCAGCGCCAGGCTGATGATGCCGTTGGAGAACGCCAGCCGGTCGCCGCGGGTGTGCAGCTGTCGCGGCAGGTAGCGGTCCTGGGCGAGGATCGAGCCGAGCACCGGGAATCCGCTGAACGCGGTGTTCGCGGCCAGGAACAGGATCAGCGCGGTCATCCCGGCGACCAGCAGCACGAGCAGCGATCCCGCCCCGAACACCGTCTCGGCGAGCTGGACGGTCACCGTCTTCTGCACGTAGTCGCCGAGGTTCTCGATCTGGCGCGGCGCCATCGTCTGACCTTCTATGACGCCGTGTATCTGGAGCTGGCAGGACGGAAGAGAGTCCCGCTGGCAACGCTGGACGTTGACTTGATCGCTGCGGCACGCGCCGAGCGCATTTCGCTCGTGGTCGCTCCATAATCAGTCATGCGCTTGTTTTCCCGCCGCCGCCTGTTCGCCGGGTTCGCCGCCATCGGGGCGATCGCGGGCGTGTTCGGGCTACGCACCGCGTCGTCGCGCTATTATGACGGCCCGGTGTCGGACCATTTCGACGGCACGCGTTTCTTCGATCCGCACTCTTCGCCGCCGAAGAACCTCGCGACGCTGATGCGCTGGTACATGGGGCGCGAGAAGGCCGAATGGCCGGCTTCCGTGCCGAGCCCGTACAGCGACACGCCGCCGTCCCGCGTCGCCGGTCCGGAATGGCGGCTCTCCTATGTGGGTCATGCGAGCTGGCTGTTGCAGACCGCCGGGCTGAACATCGCCGCGCAGGTCTCGAAGTCCGCGAGCGCGGCCGCTGCCTGCCCCTGGGCGAGACGGAGCCGGCCCCGCGTAGCCGGGATGAGCACGGTGCCGACCCCCGCCGGCCAGCCGTCCGGGGGAAGCAGCGCGAGCAGCGCCTGCGCCTCGTCGAGCTGCCCGGCCTCGAGGGCGACATCGGCCAGCACGGTCGCGGCGAACGCGAGTCCCGGTCCGAAGTCGCCGTCCTGCAGCACGCGTAGCGCGACGCGCGCGGCGGCATCCGCCTCCGGAAGCGCTCCGAGTCGCAGCTTGAGCAGCCCGAGGGTGCTGTACGTCGCGACGAGGCCACGGGCGCTGCCGGAGCGGTGGACCTCGGCGACCATCGGACGCAGCGCGCCGGCGACCGCGTCGAAGCGCTCGGCGGTGACGAGGCTCCACAGCAGCGCGGCCCGCGTGTCCCAGTTCTCCGGGCGCCCTCCGGCGCGCGCCAGCGCGGCCTCGGGAGGCCCGGCGGCCTGCGCTGCCGGCCGTCCGGCAAGCACCATCGCCATCCCCTGCCCCACAGCGAGCGCCTCGGC
>Ga0207706_10004058_pt1 | contig 13845 bp, 14 predicted proteins | sample KBSC53metaG_FD_184318 | JGI IMG/M metagenome (GOLD analysis project Ga0207706, IMG submission 184318) | Corn rhizosphere microbial communities from Kellogg Biological Station, Michigan, USA - KBS C5-3 metaG (SPAdes) (version 2) | ecosystem: Host-associated > Plants > Roots > Rhizosphere > Soil ... | reverse complement strand
GACGAGACGCCGGTTCCGGTCAGCCAATAGAGCGTGATGTTGTCGACGATGTCATCGCGCGTCAGGCCCTCGGACGCGCCGTCGAACACGCGCGCGATCATCTTGTAGGTCCAGATGTCGTGATCGATGATCCATGCGGCGAGGCCGATCGGTGAATCCTCCAGGCCGTAGAGTGTCTGCGGCCGGTTCCCCATCTCGTTGGCGTAGCCGAGGCCATGCTTGTAGAAGAAGGAGACATGGTCGAACGCCTGTCGCTCCTCATCGTCGAGGCCAGCCGGGGCCGCTGCGCCGGTAAAGGCCGCAGCATCGATTTCCGGCGGGATGGCTCCGGCCATGTTGGTGTGGATGCCGAGCAATCCCTGCGGCGCCTGCGCTCCCATGGATTCGGTGATCAACGCGCCCCAGTCGCCGCCTTGAGCGACATAATGATCATAGCCGAGCCGTTTCATCAGGACGTCCCAGGTGCGCGCGATCTGCTCGGGGCCCCAGCCGACGGTGGTCGGCTTCCCGGAGAAGCCGTAGCCGGGCATCGAGGGGATCACGACGTCGAACGCATCCCCTTCCGTTCCGCCGTGCGCCGTCGGATCGGTCAAGGGCTCGATGATCTTCAATTGCTCGATGACTGAGCCCGGCCATCCGTGCGTGACGATGAGCGGCAGCGCGTTCGAATGCTTCGACTTCACATGCAGGAAATGGATGTCGACGCCGTCGATCTTGGTGACGAAGTTCGGGTAGCCGTTGACCCTCGCCTCGACGGCCCGCCAGTCGTGCTGGTTCAGCCAGTAATCGGCAAGCTTCCGGATCGTCGCCAGCTGAACGCCTTGCGATGCGTCGCCGACCAGCTCCTGGCCGGGCCATCGCGTCGCCGCAATCCGCCGCTTCAGATCGGCAAGCTCCTCGTCTGTCGCATGAAAGCGGAACGGGCGGATCGATGGATCGTCGGCCGGCTCGAAGGTTGCCGCGGCACCGATGACCGGGCGCTGTGAAGTTGGAATCTGCTCAGTGGTCGGCGCGAGGGTGTCCGCACCGCCGGTGGGCGGCGTCGTTGCAGCCATGGTCATTCTCCTGAGCTGTGGGGTATCCGGATGACGCGAACGGCACGCGGTGATCGGCCGTGGAGAATGCTGGTGCGCAACCCGACAGGCGGCCCGCACTGCCGATGCTCTCATCGGCGTGAGTCGGTCAATGAATTTAGCCGGGCCCCACGGATTCAGCGAAACGGCCGCGCTAGAGAGCCCGCTTCAGACCGTGCAATTCGACGACGCGACCTTTGGCCAGGATCGGAACCGCCAGGATCCTGATCCAGCGCTTGTCTGCCCCCTCGGGCGTGATCTCGGCGTCCAGGATGAAGCCGAACTTGCGCCCGACCGCATAGGTCCGCACCCTTTTCAAGGCGGTCCTGGAATCCTCGTCAAAGCGCGCCACCGCCCAGTCGCGCTCGATCGGCTCACCGGTAGGCAGGCCAAACAGCTCATAGACCTTCTCCGACCAGGTCAGCCTTTCGTGATGGGCGATGTCGCAGTGCCAGTAGCCAATGTCCGGGTCCTCCCGGGCGCTGCCAAGATCCGGCTCGGACAGCAGAACGTGACCGTGCAAAAAGGTCCCGGCCGGCTCGTCATAGAAGAGCGAATTGACGAACGAGCCCTTCCAATGGAGGCGCTGCGTAGGCATCATGGGATCATGCCAAAGTCGGCGCTTCCTGGCAAAACCGGTTTTGAAGAGAGCGTCAGTTCGCCAAATGGATCATGCCGGGTGGTTGAAGACCCGCCGGGGAGTTGGGGAGGGAGCGGCGGGTCTTCGCAGTGCAACAAAGCCAGTTAATCGCGGATCGAACAAGCTGTTGAAAATGCCTAGGCACTTGTCAGGAGGGCCATCCCCGGGATCGGCTGAGCTTGCCCGCCTTCACACCCTCCCCTAACCGCGCGGCTGATGTGCGCACGCCGCTTCCTGACGATCATCTTTGTGCTCACGCTGCTCGCAGTCGCGGGCGCGTTCGCCATCTATCAGTTCGGCGGGCGAGTGCTCATCAACCAGGCGGTCCCCCGCGGCCATTTCGAGGCGGCCAAGGCCGGCAGCGGCCCCGATTATTCGCTGGCAGCGAACTGGCTCGCTCGCCCCGGCCTCGCTGACGATCCGTCGCAATGGCGGCCCGGCGGAAGCGCCGAGGATCCGCCCGGCAACGCCGCAATTTTCTTCATCCACCCGACGACCTACATCCAGACCGACCGCTGGAACGCGCCGCTCGTGGTCAGAGGCGACACCGAATTCCGGACGCGCCTGTTCGTCCAGAGCCAGGCGTCGGCCTTCAACGGCGCGGGAGAGATCTGGGCCCCGCGCTACCGCCAGGCCGCCTACGGCTCGTTCCTGCTCAAGAGCGAGGACGCCGAGAAAGCGCTGGACTTCGCCTATCGCGATGTGGCGTCCGCGTTCGACCGCTTCGTCGCGGAAGCCGGCAACCGGCCGATCATTCTTGCCGGGCACAGCCAGGGCGCGCTCCACCTCGAACGGCTGCTTCGAGAGAGGGTCGCCGGAAAGCCGATCGCGAAGCGCGTCGTCGCGGCTTACGTCGTCGGCTGGCCGATCAGCGCCAGCGCGGACCTTCCGGCGCTCGGCCTGCCCGCCTGCGACGCGCCGGGCCAAAGCGGCTGCATCCTGTCCTGGATGACCTTCGCCGATCCGCCCAACCCGGACTTCATCTTCCATGAATGGGCCAAGACGAAGGGTTATGCCGGCGGCGAGCGACGCCAGTCCGATACCCTGTGCGTGAACCCGGTGAGCGGCGTCCGGAACGGTGCAGTATCCGCTTCCGACAATCCGGGTACGCTGATCCCGACTTCCGACATGCGCTCGGCGACGATCGAGGCCGGAGCCGTTGGCGCGCATTGCGCGAACGGGCTGCTGATCCTCGACGGCCTGCCGCCGGCGCTGGGATCGTTCGTCCTCCCCGGCAACAATTATCACGTTTATGATTACGCCCTGTTCTGGGGCGCGGTTCGGCGGGATGCGAAGCGGAGGCTTGCGGCATGGCAGCGCTGATCGCCTCCTTCGCCGCGGAGTTCGCGGCCGCCCTGCCCGGAGGCGGCAAGCTCGCCGGACTCGACGTGGGCACGAAGACCATCGGACTCGCGATTTGCGACGCCGGCTGGCATTTCGCGGGCCCCGCCGAAACCATCCGACGTACCAAGTTCACGCAGGATCTCGAGAGCCTGCGGCAATTCATCGCCCGGGAGCATATCGCCGGGCTCGTCGTCGGCTTGCCGCTCAACATGGACGGAACGGATAGCCCGCGCACGCAGTCGGTGCGGGCCTTCGCGCGCAATCTTGCGCCGCTCAAGCTTCCGATTCTGCTGTGGGACGAGCGCTGGTCGACCCAGGCCGTCGAGCGGGCGATGATCGACGCCGACGTCAGCCGCGCCCGCCGCGCCGAGAAGGTCGACGCCCTCGCCGCCGCCCACATCCTCCAAGGCGCAATCGACGCGCTGGCCAACCTCCCGGCTCCGCAATAAGCGACAAGATCGTGGACCTTCTCTCCATCGACTCGCTCGCCGACCCCGAGATCGCGGCCATCCTCGATCGCGCCGGCCTGTTCTTCGCCGGCAACCGCGGACGACGCTCGAACGAGCGGCTCCACGGCAAGATCGTCTTCAACCTTTTCTACGAAAACTCGACGCGGACCGCGATGTCGTTCGCCACCGCCGCGCACCGGCTGGGCGCGTCGGCGATTGCACTGTCGGTCGAGCGAAGCTCGGTCCAGAAGGGCGAAACGCTGGAAGATACGGCGCGGACGCTCAATGCGATGCGGCCCGATGCCCTGGTCATCCGCCACCGGGAGAATGGCGCCCCCGCCGCGGTTGCCCTGATCATGGACGCGCCGGTGCTCAACGCCGGCGACGGGACCAACGAGCATCCGACCCAGGCCCTGCTCGACGCAGCGACGATCCGCCATCGGCTCGGCCATATTGAAGGCCTCAAGGTCGCGATCTGCGGCGACATCCGCCACAGCCGCGTCGCCCGCTCCAACGCGAAGCTGCTGCCCCGGCTCGGCGCCGAGGTCCGGCTCGCCGGCCCGCCCGCGCTCATGCCCGACGGCATCCCGCCGCTGTCGGTGGACGAGGCCATCGCGGGCGCGGACGTCGTGATGATGCTCCGCGTCCAGCGCGAGCGGCTCGAGGAAGAGCTTGGCGATGCGCCGGGCGAATATCTCGATCGCTACGGCCTGACCTCAGGTCGCCTTGCAACTGCCGCACCGGGCGCGGTCGTCATGCATCCCGGGCCGATGAACCGAGGCGTTGAGATCGAGGGCCTGATCGCTGACGATCCCGAGCGCTCGCTGATTGCCCTTCAGGTCGAAATGGGCGTGGCCGTGCGAATGGCCTGCCTCGAGCTGGTCGTCGGAAGCGCCTCCTAGCGCGAGGCGTACTGGACCGGCGTGTCGCCCGCGACGTTCCTGACGAAGCAGCTGGCGCCTGCGCGGCGCAGCGATTCACAGGTCAGGCGCGCTTCCCGATCGCTCGTAAAGCCCTTGACCGACAGGCGGTAGAAGACGCCCTTGGGGCTGGCGAACTTGGCGCTCATCGGCAAGTAAGCCTTGAGCACGCCATATTTGTGGGCCGAGCTGTTCCAGGCGGCGAGCACGCGCTCGGGCGAGCCATAGGCGCCGAGCTGGAGGACTGCCGGCGAGTTGCCACGGCGCGGAGCGGCGGCGGCCGCACGGTGCGGCTTGGCGGCGGGCGCCTTGCTGGCCGGCATGACCGAGGCGAACACCGCCTTGGCCTCGCTGACCGCAGCCGCGGCAAGCGACGCCATCGTGGTGGCGCGCGGCGGCGGCGGAGCCGGAGCCACCGCGACGATCGGAGCCGGTGCCGGGGCCGAGGCAGTCGCCTCGACGAATGCCGGAGCCGCCGGAGCGGGCGCAGCCTCAGCCGGGGCCGGCGCCGCGGCCTGGGCAAGCCGAGTAGCGCCTGGGTTCAGCGCGAGCCGAACCGGCTGGCCGGGGTCGACGACGGCGGGCGTGACGCCGACGAGCGCCGCGACCTGGTCGGAGGCGTGCTTGGGCGTCGCCAGCTGCATCCACTGGTGGATACGCGTGTCGAGCTCGCCGCCAGGAATATCCTGCGCCGCGATGACCTTGGCGTTGGCCCAGTCACCGGCGAAGGCATGGGCGAGCGCGAGATTTTGGCGAACGGTCGCATCGGCGCCCTTTTCGCGAGCCGCGGGCTCGAGCACCGCAATCGCTTCGGATGGGCGGCCGGCAAGGGCCAGTGCCAGTCCGTAGTTGGACGCATCGAGCGACGGGCGGTTGGCATTCAGGAACGCCAGGGCCTCATTGTTCTTGCCGAGCGCAATCTGCACCAGCGCGAGCTTGATGACGATCTGCGGCTGGCTCGGATAGAGCGTCAGCGCATCCTTGTACGCGGCTTCGGCGGACTGGAACCGGCCGCCGGCGAAATAGGCGTTGCCGAGCAGAGCCCGGAAACCGGCATCGCTCGGCTCCTTGGCGACGGCGCGCTCGGCAAGGTCGATCGCCTGCGGCACGTCATTGGAGTTGAGCGCGGCAAGAGCGCGGGTTGCGAGACCGACGTCCCCATCCTGCTTCCCGCCGAAATAGGTCGCCCCGCTGACTTTGGCTTGAGGCGCTGCACAGCCGGCGATCATCGAGCCAAGCACGATCAGTGATGCGGCAGAGCTGGTGCGAAGCGGCTGGTTCATTGGACTTACCCCCTACGTTTTGCCTTTGCGGCTAGCCCGTCGAGTTCGGGCATGCGCTCGAGCAACTGGTCGAGCGCGTCGGTAACTAGCTGCTGAGCCGAGCGGCCATTCACCGCGCAGGCCAGCCGCAGCTTCAAATGGCGGTCGGGCTCGAGGCGCAGCGTGAACGCGGCCTTAGCCTTGCTTCCCGGCGCCGAACGCGGACGCGGCGCGCGGCGCGGAGCCGGAACCGGAGCCGGTGCCGTAGCGGCAACCGCGACCTTGATGGGCAGAGCCGCGACGATCGGAGCCGGTGCCGGCGCCTCTTCCACGTCCGTCTCATAAAGCTCGGCAGTTTCGTCGATCTCGTCCTCGTCGGTCTCATCCTCGTGGATCTCGACCTCGTCGATCTCGTCCTCGCCGGTCTCTTCTTCAGCGGCGAACCGCTCTTCGATCTCGGCCTGCTGATCGTGAACCGGCGAATTGACCGGAGTCAGGCCGGTCGGATGGGAGCGCGGATGCTCGACAACGTCCTCGCCGAACGCATCGTGCGATTCGTCACGGGGCGCGTCGGCGGCCTTGGGCGGCTCGAACCCCATGTCGTTCCAACCGAGATCCTCGAGGCCGCTGGCGCCCTGGCCGAAGCCCTGCGGCCGCATCGCCGGGCGCGCTGCGCCCTTGCGTGCAAGAAGACCAGAGGAAAGGGAGGCGAAAGGCTTGGCTTCGCTGGCCACCTGGTGCCCCCTTACTGACCGACAACGCGGCGGCCGAAGCCGCCAACGGGACGCGGACTGGCCGCAGGTGCTCCAGGCGCCGCTCCGGGCGCCGCGAAGACGGTGCGGCGGAAATTCTTCTCGAGGCGGTCAGAGATATAGTCCCAAAGCTCGATGACTTCCTTGGCCGAGCGGCCATTGGGGTCAATTTCCATCACCGTGCGGCCGTCGATCATCGAAGCCGCGAAATCGGTGCGATGGTGGACCGTAACCGGAGCCACGGTGCCGTGCTGCGACAGAGCGACCGCCGCTTCGTAGGTGATCTTGGCCTTTGGCGTCGCCGCATTGACGACGAAGATGAGCGGCTTGCCGGCGCGGTCGCACAAATCGACCGTGGCGCCGACGGCGCGCAGGTCGTGCGGGCTCGGACGGGTCGGGATGACGATCAGCTCAGCCACCGCGATGACGCTCTGGATCGCCATGGTGATTGCCGGCGGGGTGTCGATCACCGCAAGGCGGAAACCCTGCTGGCGGAGCACCTCGAGGTCGGAAGCAAGCCGGGCGACCGTAGTCTGCGCGAAAGCCGGCATGTCGGCCTCGCGCTCGTTCCACCAATCGGCAAGGCTCCCTTGCGGGTCGATGTCGATGAGGCAGACCGGGCCTGCGCCTGAGAGCTGCGCCTGCACCGCAAGATGTCCGGACAGGGTCGTCTTACCGGACCCGCCCTTCTGCGATGCCATTGCCAGGACGCGCATGCTTTTCCCCTCGCGTGATTGACGTCAATTGAGGGAGCGGAGTGACACTAGAGGCTCTAAAATCTGGTTAACGCGGGCACGACTGTGTTTGCGGTCTCGCACTGCTGCGGTAAGAAGACACAAGGGGTGGGTTAACGCATGAGTCCCAAATACTTAGTTGCTGCACTGCTGGCCGCCATCATGGCCGCGCCGCTTCCGGCGCAGTCGGTCAAGGCCGGTATCGATGCCTGGCAGCGCGCCGATTATCCGGCCGCGGTCGCGATTTGGCGGCCCCTCGCAGAGAAGGGCGATTCCGACGCGCAGTTCAACCTCGGCCAGGCCTATCGCCTCGGCCGCGGCGTCACGATCAACCTCGGCGCTGCCAAGACCTGGTTCGAGCGGGCCGCGAGCAGCGGGCACCTCGACGCGCAGACGACGCTTGGCCTCTTGCTGTTTCAGAACGGCGAGCAAGCCGACGGCCTCAAATGGCTGAGGATGGCGGCGGAGCAAGGCGAGCCGCGGGCGCTGCTGGTTTACGGCACCGCCCTTTATAATGGCGATGCCATCACCCAGGACCGGGTGCTTGGCTATGCCTACGTTAGCCGAGCCGCGGCGCAGGGGTTGGCTCCGGCCAAGGAGACGCTGGAGCAACTCGACAAGCTGATGCCGGTCGCCGACCGCCAGAAGGCCGTCGCGCTCGCGCTTGCCAAGGCCAAAGGCGCGCCGCCGCCGAGCTCGAAGCCGGAGAAGCCGGTCCGGCAGGCGCAGGCCAAGTCGATCCCGCCGAAAACCGTTCAAGCTCCGGCTGCAAAAGCCTCACCGCCGCCGGCGAGTGGAGCATGGCGCATCCAGCTCGGAGCCTTCTCCCAGCGGGGCGCGGCGGAGGCGCTCTACAACCGGTTGTCTTCGAAAGCGGTCCTTTCCGGTCGCGGCCCGATTTACGTCGCCGCGGGGCCGGTGACCCGTCTTCAGGTCGGGCCGTTCGCCAGCAGAGCCGCGGCGGCCGCAGCCTGCAGCGCAATCGGCTCGGCCTGCTTCCCGGTTCCGGCGAAGTAGCTAGCGGCGGAACCAGTCCCGCCGGCGGACGCCCTGCACCCACAGCAGCGCGTCGAGGCCGTGATGCCGAAGCTCTGCGTCGGCGACCTCGACCAGCGCCGGCTTCGCCCGAAAGGCGATCCCAAGGCCTGCTTCCTCGATCATCAGCTTGTCGTTCGCGCCGTCGCCGATGGCGAGCACGTCCTCCCGAACGAGCCCCAATTGTTCGCGCACTTCGACCAGGGCTTCGCGCTTGGCGATGGCGTCGACGATCGGGTCACCGACCTCTCCCGAAAGCTTGCCTCCGGCGAAAACCAGCCGGTTTGCGCGCACGCGATCGAATCCCGCCGTCCGAGCGACGGGCTCGGCAAAGGACAGGAATCCGCCGGACACGAGCAGGCAACTCGCGCCGCCCGCGCGCATGGTCTGGACGAGCGTTTCGGCGCCCGCAGTCAGTCGAACCCGCTCGTCGAGGCAGCGCTTGAGCTCATGTTCGTCGAGCCCGGCGAGCAGCCGCACCCGCTCCCTCAGCGCACCGGGAAAATCCAACTCGCCCTGCATCGCGCGCTCGGTGATCCGCGCGACCTTGTCCTTGAGACCGGCGTAATCGGCGAGTTCGTCGATGCATTCCTGGCCGATGATGGTCGAATCCATGTCGGCCACCAGCAGCTTCTTCCAGCGCCCCTCCTCGGGCTGGACGACGATATCCACGCCATCGAGACCGTCGAGCGCCCAGCGTGCGGCCTTGGAATCACCGGAGAAACGGAGGTCCGCCGCTGCTCCTTCGTCGAGCCAGTGAAGGAAGCATGCCTTGGGATCGAGCTCCCGAAGCAGGCCGAGCACGCGGTCGACCAGCCTGTCATCGAGCCGTCCCGCTGCTATCAGCGTTGCAATGGCCATCCGTCCTCCACTTGTCGTCATCGCGGGCCCGACCGCAAGCGGCAAATCCGCGCTGGCACTCGCGCTTGCTCAGCAAATCGGAGGCGTGATCGTCAACGCCGACAGTGCACAGATCTATCGGGATCTGAGGGTCCTGAGCGCTTCCCCCAGCAAAACGGAGATGCAGCACGCCGAGCATCGCCTTTATGGCGTGCAGGATGGCGCCCTGCCCTGCTCCGCGGCGGAATGGGCGGTGATGGCACGCGGCGAAATCAACGCCATCCGCCAAGATCGACGGACTCCGATCCTGGCCGGCGGCACGGGCCTGTATTTGCGGACGCTGCTGGACGGCATTGCGCCGGTTCCCTCGATCGATCCCGAGGTTCGCGAGCGTGTGCGCGCCCGCCCGCTTGATGAGAATCGCGAGAAGCTCGAAGCCCTCGATCCGGAATCTGCGACACGGCTCAAGCCGGCCGACACGGCGCGCATCAATCGCGCCCTCGAGGTCATCCTGTCGACCGGCCGAACGCTCGCGGAATGGCACAAGCAGCGCGAAGGCGGAATCGCGGACGAGGTCGAACTGAGGCCGATCATCCTGCTGCCGCCACGCAAATGGCTCTACGCCCGGTGCGACGAGCGCTTCGCGCGAATGATCGACGAAGGCGCGGTCTCGGAAGTGGAAGCGCTGCTTGCTCGAAAGCTCAATCCCAACCTGCCGGTCATGCGGGCAATCGGCGTGCGCGAGCTTTCGGACTATCTGCTCGGGCAGCGATCGCTCGACGAGGCGATCGCCGCCGGAAGGCAAGCGACCCGCCGCTATGCCAAACGTCAGTACACTTGGTTCGCGCACCAGCCGCCGCCCGAGTGGCCGCGCTTCAAGGAGGCACTCGACGTGGACTTGCTTGGCGAGGCGCTGGCTCTCCTCGGCCCGAAGCGGTAGTCGGCCGCCATGGAATTCCTGCGCGACGCGGACATCGACCCTGCCCCGCTGGCGGGAAAGCGCGTCGCGATCCTCGGCTATGGCAACCAGGGGCGCGCACAGGCGCTGAACCTGCACGACAGCGGAATCGACGTGGTGGTCGGCCTTCGAGGCGGGTCGGGAAGCACGATCGAGGCGGAGTCCGCCGGGCTCGAAACCGCATTGATCGAAGAGGCGGTGTCGTCGGCCGATGTGGTGATGATGCTCGCGCCCGACGAGATTCACGCCGCGCTATATGAGGAGATCGAGCCGCGGCTGCGCCAAGGCGCCGCGCTCGGCTTCAGCCATGGGCTTGCCGTGCGGTTCGGCCTGATTGCGCCGCGCGCCGACCTCGACGTGTTCCTGGTTGCGCCGAAGGGACCGGGCACCGCCCTGCGCTCGCTCTACACCGAAGGGAAAGGCATGATCGCGGTCTGGGCCATCGCCCAGGATGCGAGCGGCCGCGCGCGCGACATCGCCCTCGCCTACGGGCGCGCGATCGGAAGCGGCCGCGCCGGCCTGATCGCCTCGACCTTCGCCGAAGAAGCGGAGGCAGACCTGTTCAATGAGCAGGCGGTGGTGTGGGGCGCGGTGCCCGAGCTGCTGATCGCGGGGTTCGAGACCCTGGTCGAGGGCGGCGTGTCGCCCGAGCTCGCCTATCTCGAATGTGTCGGTGAGCTGAAGCTCATCGCCGACCTGATCGAGGCTCGCGGCATCGCCGGGATGCGCGAGGCGATCTCCAACACCGCCGAAATGGGCGCGTTGCTCGGCGGACGGCGGATCGTCGACGACGGCGTCCGCGAGCGGATGGCGCAAGTGCTGGCGGAAGTGCGCGCCGGCCGCTTCGCGGACGAGCTGCGGCAGGAGGAAATGCGCGGCTACCCTCGGCTGGAGAAGGCGCGAAACGACGCGCGCAATACCTTGCTCGAAGGCACCCGCCGCCGCCTTGGCGGAACGAACGACTGATCAGCCGACGACCGGGCTCGGCGTCTCGGGCCGCTCGCCGACGCTTGCGCGTTCGAGATAGGCGCGTTGCAGCTTGCGGTGGGCATCCGCCACGCCGGGGTCCGATGATCCGGCAGCAAGTTCCTGCTCCTCGGCCGCGCGGCGCGCGAAATAGATACGGTCGTGGGTCGCCATGCGCGCCTCCCTGCCTCTAGCCAACTCATTAACAGAAAGGGCGTGCAAAGTCGCCCCTTCAGGCCGTCTCGGGGACCTGTTCCTTGGCGCGCGCGATGGCTTCGAGCACGATTTGCCGCGCATCGGCCGCGTCGCCCCATTTGCCGACGCGCACCCACTTGTCGGCTTCGAGGTCCTTGTAGTGCGTGAAGAAGTGCTCGATTTGCTGGAGCACGATCGACGGCAGGTCCTGCCGCTCTCCGACATCGGAATAATAAGGAAAGGTCGTGTCGACGGGCACGCAGATCAGCTTCTCGTCCCCGCCATGCTCGTCCTCGAGGTTCAGGACCCCGATCGGCCGGGCGCGAACCACGCAGCCCGGGACGAAGGGCGAGCGCGCGATAACCATCGCGTCGAGCGGATCGCCGTCAGGCGAGAGCGTGTGGGGGACGAAGCCGTAATTCGCCGGATAGCGCATCGGCGTGTGAAGAATCCGGTCGACGAACAAGGCGCCCGACTTCTTGTCGAATTCGTACTTCACCGGCTCCCCGCCGACGGGGACCTCGATGACGACGTTGATATTCTCCGGCGGATTGTCGCCGGTGGGGATGAGATCGATGTTCATGACCAGGTTCTTAGGGCAGATGACCGCCGCCCCTAAACAGGGCGAGGCCGAAGAACAATGCCGAGACGCTCGCCGCGACCGATCCGACGGCATAGCCCGCGGCGAGACCGTAGGAGTGGCGCTCGACCAGAAGCGCGGTGTCGAGCGAGAAGGCCGAAAAGGTGGTGAAGCCGCCGAGGATGCCCGTGGTGAGGAACAGCCGCGCATGCTGGCCGATGCCGGGGCGAAAGGCGAAATAGCCGGCGAACAATCCCATCAGGAAAGACCCGGCGACGTTCACGACCAACGTGCCGAACGGGAAGCCGTAGCCGAACAGCCGCGCCGCTCCGACGTTGACGCCGTGCCGGAGCGCGCCGCCGAGCCCGGCGCCGAGGAAGACGATCAGGTAGAGCATAATTCTCCTACTGCAGCAGTCCTGCGAACGTAGGAGCCATCAGCCGGCCGGCGGTTGAGAGTCGCTGTGACTCTGGGGAGACCCCATTCCCTGGAAGGCATTTCTAACGCCAGGACCATTCCACTCCAAAGACTTTTTCGATGTCATTCTAGTGGCAGGAATGGGTGGAAAGCTGACATCGGCGTTCACGGCCAATGGGCGCGCGAGGCGCTGGGCCCGGCGCCTCGCCCGCGTGCTCTTTGTGTCGACGATCTTAGTCACCCAGAAGCAGTCCCAGGCCGGACTGCGTTACGGCGTGCAGAGAGGGCCCGAGCAATAGAGCTTAACGTAGACTTCCCCGACGACGCGCCAGCCGTCCGCAAGCTTCATCCAGTGAGCTAGGTAATTTCCACCGTATTGCGTGTCTTTTTTAAGCGCGACCCAAGTGCCTTGCTCGCTGGCGCGGATCCCACGGTCAGAGATGCTGACTGTACTTGGTGACCGCACGTACCGATTGAATTTCGGATCGGCGAAATCTCGCGCGAAGAATGACGCAAGGTCCTTCTCGCCTATTGCGTGACTCCCGTTAGACCAAGTGAACACCGCATCGTCGGTGAACATCGGCAAGAATGATATCAGATCATGAGCGGCAATGGCACGATTGCTAGCCGCTCTCGCTGCTTTGATCGCGGCAACATCTCCTTGAAATTGAGAAATGCTGGCAACGTTGAGCCAATTGATCACCGTCGTCTCCAACTCGACGCGGCCATCGTCGAAGACGTGATCGCTGGCGATCTCGACGGCCGTGTACTTTGCGCCAGCGGCTCTCAATGCGGTCATCAGTGGTCCAGCCTGACTCGACGGCAAGTCACGCTGCGCAGTGACGATAAGCAGCGGCTGCTCGGAAAGACTTTGCGCAGCATCTGCGAGACGCCATCGTTCGCCGTGATCGACGATCTGGGCGGCAATTTGCGGCGAGCTTAGGCCTCTGAGCCGTCCGCTGGTCACGTTTCCCCATCGGGCCATGGCTTGCGCGTTGCGCTGCCTTCTCGTCAGCGGTCGAAGCAAGGTCGCGAGCGTGGTCGGGTCCCATGGAGCAAGTAATACCGTTGCAACACGCTTCGGCCCGGCGCCGGCTGTGAGAGCCGCGGCCAAGCCACCCATGCTATGGCCCATCACCACGATTCGCATCGGATCGATGTTCCACGCCTTTGCGACTTGCGGATCGGCCGAATGGGTCAGCGCGACGTTTGCGTCCTCGATCACATGATCGATGCTGAACTGTCCTTCTGATCCCCAGGATCCGCGATAATGAAAGGTCATTACCGCCCATCCCGCTCGCCGAAGCGCTTGGGCAAGGTCCAGATTCTGCTCATTGCCGGGCAATCCGTGCATCAGCACGACTAATGGAAACGGCCCGGTGCCTGATGGCCGGTAGACCATTCCATTCATGACCGAGCCGTGGCTGGTAATTTCGATCGCCAGCGTCGAGGCGGGATGAGCGAGGTCTGGCGTCGGGTCCGCATAGATCGCAGACGGCACGGTTGGAGCTGGTGCTTGCGCGATTGCCCGACCGGACAGCAATATCATCGTGATCAGCGCGATGTTTCGGACATGCATGTGACGGCAGCCCCTACGGTTACGCACGCGTAACAGAAACGCTAGTGTCCGCAACGGCGCGGACGCAGGGAGTGGGGATGAACGACTTTGAATATCTCTTT
>Ga0207706_10004053_pt1 | contig 13856 bp, 14 predicted proteins | sample KBSC53metaG_FD_184318 | JGI IMG/M metagenome (GOLD analysis project Ga0207706, IMG submission 184318) | Corn rhizosphere microbial communities from Kellogg Biological Station, Michigan, USA - KBS C5-3 metaG (SPAdes) (version 2) | ecosystem: Host-associated > Plants > Roots > Rhizosphere > Soil ... | reverse complement strand
GGAGAAGGTCGGCAAGGAAGGCGTGATCACCGTCGAAGAGGCGAAGGGTCTCGAGTTCGAGCTCGACGTCGTCGAGGGCATGCAGTTCGACCGCGGCTATCTCTCGCCCTACTTCATCACCAACCCGGAGAAGATGCAGGTCGAGCTCAGCGACCCCTACATCCTGATCCACGAGAAGAAGCTGTCGAACCTTCAGGCGATGCTTCCGATCCTTGAAGCCGTGGTTCAGAGCGGCCGTCCGCTCCTCATCATCGCCGAGGACATCGAGGGCGAGGCTCTCGCGACGCTCGTCGTCAACAAGCTTCGTGGCGGCCTCAAGGTCGCGGCTGTAAAGGCTCCAGGCTTCGGCGATCGCCGCAAGGCAATGCTCGAGGACATAGCGATCCTCACCGGTGGTGAGATGATCAGCGAGGACCTCGGCATCAAGCTCGAGAACGTCACGACCGGAATGCTCGGCACGGCCAAGCGCGTGACCATCGACAAGGACAACACGACCATCGTCGACGGCGCGGGCACCAAGGAGGCGATCGAGGGCCGCGTCGGCGCGATCCGCCAGCAGATCGACAACACGACGTCGGACTACGACCGCGAAAAGCTGCAGGAGCGGCTCGCGAAGCTCGCGGGCGGAGTCGCCGTGATCAAGGTCGGCGGCGCCACCGAGATCGAGGTGAAGGAGCGCAAGGACCGCGTCGACGACGCTCTCCACGCGACCCGCGCCGCGGTCGAGGAAGGCATCGTCCCGGGCGGCGGCAGCGCTCTCCTCTACGCCACGAAGGCGCTCGAAGGCCTGAAAGGCGCGAACGATGACCAGACTCGCGGCATCGATATCGTCCGCAAGGCGCTCTACTCGCCGGTCCGGCAGATTGCGCAGAATGCGGGCCACGACGGCGCGGTGATCTCGGGCAAGCTGCTCGAGAGCAATGACTTCCAGCAGGGGTTCAACGCCCAGACCGAACAGTATGAGAACCTGGTCGAGGCCGGCGTTATCGATCCGACGAAGGTCGTCCGCACCGCTCTCCAGGACGCGGCATCGGTCGCGGCGCTCCTGATCACCACGGAAGCGGCGGTCAGCGAGCTTCCGGAAGACAAGCCGGCGATGCCGATGGGCGCCGGCGGAATGGGTGGAATGGGCGGAATGGACTTCTAAAGTCCGCCTGTCACTCAGTCGAAAAAGAAGGGCCGGAGGAGCGATCCCCCGGCCCTTTTTTTGACGCTTCTCGCGGCCGACTAGCTCGCCAGCTCTTTCACCATTCGCTCCCAATGCAGGATATTGTCCCACAGCGACTGCACGGGGATTCGCTCGTCCTTGCCGTGGGCCCGCTCGTCGTCGGGCGAGACGCCCCAGCTTCCGTCGACTCCGTAGACGGGCATCCCGCGGGCACGATACTCGAGCCCGTCCGTCGCGCCGGTGCTCATCTGCGGGATGATCGCCTGCTTGGGGAAGCGCGCGTGAACCGCGTCCGTGTAGGCCTTCACGATGTCGTCCCGAAGCGGCGACACAGGGGTTGGCCGGCCCGCGTCAGCATAAGGCGTGACCTCGACGCCTGGCCCCACCGTCTGCTTCAGCTCGGCCTCGACCACCTTCGGCTCGACGCCGGGCATGATCCGGCAATTCACCGTCGCCTCCGCCAGCTGCGGAAGCGCATTTTCCGCATGCCCGCCCTTGAGCATCGTCGCGACGCAGCGAGTCCGCGTCAGGCCGACCTCGAGCGGGTTGGCCTCGATGATGTCGGCGGCCTCGCCGTCGTTCGAATTGGCCAGCCAGCGGCTCATGGCCTGGCCGAGCTCGCTATTCCCCTCCTGCTTGGCGCGCGCCGTGAAATATTCCCGAGTCGTCTCCGTCAGCATTGGCGTGAAGCGGTGGGTCTGGAGCTTCTTGAGCGCATCGGCGAGCTCATAGATCGCATTATCCGGCCGCGGCCGGGAACTGTGTCCGCCGGGATTCCGCACCCGGAAATAATAGCTCTGAAAGGTTTTCTCCGACGTCTGCAACCCGGCGCCGAGCGGCTGACCGTCGCGGGTGAAAGCGATACCGCCCGCGTCGGCGTTCAGGACGAACTCCGCTTCCGTCCACTTGCGCCATTCGGTCGCGCCGAGTTCCGCGCCTTTGCCCTGCGTTTCCTCGTCGCCGGTGAATTGGACGATGATGTCCCGGTCCGGCTTGAACCCTGACTCACGCAATTTCATCAGCGCGACCATCGCCGGGACCAGCCCGCCTTTGTCGTCGCCGCTTCCGCGCCCGTAGAAATAGCCATCCTTCTCGACCAGCTGGAACGGGTCGGTGGTCCAGTCGCCGGGGAGCGCTTCGACCACGTCCATGTGGGCGATGATCAGCATTGGCTTCTTCTTCGGTGTCCCCGCCGCAGGCCATCGGGCGATCAGCGCCGCGGTCTGCTTGTCGTTCGCCGATTCATAGGGAAGGACATGGATGTCGCTCTCGGCCCATCCCGCCGCTTTCAGCTGGCCTGCCAGATATTCGGCGAGCTTCGGAACGTTATGGCGGCCCGCAACGGTCGGGGTTTCAACCGCTGTCTTGTAGATCTCGCGCGCCTTCTTCTCCCATTCAGGTGACAGCTTCGGCGCATTCGCGAGGGTCGACGGCGGCGGCGACGAAATCGGCTGGGCGGATTGCGCAGACGCGCAGGTCGAAACACAGGCAAGCAGAAAGGCGGCACGGCGCATTGAAATCTCCCCTGGGACGAATTCCCGAAGCTATCCGCGTCGGGCCATCCGTCAAGCCGCCTTCCGGTCGTCCGGACTGGCGGTGCGCCGCGCGCCGATCGCAACGACTATCACGAGGACGACGACAAGGAACGCCGAGGCGAGTGGCCGCGAGAAATTGAGGCCGCCCTTGGCAATTGGCTTGTCCAGGAAGTCGCCGACTGTGGCGCCGAGTGGCCTGGTCAGGATGAACGCTGCCCAGAACAAGGCCGTCCGGTTGAGTCTGGTGAAGAAATACAGGCCCGCCACGACCGCGATGGCGGCGCCGAACAACATTGCGGCCCCAAGATAGCCCAGCCCTCCGTTATCGGCCGCCCAGTCGCCCAGGGCTGTGCCGAGCGTCTGGCTGAACGTGATCGTGATCCAATAGAATAGTTCGGCCCGGCCGCTTGTGACCTGCGTTGAAGAGACCTTTCCCTCGACCAGCTTCCAGGTCGCGATCGAGCCGAGCACGAGGGCCAGGAGAAGCAAGGAGCCGCCGGCATAGCCTATGCCCAGCGATCGGTCGGCAAAGTCGGCGAGAGTCGTACCGGCCGTCGTCGAAGCAACGATCGTCGCCCAGTAGAGCGACGGCCAATAGCCCTTGGCGCGAGCCTGGAGGGCGACGAGCACGACAAGCGCGGTTCCGAAGATGGCCGTGCCGACGAGGTAACCGAGGTTCCAGGTCATGCTGACCGTGTCGCCGGCTGTTTCGCCCAGCGTCGTCGCGAGGATCTTCGCGATCCAGAACCCCAGTGTGACCGCAGGGACCTTGTTGAGCTCCGTTGCGGGCCTTGCGCCGTTCATTCGCTTGCTCCGGCAACCGTACCATGGCCTTCGGCCAGATATTCCGCGCTTCGCATTTCCTCGAGCCGGCTAACGGTGCGCTCGAACTCGAAGCTGCCGTCGCCCGACGGATAAAGCCCTGACGGCTCCGAGTCGGCCGCTGCGAGCAGCTTCACCTTATGCTCGTACAGCGAATCGATGAGCGTCACGAAGCGCGCGGCCTCGTTGCGCATATCCGGCCCCATCACCGGGATTCCGACGATGATGACCGTGTGGAATCGCTGCGCGACGGCGAGATAGTCGGCGGCTCCCCTCGGGCTTCCGCACAGGCGTTTGAACGAGAAGACGGCGACCCCCTTCAGGCTCTTGGGGACGTGCAGCGTGCGACCGCCGCCGACGTCCAGCTCTTCCGACGGCACCTTGTCGCGATTCTCGACCGAATAATCGGTGAGTTGGAAGAAGGCTTTGCTGAGCGCTTCCGTGGCCTCCGCGCCGTTCGGCACGTGCCACACTTCAACTCCCGCCAAGCGGTCGAGCCGATAGTCGGTCGGTCCGTTGACCTCGACCACTTCGAACCGGCTTTCGACTGTGGCGATGAAGGGCAGGAAGAGTTCGCGGTTGAGGCCATCCTTGTAGAGGTCTTTCGGTGGGCGATTCGAGGTTGCGATAACCCGGACTCCGCGTTCCAGCAGCTTCTCGAACAGCCGCGACAGGATCATCGCGTCGGCGGGGTTGGTGACCTGCATCTCATCGAAGCAGAGCAGCTTGGCTTCGTCCGCGATCGTCTCGGCAACTTCCTCGACGGGATCGCCCTCCTCGTCCTTTCTAGCTTCCCTCAGCCGCTGGTGGGTCTGAAGCATGAAGGCGTGGAAGTGCACCCGCCGCCTTGGGCCTGCGTCGATGTGCATGAAGGCGAGGTCCATCAGCATCGACTTGCCGCGGCCGACTCCGCCCCAGAGATAGACTCCGGCCTGCCCGGATTTCCTTTTTCCGAACAAGCCGAGGAGTCGGCGAGGGCCGTTCGCCAGTTCCTCTGCCAGCCGGTCGAGCGCTTCGACGGCCCGCTGCTGTGCACCGTCGGGCTGGAGCTCGTGATCCTGAAGAAGCCGGGAGTAGGCCCGGCCGACGGGCCCGGTCATGCCGGCGCGTTTCGGTCCCGGATGCGCTTCAGCGTGCCGGTGAAGCTGTAACAGGGCTCGCCGTCCTGGCGGACCGTGCCCTGAAGGAAGACATGGCCGCGGGTCTGCTTCACAAGCTCGACATGGGCGTCGAGCGGCAGGTGCGCCCGCCCGCGCGCGAGGAAGTGGGTCGTCATGTCCAGCGTGACATAATGGCCCTGCGCCATCCCCGCGCAACGGCCGCCCGCGAACATGCTCATGTCGATGAAGCTCATCACCGCTCCGCCGTGGATCGACCCTCCCATGTTCATGTGCTCGTCGGTCGGAAACATCCGGCACAGCCCGCGCCCGGGCCCGTCGGGCTTGAACAGCAGCCGTCCGGTCGCCGCCGCAAAGGAGCTCCGCGGAAATTCACCCCAGCTGAACCAGCCGGGAAATTCGGGATCTTCCTTCGCGCCGCTCGGAAGGCCGACGTCCTCCATCAGCCCGGACTCAGGATTGGCCCGGGGCGTTTCGCTCAAGCAGCTCGCTCCGCAATCAGCTTCTTGGTCTCGGCGATCGCCTTTGCAGGGCTCAGGCCTTTCGGGCAGACGTTGGCGCAGTTCATGATCGTGTGGCAGCGGTATAGGCGGTATGGATCCTCGAGCTCGTTCAGCCGCTCACCGGTCGCTTCGTCGCGGCTGTCCGCGATCCAGCGATAGGCCTGCAGCAGAACTGCGGGGCCAAGAAACTTGTCGGAATTCCACCAATAGCTGGGGCAGCTAGTCGAGCAGCAGAAGCATAGAATGCACTCGTAGAGCCCGTCGAGCTTCGCGCGGTCCTCCGGCGATTGCAGCCTCTCCTTGCCCGACGGAGCCGGAGTGACGGTCTTCAGCCAGGGCTGGATCGACGCATATTGCGCATATTGGTGAGTGAGGTCGGGCACTAGGTCCTTCACCACTTCCATATGCGGAAGCGGGGTGATCTGGACGTCCCCATTCATCTCGGCAATCGGCGTGGTGCAGGCCAGCCCGTTGCGGCCGTCCATGTTCATTGCGCAGGAACCGCAAATCCCCTCGCGGCAGGAACGGCGGAAAGTGAGCGTGGGGTCGATCTCATTCTTGATCTTGATGAGCGCGTCGAGGACCATCGGACCGCATTTCGCAAGGTCGATCGTGTAGCGGTCCCAGCGGGGATTGGCGCTGTTGTCCGGATCGTAGCGGTAGATCTTGAACGTCTTCAGTTTCTCACCAGTCTCGGGCTGATAGGTCCGGCCCTTGGTGATCCTGCTGTTCCGCGGAAGCGTAAACTCGGCCAAGCGTCACTCCTTTGCGTCTGCGCCGCTACCACGCTGGGCGCCGGCTTTGGAAGCCCGCTCCGGCGCATAAAGCGGTTTGTCGGCGTCCGAAGGCAGGGACTCGATCCACGCGCGGAAGGCTTGGGAGTGCCAGTGGCGCCTCAGCTTCCACCATTCCTGGACTCCGGGTTGCGGAACGAAGCTTCTGACCTGCGCCTCGATATTCTGCCAATGCTCTTCGTCGAGCTGCCGCTGGAGCCACTGTACGCGCGAAGATTCGAAGAAGCGGAACTGCGCGCTGGTGTAGGCGATGAATCGGACCCACTCGTCCTCGTTCATGCTCCCCGGATCACTGAGACCGCGCCGCCAGATGGAGGCGAAATCCGGGTTCTCGATGATGGTCGAAACCAGTCCCGTGTAGATTGCGGAATGCGCCTGCGACGATGAATTGCGCATCGCGCTCGTCGCCTGCCGAAGCTGCACGCCGACGAAGATCAATGAGGCGATGACCGCGATCGCGGAGACGATTTGGGCGACCAGGGAAGCCTGTTCGAGAGACATTCAGCCTCCTGCTTCAACCGGCGCGGCCACTTATCTTACAGCGCCCAGCACCTCTTCGGCATGGCCCGGCACCTTCACCTTTCGCCACGCCTTTAGGACCTTACCGTCCGCCCCAATCAGGAAGGTCGAGCGCTCCATCCCCATATATTTGCGGCCGTACATGCTCTTCTGGACCCATGTCCCGAAAGCGTCCGAAATGCGCCCGTCTTCGTCGGATGCCAGCGGCACCCTGAGGTCGTACTTGCCGATGAACTTCTCGTGCTTCTTCATCGGGTCACGCGACACTCCGACAACGGCCGCGCCGGCTTTCCCGAAATCCCCGGCCAGGGCGGTGAAGTCCTGTGCTTCGCGAGTGCAGCCCGACGTGTCGTCCTTGGGGTAGAAGTAGAGCACGAGCGGCTTGCGTGGACGCGCGAGGTTGACGGTCTCCCCATCGCTTGTCGTCACGTCCAAATCGGGCGCCCGATCGCCTTCGTTGATCATCCCAGATTGCCTTCCTTCACTCGGTTCCAAAGCTCGGAAATGCTTTGCCTCGCCTCGCCGTGGCGGGCAAGAAGCTCCTTCCAGCTGTCGGTCCCGCATGCGCGAGCCATCAGGTCGCAGCTCTCCTCGCTCGGGCTAGCGGTCTCCGGCGCAACCAGGCGGATCGTCACGAGCATTTGTGTCAGCAAGTGTTGCGCGTGTACAACCTTTGTTTCGATAAAACCATCTTCCGCCAGCTGCTCGACGGCTTGCTCCAGGCTGGGATCGAGGCCGGATTTGCGAGCCAATTGAAGCACGTGCACCGAGAATTCGAGGTCGACGAGGCCGCCGTCTCCGAGCTTTACGTCGAGCGGGCCCGACGCCGGCTTATGGCGCGAAATCTCCTCCCGCATCTTCACGGCCGCGGCCACGAGCTCCAGCGGATCGTATGGCCGCTGGAGCACTTCCGCGATGAGACCGGCAGCGGCCGAGCGCGCCTTGCGCGATCCGAACACGGGCCTGGCGCGGGTCAACGCCATATGCTCCCAGGTCCAGGCCTCGTTTCGCTGGTAATCCGCAAAGGCGTCGAGCGACACGGCGAGCATGCCTTTCGAGCCCTGCGGGCGAAGCCGGGTGTCGACGTCGTAAAGCGGGCCCGCGGGCGTTGCGACGCTCAGCGCCGCGGTGATCCTGTTCGCCAGCCGGTTGAAGTAATTCGCCGGGCCAAGCGGTTTGGGACCATCCGACTGATCGGCTTGCGGCGTCGTGAAAAGATAGATGATGTCGAGGTCCGACGCATTGGTCAGAACTTCGCCGCCGAGGCGTCCAAGCCCCAGGACGAGGAGCTCCCCGCCGGGGAAGCGGCCATGGGCCTCCTCGAACTCGGCAACCGCAACCTCGCCAAGGGCGATCAGCGCACCCTCGGCAACCCGCGAATAGCCCTGCCCTACCGTCAGGGGATCTTCGCGAAGATCGATCAGCTGCACTCCGAGCGCGAACCGCCGCTCGTTGACCAGCCGGCGCGCACGATCGATCGCCACGTCAAAGGGCTGGCCGCGCATCTCATCCCTAAGTTGTCGCGCGAACACCTCGGCCGGGGGCGGCGGTTCGAAGCAGGTGGAATCCAGCAAAGTGTCGAGAAGCGCCGGACGACGCGCAAGCTGGTCGGACAAAGCGGGCGCATGAGCGAGGATTCGCGCGACGAGGTTCGTCAGCGCCGGCCGAGCATCGAGCAGCCGGTAAAGATTGACGCCGCTCGGGACTCGCTCGACCACATCGCTCAGGCGGTTGAGCGCGCGCATCGGATCGGCGCTTTTGCCGATCGCCTCGATCAATGCGGGAAGCATCCCTTCGAACGCGCGCGTCGCTGCCGCCGACCGGAGCGAGCGGGGCCGCCCCGAGCGCCATTCCCCTACCCGCCGAACGGCAGTATCCGGGTCCGGGAATCCCAGATCCTCCAGGTCGGACCGGAGGGTTTCCGGATTTGTCGGAAGCCGCTTCTCTTCGCCGCCGGCAAGCTCGTCGAAGGCCTCGCCCACCCTCTCGACCGACGGGCGCAGCCATTGCAATAGCTCGGAGCCCTCCTCGAAGCCGTGAAGCCTCGCGACGTTCATCAGCGCAGCCTCTCCCGCCGGAAGCAGATGAGTTTGCTGGTCGTCGACCATCTGCACGCGATGCTCGGCGGTTCGAAGCCGGCGATACGCATCGGCAAGGTCGCCAGCCAGATCCGGCTGCAGGTGCCCGGCATTCTCCAGCGCCGCGATTGCATCGAGCGTCGCGCCGACCCGAAGCTCCGCCGCTCGCCCGCCGTGAACCAACTGGCTTGCGTGGACGTAGAATTCGACCTCGCGGATTCCGCCGCGGCCGCGCTTCAGATCGAACCCCGGCCCGAACCTCTGCCGCTCCGAATAATGGTCGCGGATCCGCTCGCCGATCGTCCGCACTTCCTCGATGGCGCCGAAATCGAGAGCGCGTCTCCACACGAACGGCTCGATTGCGTCGAGGAAGGCGGACCCGACCCGGCGGTCGCCCGCACAGCAGCGAGCCCGGATGAAGGCCGCGCGCTCCCATCCTACGGCAGCCGATTCATAATAAGCGATGGCGGCATTGACCGGCAGCACGATCGGCGTCGCTTCGGGAGACGGTCGAAGCCGCAGGTCGACGCGCTCGACGAAACCGTCCTCGGTTCGTTTCTGAAGAAGCTCCACGACCCTTCGGCCGATGCGGACTGCCGAATCGCCGGGATCGTCCCGTTCGCGCCGCGGGAGAGTCCTGGGATCAAACAGCAGGATGAGGTCGACGTCCGACGAGAAATTCAGCTCCCGGCTACCGAGCTTGCCGAGCGCGATCACCGTCAGGCCGCGCGCCTCCTCTCCGGAAAACTGCTCGGCGATCGCCGCAGAGATGGCACGGTCGATCGCGGATTCGGCAAAATCCGACAGGAGCGCGGTCACCCGTTCAAGCGTCAGTTCTCCCGACAAATCCCCCAACGCGACCGCCAGGGAAAGCGCCCTTCGCCGCTGCCGAAGCTCGGCCTCCACCGTCTCCGCGCCGCCGGCGACGGCCTTGGCTGCAGCGGCCTCCGGACCTTCGGCCAGGAACGTGCCCAATATGTCGGGACGGGCGGCCATCGCCTCGCGGAGGAAGGGCGCATGAAGCTCCGCTCGCTCGACTGCGGCCGTCCGCGATGTAAGTTCGGCGACGTCCATGCACGGCTCATTGCCCGAAAGCGGGATGGGAGGAAACTTCCCACGATATTCAGTCGTTCAGAGGCAAAATGAGTTCGCAAAAGATGACAACGGCTACACTCGACCTAGACCGTCGACCGATTCGGATCGACATGCCGCCCGAACATTCGGGCGTCATGGCGGCGCTGCGCCGGGCATTCCAGGCAGCGGCCAGCGAACCGTGCGACCGCGACTTTGCGGATCTGCTGAGAAAGCTGAACTGACCGCGCCCAATTCACGAGGGCACGACCTGGAATGCAGCCTCAGAGGTCGCGGCTAAGCTCGTCCACTTCGCCCATGATGGTCTGCAATGCCGACTTGTCGGGGTCGGTCTTGTGCTGGCGGCGTGACGGAAGCTTGCCGCTCGACAAAAGGCCTTCAAGCGCGACTCGGCCGCGTGCGACCCGGCTTTTGATCGTGCCAACCGCGCAGCCGCAGATTTCCGCCGCTTCCTCGTAGGCGAAGCCACCCGCTCCGACCAGGATCAGGGCCTCTCGCTGCGGCTGCGGAAGGTGCATCAGCGCACGCTGCATGTCGGCTAGCTCGATATGCCGGTCCTGGCTCGCGGGAGCGGCGAGGATCTTGGAGGCCGTCAACTCGTCCCACTCGCCCTTGAACCGCGCCCGGCGCATCTGGCTGAGGAACAGGTTGCGAAGGATGATGAAGGTCCAGGCGCGCATGTTGGTGCCGGCCTGGAAGCGCTTGCGCGCGGCCCACGCCTTCAGGAGCGTCTCCTGCACCAGGTCGTCGGCCATGTCGCGGCTGCCAGACAGCGACCGACCGAAGGCCCGCAGGTGCGGGATCACAGTCGCCAGCTGGTCCTTGAAGTCCGGGTCCGAAAGCGGAACCGGCTCCTCATATGGCTTGGTCGCCTCTTCGTCGTCGTTTTTCGCGGCCATTAGCCCCCACTTATCCTACTCGCGCACCGCCTTGGGCGGCGGGCGCTGAACTCGACATGACCATTTGGGTTGCGGAAAAGCGGATACAACCGGTCACCAGATCAGAAACAAGATCACGAAGATCGCGATGACCAGCGCAAGACCCCACCCGAGCACGTTACGGGTGACGTGCGGAGTGGCGCCGCTGCGCGCCTCGGTCGTCGTCAGATGTTCCGTCGGCTCGTTCCTCATCGCCTCAGCTCATTGGGATTTCCCCCAAGCCAACGCCGCTTGGGGGACCATGTTCCCGACCCGCAACGGTTTCGTCAGGCGGGAACGGTTGCAGCGTCGAAGAAGAGCGCCTGGGCGATCGCGGCTTTTACCGTGGAGCGCTGGAAGGGCTTGGTGATGAGGAAAGTCGGCTCCGGCCTTGTCCCCGTCAGCAAGCGCTCGGGGAAGGCGGTGATGAAGATCACCGGCACGGAAAATTCGGCGAGGATGTCGCGGACCGCGTCAATTCCGCTGGAATCGTCGGCGAGCTGGATGTCGGCGAGGACGAGGCCCGGCGGGCTCTGGCGGGCCATCGAGACAGCCTCATCGCGGGTGACGGCGACTCCGGTGACATTATGCCCGAGATCGCGGACGATCGTCTCGATATCCATCGCGATGATGGGCTCGTCCTCGATGATCAGGACGTCGGTCAGCGTCTGCCGCTCGATTTCACTCAACGCTTCGGCGACTAGCGATTCGACGTCGTCGGCGCTCGCTCCGATGAGAAAGCCGGCATCTTCGGACGAAAATCCTTCCAGCGACGTCAGCAGGAGCGCCTGGCGCGACAGCGGCGTGATCTTGGAGAGGCGCGCGTGAGCAATGCCCTCCGCTCCGGAAATGTCCGTCGAAGGCTCCTCGCCCTCCTCGACATTGGCCGTCGACCAGATGGCGTGGAACGTCTTGTACAATCCCAGCCGCGGGTCGACGTCGCGCGGGAACTCGTCGGGCTGGGCGACGATCGCTTCCAAGGTCGCCCGGACGAAGGCGTCGCCGTGGGTCTGGCTGCCGGTCAGCGCGCGCGCATAGCGGCGGAGGAACGGCAGGTGCGGGGCAAGTTCCTGTCCAAGGGACATGAGGCAGGCATCTCCTAAAAAGGGACGCTCCTATCGGGGAGCCGTCCGGTCGTTGCAACCCTGGAAGGACCGCGCCTGATGTGGCCCGTATGCTCCCCCGCAGAGATTATGGGTTGGAACAAAGCATCAGCCATTTGGTTTCGCCTCATGCGGCGGGGTGTCGTGGTCGTTGACGAGGCGGGGACGCCAAAGTTAGGGGCCCGGTTGGCGCTCTCTCAGGAGATTCGTAGCAATTGCGCCTTTATTTTCGCCGCCGCGAGCGAATGAACGCCCGTACCCGCTTAGGGGGGAATGACGAGTTGAGTGACAGGAACGTCGGCGAGCCGAAGAGCTCCGAAAGCAAAGGCAGGACACCGTCCGGTGGAGGCCGCGACGGCGGCAAAGGCCGACGCGGCAAGCGGAACGGCGACATCGGTCGCGCCCTCCGGTCCGTCTACGACGAAACGCTGCGTGAAAGCGTCCCCGGCGATTTCCTGGACCTGCTCGGCAAGCTCAGCTGAATTGCGGCCGGGCGGGAGCGGTTGATGGCGAGTGCTGCCGAACGCTTTGCCGGACTGTCCACTCCGGCCAAGCTGCTCCTGATCCTGACCGCGGCGCTTCTCCCGATCGGCTTCGGACTTGGCTGGATCGCGTTCGAGGGCATCCACGAAGCCAATGCCGCGCTTCGCCTTCAGTCCGGCGAAAAAGCGCGGCTCGCCGCGCGCTCGGTGGAAAGCCTGATCGCGAGAAATGCCCTCGCCCTCAGGATCGCCGCCAATGGCCGCATCGGCGGCTCGGCGCCTTGCGAAGCGGTCCAGCGTTCGCTCGCGATCGCACCTGCCGTGACCCAGGAGTTCCGGCTCGAGTCCGAGGACGGAACGCCGATGTGCTCGGTCGGCGACATCGGCGATATCGGGCTCCTCCCGCCGATAGCTCCGGGCGACATCCAGCTTAGGGTCGCGCCCGACGAAGATTCGCTGGTCCTGCGCGTGGGAATCATCGGCGGCATGGCGACAACCACGATCGCCACGGCCGACCTTCGCACCGCAGCACTGGACAGCAGCAGAGAGCTGCAGGGCATCGCAATCAAGGACGGCAGCCGGGAAATCGATATCATGGCGTCCGAAGGGACGGCGCCGGAGGGAAAGCAGCGGTCGGTCACGCGATGGGGCATCGGCAACGGCCGCCTGATCGTGGAGGTCGAGGGGCAGGTTCCGGCAATTACAACGGGCGACAGGGTCGTCATCCTCCTGCCTGTCGCCATGTGGTTCATCGCCGCGCTGATGACCTGGCTGATGGTCCATCGCCTGCTCATCCGGCCACTTCGCAGCCTCGAGCGCGCGGTGTCTCGCTACGAGCCCGGCGAGTCCGCGCTCGAGCTTCCAAGCAAGCTGGGCCCGGCAACGGAAATTCAGGCGCTCGGCGACGCCTTCCGTCGCGCCGTAACGAGGGTGCATGAATCCGAGGAGGAGATGGCTGCAGCGCTCGAAGGCCAGCGGCGGCTGGTTCGCGAAGTCCACCACCGGGTGAAGAACAATCTCCAGGTGATCGCTTCGCTCCTCAACATCCATGGACGAACCGCTGCACAGCCGGGAGCGCAGGCCGCCTACGGATCGATCGGCCGGCGGGTCGGAGCGCTCGCGATCGTGCACCGCAACCATTATGCGGAGATGGAGGAGAACCGCGGGATCGCGCTTCGTCCGTTGCTCTCGGAGCTCGCAGCCGAATTGCGCGCCACTGCGCCCGATACCGCCCGGGCGCTGGCGATCGACCTTGAAATCGAGCCCCTGAACACGACCCAGGACGTCGCGGTCTCAACCGCCTTCCTGATCACTGAGGTCGTCGAATATGCGATGCTTCACCGGCCCGACGAGCCGGTCGAGATCTCCGCGAGGCGCACCAGCGATCTGACCGCTCGGCTGACCCTGGCCAGCCCGGTCCTCAACCCCGATAGCGAGAATGAGCGGGAAAAGGTGCAATTTGAACGGATTATCGCAGGGCTGGCGAAGCAGCTGCGATCGAACCTGGAACGCAAGCTCGGCCGTTACAGCGTCGACTTGCCGGTCTTTCCGCCGCGCTAAAAGCGCTTTTCACCCGATTATTTCGGCACTGCCCGAAAAAAATTTGCGGGCCCCGGAACCGCTTCGAAACAAGGGGCGTTATGTCGTTCGGATAGTGACCTTTTGCCCCCCCGCTCTCGCTATCCGTTTAAATGGGCCCGGAACCGCCAACCCTCCCCCCCCCCC
>Ga0207706_10004050_pt1 | contig 13863 bp, 15 predicted proteins | sample KBSC53metaG_FD_184318 | JGI IMG/M metagenome (GOLD analysis project Ga0207706, IMG submission 184318) | Corn rhizosphere microbial communities from Kellogg Biological Station, Michigan, USA - KBS C5-3 metaG (SPAdes) (version 2) | ecosystem: Host-associated > Plants > Roots > Rhizosphere > Soil ... | reverse complement strand
CGACCACAGCCGCGCGCGCCGGATTGGCGGCGCCAAGCGAATCAGCAAAATGCATGGCCTTCGCAAGGTCTCGACCGCAGACGATTAGCTCGATACCAGCATCGCTTGCCAGGGCACGGGCAATATAGCCGCCGAAATTGCCGTAACCTCCGAGTAGCGCGACCCGCAGCGTCATGCGGGTTTGGCCACCATCAGCCAGAACACCGCGACAAGCCCGCCGAATGCCGGCCAGCCAAGCACGAACCACACGCGAAAATACCGCCGCAGCCGGGATTCATTGACGATATCTCCGCGCACCTTCGCCCCGAGCATGTCGCGCATCCGCAACTGCAGCCAGACCACCGGCATCCAGCAGGCAAGGGCCAGAAGGTAGATGGCATAGGTCCACGTCAACCAGCGAGAGGACGGGTCGATGCCGGACATCCGGATCAGACCAAACCCGGTCAGCGGCTGCACGATCCCGGCCGTGAGGGTGAACAACATGTCGGCGACGGCCGTGGTCCGCGCGGCGAAGTAGGCTCCCGCCGGATCGCCGCCGCGCAGGCCCATCAAAAAGAAGAACGCGATGCCGAGTCCCGTGCCGAACAGAATCGTCGCCGAGAGGATGTGGACGGTCTTCAGCAGAAGGTACGCGTCCACTCCCGCGCGGCCTCAATACACCCGCTTCTTCGGCTCGATATACGTGGCGTCGTCGGTCAGCGTGTACTCGTGTACCGGGCGGTAATCGAGCTTGACCTCACCCCCAGTGCCGCCCCAGCCGGTGAACCAGCTGGCGGTGTGTTTCATCCAGTTCGCGTCGTCGCGCTCTGGGAAGTTCTCGTGGGCGTGGGCGCCGCGGGATTCCTTGCGGTTGTGGGCCGAGTGCATCGTCACGACCGCCTGGGCGATCAGGTTGTCGAGCTCGAGCGTCTCGATGAGGTCACTGTTCCAGATCAGCGAGCGGTCGGTGACCGCGATGTCGTTCATCGAGCCATAGATTTCGGCCAGCTTCTGCTTGCCCTCGGCCATGAGCTCATCGGTGCGGAACACCGCCGCGTGGGCGCTCATCGCGCGCTGCATCCGGTCGCGGATAGTGGCCGTGGGCGTGCTGCCCTTGGACTGACGGAAATGGTCGAGCCGGCCGAGCGCGAAGTCGGCGCTGTCCTTGGGCAGTTCGTCGTGCGGGCTGTTCGGCTTGATCAGTTCCTTCAGCCGGTGCCCGGTCGCGCGGCCGAACACCACCAGGTCGATCAGCGAGTTCGAGCCCAAGCGGTTGGCGCCGTGAACCGAGACGCAGGCGGCCTCACCCACCGCGAAGAGGCCCGGCACGACGGTCTCGGGGTCGCCATTGGCGATGGTCATTACCTCGCCGTGGTAGTTCGTCGGGATGCCGCCCATGTTGTAATGCACCGTCGGCACCACCGGCAGCGGCTGACGGGTCAGGTCGACGCCGGCGAAGATCTTGCCGCTTTCGGTGATCCCCGGCAGCCGCTCGTGCAGCACCTTGGGATCGATATGGTCGAGGTGGAGCCAGATGTGGTCCTTGTGCGGGCCGACGCCGCGCCCCTCACGGATCTCCAGCGCCATCGAGCGGCTGACGACGTCGCGGCTGGCGAGGTCCTTCGCGCTCGGCGCATAGCGCTCCATGAAGCGCTCGCCCTCGGAATTGGTCAGGTACCCGCCCTCGCCCCGCGCGCCTTCGGTGATCAGCACGCCGGCGCCGTAGATGCCGGTCGGGTGGAACTGGACGAACTCCATGTCCTGCAGCGGCAGGCCTGCGCGCAGGACCATCCCGCCGCCGTCGCCGGTGCAGGTGTGGGCGCTGGTGCAGGTGAAGTAAGTGCGGCCGTAACCGCCGGTCGCCAGCACCACGGCGTGGGCGCGGAAGCGGTGGATCGAACCGTCGTCGAGGCACAGCGCGATGACCCCGACGCACTTGCCGTCCTGCATGATCAGGTCGATCGCGAAGTATTCGATGAAGAAGTCGGCGTCGTACTTCAGGCTCTGCTGGTAGAGCGCGTGGAGCATCGCGTGCCCCGTTCGGTCGGCCGCGGCACAGGTGCGCTGAACCGGCGGGCCCGCGCCCATGTTCTGCATGTGCCCGCCGAACGGGCGCTGGTAAATCGTGCCGTCGTCGTTGCGGCTGAACGGCACGCCGGCGTGCTCGAGCTCGTAGACCGCGTGCGGCGCCTCGCGGACCATGTATTCGATCGCGTCCTGGTCGCCCAGCCAGTCGGAGCCCTTGACGGTATCGTACATGTGCCACTGCCAGTGATCGGGCGTGTTGTTACCGAGCGACGCGGCGATGCCGCCCTGGGCTGCGACGGTGTGGCTGCGAGTCGGAAAGACTTTGGTGATGCAAGCGGTCTTGAGGCCGGCCTCGGCGCTGCCCATCGTCGCTCGCAGGCCCGAGCCGCCGGCGCCGACGACGACCACGTCATAGGTATGATCGACGATCTTGTAGGCAGGTTGCGTCGTCGCCATCAGGCCGCTCCTGCCGCCGTTCCTCCGGCGAGCGCCACCTTGAGGATGAAGAACACCCCGAAAGCGGTGCCGCCGATGGTCGCGAAGCGGACCAGCAGCAGCGCGGCGAACTTGTTGGCCGGATCGTGCACGTAGTCGCCGATCATCTCGCTCAGGCCCAGGCGGGCGTGCCAGAACACGTTGACCACCAGCAGCGCCAGCGCCACAGCCGGCACCGGATGCTTGAGCCAACCGCTGACCGTGGCGAAGCTCATGTCGGGCAGCAGAACGACCGAGATCGCCAGGAAGCCCACCAGCAGCAGGTTGCCGACCGCGGTGTAGCGCTGCTGCATCCAGCCTTCTTCGCCCTCGTGCGCGGGGCCGAGCCCGCGGACCCGGCCGAGTTCGGTGCCGTCACCCATGCGCGAATCTCCTAGAGGTAGATCACCGCGGCCCAGAAGGCGGCGGTGAGCAGGATGCCGATGATCGAGGTGGCGACCGACCAGCCCTTGTTGGTCTGGATCTCGTAACCCGCGCCGACATCCATCACGAAGTGGCGGATGCCCGAGCACATGTGGTTGAAGAACGCCCAGCTGATGCCGACGAGCACGACCATGCCGTACCAGGTTGAGGCTTGGCCGCTGAACGTGGCGTAGGCCTCAGGCCCCGCCGCCAGCGATCCGAGCCACCACAGCAGCACCGGCAAGGCAACGAAGGCCATCCCGTCGCCGGTGACGCGGTGGAGGATCGAGACCAGCATGTGCGGCCCCCACTTCCAGATCGTGATATGCGGCGAGAGCGGTCGGGAAGCCATCGGCGGGGTCCGTTCGTTCGAGTGTGGGCATCCCCTTAGCGCAATGGCCATGCGGCGCAACACCGGCTAGATCGCGGGAATGCCAACCATCCTCATCACCGGCTCGTCACGCGGGATCGGCAAGGCGACAGCCGAGGCGCTGCGCGCGCGCGGCGCCGACGTGATCGGCCATTCGTCGCGTCCGTGCGACGATCCCGAGATGATTCCCGCCGACTTCTCCGATCCTCCGGCGGCGCAAGTTCTGTGGGAGGAAGCACTAGAGCGCGCTGGCGGCGAGATCGACGTGCTCATCAACAACGCCGGTCTGTTCGCGGCAGCACCGATCGACTCCTCCGACATTGCCTGGCTCGACGCGTGGGAGGAGACGCTGCGGATCAATCTCACCGCCGCCGCGCAGCTCTCGCGCTTCGCGGTGCGGCACTGGCTGGGGACCGGACGGACGGGACGGATCGTGCACATCGCCAGCCGCGCCGGGCATCGCGGCGATTCGCCCGATCACTGGCACTATGCCGCGTCGAAAGGCGGAATGCTGGCGCTGCACAAGACGATCGCCCGGGCTTATGCCTTCGAGGGCATCCTCAGCTTCGCGATCACCCCCGGGTTCACCCAGACGTCGATGGCCGAGGATTACCTTGCTACGCGCGGCGGCGCGGGACTCCTCGCCGACATCCCGCTCGGCCGCGTTGCCACGCCGGAAGAGATTGCCCGGATCGCCGTGTTCTGCGCGCTTGACGCCCCGGCGAGCATGACCGGCGCGACGCTCGATGCGAATGGGGCCAGCTATGTTCGTTAGATTGTTGTCGGCAGCGTTGATGCTTTCCATCACCGCCTCTGCCTCGTCCCCTCAGAAACCCGCCGCCGACGCGCAGACTCAGTGGACGCAGCGGTGCAAGGACTGGGACGACTGGGACAAGGCCGGCCCGCCGTTCCTGATCCACGGCCAGACCTACTATGTCGGCACATGCGGCATCAGCGCGATCCTGATCGTCGGCGCCGAGGGCCACACCCTGATCGACAGCGGCACTGACGCCGGGGCGGGTGTCGTGGCCGCGAACATCAAGAAGCTCGGCTTCAAGCTGTCGGACGTGAACACCTTGCTCGTCACCCACGAGCATCACGACCATGTCGGCGGCATGGCGCGCCTTCAGCGCTTGACCGGCGCGCACCTGGTATCGTCGCCTCGCGCCGCACCGGTTCTGAACAGCGGAACCTCCGACCGGGAAGATCCGCAGGCGATGGAGCACATGCATTTCCCGCCGGCTCATGTCACCGACGTGCTCGACCTGAAGGACGGCGAAGCACGGATTCTCGGCGCCGTCGAATTCCGGGCGCTGGCCACCCCCGGCCACACTCCGGGGGCGTTGAGTTGGCAGTGGGAGTCCTGTGACAAGCCCGACCATTGCCTGACCATCGTCTACGCAGACAGCCTGACCCCGGTCAGCAGCGACGGCTATCGCTTCAGCGACCACCCCGAGTATCTCGCGGCCTTCCGTGCCAGCCTGGCCAGAATCGCCTCGCTCAAGTGCGACATCCTCCTGTCGCCGCATCCCTCGGCCAGCGGCATGCGCGATCGGCTGCTGAAGGGCAGCCTCGTGGATGCGGAAGGCTGCAAGGCCTACGCCGCCAGGCTTTCGAAGCAGTTGGACGAGCGGCTCGCGAAGGAAGCCGATGGCCGATAGCTGGAAGCTCGTCGCCCATGCACCCAAACGTGTGGTCCAGGCCGCCTTGCTGGCGCACGACGAGATCGAGGAGTGGGATCCGGAGATCGTCGTCGCGGGCCATGAGATTGCCGAGGAGCGGCCGGACGAGTGGATGCTTGAAGCCTGGCTCCCGCGCCGCCCGAACAAGGCAGACCGCGCCTCCGTCGCGGGGTTGTTCGATGGCAACGCGCCCGACCTTTCGGTTGAGAACGTGCCCGAAGCCGATTGGGTGACCGAGAGCCAACGCGGCGTCGAGCCGATCCGGGCCGGGCGCTTCTACGTCCATACGCCCGATCATCCGCCCAGTGACGAAGCTCACGTCGTCAGTTTCGAAATCCCCGCCAGCCAGGCGTTCGGTACCGGCCAACACGCGACCACCGCCGGGTGCCTCGTGATGCTGAGCGAAATGAGGCGGCGCGGCGTGATCGCTCGCCGGGTCGCCGATATCGGCACTGGCACCGGGCTGCTCGCGTTTGCCGCCCTCAGGCTGTGGCCAAACGCGCACGCGGTGGCGAGCGATATCGATCCGGTCTGCGCGCCAGTGGTCGCCGAGAACGCGGCGCGCAACGGCTTCCGAATCGGCGCCCGGCCGGGCGATGTGGCGGTCGCGATCGCGGCGGGACTGGACGATCAGTTCCTGCGCGAGTGTGGGCCGTACGATCTGCTCATCGCCAACATCCTCGCCGGGCCGCTGGTCGAACTTGCGCCCGACTTCGCCGATGCCGTGCCCGCGCGGGGGAATCTGGTGCTCGCCGGCCTGCTGACGACGCAGGAACGCGTGGTCCGCGCCGCCTATCGCGCGGCCGGGTTCGCGCTCGCCGGACACAAAATCAACGGCGATTGGTCGATCTTGTGGCTGCGCCGCCGCTACGTCGCCTGATCGGCTGGCTCGGCTGGACCGCGCTTGGGTTCTTCGCCCTCATCGCCGCCTATGCCCTCGCCGGCTGGATCGGCAGCTCGATCCCACGCAACGGCGGCTGGCAAGAACCTCCAGACGGCGTGACGATCATGGTCGAGACCAACGGCGTGCACACCGCGTTGGTGCTGCCGCTGGTCACGCCCGAACGTGACTGGCGGCCGATCTTCCCCGACAGCGAGATCGCCGCGCCGAGCCCCGAATACACCCACGTCGCGATCAGCTGGGGCGAGAAGCAGGTGTTCCTCTACACGCCCACCTGGTGGGACCTGCGGCCGTGGACCGTGGCACGCATCGTCGGCATCGGCGGCGACGGCGTGCTCCATGTCGCACATTACATTCGCCCCGCCCCGGCCGACGACATTCGTCCATTGCGGATCACGCATGAGCAGTACGCGCGGCTCGTCGTTGCCATCGATCGCTCGCTGCCGAAGCGGCCGCGCGTCCGTTATCGCGGCTACGGCGCCCAGGACGTGTTCTACGACGCGCCCGGCCACTACACCGTTGAGACTACTTGCAACCAGTGGACCAGCAACACGCTGGCCGCCGCCGGCGTGAAGACCGGGGCGTGGACTCCGTTCGCCGGAGGAGTGATGAAGTGGGTTCCGCCGCTCGGGAGATGACTCTTGACGGAAAAAGTGCATGGTAGCGCTACCCAGGGAGAGGACTCGCCATGCCGGACACCGATTTCACCCGACGCTCGTTGCTTGCTGCCGGGGCGCTCACCCCATTCGCACTAAGCGCTACGCGCGCATCCGGGCAGCAGGCCCACGGCACGCCGCTGGCGGGCAACTTCGCGCTACCCGATCCGCCGGGCGAAAAGCTGCGCTGGGCGATCGTCGGCCTCGGCAACTTCGCGGTCGGCGAGGCGATCCCTGGGATTATCGATTCGCAGCACGCGCGGATGACAGCGTTTGTCTCGGGTAGCCCGGCCAAGCAGAAGGACCTCGGCGCGCGCTACGGAGTGAGCCGGTTCTACGACTACAAGAACTTCGACAGCATCGCGAACGACGCGGAAATCGACTGCGTTTACATCATCCTGCCGGTCGGGCTTCACGCCGAATATACGATCCGCGCGCTCAAGGCAGGCAAGCATGTGCTGACAGAAAAGCCGATGGCTTCGACCAGCGCCGAGTGCGCCGCGATGATCGCCGCGGCGAAGGCGGCCAAGCGCCAGCTCGGCGTCGCCTACCGCGTCCATTTCGAGCCGACCAACGTGCGTGCCAAACAGTTGATCGACAGCGGTGAGATCGGCGACATCCGTTTCGTTTCGGCTGATCACGGCTTCAACGCCGATCCCAACTATCCGCCGCACAAGTGGCGCCTGGAAAAGGCACTGGCAGGCGGCGGCTCGATGTTCGACATCGGCATCTACGGGCTCAACACTTCGCTGATGATGCTCGAAGGCGATCCGGTCGAATTGTCGGCGAACTACATTTATCCCAGGGACGATCCACGCTTTCGCGAGGTAGAAGGCGGTCTCGAATACCGCCTGCGGATGGCCAATGGAGTCAGCGTAAGCGGCTCCTCCTCCTACTGCTGGAGCCCGTACATCTCCTCGCAACGGTACGTCGGATCGAAAGCCTCGATCTTCATGAAGCCGGCGACGACGTACGACCGCAATGTCATCATCGTCGAAGGCAACGGTCCGAATCGCGAGGTCGGCGCCGGCAGTCCGCTGTCGCAGTTCCAGAACCAGCTCGACGCTTTCAGTCTTGCCGCGAAAGCCAACACTCCGCACAGGACTCCGGGCGAAATGGGCTTGCGGGACGTCCGCCTGATCGAGGCGATGTACAAGAGCGCGGACAACGGCGGAGGAGTCGTGAAGTTGTGAAACGCTGGGCCTTCGCGGCTACGCTGGCGCTCCTAGCGCTTCCCGCGATTGCCCAGCAAGCTCCGACCGCCGACGACGTCCACGAAATGGAGCGCCGACGCTTCGGGTTCGGCGAGCTGATCCCCGGCCGCGACAGCGATCAGAAGAGCCCTCGCGCGGCCAACTTCGACGAAACGACGGTCGGCAGCCTCGTGCCGCCGCCGCTGTTCACCTCGCCCGCCGATGCGACGCCCGGAGGGTGGGCCAGGCGGCGCGCCGACCTCATCCGCCTGATCGAGGACAACTGGGTCGGCCGCATTCCCGAGGCTGCCATCGACCTCAGGGTCGTGTGGCGCAAAGAAGTGGTGCCGGGGCGCAAAGGGTTTCAGACCGAGCAATGGGTCGGCCAGCTTCTCACCCCCGGCGGCCGCTCGGGCCCGGTGATCGACGCGATGATCACTTTTCCGAAGCGCGCAAAGAACGTCCCGGCGCTGATCGACTACAGCTACATCTGGCCGCCGGGATTCAGGCTCCCCGGTCCGCCGCCGCCCGACACGGCAGCGATGGTGCTCAAGCGCGGCTGGGCGCACGTCGCCTATCGCCCGACGCTGCTGCAGGCCGACACTGCGGCTCAGATGCAGCAGGGAGTGATCGGCCTGGTCCGCTGGCCGCGCGAGCGGCACGATTGGGGCGCGCTGCGCGCCTGGGCCTGGGGCGCGAGCAAGCTGCGCGAGGAGCTGGCGAAAGATCCGCGGATCGACGGCAAGCGGGTCTCGCTCGCCGGGCACTCGCGCTTCGGCAAGGCGGTGCTGGTCGCCGCCGCCTTCGACCATGCCTTTGCCGACGCGCTGGTCTCCAGCTCGGGTGCCGGCGGCGCCAAACTGATGCGGCGCGATTTCGGCGAGGCTTGGAGCAACATGGCCGGCAGCTACGCCTTCCACTGGTACACGCCGCAAGTGATGGAATACGCCGGCCACAAGACCGTCGCCGACTTGCCGGTCGACGCGCACATGCTGATCGCCCTGCGCGCGCCGCGCCCGCTCTTTGTGTCGAGCGGCTCGGCCGACAGGGGCGACGCCTGGGTCGATCCGAAAGGCATGTGGCTCGCCACCAGCTTAGCCGAGCCGGCGTGGAAGCTATACGGCCTGTCCGTGCCCCCGAGCGCCGTGATGCCCAAGGCGCTCGCAGGTTATCGCAACTACCCGCTCGCGTTCTACCAGCACGACAAGGGCCACGTGCCCTGGCCGTCTTACGAGAGCTTCATGGACCACCAAGCGAAGTTCGCCGGCAATTAGCCGGAGGGCTCAGCGCGACTGATTATGCCGATCGCTCGGTTGGGTGATCTCGCGCAACGCCTCACCTGCACGGCCCGGTTGCTCATGGTCGAGGTCGGACAGCGAGATGATGCCCACCAGCCGTTTGTCGTGATTCACCACCGGCATCCGGCGGACCTGAATTTCCGCCATGTTGCCGAGCACTTCATCGGCCTCGGCATCGTCGAAGCAATACTTGACCTCGCGGCTCATGATATCGCCGACGCGAGCGCTCGGGCTGCAGCCCTCGGCAACGCCGCGGATGGCGATGTCGCGGTCGGTGATCATGCCGACGAGGCGGTCGCCATCGGATACGGGCAGCACGCCGGTGTCGGCGGATCCCATGATCTGCGCAGCGCGCTCGATCGTGTCGTTGGGCGAGATGAGGCTGACGTCTTGGGTCATGCATTCGCTGATCTTCATGGGATGTCTCCTTCCGGTTCGATCACACCAGCGCATGGGAGCCGCGCCTGTTCCGCGTTCGGACGCGACCACGCGGCGCTTTGGCCGAATGGCTCAGCCGCGCCATTTCTCCAGCGCCGCGCGGTAGGCCCCTCTGGCCCTGTCGCGCGCGCTCTCCAGCCTGGCGATGTCCTTGTTTTGCCGCGCCATGAGCGCGTCGAGCTTGCGCTCGATCAAGTCGCGCTGCTTCTCCAGCGCCGCGCGCTCGGCCGAGTGCGCCTTGAGCGCCTCGTCTAGCGCCGCCTCCGCCTCATCGACGCGCTCGCGCTTCGGTGGCGGCTTGGGTTCGCTCGCCTTGCGTACCCTCTTCTGCTCCGGCGAGGATCGCGCGGGCTTCTTCGTTACCGGCTTCTTGCGCGGCCCTAGCGCCCTGAGCTGCGCCGCGAGGTCGCCGCGCGAGACCCGGATCACCTTGCCCGGCTGCGCGAGCGGCTCGGCCGTGAGCTGAGCGTCGGTGACCTCTTCGGCGGTGCCGTGGGCGAACAGGTCGGACTCGGCGCCCCAGGCCGCCAGGGCCGCTTTCCGACTCGGCGCAGCGACATACGCGTCGTGGAAGCCGGTTGGTGTGCGGAAAACCTTGAGCTTGCGGGGCAAGCTTACTGTCAGCCCTTCATCTGCTGCACCGCGCGCTCCAGCTCGTCGCGGCTATTTCCGTGGCGCGCGATCAACTGCTCGGCCTGCTCGATGCTGATACCGTTTTGTTCGGCGAAATGGCGCACTTCGTAATCCTCACCACCGGACACTCGCGAGCGGTCCCGGCCGCCTACCCTGGATTTGTCGTCAGCCATGTCGATTCTCCTTTCGGGGCACCAACAGGGTCAAGCGGCACTCGGTTCCACCGCCGGCCGGGCAAGCACCACGGTCAGCCCCGCGGCGATCAGCGCGCAAGCAGCGAGGATCAGGAAGGCGATTGTGTTGTCGCCCGCGTTGCCCGCCCTGACGCGGCCCAGCATGTCGGGACCGACAAACCCGCCGAGCTGCGACAGCGCGTTGATCCAGGCAATCCCTCCGGCGGCCGCCGCGCCCGAAAGGAACGCAGTCGGCAACGTCCAGAACACCGCCAGCCAAGCCATCGCGCCGAGCGCGACCAGGGTCAGCGCGAAGACCGACAGGACAGGAGAGTGCCCGGCGCAAGCGAGCAGCAAAAGCCCGATCGCCGAAACAAGCAACGACAGGGTGGCATGCCAGCGGCGCTCGCCCGTGCGGTCGGAATGGCGCGCGATGACCACCATTGCTGCGGCGGCAATGCCCCACGGGATTGCCGTGACCAGCCCGACCTCGAGATAGGCGCCTTTGGGGATGCCGAGATCCTGCACGAGCGTCGGCATCCAGAAGTTGAGCACGTTGTTGATCGTGGCGCGCAGGAAATCCGCCAGCGCCAGCGCCCATACGCGCCAGTCGCGAAAGATCGAGGCGAAGTCATGTCGGCGCGAATCCGCCGGCTGCGCGGCGCGGTCTTCGGCCAGGCGCGTTGCGACCAGCTTGCGTTCGCGGCCCGTCAGCCAGGGCGCCTCGTTCGGGCCGTCGGGCAACTTCGCCAGCACGATCAGCCCGAGCAGGATCGCGGGCAGGGCTTCGAGCAGGAACAGCCATTGCCAACCCCTTGGCTCGGCCCCGTCAAGGCCTTGCAAGATCAGGCCCGACAGCGGAGCGCCGACCGCGCTGGCCAGCGGGATCGCCAGGACGAACAGCGCGATCACGTGCGCGCTCCGCCGGGCGGGAAACCAGTACGTCAGGTAAAGGATCACCCCTGGGAAGAACCCCGCCTCGGCCAGCCCGAGCGCAAAACGCAGCGCATAGAAGCTCAGCTCGGCGTCGGTCAGCCCGAGCGTGGTCGCCAGCGCACCCCAGCGAAGCGCGCCGAGTAGCGCGAAGGCCGCCGAAACCGCGCCCCAGGTCAGCATGATCCGCGCGATCCACCTGCGCGCGCCGACCCGCGCCAGAATCAGGTTGCTCGGCACCTCGAACAGGAAATAGCCGATGAAGAACACGCCCGCGCCGAAGCCATAGACCGAGTCCGACAGGCCCAGCTCGTCCGCCATCTGCAGCTTGGCGAAGCCGACATTGACCCGGTCGAGGATGGCGAGGAAATACCCCGCGAACAGTAGCGGCAGGATGCGCCGGGCGATCTTCGCGTAAGTCGAGTCCTCGAAATCGCGCGTCATGCCCTTCCCCCCGAGCTAGCCTGCGGCTTTGACGATCTCCGCCCAGGCCGCTTCGTCGATCACCTCGATGCCGAGTTCGGCGGCCTTCTTGAGTTTGCTGCCCGCGCCCGGCCCAGCGACAATCAGGTCGGTCTTGGCGCTGACCGAGCCGGCGGCCTTGGCGCCGAGCCGCTCGGCCTGGGCCTTGGCCTCGTCGCGGCTCATGGTTTCGAGCTTGCCGGTGAAGACGACGGTCTTGCCGGAGACCGCGCTGGCTTTGGTCTCGACGACGTATTCGGGCGGTGTCACTTCGCTCAGCAGGTCGTCCCACACTGCGCGGTTGTGCTCTTCGTGGAAGAAGTCGCCGAGCGCCTCGACGACCACCGGGCCGACCCCTTCGATGGCGGTCAGCTCGGCGAGCGCTTCGGCGTCGCCTGCGTGGGCTCTCTCGGCGGCGTCGCGCAAGGCTGGCAGGGCGTGGAAGCGCTTGAGCAGGTCGCGCGCGGTGACCGCGCCGACATGGCGGATACCGAGCCCGAACAGCAGCCGCGCGGCGTCGGGCGAGCGGCGCGCCTCGATCGATGTCAACAGGTTATCCACAGACTTGTCCTGCCAGCCCTCGCGGCCAATCAGGGCGTCACGGTGCTCGCGCAGCCGGAAGATGTCCGCCGGCCCCTTCGCCAGCCAGCCGAGCTCCATGAACTCGACGATCGTCTTCTCGCCCAGCCCCTCGATGTCGAGCGCCCCGCGACTGGCGAAGTGGCGCAGCCGTTCGAACTGCTGCGCGCGGCAGATCAGCCCGCCTGTGCAGCGGACATCGACCTCGCCCTCCTCGGCCACGGCCTCGCTGCCGCACACCGGGCAGTGCGTCGGATAAACGTAAGGCTCGCGCGCCTCATCCCGGGTCAGGTTCTCGACCACTTGCGGGATCACGTCGCCGGCGCGCTGGATGACGATGCGGTCGCCTTCGCGCAGGCCCAGGCGAGCGATTTCATCGCGGTTGTGCAGTGTGACATTGACCACCGTCACCCCGCCGACGAGCACCGGGGCGAGCCGCCCGACAGGGGTCAGCTTGCCGGTGCGGCCGACCTGAATGTCGATCTTCTGAAGGACGGTCTCGGCACGTTCGGGGGGGAACTTGCGCGCGAGCGCCCAGCGCGGCGCCTTGGCGACGAAGCCGAGCCGTTGCTGCAGCGCCAGGCTGTCAACTTTGTAGACCACCCCGTCGATGTCGTAGGGCAGCGTGGCGCGCTTCGCGCCGATCTTGCGATACTGCTGGACGAGCTCTTCGAGGGACGTGCATCGCACGAGGTCGGGTGACACTTTGAAGCCCCACTCGGCGATCCGCTGCATGACCTCGAACTGCCCTTTGCCCGGCACCTCGCTCGCAGCGCCCCAGCCGTGGGCGAAGAAGCGCAGCGGGCGCGCGGCGGTAACCGCCGCGTCCTTCTGCCGCAGCGAGCCGGCCGCAGCGTTTCTCGGATTGGCGAATCGACGAACTGACGTCGCATCGAAAGCTTCGCCTTTCGCTTCGGCGCGGGCTTTCGCTTCTTCCATCAAACGTGAATTGAGGGCAGTAAAAGCTTGTTTCTCCATGTAGACTTCACCGCGCACTTCGAACACTTCCGGCGCCGATCCATCGAGTTGCTGCGGAATATCCGGGATGTGCGCGACGTTGGCGGTAACGTTCTCTCCCACCTGTCCATCCCCGCGCGTCGCCGCCAGCACCAGCGCGCCGTTTTCGTAGCGCAGTGAGCAGGAGAGGCCGTCGATCTTGTCTTCGGCGGTGAACGCCAGCGGCGCGTCATCGGCCAGTGCCAGGAAGCGCCGCACCCGGGCGACGAACTCGGCCACCTCCTCGTCGCTGAACGCGTTGTCGAGGCTCATCATGCGAACCTCGTGCGCCACCTTCGACAGCGGCGAGGCGCCGACCTCATGCCCGACCTGCTGCGACGGACTGTCGGCCCTCACCAGGTGCGGGAAAGCCGCCTCCAGCTCGGCGTTGCGCCGCACCAGCGCGTCGTAGTCGGCGTCGGAAATCTCCGGCGCGTCCTTGGCGTGGTAAAGCTCATTATGATACGCGATCGCCTTCGCGAGCCGCATGAGCTCATTGGCGGCTTCGGCTTCGGTGAGGTTTGTTGGGGACGACCCGGAATTTGCCATTTCAGCCCTCAACAAAACTCAGGCCACGGAGCGCCCGGATTTCGCACCCACCAGAGATAGGCTGTGAGATATCCGTCTATCCAGGCGTAGCCAATT
>Ga0207706_10004047_pt1 | contig 13867 bp, 10 predicted proteins | sample KBSC53metaG_FD_184318 | JGI IMG/M metagenome (GOLD analysis project Ga0207706, IMG submission 184318) | Corn rhizosphere microbial communities from Kellogg Biological Station, Michigan, USA - KBS C5-3 metaG (SPAdes) (version 2) | ecosystem: Host-associated > Plants > Roots > Rhizosphere > Soil ... | reverse complement strand
TACGGCTTCATCTTGGGGTTCCAGCGGTGGGTCTGGTGGCCGAAATGCGCTCCGGCCTCGAGCAATTGCTGCATGGTGACGACCGTGGCCGCCATAATCGTTCTCCTTCCGGTTCTGCCTCGACGGAGCCAGTCACCAGCCTTGCGGCCGGCACCGGTATGTCAGCTCCGCCTGTGGGATGCGCGGGCACCTAGTCGAAGAAGGCGCGGCTTTCAAGGGCTTGAGCCCTCGTGCAATCGCGCGCTTGACAGATAGGAACAAAAGAGGAACATTGCCTCGTCTCACCTGAGCGGCCTCGCTCAAACCGGAACAAATCGGGTCCGGTTCGGTTAGGCGTTTCAAGAAGGATCGATGCGATGATTGCACCTCTGGCCACGCTCGCCTTTCTCGCCACTTTGTGGCTGCTCGTGATCGTGGGTGCCGCGGTTCTTGAGGAAAGCGGCGCGAGGATCGCCGCTGCCCTCAAGGGCAAGCCCGCGCATCGCACGGTTCGCATCCCGGTTCGCGTCAGAGCCCGGGCGAGGCTCCAGCAGCCTGTGCGCGCGAAGGCGCGGTGGCGCGCCGCCGCTTGACCCGTGCATAACTGGCGAAGGCGGCGGGGATCATCAGCAAATAGAGCAAGGCGATCGCGAGCAGCGTGTACCACGTCGCCGTGAGCAGCGCGGCGCCGAGGACCGCGACGCCGGCAAGGGTCAAGAGCCGCCACTCGCGACGGATCCGGATCGACGACCAGCTGTAGGTCGGCAGGCTCGAGATCATGAGCATGGCGACGAGAAGCGTCCAGGCCATCACCAGCGGCCAGGACTGAAACAGAGTATTGCCGCTCACGAGCCACAGAAAGATCGGGATGAAGGCCAGCCCCGCTCCCGCCGGCGCTGGCACGCCCGTATTGAATCCGGCGGATTTGTGCGGCTGTTCCCCTGCGTCGATACGCGCATTGAATCGCGCAAGACGAAGCGCGCAGCAGACGGCAAGAGCGAGAGCCGCCGTCCACCCCAATTTCGGCGCATATTGCAGCGACCACAGGAACAGGATCAGCGCCGGCGCCGTGCCGAACGCGATATTGTCGGAAAGCGAGTCGAGCTCCGCGCCGAACCTGCTGTCCGCGCGCAGCAGGCGGGCGATGCGCCCGTCCATGCCGTCGAGGATTCCGGCCCCGACCACGCAGACCAGCGCAAGCTGCCAATCGTCGACTTCGCCATTCGAGGCCGAAAAGGCGAACCGCACTCCGGTGAGACCGAGGCACAGCGCGAGCGCAGTGATTGCATTCGGGATCATCGCACGGAACGGGATCCGGCGCGGACCCCCGTCTTCGTTCACTGGCTGATGCCCGTCAGCGTCGTGTCGACGCCCGCCTCCGCAAGGATCGTCTCGCCGGCGATGGCGCGCTGGCCGAGGAGCACCTTGGGCGACGTCCCAGCGGGCAAATAGACATCGACGCGGCTGCCGAAGCGGATCAGGCCGATGCGCTGCCCGGCCTCGACCGAATCGCCTTCGCGGACGAAGGCGAGGATTCGGCGGGCAACCAGCCCGGCGATCTGCGTCATCCCGATCTTCAGCCCCTCGCCGCCTTCGATCAGGAAGTGCTGGCGCTCATTATCCTCGCTCGCCTTGTCGAGATCGGCGTTGACGAACTTGCCCGGGACATAGGCAATCCGCTTGATCCGGCCAGTGATCGGCGCGCGGTTGATGTGCACGTCGAACACGCTCATGAAAATCGACACCCGCGTGCATTCGCCGTCGCCAAGTCCGTCGCCTCCGCGCAGCTCCGGAGGCGGGGGAACCCGCGCGATCATCGTCACAAGCCCGTCCGCCGGGGCGACGATCAGCTTGTCGCCATGCGGGGTCGTGCGCACCGGATCGCGGAAGAAGGCCGCGACCCAGATCGTGAGGCCGACCAGTATCCAGTCGAGGAACTGGACGTGCATCAGGAAGGCGAAGAAGGTGATCGCCGCCGCTCCGACGACATATTTGCGGCCCTCCGGATGGATCGAGGGGAAGCGCCACTTGACCGTGGTCGTGGGGAGCGGGCTGTCGTGCTTGTCGAGCGCGGGCATCCCAGCTCCTTAAAGTGCGCTTGGCAGCGGCACAACGCTGCGGTTGCACGCGTTTCCCGCCCATCCTAGAGCGCCGCCAACCCCGGAAAAGCAGGAAAGCGTGATGACCAAGATCAAGGTGAAGAACCCCGTCGTGGAGCTCGACGGCGACGAGATGACCCGCATCATCTGGCAATGGATCCGCGAGCGGCTGATCCAGCCCTATCTCGACGTCGAGCTGCTCTATTACGATCTGTCGGTCGAGAACCGCGACGCCACCGAGGACCGGATCACGGTAGATGCCGCCAATGCGATCAAGGAGCATGGCGTCGGCGTCAAATGCGCGACCATCACGCCCGACGAGGCGCGGGTCGAAGAATTCGGCCTCAAGAAGATGTGGAAATCGCCCAACGGCACCATCCGCAACATCCTCGGCGGTTGCATCTTCCGCGAGCCGATCGTGATCTCCAACGTCCCGCGGCTGATCCCGGGATGGACCGACCCGATCGTCGTCGGCCGTCACGCCTTCGGCGACCAGTACCGAGCGACCGACTTCCTCGTTCCCGGACCCGGAAAGCTGACGATGAAGTGGGTCGGCAACGACGGACAGGAGCTGGATTTCGACGTGTTCGACTTCCCGGGCTCGGGAGTCGCCATGGGCATGTACAATCTCGACGCGAGCATCCGCGACTTCGCCCACGCCTGCTTCAACTACAGCCTGGGCCGCAGCTGGCCGCTCTACCTCTCGACGAAGAACACGATCCTCAAGGCCTATGACGGCCGCTTCAAGGATATCTTCCAGGAGATTTACGACAAGGAATACAAAGCGAAGTTCGAAGCTGCTGGCATCGAATATCAGCATCGCCTGATCGACGACATGGTTGCATCCGCGCTCAAGTGGAGCGGCAAGTTCGTCTGGGCCTGCAAGAATTACGACGGCGATGTTCAGTCCGACCAGGTCGCGCAGGGCTTCGGGTCATTGGGCCTCATGACCTCGGTCCTGATGACCCCCGACGGTCACACGGTCGAGGCGGAGGCCGCGCACGGCACCGTCACTCGCCATTATCGTATGCACCAGCAGGGCAAGGCGACCTCGACCAACCCGATCGCGTCGATCTTCGCCTGGACCGGCGGGCTCAAGTATCGCGGCAAGTTCGACGATACGCCCGACGTGGTCCGCTTCGCCGAGACGCTCGAGCGGGTCTGCGTAGAGACGGTCGAGGGCGGACAAATGACCAAGGACCTGGCGATCCTGGTCGGTCCGGAGCAGCCGTGGCTTACGACCGAGCAGTTCTTCGAGGCGATCGTGCAGAACCTCGAGGCCGCGATGGCCGAGACGGCGCAGCCGCAGCCCGCCTGAGGCCCGCGTCGGGCGAGCGGATATGCTCGCGCCGGACGCCCAGGCCGATCAAACGCGCCGGGATCCGCCTTAGGAAGGGAATGAGCTCGAATAGCCGAAGAACGAGCGGCACCTTGTCGAGCACCGCCTTGCGGACGACGAGGGGCGTCAGCACGCGGTCGTGGACGGTCTTTTGTCCCCGCTGGATCACTTTCGTCGGGAACATGCGGCGATCCTGCACCTGGTGGAGCAGCCGATCGACATCTTCGCCGCGCGCAAGCGGTCCGGCGAGGATGTTCGCCGCCGCCACGGCATCCTGGATCGCAAGATTGATGCCGACTCCGCCCACCGGCGACATGGCGTGCGCGGCATCGCCGATCGCGAGCAGTCCCGGGCGCCACCAGCGCGTCAGCCGGTCGAGCGAGACGGAAAGCAGCTTCACCTGGTCCCAGCTCTTCAGCGTGCCGACGACGGACGCGAGCTCGGGCGCCGCTCGGGCGAGGTTCTCCCGGAAGGGGCCGATGCCCTCCGCCTCGATCTCGTCCGCGGCGCCCTTCGGCACGACATAGGCGCACTGCCAATAGTCGCCGCGATCGAGCTCGACGACGAAGGTTCCCGAGCCGAAGGTGCCGCCGGTCTCGTTCTTGGGCGTTGGCTCCTTGGGCAGACGGAACCACAGCACGTCGATCGGCGCGCCGAGATCCTTCTTGGGAAGGCCCGCTTTTTCGCGCAGGATCGAACCACGGCCGTCGGCCGCGATCGTCAGTCGCGCCCTCACCTCCTCGCCGTCGGCGAGGCGCACGCCCGCAACGCGCTCATTTTCAAACAGGAGATCGACGACTTCGGCCTCCATCCGGAGATGGAAGCCCGGATAGCGCCGCGCCTCGTCCGCGAGGAAATCGAGGAAATGCCATTGCGGCATGAGCGCCACGAACCGGGTCTTCACCGGAAGATGGCTCATGTCGGCGATCGTGATCTCCCGATCCGCAACGCGAGCCGTGAGCGAGCGCACCTCGTCATGCGGCCGCTTGAGGAAGTCCTCCAGCAGCCCGAGCTCCCGAAGCAGCTCGAGCGTGGAGGGATGGACCGTGTCCCCGCGGAAATCGCGGAAGAAGTCCGCATGTTTCTCAAGCACGAGGACATTGCACCCGGCGCGGGCGAAAAGCAGGCCGGCCATGACTCCCGCGGGGCCGCCGCCCGCGATGACGAGGTCGAGCGCCTTGTTCGCATTTGCCGCCATGACGTCAGCCTCTACCGCCGTTGCACGTAAAAGGGCAAAGACCCGGCATGGACGGCGAGTTCGCAACTTCGGGGTTTAGCGACGCGCTGGTGATTCTCGGCGCAGCGGGGATCGTCATTCCGGCGTTCGCGCGGATCCGCATAACGCCGATCATCGGCTTCATCCTGATCGGCTTTCTCGTCGGGCCGGCAGGGCTCGGCTCGCTCGCCGCCGAGCACCCCTGGCTCCATTTCGTGACCATCTCCAATAGCGAGCGGGTCGAGCCCTTCGCCGAGCTTGGAATCGTGCTTCTGCTGTTTTCGATCGGGCTCGAGCTCTCGTTTCGGCGGCTCTGGTCGATGCGCAGGATCGTGTTCGGAGTGGGCGCCGCGGAGCTGCTCGGCTGTGCGGTCATCATCGGCGGCGGCTTGCACATGATCGGCCAGGGCATCCCCGGCTCGATCGGGCTCGGGCTGGCGCTCGCGCTCTCCTCGACGGCGATCGTCCTGCCGCTGGTCGGTACGCAGTCAGCCGTCGGACGGGCCGCTCTAGGGATGCTGCTGTTCGAAGACGTCGCGCTGGTTCCGATCGTCTTCGCGCTTGGAGCGATGGCTCCGACCGCGACCGCGGGAGTCGGGCCGCTGCTCGGGACTTTGGTCCTCGGCGCGGCGGTCGCGCTCGGCATGCTCTTCGGCGGCCGACTCCTCCTGCCGAGCCTGTTCGCGCAGGCCGCGCGCACCAAGAACCCGGAAGTCTTCCTGGCCGCCTGCCTGCTGGTCGTGATCGTCGCCAGCCTCGTCACTTCGGCGATCGGCTTCTCGGCGGTGCTCGGAGCCTTGATCGCGGGCATCGTCATCGCCGAGACGGAATATCGCGGCGAGGTCGAGGTGATCACCGCCCCCTTCCGCGGCCTTGGGCTCGGGATCTTTCTGATCACCGTCGGAATGAGCGTCGACCTCCGGCTCGTCATCGCCAATTGGCGCAGCATCATCCTCGCGCTCGTCGCGGTGCTGGCGGTGAAAGCCGTCGTCACCGCCGCGCTTCTGCGCCTCAGCGGGTCACGAACCGCGGTTGCCGCGGAAGCCGGCGTCCTGATGGCCTCTCCTTCGGAAACCACTCTGATCGTGCTCGCATCGGCGACCGCGGCCCAGCTGATCCGCCCAGAAACCGCCGCTTTCTGGCAAATCGTCACCGCGCTTGGGCTGACGATCACGCCGGTGCTGGGCAAGCTCGGCCGGATCGCCGGGCGGCGCGTCGACCAGGACGGCGGAGCGGCGTTCGCCGAGGCGCTTCGCGAGGGCGCGGGCGGCAAGGCGGTCATCGTCGGCTTCGGGCGCGTGGGACGGATCGTCGCCGACATGCTCGTCCGCCACCGCGAGGACTATATCGCGATCGATTCCGACGCGGACACCGTGCGCGAAGGGCGGGACAGCGGACATCCAGTGCTGTTCGGCGACGTCGCTCGCGGGACGCTCGTCGAGCGGCTCAAGGTCGGGAAGCCAAAGGCCGTCATCCTCACGATGGACGATCCGGTGCTGGTTACCCGCCTGACGAAGCGGCTTCGGTTGGCTTTCCCCGGCATTCCGATCATCGCGCGGGCGCGGGACACGGCGCAGGCCGCGGCGCTCTACAAGGCCGGGGCGAGCCAGGCGGTCCCCGAGGCGGTCGAAGCCTCGCTGCAGATCGCCGAGGCGGCCCTGGTCGACCTCGGGGTCGCGATGGGACCGGTGATCGCCTCGATCCACGAGAAGCGCGATGAGCTTCGGGCGATGATCAAGGCCGAAGCCGATCTGGACGAAGCGCCGCGCTTCGGCTCGCGCCGGCTCAGAGATGCTCAGGCGCCCGAGGCAGGCTCGAACCGAAGCACGCCCGCGACATAGGTCTTGTGCTCGGCATTGTCGGCGGGGTGGCGGCTGCCGTCATAGACCACGACTTCCGGGAAATCGAAGGGCGACACGCCTTCGAGACAGGCGACGTTGACGCCGAGCTGGCCGGGGGCGGAGCGGCGCTTGTGGTGGGTGTAGATGCCGCAAACGGTGCAGAAATGATGCTCCGCCGTCTTCGTGTTGAAGCGGTAAGTCGCAAGCTTGTCGTCGCCGTGGGTGATGCGGAAGGCGTCCGGCGTAGAGGTCACCGCCACGGCGCCGCGCATCCGGCAGATCGAGCAAGTGCACCGCCGCGCCGATGCGAAGCCTTCGGTGAGGGTGACCGTGAACCGAACGGCGCCGCAGTGACAAGCGCCGTCGAGGGTGACCGGCTCGCTCGACTCGGTGTCGATCAAGCGGCGACCTTTTCCAGCGCGTCCTTGACCGCGTCGAGGGCTTCCTTTGCCTTCGAGCCGTCGGGACCGCCGCCCTGGGCCATGTCGGGACGGCCGCCGCCCCCCTGCCCGCCGAGCGTTGCGACAGCGGCTTTGACCAGATCGACGGCGCTGATCTCGCCTGCAAGGTCGTCGGTGACCCCGACCGCGACGCTGGCGCGGCCTTCGTTCACCGCGACCAATGCGCAAATGCCGGAGCCGAGGCGCTTCTTCATGTCGTCAACGGCGGCGCGCAAGCCCTTGGGATCGAAGCTTTCCACGATCTGGCCGAGGAATTTGTGACCGTTGACGTCTTCGGGCGCCGGGCCTTCCGATTTCCCGCCACCGCCACCCATCGCGAGCTGCTTCTTCGCGTCGGCGAGCTCCCGCTCGAGGCGGCGGCGTTCTTCGACCAGCGACGCGATCCGCGCGGGGACCTCGTCGGGCGCGCTTTTCAGCGTCGCGGCGGCCTCGCGCAGCTTCGCCTCGCGATCCGACAGCCATTTGCGAGCCGCTTCGCCGGTGAGCGCTTCGATTCGCCGAACCCCCGCGGAAACGGCGCTCTCGGAGATGATCTTCAGGAGCTGGATGTCGCCGAGCGCACGGACGTGGGTGCCGCCGCATAGCTCTACAGAGTAAGGGGACAGTCCGTCATCTTGAGGGACAGTCCCCATTCCGAGCACGCGGACCTCATCGCCATATTTCTCGCCGAAGAGCGCCATCGCGCCGGCCTCGATCGCCTCGTCGGGAGTCATCAGCCGGGTCGTGACCGGCTCGTTCGAGCGGATCTGTGCGTTCACCTCGGCCTCGACCGCGTCGATCTCCTCGCGGGTGAGCGCCCTTCCGTGCGAAAAATCGAAGCGGAAGTAATCAGGGGCGACCAGGCTGCCCTTTTGCGTCACGCCCGTGCCGAGGTGCCGGCGAAGTGCGGCGTGCAGCAGGTGAGTCGCGCTGTGGTTTGCGCGAACCCGGTCGCGGCGTTCGCTGTCGACCTTCTGATGGACCGTGTCGCCCACCGAGAGCTCGCCCGCGACGATCTTCGTCCGAAGCACGTGGAGCTTGCCGAGCGGCTTCGACGTGTCCTCAACCTCGCCTTCGAAGCCCTTGAGCGTGGTGAGCTTTCCAGTGTCGCCGATCTGCCCGCCGCTCTCGCCGTAGAAAGGCGTCTGGTTGAGCAGGACGTCGATGGTCTGGCCGATCTCGGCGCTCCCGACGCGTTCCCCATCCTTCACCAGAGCAAGCACCACGCCTTCGCCTTCGTCGCCCGAATAACCGGTGAACTCGGTCGCTCCATAATCCTCGGCGAGGTCGAACCAGACGTCTTCGTTGGCCTTGGCGCCCGACCCCTTCCACGCGGCCCGAGCCATCGCCTTCTGCTCGGCCATGGCGGCGTCGAAGCCGCTTCGGTCGACATTGAGACCGCGCGCTCGAAGCGCGTCCTCGGTCAGGTCGTAGGGGAAGCCGTAGGTGTCGTAGAGCTTGAACGCGGTCTCTCCGGCGAGCGTGCCGCCGCCGGTCAGGTCCGCGGTCGCTTCGTCGAGCAGCTTGAGCCCGGTGACGAGCGTCTGCCGGAAGCGCGTCTCCTCCTGCTGGAGGGTCGCCTCGATCAGTGGCTGCGCGCGGACCAGCTCGGGATAGGCCGCGCCCATTTCCGCGACGAGGGCAGGCACGAGGCGCCACATGAGCGGCTCCTTGCTTCCAAGCAAATGCGCGTGGCGCATCGCGCGGCGCATGATCCGTCGGAGGACATAGCCCCTGCCCTCATTGGCCGGCAGCACGCCGTCCGCCACCAGGAAGCCGCTGGCGCGCAAGTGATCGGCGATCACCCGGTGGCTCGCCTTCTGCTCTCCCTCGGCCCTGGTGCGCGTCAGCTCCTCGCTCGCCGCGATCAGCGCCCGGAACGTGTCCGTCTCGTAATTGTCGGTCGTGCCTTGGAGCACCGCGGCGATGCGCTCGAGACCCATGCCGGTGTCGATGCTCTTCTTGGGAAGCTCGGAGACGATCTCGTTCGCGGTCTGCTCGTACTGCATGAAGACGAGGTTCCAGACCTCGACGAAGCGGTCGCCGTCCTCGTCGGGCGAGCCAGGAGGTCCGCCCGGAATATGCTCGCCATGGTCGTAGAAGATTTCCGAGCACGGCCCGCACGGCCCGTCGTCGCCCATCGCCCAGAAATTGTCCTTGGTCGGGATTCGGATGATCCGGCTCTCGGGAAGCGCCGAGATCTTCCGCCACAGGTCGAACGCCTCGTCGTCGGTGTGATAGACGGTCGCGGTCAGGCGGTCGGGGTTGAGTCCCCACTCCTTCGTCAGCAGCTTCCACGCGAGCTCGATCGCGCGATCCTTGAAATAATCGCCGAACGAGAAATTCCCGAGCATTTCGAAGAAGGTGTGGTGGCGAGTGGTGTAGCCGACATTGTCGAGGTCGTTGTGCTTGCCCCCGGCGCGAACGCACTTCTGCGAGCTGGTCGCCCGGTCGTACGGCCGCGACTCCAGCCCGGTGAACACGTTCTTGAACGGCACCATGCCCGCGTTGACGAACATCAAAGTCGGATCGTTGTGCGGCACCAAGGGCGCAGATTGCACCCGCGCGTGGCCGTTCTTCTCGAAATAATCGAGAAAGCCCCGGCGGATATCGTTCGTGCTCGTCATCCGGCCGATGTAAATGTTGCACTGCGGTGCGGCAAGGAGAGGTCTTGGCAGCCGCCGCGATTCCGCTAGGCAGCGGCAATGGCGAGGCGGAAATCGACGATCCCGACCTACAAAAGGCGCAAGCAGCGCTCGCTGCTCGGGCGGATCCTCGGCTGGATCGTCAAGCTGGTCCTCGCCTTCGTCATCATTTCCGTCCTGTGGGTGCTCGCCTACCGGTTCGTTCCGCCGCCGATCACCATCACGATGATCGGGGACGTCTTCGCCGGGCGCGGGCTGCACAAGGACTGGATGCCGATCGGCCAGATCGATCGCGACATGGTCCGCGCGGCGATCGCGGCCGAAGACAGCAAGTTCTGCTCGCATAACGGCTTCGATTTCGAAGCGATTGAAGATGCAATGAAACGCAACGCGTCGGGCGGGCGCATCCGCGGCGGTTCGACGATCAGCCAGCAGACCGCCAAGAACGCCTTTCTGTGGAACGGAGGCGGCTATGCGAGGAAGGGCGTCGAGGCCTGGTTCACCTTCCTGATCGAGCATCTGTGGGGCAAGCGCCGGATCATGGAGGTCTATCTCAACCTCGCCGAGACCGGCATCGGTACCTATGGCGTGAACGCCGGTTCGCAGCGCTATTTCGGGCATGATGCGGACGCGATGAGCGCGACCGAAGCCGCGCGGATCGCTGCGATCTTGCCGCTTCCCAAGAAGCGCGGGGCGATCGCGCCCAAGGGCTTCACGCGGCGTTACGGCAACACCATCGCGGCGCGGATCGGCGTGGTCGGCCGCGATGGGCTCGATGCCTGCGTCTACAAGGGCACGACCGCTCCGGTGAACAAGGCGCCGCCCGCCGTGAGCAAGCAGTCCCGACCGCTTCCGGGCGAGGAATATGAGAGCCCGAAGGCGCTTCCGCCGCTGGAGAACGTGGTGGAGCAGCTGCCGCCCGCATCAACCGAGCCGCTCAATGCGCCGGAAGCGGCTCCGCCGCCGGTCGAGAGCAACGAAGCGGGCCCTCCTTCCGAAGAGTCGCAGCAGCCTTCCAACAGCGTCTGACGAACGCGCCGAACGGTGGTTTGAAAGCGCCTCGCAACAGGAACGGCGCGCGGCCCCTGACCGTTGAGCCAGCAAATCCAGCCAAGGAGGAGTTTATGGCAACGCGTACCCAAAGCCGGCAATCCAACCGCTCATCATCGCCCCGCAGCCGCTCGAGCGGCGGCAACCGCAGTTCCAGCGAGCGCAGCGCATTCTCATGGGGCGAGAACGGCCCGATCATCGCCGCGGCGCTCGGCGGCGCCGCGATCGGCTTCGCGGCCAATTTCGGCCGCAAGCTCATCACCCAGGCCGTGTCAGGCATCGCCGGCGATTGGGACGAAGTGCTCGCGACCGAGCATGACATGACCCTCGCCGTGTTCGACAAGATGCTTGCGACGGACTCCACGCAAACCTGGAAGCGCAGCATGCTGTTGATGCAGCTGACCCATGCGCTCGACAAGCATGCGCACGAGGAAGAAATGGTGGTCTATCCGGCGCTTCGCGATGCCGGCCAGGCGACCGAGGCCGACCAGCTCAACAGCGAGCACGGCTATATCAAGACCTTCCTCTACGACCTCGGCCAGATGGGGCCGGAAGCGCCGAACTGGCTCGAAAAGGTCCGGGAATTCCGTGCGTTGGTCGCCGAACATGCGAAGATGGAGGAAGAGCAGGTCTTCCCCGCCTTCAAGCGCGGCATGGACGAAGAGCAGAACGCCAAGATCACGGCGCTCGTGAACAAGGACGGCTTCTGGGCGGCTTGAATCGGACTGTACCCCTGCGAAGGCAGGGGTCCAGACCGTTGCTAAGGACTGGGCTCCTGCCTTCGCAGGGGTACAGATCTCACCCGACCAGCGCCAGCCTCGGCTCCTGGGTCGACAGCTCGACCGTCCCCTCTCCGGTGATCCGCTCGATCCGGGCGGCGAGCTCGGCGTCGAGGGCGAAATCGCGCCCCGCAATCACCTCCGCACTGCCGCCTGACGCGATCGGGACCACGAGCTTCACCTTCCCATTTCCGCCGCGCGTCTCCGCGAGTTCGGCCAGGATACGTTCGATTTCCGGCAATTGGGCCGCGTGGACGATCATTTGCAGCCGGGTCCGCTTGGCGAGTTCACCCAGCGGCTGAATGCGTTTGATCGCGACCCGGGGCGTGTCGTCGCCCGCGCGGCGGTCGAGCTCCACGGTGAGCAGCCCGCACTGCCCTGTCTTCGCCGCAGTTTCGAGCGCGGCGGTGGCGTCGTCGTCGAAGGCGGTCGCAACGAATTGGCCCGAGCTGTCGCTCAAGGTCACCATCATGTAGCGGCGACCGCGAGCGGAGACGCGCCAGCGGGTGTCCTCGATGAGACCCGCCATGGTCGCGCTGACCCGCTCGCCTTCCGGGATGCGGACGTCGGCAAGCTCGGCGAACGTCTTCACCTTGTGCGCGGCGAGCAGATGTTTCGCCGAATCGACCGGATGGGCGGAGAAGTAAAATCCGAAGGCGTCACGCTCGGCCGCCATGCGCTGCGCCAGCGTCCATGTAGAATCGCGCGGGAGCCGGATCGGCGCAGCCTCTGCGGAGCTGACGCCGAACAGACCGGCCTGCCCGGTCTCGCGCTGCTCGTGCGCGCTTGCCGCGTGCGCGAGGATCGTCTCGGCGCCGCCGAACACCGCGGCACGGTCCGGCTTGACGACGTCGAATGCGCCGGCGCCGGCGAGACTCTCGAGCTGGCGCCGGTTGAGCAGGCGCGGGTCGATCCTCGCCGCAAAGTCCTCGAGGCTGGCGAATGGCCCTTCCCGCTCCCGCTCCTCGACCAGCGCCTGCATCGCCTTCTCGCCGACGCCCTTGAGGGCCCCGAGGGCGTAGCGAACCGCCCCTTCTTCGACCGTGAAAGAAGCCCCGCTCGAATTAATGTCGGGCGCCAGGCATTCGACACCGCCGCGCCGCATGTCCTCGACGAACATCGCGAGCTTGTCGGTGAGCGCGATGTCGAAGCTCATCGAGGCAGCGTAGAATTCGGCGCGGTGGTGCGCCTTCAGCCAGGCGGTCTGGTACGTGAGCAGGGCGTAGGCCGCCGCGTGGCTCTTGTTGAAGCCGTAGCCGGCGAACTTGTCGATCAAGTCGAACAGCTCGTTCGCCTTGGCCTCCGGGATCTGGTTATGCTCGGCGCAGCCCTTCACGAAGGTCGCGCGCTGGGCGTCCATCTCCGACTGGATCTTCTTGCCCATGGCGCGGCGCAGAAGGTCCGCGCCGCCGAGCGAGTAGCCGGCGAGGATCTGCGCCGCCTGCATCACCTGCTCCTGGTAGACGATGATCCCGTAAGTCCCCTTGAGGATGCCTTCGAGAAGTGGATGCGGATATTCGATCGCTTCCTGACCATTCTTGCGGCGGCCGAACATCGGGATATTGTCCATCGGCCCGGGGCGATAGAGCGCGTTGAGGGCGATGATGTCCTCGAACACCGTCGGCTTCACCGCCGAGAGGGTGCGGCGCATGCCTTCGGACTCGACCTGGAACACGCCGACGGTGTCGCCGCGCTGGAGCAGCTCGAAGACCGCGGGATCGTCCCACGGCAGAGCGCCGAAATCGACCTCGACGCCCTGTTCGGCCAGCAGCCGCTGGCCTTCCTTCAAAACCGACAGCGTCTTCAACCCGAGGAAGTCGAACTTCACCAGGCCAGCCGCCTCGACATATTTCATGTCGAACTGCGTGACCGGCGTGTCCGACCGCGGATCGCGGTAGAGCGGGACCAGCTCGTCGAGCGGGCGGTCGCCGATGACGACGCCCGCGGCGTGGGTCGAGGCGTGCCGCGGAAGCCCTTCGAGCTTCATTGCGAGGTCGAACAGCCGCTTGACGTCGGGGTCCTTGTACTCGGCGGCGACCTCGGAAACGCCATTGAGCGCCCGTTCGAGAGTCCACGGGTCCGCCGGAAGGTTCGGGATCAGCTTCGCGAGCCGGTCGACCTGACCGTAGGGCATCTGAAGTACCCGCCCCGTGTCCTTGAGCACCGCACGCGCCTTCAACCGCCCGAAGGTGATGATCTGCGCGACCCTGTCGCGGCCGTACTTGCGCTGGACGTAGGCGATCACCTTGTCGCGGTGGGTTTCGCAGAAATCGATGTCGAAGTCCGGCATCGACACGCGCTCGGGGTTGAGGAAACGCTCGAACAGCAGGCCGAGCGCGATGGGATCGAGATCGGTGATGGTCAGGGCCCAGGCGACGACCGAACCGGCGCCCGATCCGCGCCCTGGCCCGACCGGGATGTCGTTGGCCTTCGCCCATTTGATGAAGTCGGCGACGATCAGGAAGTAGCCGGCGAACCC
>Ga0207706_10004045_pt1 | contig 13874 bp, 12 predicted proteins | sample KBSC53metaG_FD_184318 | JGI IMG/M metagenome (GOLD analysis project Ga0207706, IMG submission 184318) | Corn rhizosphere microbial communities from Kellogg Biological Station, Michigan, USA - KBS C5-3 metaG (SPAdes) (version 2) | ecosystem: Host-associated > Plants > Roots > Rhizosphere > Soil ... | reverse complement strand
GTAAACCTTGGAAGCCAGCCCGTTATAGAGTTCCTGCATCTCCTGCTGGAAGTCGTTCTGGGCGTCCTCTGCAGAGCGCTCTAGCTGCTTCTTTTTGTCGTCGATCGTCTTGGCGCGGGAGGCACGCTCAGCATCGCTCAGTTTGTCGCCCTGAGCCTGCAACTGCTTGGTCAGGTTATCGACTTCGTCGCTCAGCGCCTTAAGTTGGGTGCGCTTGGGTTCGTATTTTCTCTGCAAGTCGGCGAAGTTGCGCTGGCCCTCGTTGGTTTGTGCGACAGCAACCTGAAATGCAACAACAGCGATCTTGACCGGACCGGCGGGCGCCGCAGCGGTTGCAGCAGGGGCGCTCGGAGCGGACGGTGTTTGGGCGGCGGCGGTCAGGATTATGCCTGAGGCCAGCATAAGAACTAATGCAAAAATGCGCTTCATTCGAGTCGAAAACTCCTTCGGAATTCCTGTGGGCTGTCGGCGCATTGCAGCGTGAGGACGAGCCGGTCCTCCTGAGAAACCTCACGTTCTTCCATGCGAGGCGGCTCCACGCAAAGCAGAGCAGAAACAGGAAAAGACGCGGACGGAGACGTCAGCAGGAACTAGAAGGATTATAGGTTGGCCAACTGGGAGGGTCAAACTGGCGCGGCGTTGTCGAAGTGACTTCAGTGCGCCGGACAGTTCGTTTGGATTCGAAGCAGCGTTGCATTGCATCGCGCAAATGCAAGGCCCCTTGGGACAGGGGCCTTCTCTGGTGGTAGATCAATTAGTGGGCTGCCGGAGCTTTGGCAGGAGCGCTGCTCTTGGGCGTGGGTGCCGCGGGTGCGGCTGCTGCAGGCTGGGGTGGCGGAGCCGGAACGCCAGATTTAACGTTGTAAGCATCGACCACAGCCTTGGTGATGTCTGCCGATTGGGTCGCGTACAGCACAACCGGGACCTGCTGATTGCCCCCATCGAGAACCACCGTGTACCCGTGCTCTTTAGCGTAGGAGCTGAGAACCTCGGCGACCTTCCCTGCAACGCCGGTAAAGGTCTCCTGCATCTCCTGCTGGAACTCACCTTGCGCATCCTGGCCGGTTCGCTTGAGTTGCTTCTGCTTGTCGTCGATGAGTTTCGCACGCTTGGCACGTTCGGCATCGCTCAAGGTTGCGCCTTGTGTCTGCAATTCCTTCTGCAAACTGGCGATCTGGTCGTTAAGGGTCTTGAGCTCATCCCGCTTGGGAGCGTACTTCTTCTGCAGGTCAGCGAACTTGCGTTGGAAGTCGTTGGTCTGCGCTACAGCTTCCTGGAAGCCGATGACGGCGATCTTTGGAGGCCCGGCCGGGGCCGTTGCGGGCGCGGCCGTGGTATCTGCGGTTTGAGCTGCGGCGCTCATGGCGAGACATGAGGCGAGTGTTGCGACGGTTGCGAATGTAAGCTTCATTTGAATGAAAAAACTCCTTCAGAATTCCTGGAAGGCTGTCTGCGCATCTGCGTGCGGAAACGAGCCTGTGCCTCCTGAGAAACCTCACTGTCTTTTTTCTTGAGGGGTACTCCGCGCCGGTGGGCAGAGACAGAAAAGACGTGGATGGAGACGTCAGCAGGAACTATGAAGATTATAGGAGGGTGAACTAGGAGGGTCAAACCGGTGACCCATGATGCTCTTTCCAGCTTGGTTAACTACCGCGCACCGACTTGGCGTATCAGTTCCACCCCCATACCAAGAAAAACCACGGAGAGCAGAACTGAGGCTGCGACAAAGAAAGGAATTTGCAATGTCGGCCAGAGTTTCGCAGGCATCTGATCGGCCAATTTATCACCAAATGTCTCGTTGAATCGCCTGGGTTTATCCTCGCCTTCAACGAGCGGCTTCCATTCCGAGGCTAGAAAGGCGGCCCTGACGTTGGAGAGGAGTATGGCGCCGGCGATGGATGGCAGAGTGTCGGAAGGGCCGTCGGGGTGTCAAGCAGCAATCTCGTGTTGGGGGCTACGTGCCGGCGAATTCTCTGAATGAGGAAAAAGCAATGGCCGCTCGTTGGAGCGGCCATTCGAGAACAACATTGAATCGAATTCGCGTCTAGAAGGTTGTTGAGACCGTGAGACGGAAGGTCTTTCGCGGTTCACGGAAGAGATTCTGCGCACCATAGGCCTGGAGGGCTTCAGCCCAGGTATAGTCGCCTGCTCCGCCTGGCGGGAAGAGGTCGCGCGTTATGAGCTGAGCCGAGCAGCTTTGTACGTTGGCGCCCACCTTAACGTCGTTGCAATACGGGCGCTCATACAAACGTAATGGGTTGTAGGCGTAGTAGATGCGGAACGGCGCATTGACGATCGGCATGATGACCGAAAGCTCGCCACCGACCGACATGCGAGGCAGGAAGTTGGTTCCCGCGATGGGGCGAATATTTTGTTGGAATCCGACCTGCGAACCCGGAATGCCGCCCTGGCAGGAACCGTTGTTATAAACCGGGCATCCGTAGAGGGGCGCGGTGAGAGAGGCGAAGCCTTCGGGGCTCTGCTTCAACTGTCCGTGGTTGGCGGCAACATCAATGCCGAAATCGGTGAAGAACGAGAATGTTGCTGAACCGACGATAGGAATGCGGTACTCGGCGTTGGAGATCAGGTTGGTATCGCCGCCGATCGAAGCTACGCCATAGACCGGAATCGGCACCTGAATGCACTGGTTCAACTGCGGGTTGTTGGGATCGCGCGGAACGCAGGTGCCATCCGGGTTGGTCAGCTGCACGGTCGTGCGGGTGGGGACGTAACCGTAAGGTGTAGCGCCGCGGACGTCAAAGCCGCGCAGTTCTGATTCTCCACCGGAATAGAAGCGGTTTTGCGGAGGCGCCACGTCCCCGCCGAAGCCTTGCACATAGCCGAGTTGCGCGCGCAGTGCGAGCACATTGTGACCGGTCGGCGAAGGCTTCAGATAGTGCATAGACCTGTAGCTCTTGTACGCGACGAGGGGTGAGAAGTAGCGCACATTGCCCCAGATGCCTGCTGCCTGGAATGCCGCGGTGAACTCTTTGCCGGTGCGCGGGCGCAACGGGTTGTTGATCGTGTTGTAGGCGTAAGTGAACGAAACCGAACTTGTGACGATGCCCTCAAGAGCGTTGGAACCCTGAATGCCTGACCGGAAGCTGATGGTCTGGAAGAAAGTCTGCGATGCGGTGCTGAACGCAGTGATCGTGGATTTAGAGAGCGAATATGTGAAGCCTACGCGCTGGAATGCGTGACGCCGAAGCGGGTAGCTCACTGAGAAGTTCAAACCGGTGGCTGCCTGGTTGTAGTTCTGAGTCAGAGACTGTTGGGCCGCCGAAAGGTTCGCTGAGATTCCGGTCGCGGTCTGATAGTTTTTCGCGGAGTTGAAGTCAGATTTGTTGTTGTAGATCTGGAACCCGACGTTGAGCGGGCGATTGCGAACGTAAGGCTGCGAGAAGCCAAAGAGGAACTGCCGGCTCACGTTGCCAAGATTGCCTTGCACGCTGAGCGTTTCGCCCAGTCCGAGGAAGTTATTGGTCTGATAGTTGATGCCAAGAAAGGCGCCAGAGAGGCCGCTGACACCGCCGTTGAGCCCGATGGAGTTCTTGCCCTTTTCCCTGACCTTCAGGAGCAAGTCCACGGTGCCTGCGTCGGCGTTCTGATGGGCCTCTGAGTCCTGCTCGACTTTGAGGGGCTCAAAGTATTCAAGCTGGTTGAGGCGAAGGAGGCTGTACTCCCACAACTGAGAGTTGTAAACCTGACCTTCGTCAAGGAGCAGCTCGCGGCGAATTACGCGATCTCGCGTGATGGTGTTGCCCTCGAACTCAATGCGAGAGACATAGAAGGGCTTGCCTTCATCAATGTCGATTTCCAGGGAGACCGTCTTCTTCTGCTCGTCATAGACAGGCTTGGGAATGGCGCCAAAGTTGATATATCCCAACTGTCCGTAGGACTTCTTGAGTTGTTCAAGGCCCTTACCGATGAGAGTGGCATTAAACCAGTCGCCATCCTGCAAAATAAACGAGGCGCGCAGAGCCTTTACGTTTGTGACTGCCTTGTTGCCGGTGAACGTAATGGTGCCGAGCCGATATCGCGCACCCTCCTCCACGGGCATGAGGATGTCGATCCGCTTGCCGCGATTGGGGCGAAAGGTGAACCAGTTGAGCCCACCCTGGTCACGAATCTGGGTCCTGGGTTGTTCAATTGCGGCGTTGGCGTAACCCTTATCGCGGTAGGCGAGTCTTACTCGTTCGGTGTCTTCATCAAGCCTGGAGGCATCGAAGGTGCGGGCGAAGAGGTTTTCAAAGACGAGGGAGTACGGGATGCCAATGGGCTTCAGGTTCTTCATCGCGCGACGAAGATATAGGCCGCTGAGGTGTTCGTTGCCCACGAAGCGAATCTGGCCGACCTTAACGGTTGGGCCTTCCTTGATATTGAAGTTGATCTGCACCGACGCGGGAGGAATGGTCTTGACGTCGGTCTTGATGGTGGCGAACTGGTGCCCGTGCTCGGCCAGGATGTCTTTCAAGACCGTCTCGGCGCGTTTCACCTTGGTTGCGTCATATTGGCCCTCGACGGACAGGCCGACCTTTTCCTTCTTGAACCGGTCGAGAATGTCTGAAGTGGAGACGGAGCTGTTGCCCTTGTAGTTGATCTCGCGGATGGTGGGTCTTTCACGGACAAAGACATTCAGTATGATGCCCTTCTCCGTGTCTTCGCGTTCGATGCGGAGATCTTCGAAATACCCTGTGTTCCATAGAGAGTTGAAGTCGCGCTCGATCGACAGCGGATCGTAGGTGTCGCCGGTATGTGTGAAAAGGCGGGCGAGGATCGTTTCTTTCGGAATTCGACGATTTCCGATGACCCGAATCTGATCTATGGTTTGCGGCTGCTGTGCCAGGGCCGAGCCCACCGAGAAGAGCAGAAGGATAAATAGCGCGAGTCGCGCGAAAATGGCCGAGATCCGCTTATTGCGGGAGATGGAGTCGTGCTTGATCTTCACCGGGTTGGAATCCTGCGGCGAGCACAAGTACTGGTGCGGTCCAAGGTAAGGCTTCACGGGAAGAATATGCACACCCTCACTGCGTAAATTCTGGTACATCACGAGGAAAGATCGATTATATTTGACCGCGGTCACCCCGCCCAAACGTCGGACGGACCTGCAGACACATCAACGGAGTCTTTCCCACAATCTCCCTACCGCGCATGCCGCGTTGTTCGGAGAGCCGGGCTTACACCCCAGCAACGAAGTCCAGTCACCGAGGGAACCCAACTCTTTGGGTCCACTCCCAGTCTACCGGACCGAGATGGCTCAAAAAGCCCCTTCGTCCACAGCCTGCACGATTGCATCCCTCTTAGACGCAGGCGAGGGCAACATGACATCCTTTCATCGAGGAGGACTGCGGAAATGGAAGGGACTCCAGAGACCGTTTATCAGTATTCCGCTCCGCTTCTAGATGGGCGCAATGTGAGCCTGCACGAGTTCAAAGGGCGTGTTCTGCTGATTGTGAATACAGCCAGCAAGTGTGGCTTTACGCCGCAATATGCGGGTCTGGAGCATCTGTACCGCCATTTCAAGAATCGCGGCTTCTCAGTGCTGGGATTTCCCTGCAATCAGTTTGGGGCGCAGGAACCCGGCGCTGCCGATGAGATTGCTGCGTTTTGTGAAAGCAACTATGACGTCAGCTTTCCTGTTTTTGGCAAGATCGAGGTAAATGGATCAAGCGCCCATCCGCTTTATCGATTTCTCAAAAAAAGCAAGCCGGGGATTCTAGGACCGCTTGGTGGCGGCGCCATCAAGTGGAATTTCACAAAATTTCTGGTGGACAAGAGCGGAAATGTCTTTGGCCGGTACGGATCGGCCACAAAACCTGAGAGCCTCACTAAAAGGATTGAGGCGTTGCTGGGCCGCGAATAAGAAAACAGGCCGGTCTTGACCCGGCATGTGGCAATTCGTGAGGCTCCGTGAGGGAATGATGCGCAATCGCCTACCAATGATCCTGATTAGAGTTATTGTTGGGCTCGTGTTCCTGACCGAGGGAATCCTCAAGTTCCTGCATCCGGGAGAACTGGGTTCTGGACGATTTGCCCATATTGGTTTGCCATTGCCCTATATAACGGCGCCATTGGTGGGCGCGATTGAGATTGCGGCTGGTGCGGCCGTAATCCTTAATCTGTATGCCGGCGATGCGGCGATCCTGCTGCTGCTCGTGATCATTACGGCGCTGATTACGACAAAGATCCCTATACTGCTCGGCCGGCACCTTGGGCCCTTCGCGCCGCCGAAGCTCGAGCACTATGGATTGCTGAGTTTCCTGCACGAGGCGCGGACGGACTTGAGCATGCTGTTTGGGCTGGTGGCTATTCTGCTCGACAGTGGCGTACGGATGGGGCGCAGGAGGCGGTGAAGCACCGCTGTTGGTTGTTTTTCCGTGCTCGCCATTGAGCCATCTGAAAAAATGACCTCCAGCGCGCCCCCGTTCGGTCATCGACAAGGAAGGATCGATGTTCGAGCCACGATCAAGCGATCATGAGATGCGCTGGAAATATTGAGATCAACGCATCCGTCTACTGGATCGGATCCGCCATGAGGTAGACGTAAGCGAGCATTGCAATACCTACGAATCCTGGAATGAGGCCGCAGAGATAAGGCGTACCTTGATTGCCGCCGAGCAAGGACCGAAGGAAGATAACCAGAGCAATTCCAACTCCCACGTTGATAAGGCCGGCAATCTTCAGCCCCTCGCGAACCTTGATCTGCTTGATGCGCTCCTCTTCGCGCATCATCTCAACCGCTGCCTTGCTGCCTTCGGCCGATCCTTCCACCATCCGCCGAAGGGTTTCGGCTTTGTAGTAGGCCTCGCGCTCCTTGCGCCGGCTGTCGATCCAGGTGACGGTGGGAATGAAGATGCCAAACAGGGCCACCGCGCCGACGGAAAGAAAAAGCCAGAGGCCGTAGTTGCTGAACACTGCCACTTCCGGGCCAAACAGGAGATTCAACACGAGATTGGTCATAGAGTCCTCCAACTGAAAGGGGCTTTTTTTCCCTTGCGTCTGGTGGGACATGAAAGTGAGTGGGGCGGTTGCATTTTGTTTTGGGGGCTGTTTACGAAGCGACGCCGACCTACGACATGTGAGCCGATGTGTCTGTCATCACACGTTATTGTGATGGGCCAGTCAATCTGCGAGATATTCACGTATAGCTTGTGCATGAGTTCGATTGAGAGTCTACCTGCAAGGACGCCCGTGGCAACTTCGCATTCTTCGAAACTCGCAAAGACCTGGCTGCTTGGTGGCGGATTGGTCGTGCTTTGCGCGGCGATCGCGAAGCTGGTCCTCCACGTGTATGCCGGTCGTCATTACGGCTACTTCATTGATGAGCTTTACTACCTGGCTTGCGGAAGGCATCTGGCGTGGGGATATGTCGATCAGCCTCCGCTGATTGCGGTGATTGCGCGGTTTGGCGGCTTGCTGTGGGGAGAGTCTCTTCCGGCGATTCGGTTCCTTCCGGCCCTGGCGGGAGCCGGAAAGATCATTCTCACGGGACTGATTGCGCGGGAACTGGGCGGCGGGCGCTTCGCTCAAGGTCTTGCGGCGCTGGCGGTGTTGTGCGCGCCGGGGTTTCTGGGCATGGACAACCTGCTCTCGATGAACGTGTTTGAGCCTCTCTTCTGGATGGGTTGCGCGTATGTCGTTTTGAGGATTGTGCGCACGGGCAATCAGAAGCTGTGGCTGTGGGTTGGCGTCCTGTCGGGGATCGGGCTCTTGAATAAGCACTCCATGCTGATCTTTGGATTTGGGATGGTGGTAGGGCTGGTGTTGACGCGAGAGCGTCGCTGCTTCCGTTCTCGCTGGTTCTGGCTTGGCGGGCTTATGGCAGTGTTGATTTTCTTGCCGAATCTGATTTGGAATATTCAGAACCATTTCCCGTTTCTCGAGTTGCAGGCGAACATTCGGCACGATGGGCGGAACGTGCACCTGGGACCGTGGACGTTCTTCTACCAGGAGATGCGATCCATGCTTCCACTGACGCTGCCGATCTGGCTGGGCGGGCTTTGGTTTTTCTTCTTTGCGGAAAAGGGAGAGGCTTACCGAGTGCTGGGCTGGACATGCGTTGTTACGTTCGGCGTGATTTACGCACTCAATCCGCGGGTGTATTACCTGTGGCCTGCATTCCCAATCTTGCAGGCTGGGGGCAGCGTGCTTTGGGAATCGTGGCTTAGCCGGCCACGCCTCAAGTGGGTGAAGTTCGCCTATCCGGCGCTGATGATTGCGATGGGCGCATTGCTGGCTCCAATGCTGCTGCCTGTGCTTCCGGTGGAGACGTATATTCGCTATGCGGCGACGATGCACCTGGATACTCCCGCGATTGAAAAGTGGCAGCTTGGACCGTTGCCGCAGATTTATGCCTCAGAATTTGGCTGGCCGGAAATGGTGGATACGGTTGCCGGAGTTTACCTGAGCCTGCCGCCAGAGGAGCGCGCGAAAACTGCGATTTTTGGACAGAACTTTGGACAGGCGGGAGCCATCGATTTGTTTGGGCCGAAGTATGGTCTGCCTAATGCCATCAGCGGACATCAAAACTATTTCTTGTGGGGCCCGCGGGAGTACACGGGCGAGAGCGTGATCGTGATGCAGGGGCGGAAGGAAACGCTAGAGCAGGTTTATGCGAGTTGTGAGAAGCGCGCTCACGTGTCGCATCCTTACTCGATGCCAAGGGATCAATTCGATGTCTTCTATTGCCGGGGGCTGAAGACTCCTCTCAAAGAGTTATGGCCCAAGGTGAAGAACTGGCATTGATGCAACACAATGCAACCGAACGAGGAAAAGGCGGTTGCATCTTTCTTCAGGAGCGAGCAGATTGAATTACCGATGATCCGCCGCAATGCGTTCACTATTGCACTGCTTGTGCTTATCGCCGCCGCGATGGCAATGGCCGCCATGGCAGTGAAGCGCTATCCTGCTTTCCTGGCTCAGCCATCGGCGAGAACATTTCTGCTTGAGCCGCTCCTTGTTTTCGTTTTGTACGCCGTAGCAATTGTGTTCATCGTAGTGAAGATGCGTGGCGCAAACTCAGAGATTGTTCTGAGGAACGCGGCCTTGTTCGGCTCCATTACGGGCGTTATCGAGATTGCGAATATCGCAATCGAGCATGGGATTCCGTTTGCGGTACAAGGTCCGGCATTGCAGATTACCGTGATGCTTTTGATCTTCGCGGTTTGGGGTTTTGCGGGATTTCGGACTTCGAAGGTGCTTGTTTCGGTCAGTCCCGGTATTCTCACATCCGTCTTCAGCGCAGGAATTTGCATGCTCATCGCAGTGGCGGCGGGCTTTGCGATAGAGTTCTTTCTGGCCCCGCCTCGGTCTGACTACGTCGCTACATGGGGTGAGTTTCAGCGCAGTGGATGGACCGATGCGCGCGCATTCGGGATCGCCAACGCGCTCGATTCGGGATTTTCGCATCTGGTCATCGCTCCGATGGTTGCGGCGGTTTTCGGAGGCGTAGCCTCGTGGCTCGCTCGGTTCAAGGCTTCCAGGGTATAGGGAGCACCGTTCCTGGAACATAATGCAACCGGAACGGCGGGATGCATGTCCCACGGTTGGGAAGTGGCGGATTTTGAGTGAGACTGCCCTCAAGACGAATGGTGCCCAGGGCTCCGACCAGGATCTTAGCGATGTTGAGCGAGTGTTGGATGGCGATGTCGAGGGATTCGAGGGAATTGTGCGCCGCTGGCAGGGACCGCTCGTGAACATGGCGTGGCGGTATTGCCGGGACCGCGGACGAGCCGAAGAACTCGCGCAGGAGGCCTTTGTTCGCGCGTGGCGGGGTCTGGCGCAATGGCGTCGCGAGGGGAGTTTCTCGACGTGGCTCTTTGCTCTGGCGGCCAACGTGTTTCGTTCGGAGTTGAAGCGGTTTCCATCGGTGAATCTGCCGTTGGAAGCGGCGTCTGAGCCGTCAAGACCTGCGCGGCAGCACAACGAACTGGCCGCGCAACAAAGCTCCGATGCGGTGCGACGCGCCGTGATGGCGCTGCCGGTTCGCTACCGCGAGCCCGTTATTCTCTTTTATTTTCACGAGATGGATGTGGGTGGCGCGGCGCGCACAATGCGAATACCCGAGGGAACGATGAAGGCCAGGCTGGCAAGGGCAAGGGAACTGCTGCGAAGGCGCTTTCCGCATCTTGAAGATGAAAACAGAGCGTTGAAGCTGGCCGATAGGGAGGCTTGACAATGAACGAAGACAACCTTGATCGAATTCTCAAATCGGAAGAGGATCTGGTGCCATCGTCGGGCTTTGTGGCTGCGGTAATGGAGCGGGTTCGCGAAGAGGCTGCCGCGCCCGCGCCGATTCCGTTCCCATGGAAGCGCCTTGTTCCCGGAATCGTGCTGGCGGCGGGATTGTTGAGCTGGTGCGGAGTGGAGCTTATGCGACTGGGGTTGCAGGATCTGCGCGCGGTCGCGCCGACTCAGTTGCACCTGTCGACAGCGTTTACGGGGACAGTGGGACAAACAGGCTGGGTGACGCTTGCGTTGGGCGTTTCGATGGCGACGTGGCTATTGTCGCGGCGAATGGTGGGCCGGTCGGGGCTGCTGTAAGGCATGCCGCCCCGGCTTGGTTAGCTTAACGAGCAGCCGCTATTCGATGGTGTAGACAGCGTACACCGTAGCCTGGCGGCTCACTTTCTGCGGTTCGATGGCCAAAGGCTGTGCCTGGTCGGCGCTCTTTGCCATGGCCATGGCCATCGGCCTTGGATAGCCCGGAGACACAAGCTGGTTGCTGACGTAAATCAACGCACCGAGGCGTACGCCCATTCCCTTGGCGAGCTCTGCCGCATTTTCCCGGGCGCGCGCGGCGGCGTGGTCCAGGGCCTGCTGCTGCAGGGCATGCTCGTCCTTGAGGGTCCAGTCGATTGCGCCACTGGTGTTGGCGCCTGCGGTGACGGCGATATCAAGAATCTCTGCGGCGCGTTCGGGCGTGGTCTTCACGGTCCATCTCTGCGAGAGCTTGAATTTGTGGGCCTGGGGTTTTGTGTAGTCGCGGTCGAGGAATTGCGATTCGCTCCGAATGGCGTCGCCAGAAACTCCAGCTTGCTTGATGGCGCCGATAATGGCGTTCGAAGTCTGGGATCCTTCGGCGTAGACGCCCTTGGCGTCGCCAGGTTGTGTATCGAAACCAATGTGAAGGATCGCGACATCGGGCTCGGCGGTGACAGACTCCTCCGCTGTGACAGTAAGGGTGCGATTGGTCGAATCGATCTTCAACTGCGGTTGGCCGACCTGCTGCGCGACCGCCGTAATGGGAAGAGAAAGTGCGATCAAAGCTACCAATACCTTTGCGATATTCATGCGGAACTCCTTAACGGGTCGGACGCAGCGCGGGCGGGATTGCTCAACGAGGCCGAATTGCGTTTTCTCTGAGCGAGGAACGTTGGCTCAATTGTTTCTAGCGTGTTTCTCCCCGAAGTTTCGAAGTTTGGCGAGCGTGGCGGCGGCCAGGCCGGAATCGATAGCTTCCGCGCCGAGACCAACACCCTCTTTCAGATCAGAGCAGAGACCCGCGGCAACCAGTGCGGCTGCGGCGTTCAAAAGCACGATGTTGCGGCGGGGGCCGGGGATTCCCGTGAAGACGTCGTAGAGATGAGACGCATTCCGCTGAACGTCGCCCCCGGTGAATTCTTCGAGTTTGGTACGTGGCACACCGGCCATCTCAGGAGTAATTCGAGCGGCTTTAATGGTAGGCGCTCCGCCCGACTCTGATTCCTCAATGCGAGCAACGACGGATTCGCCGGTGGTGGTCAATTCGTCAATGCCGTCGGTTCCGTGCACAACAAAGGCACGTCTCGCTCCCAAGGCCACGAGCGTGCGGCCAACGAGAAGCACACGGCTTGGGGCGAGGACGCCAATGACTTGCGAACGTGCGCCTGCGGGGTTGGTGAGTGGTCCGCAGAGATTAAAGATGGTGCGGAAGCCCAGGGCGCGGCGAAGCGGAGCAACTACCTTCATGGCGGGGTGATAGAGGGGCGCAAACAAAAACATGAAGCCGGTTTCGCGGAGACATTCGACGGCCAACTCGGGGCCGAGATTGACGGGAACGCCGAGGGCCTCGAGCACATCGGCCGATCCGGCCAGCGAAGTAACCGCACGATTGCCGTGCTTGGCAACCCTTGCTCCGGCCGCCGTTGCCACAATAGCCGCGCCGGTAGAGATGTTGAAGGTGAGCGGGCCTCCGCCGCCGGTGCCGCAGGTGTCGACGAGGGAGTTGCGCTCCTCGTCCGAGAGTGGAAGCGGTACAGCATTGGCACGCATGACATCGACGAAGCCAGCCAGCTCCGGAGCCTGTTCGCCGCGGGTGGCGAGCACGGTCAGGAGTGCCGTGATTTCGACGTCTGGGACGTCTCCGGTCAGGATCTGGCGCAGCACGGCGCCGGCCTGTTCACGGGTCAGAGCGGCGCCATCTTCGGCCAGCGGTTTTAGCAGGTCCTTGAGCAGGTCCATGTCTTTCCCTATGGTAAAGGGTGGTGCGTGGGACTTGTTAGATTGCGGCACCGGGTCGCGTTTGCGGGGCCTTCGTGCGCCAAGATAGTATTTGGTTACCGCTGGCACGATCGCTGATCTGGCGCCTGACGGCTTCAGAACGGATCTTTCCAACTCAAGCGGACGTGGCGGTCCCCACAAACATGAAAATTCACGAGTATCAGGCAAAAGAAATCCTGGCGCAGTACGGCGTTGCAGTGCCCCGGGGCGAGATGGCCAACACGCTCGAAGAAGCGAACGCAGTGGCGCGCAAGCTGCTGGCAGAGGGCGCGAGCGGTGTAGTGGTGAAGGCGCAGATTCACGCCGGAGGCCGCGGCAAGGGCGGCGGAGTCAAGGTCGCCCGCACGCGCGAGGATGCCGAACTGCATGCGAAGAATATTCTCGGCATGCAACTGGTGACGCACCAGACGGGACCACAGGGACAAAAGGTGCAGCGGTTGCTGATCGAAGAGACTGCGGCGATTGATCGCGAGCTCTACCTCGGCATTGTGCTTGATCGCGCCACCGGGAAGCTCGTGTTTATGGCGTCGCAAGCCGGCGGCATGGAGATTGAAGAGGTCGCGGCGAAGACGCCTGAGGCTATCTTCAAGGAGACCATCGACCCGGCAGTGGGATTTGGCGCATGGCAGGCGCGCAAGCTGGCGTTTGCTCTTGGACTGAAATCTTCGCAGATCAATGCGGCTGTGGCATTTCTGCAGAGCCTCTGCAAGGCATTTACGGATACGGATGCCTCGCTGGTCGAGATCAACCCATTCATCACGACGAAGGATGACAAGCTGTTTGCGCTGGACGCGAAGATAACCTTCGACGATAACGCACTGTTCCGGCATCCGCACATCAAGGCTCTGCGGGATACGGCAGAAGAAGATCCGCTGGAAGTGGAGGCGAGCAAGTATGCCCTGAACTACATCAAGCTCGACGGATCGATCGCTTGCATGGTGAATGGCGCGGGGCTCGCGATGGCGACGATGGACATCATCCAGTACGCGGGCGGCAGTCCGGCGAACTTTCTGGATGTCGGTGGCGGCGCGACACAGGAGCAGATTGAACATGCATTCGGGATTCTGCTTTCTGACGAGCATGTGAAGGCGATCTTCATCAATATTTTCGGAGGCATCCTGCGTGTCGATCGGCTGGCGACCGGCGTTGTTGCAGCGGCGCGCAATCTGAATGTCAAGGTGCCGATTGTGTTGCGGCTCGAGGGCACGAACGTTGAAGAAGGCCGCAAGATTCTCGCGGATTCCGGATTGAATTTCCAGGTTGGGGCAACGATGAAAGAGGCGGCAGAACTCGTTGTCGCTGCTGCGAAAGGTGGCAAATAGATATGGCTGTTCTGGTTGATAACAATACGCGGCTCATCGTTCAGGGCAGCACCGGCAAGGAAGGCACATTTC
>Ga0207706_10004043_pt1 | contig 13878 bp, 9 predicted proteins | sample KBSC53metaG_FD_184318 | JGI IMG/M metagenome (GOLD analysis project Ga0207706, IMG submission 184318) | Corn rhizosphere microbial communities from Kellogg Biological Station, Michigan, USA - KBS C5-3 metaG (SPAdes) (version 2) | ecosystem: Host-associated > Plants > Roots > Rhizosphere > Soil ... | reverse complement strand
CCCGGCTCATGTTCAAGTGGGAAAGCGTCATTGAGTGGGGGAGGCGGGCGTCGGATAAGCACGCTCCGGCGCCCGTTACTCCCGTTAAGGACCAGTTGCTCGAAAGCCTGATCGCGCACGAGCAGATCGAGGTCCTCTACCAGCCGCAGATTGCGCCCGGCACGGGCCGTATCGTCGGCGCTGAAGCCCTCGCGAGATCGTCGGTGGCGCCCTCGCCCCAGGCCCTGTTCGGCCGCGCCGCGGCAGCCGGCCTCGACGAACGGCTGTCGCGCCTGATTCAGCGCAAGGCGCTTCGATCGGCGGCCGCGTGGGAGGGGCCGTTGAAGGGGCTGAAGGTTTCGATCAACCTTCTGCCCGAAGACCTGTCGCGCGACGGCTATGAGCAGTGGCTGCTCGACGAGATTGGCGTCGCGGGGCTCGATCCGGAGCGGCTGACGGTCGAAATTACCGAAAGCGCGCTGCTGGTCGACCAGCCCGCCGTAGCGGCGCGCCTGGCGCGGCTGCGCGAGGCCGGCGTGACAATCGCCATCGACGATTTCGGGACCGGCTATGCGAGCCTGGCCTATTTGACCACGCTGCCGCTCGACATGATCAAGATCGATCGCGGACTCATCGCCGATATCGTGGGTGGCGAGCGCGACCGGATCGTGGTTCGAGCGATGATCCGGCTCGCACGCGAGCTCGATCTGGCGGTGGCGGTCGAGGGCGTTGAAAGCACCCCGCAATTGGCTTTGCTCGCCGAGTGGGGATGCGATCTCTACCAGGGATTCCTCGGCGCCGGTGCCCTTACCGAGGAAGAGCTCTGGCGCTTCGTCGCCGCGGCACAAATCGAAGCCGCTTAGGCGGCCATTTTCTCTCCTGCCGCGGCCACCCGCGCCAGTCCCCGCGATAGCTGCAAGGCTCCCGTCAGCCGCGCTTCCGACGTCGGCCAATTGCGCGCGACGACCAGCTTGCTGTCGGGGCGCAGCTTCGCCGAGCCTTTCAGCCGCTCCATATAGGCCAGCAGGCCCGGCAAATCGGGGAATCCGCCGTCGGCGAAGGTTACCACCGCGCCCCTGGGCCCGAGGTCGAGCTTGGCAATGCTCGCGGCTTTGCAACTTAGCTTCACCTCGACGATCCGCAGCAGGTTCGCGGTCTCGTCCGGTATCGGGCCGAACCGGTCGATCAGCTCGGCCGCGAATTCGTCGATGGCGGGCCGGTCTTCGAGATCGCCGAGGCGCCGGTAGAGGCCCATTCGAAGGTCGAGATCGGGTACGTAGTGCTCGGGGATCAGAATGGGCGCGTCGATGCTGATCTGCGGCGTGAACTCCTCGGCTCTCGCAATTCCGCCGGCCTTCAGCTCGACGATCGCGTCCTCGAGCATCGATTGGTAGAGTTCAAACCCGACCTCCTTGATGTGCCCCGACTGTTCGTCTCCAAGCAGGTTTCCGGCGCCGCGGAAATCCAGGTCGTAGCTGGCGAGCTGGAACCCCGCCCCGAGGCTGTCCAGGTCGGCGAGGACCTGCAGCCGTTTCATCGCGGCTTCGGTAACCGAGCGGTCGGCGGGCATCGTCAAATAAGCATAAGCGCGGACTTTCGCCCGCCCGACGCGCCCGCGCAGCTGGTAGAGCTGGGCTAGGCCGAACCGGTCGGAGCGATAGACGATCAACGTGTTCGCGCTGGGGATGTCGAGCCCGCTTTCGACGATCGAGGTCGAAAGAAGGACATCGTATTTGCGGTCATAGAAGGCACTCATGCGCTCTTCGACCTGACCTGCGCTCATTTGGCCGTGAGCCGTGACGGAGTTCACCTCCGGAACCTGCTCGCGGAGCCATTCCTCGATGTTCGGCAAGTCGGCGATGCGCGGGACGACGAAGAAGCTCTGGCCTCCGCGATAATGCTCCCGCAGCAACGCCTCGCGAAGAACGACACCGTCGAACGGGGTGACGTAGGTGCGGACCGCGAGCCGATCGACGGGCGGGGTCTGAATGACGCTGAGATCCCTGAGCCCGCTCATTGCCATCTGAAGGGTTCTGGGAATCGGGGTCGCGGTCAGGGTCAGCACGTGGACGTCGGCTTTCAGCGCCTTCAGCCGCTCCTTGTGCGCAACTCCGAAATGCTGCTCCTCATCGACGATCACCAGGCCAAGCCGCTTAAACGCGATCGACTTTGCGAGCAGAGCGTGGGTACCGATGACGATGTCGATTGTGCCATCAGCGACGCCATCCCTCGTCTTCTTCGCTTCCGCCGCGGGAACGAGCCGGGAGAGCCGCCCAACGTTGATCGGGAATCCCTGGAGCCGCTCGACGAAATTCTTGTAATGCTGGCGGGCGAGCAATGTGGTGGGGCATATTAGCGCGACCTGCTTGCCGGTCATCGCCATGACGAAGGCGGCGCGTAGCGCGACCTCGGTCTTCCCGAAACCGACGTCGCCGCAAACCAGCCGGTCCATCGGCTTGCCGGCCTCGAGGTCCTTCAGCACGTCCTCGATCGCTCGATCCTGGTCGTCGGTCTCTTCGTAGGGAAAGCGGTCGACGAATTGCGGATAGGTCGAATCCGGTTCGGCGACCACTCCGGGACGGGTCGCGCGCATCGCGGCGGTCTTGATGAGCTCACCAGCGATTTCGCGGATCCGCTCCTTCATCCGCGCCTTGCGCCGCTGCCACGCTTCGCCGCCCAGGCTGTCGAGTGCCACGCCCTCGCTCTCATTGCCGTAGCGCGAGAGCAATTCGATGTTCTCGACCGGCACGTAGAGCTTGTCGCCCCGCGCATATTCGAGCGCGACGCAGTCGTGAGGCACTTTGCTGACCGGGATCTGGGTCAAGCCCTCGTAGCGTCCGATCCCATGGTCGGCATGGACGACGAGATCGCCGGGGGAGAGCGTCGCAAGCTCGGCCAGGAAGGCGTCGGCGGCCTTGCGCTTCCGGCGCCGCCGCACGAGCCGGTCGCCGAGCATGTCCTGTTCGGTGAGGACCGCGACGTCCGGCGTCGTAAAGCCGTGGTCGAGCGGAAGCACGAGCAAGGCCGGCTGGCTCTTCGAGCCAAGCGCTTTCTGCCACGTCTCGACTGGATTTTGCGCCCTGAGGCCGTGCTCCTCGAGCAATCCGGAGAGCCGTTCGCGGGCGCCGGCCGTGTAGCTCGCCAGAACGACCTTGCGGCCGCTCCGGCGAAGCCCGCTCACATGGTGGGCGACGGCCTCATAGACGTTGGCCTGCTGCGCCCGCTCGGGCCCAAAGTCGCGGGCCGGCTCGACGCCGAAATCGACGATCCGGTCGGATTCCGGCTCAGGGAACGGTGAAGCGAGGTGGATTGGGTGATTCGAAACGACGCCGTCCCACTCCGTCTTGGGGAGATACAGAACCTGCGGCTCCAGTGGGCGGTAGTTGCCCGGCTCGGCCTCCATCGCCCGCAAGCGGTTCTCGTAATAGTCCTCGATCGACTCACGGCGCGCATCGAGCGCCTGATCGGCGTTCGAATCGCGAACGATCAGGTCATCTTCTCCAAGATGGTCGAAGAGCGATGCCAGCCGCTCTTCCAGAAGAGGGAGCCAATGCTCCATTCCAGTCATTCGGCGGCCGCTCGACAGCGCTTGGTACAGCGGATCCTGGGTCGAAGTGGCGCCGAACGTCTCGCGGTAGGCCGACCGGAAGCGCTTGATGCTGTCCGCGTCGAGCAGCGCCTCCGAAGCGGGCATTAGGGTGAACGACTTCGCCCGGTCGGTCGACCTTTGGTCCACGGGATCGAAGCGCCGGAGGCTGTCGATTTCGTCGCCGAAGAAGTCGAGCCGGAGCGAGAGCTCTTCGCCGGCGGGGAAGAGGTCGATCAGCGAGCCGCGAACGGCGTATTCGCCATGCTCGGCGACCGTGTCGGCGCGTTGGTATCCGAGCGCGTTCAGCTGCTCGACCAGGGTTTCGCGCTCGATCCGTTCGCCCTCGGCGATCCTCCGGGTGAGCTGGCGAACCCGGAACGGCGTCAGGACGCGCTGAGTGACGGCGCTCGCCGTCGTGACGAGCAGCTGAGGTTTCTCCGGCTTGGCCTGGAGCGAGTTCAACGTCGCGAGTCGTTCCGCGGTCGTGCGAAGCGCGGGGGATGCGCGGTCGTATGGGAGGCAGTCCCACGCCGGGAAGGTCAGCACCTCCACGTCCGGCGCAAACAAAGGCGCGGTGTCGGCGAGCGCGCGCATCGCCGCTTCGTCGGCCGCGATCACGACCGCGCGGCGGCCCTTAGCTGACCCGTGCGCCACGCGTGCAAGGTCGGCCGCGAGCCACGGCAGAAAGCCTGCCGGGACTCCGGCGAGGGTTAGGGGCCGCTCCGCTCGAAGGACGCTCTTTAGCGGTTCGCTCATCGCGCCACCGGAATGTAGTCGAGCCTCTTCAGGGCCTCGATCATCGGTCCGTCGAAGCGCTCCGGGGCTTCGGCGCTGCCGTGCGCCCAGGCCATGATGTCGACGTCCTGTTCGCTCAGCATTTCATCAAACAAGGCGCGTTCGGCCGAGCCCCACGACGCATGGTGCGCGTCGAAGAAACCGCCGATCAGCAGATCGGCTTCCCTGGTGCCGCGATGATGCGCGCGCCAGGCGAGGCGCTTCAGTTCCGGATCGGACGGCATGGGGGGCAGATAATGGCCTTTTATCGTCATTGCGACCCCGGCCCAGAGCCGGGGGACGCAATGCAGTAACAACCGCTGGATTGCTTCGTCACTCCGTTCCTCGCAATGACGAGAAATGCGGCCCGACATCCTCAACCCGCTGTTCACGGAAGTGGAAGCGATGAAGGGCGTGGGGCCGCAGATCGCCAAGTTGCTCAAGCGGCTCGACCTCACTCGAATCATCGACCTCATCTACCATCTGCCGACCGGCGCGATCGAACGCGTGCGCGCTCCGCATGCGACTGCCGATCTGCTCGGCCGGAACGTCATTCTCGACCTGAAGCCGTTTGAGACCGGCGGCAGCCGCTCGGGCCGCGGGCCGACGCGTATCTTCGCGGCCGACGGCGACGGCAACACCATCAGCCTGGTCTATTTCAACAATCCGGGCTGGGCGAAGCGGAGCCTACCGATTGGGGAGATGCGCACCGTCTCGGGCAAGCTCGAGCAGTATGGCAACGAGTGGCAAATCATCCATCCCGAAGTCGCGGAGCCGGGGAAGGGGCCTGGCCCGGCGCTGCGCGAACCCGTCTATCCGCTGACCGAGGGCCTCACCAATCGCCGGCTGGGCGAGCTCGCGCGCGAGGCGCTGGAGCGCGCCCCCGAGCTTCCCGAATGGATTGAGCCGAGCCTCGCCGCGCGGGAACGCTGGAGCGCGTGGCGCGCCTCGCTGGCGCTCGGTCACCAGGACCCGCGCGCCGACGATGCCCGAAAGCGCCTCGCCTACGACGAGATTTTCGCCAACCAACTGGCGTTGTTGTTGCTCCGCCAGTCGCAGCGGCGGCATCGCACCCCGCCGCTCGCCGGCACCGGCGAGCTCATTCGGCAGCTCAAGCTGCCTTATCAGCTGACTGACGCGCAGCGGCGGGTCATCCGGGAGATCCGCGGCGACCTGATCCAGGCGGTGCCGATGTTGCGGCTGCTTCAGGGCGACGTCGGATCGGGCAAGACCCTTGTCGCGGTCGCGGCGATGCTGACGGCGGTTGAAAGCAAGGCGCAGGCGGCCCTGCTCGCTCCGACGGAGATCCTCGCGCGACAACACCACGCGACGCTGCTCGGCATGCTCGACAGTCTCGGGGTCCGGGTCGCCATCCTGACCGGGCGCGAGAAAGGCAAGGCTCGCGACAGCGTCCTCATGGGCCTGGCCGACGGCTCGATCGACGTACTCGTCGGCACCCACGCGATCTTCCAGGAAAAGGTCGCCTACAAGAATCTCGGCCTGGCGGTCATCGACGAACAGCACCGCTTCGGAGTGTCGCAGCGGCTGTTGCTCGCGTCGAAGGCCGAGCACCCACCGCACTTGCTGGTCATGACCGCGACCCCGATTCCGCGGACTCTGACCCTGACTCAATATGGCGAGATGGACGTCAGCCGGATCGACGAAATGCCTCCGGGCCGAACCCCCGTCGAAACGCGCGTGATCAGCGAAGAGAAACTGCCGCAGGTCGTCGACGGCCTTTCCCGCCACCTCTCGGACGCCGGCCAGGCCTATTGGGTCTGCCCCCTCGTGGAGGAGAGCGAAAAGACCGACGCGGCGGCCGCCGAGGATCGCGCGCGGGTTCTGAAGCTACGCTTCGGCGATGATCGCGTTGGGCTCGTCCATGGCCGGATGAAGGGGCCGGAAAAGGACGCCGTGATGGAAGCCTTCGCGTCGGGGCGTCTTTCGGTTCTCGTTGCGACGACGGTCATCGAGGTTGGGGTCGACGTGCCGAACGCGACGTTGATGGTGGTCGAAGGGGCAGAGCGTTTCGGCCTGGCCCAGCTTCACCAGCTGCGCGGACGAGTGGGCCGCGGCGCGGGCAAAAGCACCTGTCTGCTGATCCGCGGCCAGAACCTTACGGAGGTCGGGCGCGCCCGGCTTGCCCTGATGCGCGAAACCAACGACGGATTCCGCATCGCCGAGGAGGATTTGCGGCTGCGCGGTCCCGGCGAGATCCTGGGTACGCGCCAGTCGGGTGAGGAGCTGTTTCGAGCCGCGACGCCCGACCTCGTGGCGGAGCTGGCGCCTATAGCGCAGAGCGACGCGCAGTTGCTGCTCGACCGCGACGGCGGTTTGGCGAGCCCTCGCGGCCAGGCGGCGCGGGTCTGCCTCTATCTGTTCGAGCGCGACCAGGCGGTGGGCCTGATCCGAAGCGGCTAGCTGATGAGCAGGCCGTGCCTCTTCTTGCCGAGGCTGATTTTAACGGGGTCATTCCCGACCGGCACCGTGACCGAGGGGTCGCTAACCACCTGATCGTCGATCCTTACTGCGCCTTCGGCGATCTTGCGCTTGGCTTCGCCGTTCGAGGCGCAGAAGCCGAGGCCCGTGAGCGCTGCGAGCACCGAGATGCTCGCTCCGGCTTTCAGGGTCGGCAGGTCGGCGCCGGCGCCACCCTCGGCGAAGGTCGTCCGTGCGGTATCTCTCGCGGTGTCCGCCACGGCGCGCCCGTGGAGCATGGCGGTCGCCTCGGTCGCGAGCACGATCTTCGCATCGTTGATCTCGGCGCCCGCAAGTTTCTCCAGCCGGCCGATCTCATCCAGCGGCAGGTCGGTGAACAAGCGCAGGAACCGCCCGACATCGGCGTCCTGGGTGTTCCGCCAGAACTGCCAATAATCGTAGGGGCTGAGGAGGTCCTCGTTGAGCCAGATCGCGCCCTGCGCGGTCTTGCCCATTTTGGCGCCATCCGCCGTCGTAATCAGGGGTTGGGTCAGCGCAAACAGGTCGGCGCCGTCCATTCGGCGGCCAAGCTCGACTCCCATGATGATGTTGCCCCATTGGTCCGACCCGCCCATCTGCAGGCGGCAGCGATATTCGCGGTTCAGGACCACGAAGTCGTAGGCCATCAGCACCATGTAGCTGAACTCGATAAACGACAGCGACTGGTCGCGATCGAGCCGCAGCTTCACCGAATCCATCGTCAGCATGCGGTTGACCGAGAAATGGCGGCCCACGTCGCGCAGGAACTCGACGAGGTTGAGGTCGAGCAGCCAATCCGAATTGTCGACCTCGATCGCGTCGGTCGGTCCGTTACCGAAGGTCAGGAAGCGCTCGAACACCTTCCGGATCGACCGGTGGTTGGCCTCGATCGTTTCAGAGGTCAGAAGCTGCCGGCTTTCGTCGCGGCCGGACGGATCGCCGATCCGCGTCGTCCCGCTGCCGAGCAGGACGATTGGCTTTCCGCCCGCTTGCTGAAAGCGGCGCTGCAGCATGATCTGCGCGAGGTTGCCGACATGGAGGCTCGGCGCGGTCAGGTCATAGCCGATGTAGCCGGGGAAACCGGACTTCATGGCGGCATCGAGCCCTTCCAGGTCGCTCGCCTGGTGGAATTGGCCGCGTTCGGTGATCAGCTTGAGGAAATCGGATTTCAGCGCACTCATGCGAGCCGCTTAGCGTCAAGCGTGCCGCCCTGCTACTGGGGTGGCGATGCAGCTCAACCTCCTGCCACACCCGGCGACGCCTCCGTCCGACCCAGAAATGAAGGTCTGGGCGACGGTCGACCATGCCGGCGCGCTGGGCGCGACCGCGACCACCAACATCTGGTTCGGCGTGGGCGCTCCGGCCGAACGTTTCGTGATTCCCGAGCTTGCGGAACCTGAACGAGCCGAAGACCTATGGCAGGCGACCTGCTTTGAGGCGTTTTTGCGAGCGGCGGGCGAGGCCGGCTACCGCGAATGGAATTTCGCGCCATCGAGCCAATGGGCTGCCTACGACTTCACCTCGCACCGCGAGGGCCGCACCGATGCCGACGTCGCCGCTCCCTACATACGGATCGAGGATAATCTCACCTGGTGGGCCTTGGGCGGGACCATTGCCGTTGACGCAGCCATCGAGTGGCAACTCGGTCTTTCCGCAATTCTCGAGGAACGAGACGGGACAAAGTCTTACTGGGCGCTGGCGCATCCCGACGGCGACAAGCCCGACTTCCACGACCCGGTTTGCTTCGCCGCGCGGCTTGCCTAAGCACCGCTCATGACCTTGTTCGGAATCGACCGGCTGCTCGCCGACGCGGAGCTTCGCAGGCCACTAGAAGGCAAGCGCGTCGCGATCCTCGCCCATCCCGCATCGGTCACTCGGGACTTGACCCACAGCGTCGATGCGCTCGCGGCCGCGGGCCTCAAACTCACTGCCGCCTTCGGCCCGCAGCATGGCCTCAGGGGCGACAAGCAAGACAATATGGTCGAATCCGACGACTTCACCGACCCGGTCCACCAGATCCCGGTGTTCAGCCTCTACGGCGAGGTGCGGCGCCCGACCGGCCAGTCGATGGGCACGTTCGACACGATCCTCATCGACCTCCAGGACGTCGGCTGCCGAATCTACACCTTCATCACGACCCTGCTTTACGTGCTCGAAGCGGCGGCCGAGCATGGCAAGGCGGTGTGGGTGCTCGATCGGCCGAATCCGGCCGGGCGGCCCATCGAAGGGCTGGCGCTGCGGCCGGGCTGGGAAAGTTTCGTCGGAGCCGGGCCGCTGCCGATGCGGCATGGGCTGACCCTGGGCGAACTCGGCTCATGGTTCATCGATCATTTCAAGCTCGACGTGGATTATCGAGTGATCGAAATGGAAGGTTGGCAGCCTGCCGAGGGGCCAGGCTTCGGCTGGCCGCCGGAGCGAGTGTGGATCAACCCCAGCCCCAATGCCGCCAACGTCAACATGGCGCGGGCTTATGCCGGGACCGTGATGCTGGAGGGAACGACGCTCAGCGAGGGCAGGGGCACAACCCGGCCGCTCGAACTCTTCGGCGCCCCCGACATCGAGCCGCTGCGAATCATGTCCGAAATGGAGCGGCTCGCGCCCGAATGGCTCGCCGGGTGCAAGTTGCGCGAGACCGCGTTCCAGCCGACCTTTCACAAGCATGTGGGGGAGCAGTGCCGCGGCGTATTCATCCACGCCGAGGGGTCCTTCTACGATCACGATGAATTCAAGCCCTGGCGGCTTCAGACCCTGGCGTTCAAGGCGATCCGCCGCCTGTATCCCGACTACCCGCTCTGGCGAGACTTCCCGTACGAATATGTGTTCGACAAGCTGGCGATCGACGTGATCAATGGCTCGGAGCTGCTTCGCGAGTGGGTCGATGATCTCGAAGCCGAGCCGGCGGACCTCGACGCGGTGGCAATTCCCGACGAGCGCTCATGGGCGGCGGAGCGCCGTTCGCACCTGCTCTATCCGTCCGGCGAATAAGGCGAGACTGATCCGAATCCGTCCATTCCCAAGGCCGAATTAACCAAACCATCGACATCCAGGCCCGCGAGAATTGCCGGAGGTTCTGTGGTCGGGATCGCGTTTCACATTCAGGCAGCAGCGCCTGTTAAACACCAATGGGCGGACGCGATCCGGGCGATTGCGCGAGATTGTGGACGCCTGTCGATCGGTTGCACCGACGCGACGCGCGATGTCGAGAGCGTTGCGCAGCGCATTGCCGAGCACCTCCCGATACTCGATGGGCTGGAAGACGTAGTGTCGAAGCTGCTCGCGGATCAGGCGAACGTCGCCCGCTCCACCGATGAGGCGCGGCTTTTGTCGCAGCGGGCACGCGATAAGCTCGAGGCCAGCCGCTCGGTCATTGAGGAGACGATTGATAGCTTCAAAGGCCTGGCGAAGCTGATGATCGATCTCGGTAATCGCATGGCCGGCTTCGCGGCCGCGATGCAGCAGGTGCAAGCAGCATCTTCCTGCATCGAAACCATCGCCAGGAAGACGAATATACTCGCATTGAATGCGACGATCGAAGCCGCTCGGGCGGGCGAGGCCGGCCGGACCTTTGCCGTGGTCGCGGCTGAAGTGAAGAAATTGGCGCAGGACACCAAATCGGCGACGGGGACTATCGCCGTCACGATCGCTCAGCTGACCAAGGAAGCCGACGTACTCGTCTCGGACATCAACCATGGTGTCGAGCGGAGCCGCGCGGCCCAACTAGGCTTCGACCAGCTTGGCGCGAACGTTCGCGAGGTTAGCGACCTCGTCGGACTGGTCGATCAGCAGACGGAAAGCATCGCCAGTTCGAGCCACTTCGTTGAATCGAGTGTCGGCAAGGTGAAAGGCAATCTTGCCGATTTCGTTCAGGATGCGCGCGAGAATTCAACGGCGCTGAACAACGCCGGACAGAGGTTGGCAGATCTCGAATCCCAATCGAATGTCATTCTCGACATTCTGGGTCATTCGAACGTGCCGATCGACGACACGCCCTTTATCCATATGGCAAAGGATCTCCACGCCGAAATCATACGGACCATAGAAGCTGGACTGGCTGGCGGACGGCTCAGCGTCGAAGAACTGTTCGACAGCGACTACCGGATGATCGCCGGTACGAATCCGGCAAGATTCACCACCAGGTTCACTGAGTTCGCCGACGACCGCATTCGTCCGATCCTGGACCGGGTGAAGGCGTTGGATGAAGCCCTTATCGGGGGGATCGTCATCGACCGGAACTTCTATCATCCGACCCACCTGACCCAATATTCTCAACCACATGGCGACGACCCTGAATGGAACGAAAAATACTCGCGCAACCGCATCATCGCTTATTGCCCGCGGGCGGAACGGGCGATGGAGCAGGACGGCGAATTTTGCCTGGCAACCAATAGCCCGAAGGTGCCCTACGGAAGCACCATGGCGGTGAAGAGCGTCTTTCTGCCCATTCGCGTGGCCGCCCGCCTCTGGGGAGTCTTCGAGCTCGCCTATCGACAGGACCTGCAGGATTCGCGGCCCTTGGCGGCTTGATCCCGGCTCGTACAGCGTGGTTAACGAAGAAGTAGGAGGTTCCCCGTATTTCCGCCGAAACGGTTTGGTTTGGGAGCGGGGCTTTCATGGCCACTTTGGGGATCGAGGAAGTCACGGAAAACGCAATCCGTGCGGTCGCGCGCGATTGCGGTTCGCTGTCGATGGAATGCAGCGATGTCGCCGGCTACGTTCGCGGCGTTTCTGACCGCATCGGAGATCACCTGAAGGTTCTCGACCAGCTCGAGGAAGTGACCACGCGCCTGCTCGCCGATCAGGCTCGCGTTTCGGATTCGACCGACGAAGCCCGGCTTCTGTCCGAGCAGGCCAAAGCCAAGCTCGAGGCCGGACGGGAGGCGATCGAGGGAACGATTGCCGGCTTCAAGGGCCTCACCGATCTGGTCGTCCAGCTCGGCGAGCGCATGGCCGGCTTCGCTTCGGCGATGAGCCAGGTGCAGACGGTCTCCTCGACCATCGAAACCATCGCCCGCAAGACCAACATGCTCGCGCTCAATGCCACCATCGAGGCTGCTCGGGCGGGCGACGCGGGGCGGAGCTTCGCGGTTGTCGCGGCCGAGGTGAAAAAGCTTGCCCACGATACCCGCGCCGCGACCAGCCAGATCGCAACGACCGTCGGCGAGCTGACCCGGGAGGCCGGCGCCGTCACCACCGAGATCAAGACCGGTGTCGAGCGCAGCCGCGCCGCCCAGTCGGGCTTCGGCCAGATTAGCGACACTGTCCGCGAAGTCAGCGAGATCGTCGGAATGGTCGACCGCCAGACGGAGGGCATCGCCCATTCGACCAGCATGATCCAGACCAGCGTCGACCGGGTGAAGGCGGGCCTCACCGACTTCGCCGGCGACGCTCGCTCCAACGGCACCGAGCTGCTGAGCGCCCAGAAGCGCCTCGCGCACCTCGAAATGCTTTCGAACACGATGCTCGATACGTTGGCCAACTCGGGCGCCGAGATCGACGACACGCCCTTCATCCTCAAGGCGCAGGAAGCGTGCCGCCAGATCCAGGCGATGATCGAGCGCGCGATCGATTCGGGCGAAATCAGCGTCGAGGAGGTGTTCGACACTAACTACCAGATCGTCGAGGGATCGAACCCGGTCCAGTACGACACGCACTTCAACGAAACCGCCGATCGGCACGTTCGCCCGGTCCTGGATCGGGTGAAGGCTTCGGACGGACGGATCATCGGCTCCGCGATCGGCGACATGAACGGCTATCTGCCGACGCACCTTTCAGAGCGCAGCCACCCGCAAGGTCCCGACCCGGTGTGGAACGATGCGCATTGCCGCAACAAGCGAATCCTGATCGACGACACGACCCGCACCGCGCTCGCCAGCGAAAAGCCCGCGACGCTCGCGACCTATCGGATGGAACTGGGTGAGAAGCACATCCCGGTGAAGAACGTCTTCGTCCCGCTGTGGATCAAGGGTCGCCGCTGGGGCAATTACGAGCTGGCTTACCGCGACGACTGATACTTTTTTGGCCCGGGGGAGCAGATCGCCGTCCGCACCTCGTGCGGGCGGCGATTTCATTTGTGGAGGTCAGTAGTCGCCGCGTGCTTCGGCGCGGGCTTCGAGCAGGTCGAGCAATGCGCGGTGCTGGAGCAGCAGCTGTTCGCTGCCGAAGGCGAGGGCACGATCGCCCGCCAGGGCGTCCGAGGAGGAATTGATCACCCCGATCACCGATTCCTCATCGGGAAGGGATGGGGCAGGAGACTGGATCCCGACCCTTGCCGCGGCCCGATCGAGCAGGCGGCGGATCGGCCACCAGTCACCGACCAGGGCCGTAGCCGCGCCAAGTGCGCAGCCCTTCCGCTCGGAATGGGCCAGGGTTTCCAGCGCATGGCGAGCGGCGACAAGGCTTGATTCGGTTTCGGCCGCGCCGGGAGTGCTCGGCAGTGGTCCGACGGCAGATGTCAGCCGGACCAGATAGAGGCGCTCACGCTCGAACGCTTCGGAAGCCTGGGAAAGCCAGACCTGCGCCGGTCCCGAGGAGCTCCGTTGGAGCGCCAGCTCGATGAGGCCCGGGTAGCGGCCGTGAAGGCTGCACAGCAGGTGGACCGCATCGGACAGGTCGCGACCCGTGTGGGGGCCGGAAGCCTCCATCAGGACGCTGAGATACGGATGGCGCGCAGACCCTTCACCCGCGACGCGCGCGAGCTGGGTTTCGGCAACGCTGACCGGCTGGCGGCCGACGGACCGATTAATCGCCATTCCTTTCCCCTCGTCTGAAGAGCTTCAGGCGAAGCCTATTCGGAAGGGTCCTAACCCAAGGGCGTAAAGAGGAGGTTTATTTGGTCGTAAGCTTTCAGAGAGGGAGGTAAACGGCCCGGCGCTGAATTCGGCTGCCGAGTCCCTCCCGATCAATCCACAGATTTATCCACAGGAATCTTCGATTCGCCGGAAAAGGCGCACAGAAAGGACTCGACGGCACCCGTTCCGCCTGTATGACTCCAATCGTGCTTTGAGACTTCGGTTTTGAAGCATGGGGAACCCCGCCGGGTCAAACCGGTGGGGTTTACCCGTTTATGGGCCCTGAAAATC
>Ga0207706_10004042_pt1 | contig 13878 bp, 5 predicted proteins | sample KBSC53metaG_FD_184318 | JGI IMG/M metagenome (GOLD analysis project Ga0207706, IMG submission 184318) | Corn rhizosphere microbial communities from Kellogg Biological Station, Michigan, USA - KBS C5-3 metaG (SPAdes) (version 2) | ecosystem: Host-associated > Plants > Roots > Rhizosphere > Soil ... | reverse complement strand
GACAGGCAACTGCCACTGGACTAACATCGGAACCGAAGACCCAGGCAAGAATCTTCTCTGTAAGAGACCTTAAGAGGTTCTCTGTTCGCACATCCGTTTTCTTGCTCCTCGGCTAAGGGCCTTCGTCTATTCTTGGCAAGCCTTCTTGTCTGTTCTAGTTGTTACAGGCTCCCCGCTCCATCAAACAGTCCGGTGGCAAGGTCGGAAACATGATTCCTCTTTTTTTTCAAAGAAAAGGTTGTCGATTGGTCCATATTCAAATAAGGCAACAAGAGCTTCTATCGGTTCTACTTGATTCTTCCTCTCAACCAGTTCACTTCTCCTTTCCAGCTCGCTATCCTAGTTCTGGCTTTGGAAAAGCATATGTTGGTTGCCTAGTGATGGTGGTTACCTTTGCCAATAGCTCCCATCTTCTTGTGCGTAACCGAAGTCGCGATCAGAAAGGTATCTTTCCGGACACAGAGGGACCAATCTTATCCCTTACTTAACTTGCTGCTGCTAGCTCACATCCTCTAACCTATCCAGCTTTACCAGTGAGAAAAGCTACTACTACAAAATATGGTCCTGCCCTGCGGGGCTAGTTCTTGTTTTCGCTAATCAGCATCCGGGGCCTCAGCTCCGCTCCGATTCGACCTGCTTCCTGGAAATCCCCAATGCACCAATGTACCATTGGCAGATCCTTCTTTCTTTTAAATATCATATATGATCGAAACTAAACCGATATGACTTTCTCCGGAGCATCGCAATCCGAGTTCCTGGTGTACCACCCTTGCTCTCCGAGGCATATGACTTTTCCAGCTAATCCGTTAATCCTATGACCGGAGGGCTGCCTTGCCTTATCGATTATCCCCGTTCGAAGTCGGCTTTGCTTCTGCTTGTTTTAGCTTATACCCCTGATCCGTATATCTGCCTTGGCCCCGCTTTGCATTCATAAATGTCACTATTCGTCGAGTGCTTCCTTACCTGTTTATCACCAGCTCCCATTGCCAACTCTAAATTACATGAATTTCACTAGTCCGCCAATCCAATTAGGATTGTCCTCCCGTCGGTTGCATCGCTCCTGCTCGCAGTAGTCGTTTCTTTGCCGGTGAATCAATTTCATTTCTTCTAAACAGAATAAGGCCGGCATCCTGCTCTCGACTATCCCTACCTTGGTTGGTAAAGTTACTACTCAAAGGATGGCTTTTCTTTCCTACCTACTATTGTATTTGATTCACTTCTTTTCAAATACGAGGGTGAGGGATATTCCTCGACCGGTTCCAATACGAGGATTGTTCCTTCTTTACTAAACTAAACAGTACCTGCATTGCATCCTGTTAGGAAGAAATGGAAAGATATTTCCATTTCTCAAGTCTTCCACGAGCTCTCTCTCTTTCGTAAACCGCCTCTTAAGGTCGAAGATATAAAAATCATACTAAATATAGTAGACAGAACCAACCATTAGCCCTGTCTCTTGCTGTGATTCCATTCCGCCAAGTTAGCTCGAAAGCAAGTAAAGAATTAGCTCAAGTAAACAGAAACAGAAAGAATCAAAAGAAAAAGAGCAGCAAAGCTGGAATGAACCTTGTCTAATAGTATACCTTCTTCGATCTCACGACCCAGGTAGCAGTAGGCAAGTAGTGAATCATACCCCATTCTCTAACTAGAACTCCGGGTGAGCTTTTCAGGGCTATGACGAGGTGCGAAGCAAGGGAAAGCGGTCTTCTTTCCTTTCATGGACCTTTATGAATCGATAATATGAGGAAACGGATGCTCCAAAGAGACAGAGTGGCAAAAAAGTAAAGGTAGAAGGGGCAGTCGTCGCTGAGCACCTTTCTTTCCATTTTTCTAAGAAAGGGGTGGACATCTTCAAGGCGATTCCCGTGGGGCCTGGTCGCACAAAGGATGGTAATTGCACAATGGCCCAAGTCTACCCAATTAAGAAAGGGAGCCAGGAATTGTGGATAAAAAATAAGAAAAGAGAAGTGTTTAGCCGTACCAAGCAGGCACTTCTGCCGCCGACTCCCGCCAGGTTGGTTGGCTACCTGTCCATTCGGGGGTGGGTATATAGGGTGCCCAAGGACTCCGGTCTAAGGGCGGCCTTCTTCGTTTCCCGAGTCAAAGACTGGAATTCCTGGATGGAGAATCTGCCTCAATACAACGTGAGCTACTATGCCCAATGGGGACTTCCCCTGCTCTATCAAAGAGGTTTTCCACTAGCACACGACCAACTATCTTTTCAGACTGTATCGCCGTTTATCTTCCTCCGGCCACGAAAGGGATTTTTGCTTTTGGTGAAAAGAGTATTCCTTGGAAGCAGTATCGTAACTGCTCTATTGCGACGACAGAGAAGAGAGGTATTTTGGTGTCCCCACGACTTATATACGTTACGAATTAAGTAGTTGCATCGAAACTCCTTTTCCTTCCTCCTTCAAAAGAAATGCATCCTTAAGCTCTTTCAACGTTAGAACTATAAGATAAGGCTTTGACTATTTGAATTCGACATCAGTAAGTTGGACCAACCTTGAGGAAAGAGAGTAGCTTAAAGGAAAGGATGGAAATATTAACGTATCAATGGATGGAAACAGATACAACCTTCAAGCCAAGCAAAGAAAAACAAGCAGTTAGCCGTATCTGGAATGGTGTCCACTTACAAAGAAAGAGATCTAGATCTGGAAATATTCTCATCTCACAACTCCTTAAAGGATACCCCCGACCCTGATATGGAGATAGTAGTAGCACACACAGTCGAGTTCTCTTTTCCTTTCGAGTAAGCAGCACCGAGCCATACCTAAGCTAAGATATGAGAGGCTAGATGACCTTGGTTCTTACCTCAACTGGGAGAATATGATATCTTCTGATTCTGGCATCCGAGTAGAGTAGTAAAGTCCTATACCGCAAGACCTGGGCAGCATATAACCATAGCTTTCCAATCCTGCTTCCTAGCTTGAGGAGAGGATGTTTTCTACGATATATTTCTTCCCTTGCCCCGTGCAGATATGGAAGCCAAAAATGGTATATCCTTGGCGGTTTATTTCTCACTTTGTAGTGGTAACGGGTTCATTCTTCGCGGAGATGAGCAGAAGAGATTCTCCGTTGAGACAAAGTTCTTTATTTCTGGCCCTCCGCTGGCGGTGAATCAAGGATCTATCCAGGATAGAGCTGCATTTTCTTCCAAAAACACAAGCGCAGCACTCTCCTAATCCTAATTTCTAACTAAAACTACTTCTTCCTTTCCTTCTTCAAAAGATAGGAGAAATGACAAGCTAAGAGAAGTATTGGTACAAGTATCGGTAATGCTAGCCTGTAGTGGGATTGCTTCCTTCGAATAAGAATAAGGGATGCGGTATCAACTCTAATGACTCCTATCTTTTGAAAACCAACTAACTCCCAAATTCCTGTTCCTCTTCATTCTCGTAAAAGAGAGGATGGATTGAGATAAAGTCTATCTCATATAGCTGTCAAAGTAGTACTTGCTATTTTAGCTTGGGAAAGTGGATTTCTTTTTGAAAAATGTTTGTGCTGGAAAATGACTCAAGCCTATTTTCCACAGGGAGAAGAGAAGAAAAAGTCTATCTCCCCTAGTGGGAAAACCACGGAACCCTATTTTCGCTTGGGCGGCAGGCTCGATTGACAAAAAAGTGTATCTCACCTAGTGGCAAAAGTAGTACTTTTGACCTATCAACTCAGCAACTTCCCTGACTTGACTGGAATTTACGTAGATGAGCGATGCGTTTTAGTAAGATCTTCTGAGATGAGAATCGACTGCTTTCCTGATGAAGTGAGGGTATAGGGAAGTATATGCACAGCACACATACAGAGATCCCTGAAACCAAGTAGATGACAACAAAAAGAAGTCCCTGAAAGCAAGGAAGACTTAACCTACATGGCCAACAACACTTCCTCCTGAATAAATGTCAGCTCTAACTTCTTCTGAGGGGAGCAAGTGAAAAAGCGCAAGTACAGATTCGTAGGTTCAGCTTTAAGCAAAGTGCTCTCATTTATGTGTTTTGCATTGTGAAATGAGTCCTACTTCCCGTTCCTAATTCCTCTTTTAGAAGAGATGTAGCTTGCCTTTAGTGGCTGGTTCCATCATTTTGGGGCAGCATAAGATTTTAAAGATGGACTCCCTTTTTTTCTCGAAGGTTGATTCCTTGCGGAGAACGATAATAGCCTGCCTCACTCAGAAATGGATGGCATACATATAAAGGTGAAGCTTCCTCCGAAAAGAGTTCTTATCGTGGGTGCGGGTCTGTGTTCCCATGGTTGCTTGGTTGAAATAGTCTCTTTGCTTTTCAGCCGGTTCTCATCTAGCCAGTTCGTTATTCATTTCTATATGATCAATGGAGAAGGTCGGTATCCTTCTTCCTAGCTTGATTGGTCGCCCTGATTTGATTTCGGTAAGGGAGGCAAGGGAAAGGTTTCTTCCGGGCGGCTTACCACTTGATTGATCCATATGTTCCAGGAACTTCGGCTTGGCCGGAGGATCAGATTTCTTTTGAAAAAACTGAGTCTCAATGGGAAAATCGTCCATTATCGCTTTTTCCCTCGTACGAGTCAATTTCAAATGAAAAACTTGATGCTCACTATACGGCAAATGTTCATTCTCGCTTTTTCCCTCTAGAGAGTCGATTGACAATTCAAATTCTTTATCTCGCTATACGGCGAAAGTCCATTTTTTTGGCATGAAATCATCCCATTTCGCTAATAAAAAAGGCTTGAGGACGAAAATCCCGGGATTCCATACTTGATTCTTTTCTTCAGACTCTCGTACGAGGGAAAATCTGGTTGATAGCGAAAATCACGGGAAAACGGACTAGGCGGAGGTGGGAACTCTACTTTACTTTAATGGGAACTCATTATAGGAAGGATTGGTAGGAAGCAAGTCCATATTGGTACCAGTCTTGTTGCGATGAATGGGATCAGGATCAGTCAAGAGAGAGTTCTCTTCTAGCGAGTGCCGGTAGTGAGAAGCCAGCTCTATCTCAGAAGTGAGCTCCGTAGACACCCGGGGAATTCTATTTTTGTTGTGATAGTGGGAATAGGCCCTGATCAAATAAATACATATATAGGGGCAGGCCCGAGTCGATCAATGAGGATCAGTAGCGTGTCCATAATCCAAGAATTTTTCTGTGCCAGCTTAGCTTAGAACCCGCATAAAGATGAGCCTTAACAGTGTGCTTGCTATTGAATATGGAAATGAAATGAACAGTCTCGAGTGTGGGTCGTGAACGAACCCTGTAACGTATCCAATCCAATGACAAAAAAAGAATAAATGGGTCTGTGACTACTTGACTTTGTTTCACTTCCAGTTTTGAATGGAATCGATGCCATCCTGTCCTTTCAATGCTATGAGGCTGATGGTGGGACGAGCACTAGCAAATGGAGATTTCTCGGGCCAATCCAAGAACTGCTTGCTGACTTTGAGTTTCCGATGAGCAACTCACTCCTATAAAGAGTTCCCAATTTCCATACTTAACTTAACTTAACTTAACTTATATAGGCGATAGCGCACCGAGCGCGGATCTATCTTAGGTAGAGGAATATGAAAGTCCGGAATATGAATCATGCCACTGTCTGTCTACGTCTACTAGACCCGCACCTACTATTCTTGAGTCAAGAGAAACCTTAGAACGGCACTCCAGAAAGAGAGATACTAATAGTAAATATCCAGATCCAGATCTACTTCCGAGCGAGCAAATAGTCACCATAAGGTTCCAATAGAAGAGATGGCTGATTTCTTGCATACCATAGTAGATAGCCCGGCACCCCAAAAGAAGGACAGTGGGATTTGGTAAGAACCATTAGATGGCAGTAGGAGTCTTCCACAATCTTCAAGATCAGCTAGGCGGCAAGCAAGGAAACTCTATTCGAAATTAGATACCCCGCCTTTCAAGCAAGAAGACTAACCCCTCAACCTATGCAGAGGAAACTGTCTTGAAAGCAGACTGGCCACCCGAAGTAAGAAACCCCTTGTTTTTGGATGATAGGAGATTTTCCGTTGATAGCCAGGGAGAAGAGAAGATCCATTTCCATATGTCATTGCGAGTCCACTATGAGAACTAAGATCGGGAACTACCACTCAAGGTGAGCCCTTAGAAAGCCAGATTTGTGGAGAACGCGAACATGCGCGGGAGACTGAACACACCGTTTATCTCTCTGGCACACCTTTCAATGAATTCCGTGCTACCTTACCGTCTCTAGTACGAGATTCTGGAGCACATCATTCTTTCATGCTAGCCCAGCGGCTATGCTCAACTTGATATCATTTGATACCGTCACTCCTACTTGCTGGAAATACTTGTTCTTGAGTTGGGTCGACACCTATCTTTCTTTTTTCATGAAATAGCTCAGTCCATGGAAGTGAGTTCTGGCATGATTGCTAGCACGAATGCTTTAGGGATAAAAGCGCTCTAAGCTCTACTTGATAGTCTGGGGTAAAGGCATAGAGATCACTAGAAGTAAGTTCCGGGCCAACCCTAAATAGTTCTTCTATCTGCTTCGAGAAGAGGAGATGCTTTCATAATCAGAATTAGTAAGGGAAAATCTGGTATTCATCCATGTACGAGATGAAGGAACGCAGCACACTTCCTTCTAGGTCGCGGGCCATAGGCCTTAAGAGAACTAAACTAGTCGAAATCATGAATAGCACAGGCACCCAGATATTTTTGGATTCCTCACAGTGACTCTTTTCTTTCTGGAATCATTAAATAGCTCTGGCAACCCGGGAAGGCCATCCCAACAAGTGGGAAAACGAACCTTGTAGGTGGGGTTTCATGGAAACAAAAGGATTCTAATCCGTTATGGAATATGCATCCTGTCCCGTATTGGAAGTAGAATGAAGTGAGTGGAAGGGTATCATTTCTGTTGGAACAGTATCTAATCCAATGAGGAACTACGCCATGTGACGAATAAAATAACTTTGGAGCTGAGCAAAGCTAAGGATGAATGCAATGCAATCCTGAATCCAATGAGGAACTACGCCATGTGACGAATAAAATAACTTTGGAGTGGAGCTATTGATTATTGAGGGGAGGTGAATTCCTTCTACCTATCTGAGGATTCGGCATAGACTTTTGATTGGACTGTACGAAGATCTGTCTTGTTTCGCGATGCGAGGAAGAAAGCTGCTCCGCTCTGAGAGGTAGAAGAATAATCCGTTCTCGAGTCAGGGAAGCACGGCATGGACAAGGAAGTCAAATCCCACGAACTTGGCACTGTATCTCTACCTATGTAGATTTATTTGGAATAGTTCGATAACCAAGGAGCACATACCCTTGTGGGTGAGATTGGAACTCATATCCTACCACCTCTCTACTCGTATTATTGGATTGGCCTGGGCCTAGAGCTGTAGAATCAGTAGTAGCCCGTGGGGAATCAGCGGTAAGCAGAACTTGATTTGAACGGGGCCCACTAGACTTACTTCTCTATTTCATGATTTCATGTTATAGCGCGGGCTTCCATCCCTTTTGGAAGAACCAACTGGGGACGGAACGTAAAGGCTCACTCATCTAGATCCGGCACATCACAATCCATGGCTAGGGCTAGATGATCACCGGCATCATCAACAATAACAGCATGACCCGGCTGGCATAGGGTTCGGCTTATCTGTCTTCTATCGCTCTACGAGAAGGCTCTATCGCTTCATCCTTTTCAGGATCTACCAATGGCAGTATTCGGTGATCTGGCCTGTCCTTTGAGAACAGTGACTGGAAGGATGTCCTACCGCTTAGGAGTCAAGTATCGGATATCTACTTGGATGAAATCCGGTCGGGTAGAAGCATTTCTTGTGATATCGGGAGAAGAGATGGGCTCATGCTTTACACTACTTCCCGAGGTCCACTAGAAAGGATCTTCTTACTAGAAAGGATCTTTACGACTGTTCCCATCAACACTTAGAAGAAAACGGAGAACTTTTTTGATCTCCAAGAACCGGCCCAGTAGCCCCCGAACTAAGGATCCATCCAATACTGCTTACTTCATATCTCCTAACCCAAATGGATTTTCGACTTCTGCATTTCAATGGGAATTTGGGCATCAACCGGATTTTACTTAAGAGATCGGGACAAAGAGTTCGAAAAATCGGAGTTTTAAGGATAGAAATCAGAAGTAAAAAGTTTTCCATGGCCCGGCTGAAAAGCGCTTTAGCACCCTTGACTCCGTGGAGATGCAACCTTTTTTCAAAACAATTGACCCTCCCAAGGTAGTTGGCTAGTCCTCCAGGCGCCAATAAAAGAAAAAACAGACCTACCAAGATCTGGAACTGCATATTCATAAAAAGCGTATCCCTGAAAAGAACATATATATCCGCGGGCACTCTACTTAGTTAGCTGAAAAGCGAATATGGGATTTTGCACCATAAGCAGATGCTGGTTTTTCAGATTGGAAATCTACTCTCCCAAGCTCCACTCGATCTTTTGCAACTCTTGGTCCCCTTAAAAGTTCTCGGGGGCGCTTAGGCCAGTCATAAAAAGAGTAAATAAATAAATATGTCCTGAAAAATGCCTTGAAAACTCTTCTCTCCTATCCAATGAGCTCTAAAAGGACAAGCCTTTTTCTATAGACGAATCGGGCCTAGAACTCACTTTTTATATCCTACGCTACATTCATTATCCCAAGAGGGGCTGGAATGGAACGACGGATAAAGCTTCTAAAAGCGGGCTTCTAGAGCATGTTCCATTATCCAGGTAAGAAAGAAAGACTGTTGCACTCGCTCTTTGAGCTGCCTGCGATCGACGAGGTTGATCGGGTGAAAATGAACCTCAACCTATAAAAGTGCCGGGACATTTCTCCAAATAGATATAAAATAAAATAATCTTTTAGTCCCTCAAAGTCAGAGGCCAGTCCCAAAACATTTCTTGCAGGACCACCTTTCTCCAGGTCTCTTTTTTATTGACTTTGGCACCCACACGTATAATGTGAGGAGAGGAATCCAAATTCGATGCATAGCTGTCCCTCTCTTCCCCGAATTCCTCTGGCAGGATCCCTTACTGGAAGGGGGGTAAAGTATCTACGCTCTAGTCGTATGTATCCTGAGAAGGGAGTGACCTAAAACGGAGGAATGCTTGTTCGTCTCATTCGGATATGTATGGCCGGGGTCTGGTAGCTCCCTATGACTATTCCTATTGGGATGGCAATCTCATCTCGAATCACATATCGTGTGTTCGATGTTCCTTTCGTTCGCATATCTTTGAATCGAATCAGCTTCTGCGGGCGGGGGATAACCGAAATAGAAGTGCTGCCGGGGTGATTGACCATTAGGATCCAGTCCTGTTCCTTAGTTTGGTTTTTCCTACCAAGGATCCAATCCAGCTATGCTATAAAGTTATGTTAGTGGCAGATATGGATAGAGTATGGATAGAGAAAGTAGCAGCTCGCTTTCTTTCGAAGACGGGGTTGAGAAGAAGGTAAGGCAGCTTCTTCGATCCAAATCTTATGAACAGATTCATTCATTTCAAATTAAGAATCATACGCAACCTCAAAGAAAGATAGCCCTCCTCTTTACGAGCTTAGTAACGGTAAGTCCGTTCCGTTAATGGATGGGCACGAGCGAGGGGCGGTGATTGGAATAGTGACTCATTGGCTATCAGATAAGTGAAGCCACCCAAAGCTATTCTATTATCATAAATAGAGGTAAGAGCTCCTCAGTTTCGTATATAGCCCCCTCCGATCCATGGTGGATTGTCTTGCTTTTCATCAAATAAGACCTAGCAGCTTACTTAAAGAAATGAAATTCTCGCTGGGCAAAGCTTTTTCTATTTATATAGGCAGCTCCATTCCTTGAAAGCCAGTCAATACTAGAGTAGAGCTCAGAAATCCTTCCTGGGCAGCCTGGTTCCAGCTCCCTTCATTCCTCTGTGAGAATAGTTCACGTATAATACTTTAGAGCGAGTAACTAGTCTTTCTATTCGCCTTTCTATTCTAGTAATTCTACGTTCCTCATTCTATATACGATACGTTCCTCATTCTAAAGCTAAAGTAGTGACTCTAACTAGAATATAAAGACTTCACCTTCAACCCAAGCCAAGCTATGAAATAGGGATCATGGAAATCGGGCACACCCGAGTAAATCTAGACTAGATGATCTTGCGAGGCGATGCCAGACCCAGAGTATAATGTCTCCGGGACTAGACTGGCTAGAAGGCAGTGCTTATTAATATCGGAGCTGAAGTGCGGATCAGTCGTGAGAAAATAAAATCCTTTGAATGGATCAGTGAGTGTAGGAAAGCCGGTTCCGCAGGATCACTTATGTTATGTGATTTCGTGGGAGATGCTTCTGAATCAAAAGATGCTGTAAAAGCTCAGAAACGAGGCTTCTCAAATTCTTTTTGGCATGCCCCCTCTACTTCTACCTGTACCGATTCATGGAGTTGACACTAATCCATTCTTTCTATATTTCTTTCATTCTCTTTGATTGGTCAACAAAGAACTTTGACTCGGGCTCTTCCCCTCCCTCTTGGAGGAATATAGCCATCCATCAAGCCTACCCCAACATAAACAGGAATCACCTGATAAGCTGAGTGATAAAGCTATCAATCTATCCTTTGACTGGCACTTTAGCAGAAAATCATGAAATAAACCTGGGCCCACTAAAAGTCCTTATTTAGGGAATCTTACTTACTTAAGAAAATAATCAACTGCCACCACCACATCATTAAGGCCTGCGCCTTCAAGCCCAGTGGAATTCTCGTTCGGATGCTATTCTCGCTCAAAGATCTCAAAATGTCGTATCGAATCGAAAGGAGAGCGTCAATTCTCTTATTTCAGCATCAATCTGAAAGAGTCTTAGTCCCATAAGGCCGAAACTTGGAATTGACTTGATAGATCTTCTGCTTGTCTCTCGAGAAACTTTGTATTGGTCTCCACCTCAGCCCAGTCTAACTCTGCTGATAGACTGTGTTTATATTCTTCTACGAGTAGCCTGCCCAGCAATGGAAACGTATGAGCGTTAGTTGGCAATGGAAATGGGTGCAATAAATCAGGTATCTAATCTGGCTAGAGAAAGGCTAACTTCAAAACTCAGGGCTTCTCATTGATAGCCATAGTAAGAGGTTTGTCCTGTTGGTGGTTGATTCAAAACTACTTCCTCTTGCACAACTATAATGGGAACTACTATAATGGAATGGGAGAGGAGAAAATACTCGAGGAGAGGAATATCAACTACGTAAGAAGCTTCCTCAATAAGAGTGGCTGTGCCAAGAGACCCTTGTTGGAATTGATCTACTGCCAAAGTGGAGTGGGAATATATAAGAAAGTCGAATGGATCTGTGGAACTCCCCCGAATAAAGGAATCAAAGAGTGACTCGCCAGACTGGCGATCAAAACAGAAATTATCCTCCGGTCATCCACTTTCCATCGAGGGAGAGTCGACTAGCTTAAAGAAAGGTGCCGGAAGAAAGAAAAAGATCCTAGTCTCCATTTCAGAGAGTATAAGCACAGGAAGAAGGTATCAGGAATGCTGGTTCGGCGGAATAGGGTGATTGGTAAGGCTTCATCCCTAAAGTTATTCAACACGTGGCTACTAAGATAATTGGATTCCTTTTTCTAAAGTTATGCTCGTAAAGCTGCAAAACTAGTAAACTTATCGACCTGTCATCCGTTCTTACCCGAGCTGAGTCTTGACTTCACTATCTGTGACTTAGCCCCACATTCTTGTGCCAAAGAAAGACAGAAGGAAAGAAACCTAGACTTGGAATCCCGGCGCCTTGACTTTATATGACAATTCTAGATGAACTGGGCTAGCTAACCAGACAAGAAGGAGGTCCCGGGCCTGGACCGGCACGATTCTAGTAATTATACGTTCCTCATTGGATCTCGTGGAGTGTACTCTTCCCTTTGTTTAAGAAGAAGTTGGTTTAAAGAGTAAGAAACACTTATAGACCATAAATACTCTTTCTCACATAAAGATCCAACTTTTCGGAGCGTAGCTTAAGGCCACACCTGTAGAGCCATGGCCCTCAATAATTCTATACGCAAACTTATCCTTGCGGAATGAGCCATTCTGGGCATCAACGAAAGAATCCATAATCATTGACGAAGAAGACAGCTGTTCAAGCAGTAACTGAGGTGTTGCATTGAAATAAAGTAGCATTGCGAGATACGAAGAAAGAAGCCGGAAGTCTATATGGAATACGCTCTTTAAGGTCGATTAAGGCTTGTGTGAATGTTGAACATCTGCTACCAATCAATCCCATTCCCATTCCCATTCGTATATGGTATATGACGCCTTCTTAATTGAAAGCATCTCCCGTCGAAACCGCTGAAGAATAGATAAGATAGGCCCGCTAGATTGGCACCCCCGTGGAGTAGGCTAGAGGCTCATCCGCGAACGTGGAATCAAGAGGGTTTTTTATGGATGTGACAAATATATCTCAAGCTGAGGCCGCTAAGGAAGTGCCAGCACAATCATGAACTGCGCCCGTCAGAGCTTCTTCTAGCAACCCAAGAACTCCGGCACGTCTGAGAACCCGTGTATTCCGCCGTGTATTCCGTGTTTTCTTCCTGCTTTCTGCTTTCTTGAGGAGAAAAGGGGCTCGTAGAATTAGATTCAAATAGAATATGAGTGAATATCTTTCGCTGCGCACCAGTTTACGAGCAAGCATCCTTCGTGGATCGGGAAAGGGAATTCGAAGAAATCGTATCTTTCATAAGTCCGATCTGCTCAAAAATAGAAATGAAATGGTGAACTTGCCTTAGAGAAAGAGGAATTCTTACTTCCAATCGGAATCGTTTTTAGGCAATACAGGGAACCGTCCCAAAGGGGCTAAAGTATGTGTGGGTCTCTCTCGTCGAGTAGACCTTTTCTCGCTCTCTTTTTCTTGCAAGAGTTGTACCAGCTTTGAGTGAGGGGTTGGATCAAATCAAGAAGCTCAGCATTGAGGGATCAAGTCTTGCTTGAATCGATTTTCTTTGACTGCCTGAGTGCATATCCTCACTCTGTCTCCAGCTTTTCCGAAGGATTGCTTATCCCATGCTTTGAGCGCTAGTTTGGTCTAAAACAGTTTCTTCTTTTTTCAGAAACATTGGATTTCCTGTGACCGGGAGCTTTCTTCACTACGGGGTGGGTTTCCACATGCTCAATTCATGGCTTTGGTCCAGAGCTGGCAGCCGGAATAAGACGAGGATTGGGGCATGATCACTGCAGCCCCGCGTAAGATATTCAGCACAGGAAAGGAAGCTTCATGCTTTTGGATCCACTCAGGATTCACTAAGGCTCGCTCTAGTCTGCCGACGATGCGTCTGGCCCCACCGGATGGATTGCTCCAATAGAGTAAGTGCCCCGAGGAACGAGATCGGTCAGGTTCGCATTCTGCAGACAGTCAAGAAATCCATGTTTCTGGCACCTTCTACCGGAGAAATAAGAGATTCTTGAATCGAAATCAATGAATCGGATTTTACCTTTGGGATGGGAAGTAGATTGCTGGAGCAAAAACTTCTAGAGTGAAATGAACAACTAACACCTAGGTTCTTTTACCTTACCTCCTAGGCTGCGCTGCGAAAAGCTTAGAGAATCAAGAATCATCCTCTGAGACTAGTTCTGTACACGCGCTAAAGTGGCGCTTGCTTCAAACTGGGTTGCCAGAGCTGGCACTTATCGATATAGAAACAAGAGCAGGGCTTGATATGATACAAACACAATCAACTTCCGCATTCGAGGGCAGAGGTATCGGCACTTGTGGAGTAAACCTGACTCCGTTCGTGTTAGGACATCCATCCTTCCACTCACAGCTATCAATCCGGTATTGGAAGCTAAAATCCTCTTCTCTTCCACTCCACATGTCGAGATTGCATTGCAGTAATAAGTTTGTCTATGAAGAGCTAATCTAATTGTATTAGTTTCTATAATGGATTTCTTATGTGGAATACTAATGGATAGGGCCTCGTTGCTAAGTGCTACAA